>JACCDG011851797.1_pt1 | contig 106310 bp, 105 predicted proteins | sample 7442471 | NCBI WGS metagenome assembly JACCDG01 (sample SAMN15323444, study PRJNA562643) | freshwater metagenome | isolation source: river surface water | place: USA:Blue River Watershed | collected 2017-08-17
ATCAAGAGCTTGAGTCGTTGTATGCGGAGTATCAACGAATCGCGACGCAGACGAGCTTTGATGGAACGAATTTATTGGATGGTAGTTTTTCGTTGAAGACGATTCAGTTGGGAGCAAGTAAGGGAGACAAGCTGCAGTTTGGAATCGATTCGACCACAGCGAGTCGCATATTCTCTGATACAACCTATGTGGGAACAGGAGCCTTTGCGACACGGACGACGAAGGCCACGGGCACAGCTCCAAACTTTGTGAACACGGAAGATCTTAATGGCGATGGATTTGTGGATATTGTGGCGGTTGATGAAACTGACGCCACGGTCAGCATCTATTTAGGCAATGGCAATGGAACTTTTGGCAATCGAATCACGGCTGGAACAGGTGCTGTACCGAAGAGTGTAGAGACGGGCGATCTGAATGGTGATGGCATATTAGATCTCATTGTTGCAGATTACAACGGTCATACGGTTAGCCTCCTCATCGGAAATGGCAACGGCACATACCTCACACGTACGACTCTGGCACCCTCTGGGGGGCCTAACATCTTTAATGCCATCGCTGCAGATGTGAATGCCGATGGAAATCTTGATGTGATATCGGCGGATTATTCTGTCGGTCGAGCGAGCATATTCTTGGGCAATGGCAATGGAACCTTCGCGACGGCCGTAACCGCGGTGACGGGAAACTCTACTGCAGATCTGATCACGGGGGATTATAATGGAGACGGAGTGATCGATCTGGCCTCTGCGGATATGGGTAGTAATCAGCTGAGCGTCCAGTTTGGAAATGGCAATGGAACATTTGGCTCTCGCATTACGCTCGGAACATCGATTTCTCCCGTCAGCCTCATTTCTGTGGATCTCAACGGAGATGGGAAGCTGGATCTTGTAAGCTCGGATTATAATCTTGTTTCTATCAGTGTCTTTTTGGGTAATGGCAATGGAACCTTTGGCGCGAGAACAGGATTGGTCGCAGGCAATGGCCCGTACCAGGTTATTGCGGAAGATCTCAATGGCGATGGCATTCTGGATCTCATTTCATCGGATTATGCGGATAATCGAGTCAGTATTTTTAGAGGAAATGGAAACGGAACATTTCAGGCTCGCACAGTAGCGACAACTGGTGCGGGTGACTACAGAGTGGCGGCTGGCGATTTCAATGGAGATGGCGTTGTCGATCTTGTGACCTCAGATCGAACGGATAATACGATCAGTATCTTGATGGGCAATTCCACGGCGACCACAGGTGCTGCTGATATTTCTGTGGAGACTCAGGCAGATGCTGAAGACCTGCTGACACTTCTTGATACGGCGATTACCAATTTGCAAAGCGCACAAGGCAATCTCTCCGCCATTCACAGCCGCCTTGATGAGACGGTCGCAGGCAATCTGCTCTTGAGTGAAAATCTGCAAGAAGCTCGCTCTGTTTCGATGGATGTCGACTTTGCCACTGAGGTGGCTGAGCTCGTCAAAAATCAGATTCTTCAAGATGTGCAGGTGGCTGTGCTGACACAGGCCAATCTGCAATTGAAGCTGGTTGCTCAGTTGCTCAATTCTTAATTTTCATGGGCAATTCAATCTGTCTTCCAACCAAGCTCCCGAGCAGTTTTCGGCCCAATCATGATATCCGAAAAAGCCTGCGGGATTCTAGTTTGAACGGCGCTTGTCGGAATAAATCCGCCCAAGAGTTCTGCCGCGGCTTGTGGATAGAGGGGTTGGCTTTCGGGATGGGCATAGCCATCTGGATACTGAGGCATATTAGTATTTGAATCAATTTTTAGACTGGCGCCATAAATCTGAGCAATCTCTTGGGCCACTTCAAGTTTGGATTGATTCAGATAAGCCGGATTAGCTGGTATCAACAATGCTCGTGCCGAACGCATCGTGATTGCAGATGATCTCAATCTTGGTTGCGAACTCGAATCGATATTTGAGGGAAGAAAATAGATCAGAATTGCGGGCGACTCAGTGTCAATTTTTGGGCCACCATTTTCTGTAATGAACTTAAAAATTTTTCCAGATCGAAGGAGTTCCTGAATGTTGGGTGCGAGAGAGAGTTTCTTTCGAATGGCAACCGGATCTTCCCATTTGATTTGTAGTACTTTTTGAAATGACTTCGTATATTTGAAATATTCTTGGTTAAAGAAATTCTCAATAGGGCTAAGGTTCGACTCGCTCTTCTCAGGCATCTTCAGCAATGTAATCATCCGAGCCATTTCATCGATGCTCGCTTCTCCTGTGGCGAGAATGGTCAAATTGCTGATTGGCAAAAGTTGCGCCGCCGGCCGGTCGGACTTCGTTGTCAGCAAGAACCAAAGTGAACAGGCGACTACAAATGCGACTATGGGAATCCACGCCTTGATGAAGCCGCGCGAGATGAAAGAGATTGATAAAGTGAGATACTTTTTTACTTTGCCTGAAAAGACAGAGGGAAGTTTAAAGTCTGGCTGGGTAGGGGTATTGATGACCGCTGGCTTCGTGTTTTTCTCGAAAAGTGGTTTCGCAGGATTCTCGTTATTTTTCTTAAGGACGTCCGCCGGGTCGGCGCCCAGAGTTTTGCCGTCGAAAGCGTCTTGTTCCTCTTCTGAGCGAATCTCAATCGAGGGTTTTGTGTCTTTGAGATTTTCTCGTTGATCTTTTGAGAGCGAAGAAATTCGAATTTTATCTTCGATGCCTAAACTTGAGTCACGCGTTTTCACCTGTTGAAAATCGACAACGGTATTCAATTGTTGAAATGGTTGATTATCAATTTCTGAAGGCTCCTTGGAAATAACTGTTTGCTCAGATCCAAGGTCATCAACGATGAGAGTTGCTTCTGTGGCGACGTTAAAAACCGGAGCGTTTCCAATATCTGCAGACTCCCTCGATACAACTTCAACAATCGGATTAAGTGCATTGTAGAGTATTTTCTTTTCTCGATCTTCGTCGTGTTGAAAGTGTTCCTTAAGAAATTCAGTAAGCTTTTTCTTGAAATACTGTCGAGTTGCTCTTGCAAAATAATCTACTTCGAGCTCGCCTTGAAGAATTTCCTTCAATGTATGGAAGTATTCAGAGGCAGATTGCGGGCGATTCTTCGGCGATCGGTTTAAACATTTAGAAAGAAACTCACGAAGCGGCACAGGAATATTCGGCGCCCGATCTTTAAGGTGATCATTGAGAATGGAAAATTCAACCGGCCCGCGAACGAGATCATCAACAGATTTGAAATTAAAGGGGAGAATCCCTGTGAGCATCTGAAAGTAAACCACGCTCAAGCTATAGAGATCGCTTGCTCGTTGAGCTGGATCATTGATCGCTTGTTCGGGAGGTATATAGTTTAGTTTCCCCATCGAATTGCCACCTAGAAATGGTTGAAGTCGATGTTCGGCGGCGGAGATGCCAAAATCTGATAATTTGACGTCACCCTGGTAGCTGATCAAAAGATTTCCAGGGCTGATGTCTCGATGAATAATATTTAGATCGCGGTCTTTGCTATCTTTGAGGTCGTGTGCGAAGGCGAGAGCGCGGATGATTTCCATCGTAATATAACTGGCCAGCTCGAGTGGTAGACCGTTGATTCCCCTGCTCTTTAGCTGTTGAAATATTTGATCGATACTTTTTCCATGAATGTACTCCATGGCAATGAAGAATTCAGCCTGATGGCTTCCCAGATCGTAGACCGCGACGATATTAGGATGAGTGAGCAAAACCCCTATTTTCGCTTCGTGGATAAGGAGATTCACAAAGGCTTTATTGCTGTTGAGGTGGGGAAGGAGCTTTTTTAAGGCTACAAATTGTGTGTGGAGCTCTGGTTTAGAGCAAGTTGCAAGGTAAATGTCGGCCATTCCCCCTTGGGCAATCTTTGCGTGAACCGTGAAGAATCCAAATTTTTGGGGCTTTTCCAGGGCGTCCATTCATTCAATTGTATCCGAGGACGCTTGGAGTTAACGAAGTTTAAAATTTAATCATGACAAATTTTAAGGACTGGAGCAGAGTTTGATGCATTGCTTTTGGATTTGCCGCGCAGGGCCAAGAGCAGAAAACAATAGAAGTGCCCAGATAGCTCAGTCGGTAGAGCAGAGGACTGAAAATCCTCGTGTCGGCGGTTCAATTCCGTCTCTGGGCATATTTTCCAAAGAGCCAAAAATCACATCGCTTTTTCTTAGTTCGCATCTCTGCGTGGCTCTCCTCCAAAAGAAGGGGCAGGACTCTTCGTTTGAGTTTTACTAGCCGCAAGCATACTTCACTTTCAATCGATAATTTTCGAAATTTCTAAAGCCGTAAGCCTGCCTTTTGACAAGCTTTGCCTTGTTATTGAAGCCTTCAGTGCGTCCGTTAGTCAGATGGTTCAGGAAATAGTTCAGAATGGGTTGAGCCCATTTCCAGAGTGTTTTGGCGAGCGTTTTCAGTTCAGGGAGTTCTGACTTTGAGATCTCCTGGATGAGCTTATGCAAAGCCCATTGGGCTCGATTCAGTCCCCGAATTCTGTAGAAGGCATGGAGTTTTTCTTTAGCTATCCAAAGTTCTTTGAGTTTGGTATTTTCGTTTAAGAAGTTGATCAGATCGGATTTGTCAAACCAGTCGAGACGGTGGCCGGCCGTAAGAAGGAGGCGTCTGATTTTTCGATCTTTTCGATATTCAGGAAGCTCTCTTCGATATCGATGGAGAGCGGGATGCAGCAGTCGAAGCACATGGAATTTATCGGCGATAAGCCGAGCATTAGGGAAAAAGTTCTTAGCAAATTTCTTAAAGGGGTCACAAAGATCTAGAATCACGTTCTGTACGTTTTCTCGACCTGGGATGTGTTTGAGCCGCTCTTCAAGTCCATCGGCAGTTTTACAATCGACCAGCTCGAAAGGTTTTTTATTCACGTAGTCCACCAGCAAGGTTACAAAAGGGATCGCGTCTCGACGACGTTTCTGAAAGCTATGTTCATCGATGCCGATGGTTTTCGGCCAGGGGTAGCGATTCATCCGGACCTTTAATTCGAGCTGCTCATAGAGGCTTTTGCCACCGGAATGCGAGCCGGAGAATTATTCGGGCTCCTGCCGAATCATATCAGAGTTGATCATATTGAGGTGAGTTCGCAAATTGATGTGAACAGGATGCGAAGAGCCGTAAAAAACAGAAAGCCAAGAAAGCTTTATGTATTGCCAGGCTTTGAGAGTCGAGTGAAGAAATGGGCAGAGCTTCCCATTGAAGAGCGACTTAAATTCAGAAAACGATCCATTGCAAAATATACCCGAAGAGCAAGTCGAAAAGCTTTGGGTCGAGAAATAACCTTCCACTGCCTCAGGCATAGTTATGGAGTTTTCCTCGTATCCAAGGGAGTGGGGTTAACTCACGTTGCTCAATTTATCGGAGATACACTCAAAGTTACGGAGCGCTATTATTCGGGCCATGTTTCCACGCCTGAATCAATTCAATTGGTGAAGACAATTCTCAATAAAGCTTAGGCCGCGAGAGTTTCTAGGATTGCGCCCACGGTTTTCAATGTGGGATTAAATTCCTTTTTGTTATCCATCAAATCATAAAGGGTTTGGCGTCCAAGGCAGGCTTTTTTGGCCAATGCAGATTTTGAAGTTGCTCGAACATAAGAAATCAACACATCACGAAACGCATCTAGGTCATTATGAACGAGTGCATCGACGAGCGCATCTCGAGTCACCTTAGGATCGGCCATGAGCTTGCTGTCTACTTTAAATCTCGTTAAGCCTTTCATAGAGAATCCTCTTCGCTTGTCGAATGTCTTGGTCTTGGCCATGTTTTGTACCTCCAAATAAAACTAAAAGGCTTTGTCGATTGCGGTACAAATAGACCCGCAATCCCGAGTGCCATTTAAGCTCAGTAATTTGGTCGAAGTAATTGGTGGGTCCAAAGAATCCATCTTTTTCTATCGCCTGCAATCTCGCTTGCACCTGCCGTTTATATTTTGCAGATAAGCTTGAGTGCCATTCTCTAAATTCAGGGGTCCAGAATACTTCAAATACCATTGAGCTATTTTTCCTTAGTGTACGGTATAATGTACACAATGTCAATATGCTCCGAAATAGCCTTTAAATCGAGGAAGATTTTTAATTTTGCATTGAGTGTATAAGGCCAGGTTTTCCATGGGCCGCTCACAGACGGAAGTTCTCGAACTTTACCGGTATCGACCCGTTAAGGAGATATTTGATCACAGGCAGAGGTGTCGGTCAGATTCTTAAAGGTATTTGGGAAATTCGCGCACATATCAGAGATTGCGAGATTATAAATCGGCTTGTTATTGTCGTCGGCCAAAACAAAGTGGAGATCAGATATTCCGTTGAACCTCTTTTGCCCAACAAGAATCTTATTTACTATGTCCGAACCACTCACTTTGACTTGAATCGTTCCCAAGCCCGTTATGCGACTTGAATCCCATTCCAGCAAGAATGAATCGTTGGATAATGTATAAAAATTCCAGCGATAGGAACCACTTTGGAAAGTTATTTTCGGCGTAAAAGTAAGGAGGTAATTCGAACTGTCCGGGTCATTTCCGTACGTGTAAGACGCACCAAAAGCAGGTTTTCCAGCATTCATCATTACCGCAAGCGAGGCTCCAAGCTTGCCTTCTGGACTCTTTTTATCTTCAGATGAGTTCTGGTTGTTCTGGTTATCTGTTTTTGGATCTGCTGGCGTGTTAGGAGTATTGCCATCAGGTGTTTGTGGCAGGCCTCAGCCCTGATCGCGAGAACCAGAATTTTACGCGCTTTCGAATGCCTCTCGTTGTACAACGCCTCGATGGAAAGTTGAGAGAAAATAACACCACCATTTTCCCACCACCCATAAAGCAAATGAGGGAAACTCAGGGTCAGACAGAGCACATCTCGAAACGTGAGCTTATCGCGCCGTTTTTGTTTAACGATCCTGGGCGACTGTTGCGGAACTCTCGGAAAATCCTATGTACCCCGTTAAAACCAGTTGAACCGCTCCTGTCGTTAGATGCGCGCAAAGATTGCGATCTAGCGGGCGATTTTTCCCGATCTCAAAGTCTGCTATTCATTGATATTATTGAGAAATTTTTATGGCACGCTCGTTGCAATCCTCCTCAGCCAATGATGTCCCAACAACTGGGAGCATGAGAACTAGGTGAAAAAAGAAAGGACAACCTATGAAAATTTTTAAGCAGGCTCAAAGATTTACTGGATTTGCAATTGGAGCGGTTCTGAGTCTAAATGCTTCCCAAGTATTAGCCGGTCGTGGAATGAGTGAGCAACAATGCCTTGATCAACTCAGCAATCGGGCAATTACAAAAAAAGGATATACGCCTGATTCGAATCAAGCATCAAACACGAAGGTGTCTGGCATCATTACAGACTGTCATGGAAACGAGTTTCCCAAGAAGGTCGTCACCAAAGAAAGGTATTGTTACAACTTCGACCTCACAGGCGATGCAGTCGGAGATTGGAGACCGCGTGAAGGAAAGACCACGACGCTTAAATTTGCAAAGGCGGAAGCCAGCAGCCGACGCTACAATGGCAAGCAGTGCTACTCGACCGTCTACTTGACGAAGAAAAAAATTGATTACTACGGTCCATATACCTATGCAGGGGGCTTCATGGGCTTGGGGGAAGACAAGGTGATGGTTAACATAAAATTCAGTGAAGAAATGAAACACAACGTGAAAGTTTCCTATAAAAGAATTCCAGGCAGCTCGGAGCCAGTACTGGTCGAGACTCTTGGAGAGATTTGTACATGGGATTATCGAGATGTTATTCGGAGAGATGCTTTGACGAAGCTTGTGAATTGCCGGCCAATTAAGGGCGATGAAGAAGATTATACTAAACAAAATATATTGGATTCTCTCGCCGGAAATAGTGAGCCAGGTGCTGGAGATGATGAAGACGCCACTGATCCAAAGGATAAGAGCGGAGAAACATAAATAATAGCCATCCAATTTTTAGTGTTCGCATATGATGGGGCATCCAATATCGGATGCCCCATATTTTTTTAGATTCCGTGAGCGAGCGTATCTTGACCACCGCGTAATTCTATTCACACTAGAGAGACCTGGAGCGTGAATCCTCTGTTCCAGGGCATTCAAATAACTCAATTATTTCAACGGATTTGCCTAGGGCATGGCGATTGCATTAGTCATCTGTACCAGCCAGGAGGCAGCTATGAAACTGAATGCATATGAATTGCTGTGTATAAATCATGATGCAAACGACTTCGAGATTAAGCGAGCCTTTCGTCGAGAGGTCCGTCGCTGTCACCCCGATTTCTGTGGGGATGCCGAAGAATTTTTGCAACTTAAAGTGGCCTATGAAATTCTGATGGATACAAATCGCAGGGATATTCTTGGAGACCAGCCATTCTTTAAAATGTTTTCGAGAGAGGCTGACTTAGCTTTAGAAATTTACGATCGAAAGGGACGTGTAAAGAGTCTAAATATAATAACCACTTAGCAGGCCGTTCCCCACAGCTTCAAATGATTCCATAATAGTGATGATGGATGGGGGAGTTATGGGACTGCGATTGTTTCTGGGCTTGGTTCTTTTAGTCGGAGCTTCTAATCAATTGCCTGCCGAGCAAGTGCAAGGCAATGTCACGACGATCAAGTCTTCCGGAGTCGCGCCCAACTCTTCAGATAGTTCAGAGAAATCCGCTGCTGAGTCAAAGCAAGACGTCCAAGAGTCCACATCGGTGACGGAGTCTGTTTCTGGCAACGAAACGGGCAAGATTTCCGGATGGATGAAAGAAGCCATGGGTGTGACTACCTACACTCGTCGTCTGTCGAACGCTGTTGTTTGTTTTCAAGATTTTATTCAAAAAATTATCGACGTGCGAGTTAAGGCGTATGATCTTACTTTGGCTTGCGGTCTTCAAGGGGCCAAGTATTGCAAAGAACAAGAGAAGGTGGTCGCGAGTTCCAAAGTTGTTACTGATCAATTTTATAGTTGCCTTGACGGAAAATCCAAGATCGACGGGGCTGTTGCGGAAACTACGACAAAATAAATTTTGTTTATCATAATCTTTGAGCGGCTAACAAAGTCTATCAAGGCTTCGAAAATTCCTCATACAACATATCAAGCTGTGTCTGAACTTGGGGCGTCAAATCGACAAACTGGAGAGCGACTTTATGAACTTGCTTTGCGTTCTCGACAATTGAAAACAAGCGAACAACGCGCCCCTTCAGTCGAATCTCTTGAGAATCAGAAACAGCAGACTTCGGAGTATGTAGTACTACTTCAATTGTGGCATTAGGATCAGGCTGAACATCTGTTTGTAAGAATATCCCGCCCTTAGAAATGTTCTCAGAATAGCAGTGAACAAATTCCTCATTCGACTGAAACGCGACCTGAATCCGAGCATCAACTCGAGGCGCTGTCCGACGATTAATACCGGTCGGCATTAAGGAACGCCCACGCCAAGATATGTGAATCCGGCTAGCCGAAGCACAGAAGGATCGTAAATATTTCTGCCATCAAGAACTAAAGATCTTCCCATCAAACCTTTAATTTCGTTCCAATCTGGGCTTCGATAGATGGAAGATTCGGTGAGAACTAAGAGCGCGTCAGCACCTTTTGCGGCATCTGCAGGTTTATTCACAAATTCCAGACTTCCTTCTGCGATTTTTTCTTTAAAAACAACTGTCGCATTTTTTTCGGCAAGGCCATCATGTCCGACGACTTTTGACCCCTCGGAAGTCAGCGCATTTATAATGTCGATGGCCGGAGATTCTCGCAGGTCATCGGTATTGGCCTTGAAAGCTAATCCCCAGACCGCGATCCGTTTATTGGATAAATTACCGAGTTGATCTCTCAATTTTTTCAGCGCCCATTTTTTCTGCTCACGATTAACTTGATCGACAGCCTTAATTATCTTTAAGTCGACGCCAAAGTCTTTTGCGGATTCACAAAGTGCGTGCGTATCCTTCGGCAAGCAACTTCCACCATAACCAACGCCGGGATAAAGAAACTGCTCACCAATTCTCGAGTCGGTAATCATTCCCTCTCGAACTTCATGAATATTTGCCCCCACCTTTTCAGCGAGTTGAGCCATTTCATTGATAAATGATATTTTTGTCGCGAGAAATGCGTTGCATGCATACTTCGTGATCTCTGCAGATCGTCGTGACATCAAAACAATGCGCTCACGTTTAAGCATAAGCGGTTTGTACAGAGCCGATAGGACCTTGGCAGCGGTTGGATCTTGTGTCCCAATCACGATTCTTTCTGGTCTTAGAAAATCTTGTACTGCATGGCCTTGTTTCAAAAATTCAGGATTCGAAACTACGGTGGCCAGGGCCCCGGTTTTTAAAATTAGTTTCTCAATCGTGTCGCCTGTCCCAACGGGCACAGTGCTTTTAATACAAACTATCAAAGGAGTTGTTCCGCGGTAGGTTTCGCCGATCAGTTGGGAAACGCCAAGCAGGGCCGTCAGATCGGCCCTACCAGCTGAATCTTCGGGCGTGCCTACAGCTATGAAAACGACATCCGCAGCATTAATTTCCGATCTTACCCGAGGGTCATTCAAGTGAATAATTTGCAGAAGTTCAGATCTAATAGCCTTCGACAACAGATCGTCGAGGCCCGGCTCATGTATTGGGCTAGTACCTTGGGAAATACTATGGATCTTTTGCTGGTTGCTTTCGATCAGCAAAACACTATTTCCTATAGAAGTCAGCCCCGCTGCTTGAACGAGTCCGACGTATCCAGCGCCAAAGACTACAACACGCATTATTCGCCGTCGTTTCCAATAGCTTCAACCGGGCACTGTTGCATGGCTTCTAAGCAAAGCTTCTCTTCTTCAGCATTTTCCGGCTGTTTAAATACGAAGTCGTGATCTCCGGCATCTGATTCTTTGAAATTTGCCGGCGCTACTTCATGGCATAGACTGCAAAGAATGCATTGAGAATCGACATAGAATTTTCCGGTGACATTGTCCCCATACTTGTTTGCTTTATCTGCCACGTTTTACCTCTGGAGCAAAAAATTAGTAAGAAAGGCTTGGTTTGTCAAAGCCGGCTGTTTCCGATTTTTAAGTGGCCAACGCGTCTATCCCCCGTCTATTTTGGCGTCATTATGTCAGAAGCTCGTCTCGTTATCATTGGATCTGGTCCCGCGGGCCTTACAGCTGCGATTTATGCGGCAAGGGCGAACCTTAAACCTCTGGTGATTGAGGGCTTGGAGCCAGGTGGGCAGCTGACTCTGACATCCGAGGTTGAGAATTTTCCAGGGTTTCCTGACGGCATCATGGGCCCAGAATTGATGGAAAAGTTTAAGAAGCAGGCCGAGCGCTTTGGAGCAAAGTTCGAATATGGCCAAATTGATAAGGCAGACCTAAAGTCGACTCCCAAAAAATTGTGGATGGGATCGAGGGAATTGCTGGCGGATGTTGTTATTGTTGCATCAGGAGCTTCGGCGCGATGGTTGGGGATTTCCTCGGAGCAGAAATTTAAGGGCCGCGGGGTCAGCACTTGCGCGACCTGTGACGGTGCATTTTATCGGAATAAGGAAGTCATCGTTGTTGGCGGCGGTGATTCTGCAATGGAAGAAGCTAATTTTCTAACGAGATTTTGTAAAAAAGTGGTGATTGTTCATCGTCGAGACACCTTTCGAGCCTCCAAGATCATGGTGGAGAGAGCCAAGAAAAACCCTAAGATCGAGTTCGTCCTCAACGCGGCAATTGCGGAAGTGCAGGGCGATGATGTTGTGAAAAGTGTGACACTCGAGAATATCCAGACTCATGAGAAAGTATCGCGCTCGATCGACGGTGTTTTTGTTGCCATCGGACATGTCCCAAATACGGCAATTTTTAAGGGCCAACTGGATATGACAGATCAGGGATATCTCAAGGTACAGGCAGATTCGACGGCGACAAATATTCCCGGCGTGTTTTCGGCAGGGGATGTTCACGATTTTCGATATCGTCAGGCAATTACTGCCGCTGGGAGCGGATGCCGAGCGGCAATGGATGCGGAGAAATGGCTTGAATCTTTAAGCTCTTGAGAGGCGAATTAGGATGCGCCTTTTGATGAGATGACTGCGCTGAATGTTTTTAAAATTATTTTGATATTGAGAAGGATCGAGCGGTTTCTTAAATATTCGCGATCGAGACGTAGTTTTTCATAACAGTCCGTGACTTCATTTCTTCCAGAAACTTGCCAGAGCCCTGTGATTCCCGGTTTAATCCTAACGATATCGTAGCACTTTAAAGTATCGAACTCTGACGGAAGCATTGGGCGAGGTCCAACAATTGCCATTTCACCAAAGAGGACATTAAAAAACTGTGGCAGCTCATCAAGGCTTGATTTTCGCAGAAAGCGTCCGAGCCGAGTGACTCGGGGGTCTTGAGGAATTTTGAAGAATGGTCCAGACATGACGTTGAGGTGCAAGAATTCATCTCGTAAAGTTTCGGCATTTGGAATCATAGATCGAAACTTGAGCATGAGAAAGGGCTTACCATTTCTTCCAATACGCTTTTGACGAAATAGAACAGGACCTCGAGAGTCAATTTTGATGAGCAGTGCAATGACCATGAATATTGGCAGCAGAACTCCTACCGCAGTGATAGCTAACGCCGTGTCGATGGACCGCAGTAGTAATTCACTCATAGGCCGTGGGTAGGCAATGCGAATGGTGGTGTTTTGATGTTTACTAAAATGTGCAGAATCGGTCGGCCCCGATACCATACTGTGCCTAACTTGTTCTGCATTAGAAGCCATTATGATCAAGATGCCAGAAATATGGCCTCCCTTCAAATGCTAAACTGTGTTTACTGATTGTAAACGACAATGGGTCGCCGGCGAAAAATAGAGGCATGAGGCTAGAAAATTTGGTAAGACAATATCTATGCTACTTTTCTGTCAATATGGACCCTTATTAGTCGATCAAGATGTTCGGCGCGTGTCGCATAATTATGTTCGGTCAGGCAGCGTCTTTGGCCAGCCAGTCCAATTTGGCGAGCTTCTTCGGGATGACTGGCGAGCCATCTTGCTTTCTCAAGACATTCGTCTATCGATCGATATGTGACAACTTCTGAATCTCTTGCAAAGAGGCTTGAAATGTTTTCCTTTTCATCCGTTAACAAGCAAGTGCCTACGCCAGTTGCCTCAAACATCCTCATGTTTGAGGCTGACCTTGGAGAGATATCTATGTGGCTGTTAAATGTAACCGTAGAGTTCGCTAGTTTTTCGAACATAGCCAGGCCAAACACAGCTTTTTTCACCCGTGAACCCAGCAAACTGTCTACAGGGTGTTCAGGCCAGGACGACAATCTCCTGATGTTGTTCTGGCCAACGAATTGAGAAAGAGCTTCATCCTGGATACCTAATGAGTTCAATGTCTTTTTTCCCAGGTAGGCGCCGCGCCCAAGATAGGTCTTCATTTTTCGCGTAAAAGTCAGTGGCGCAAATGGGCAGTAGATTTCCATGTCGAGCTTAGAAACCAGAGCTTTCACAATCTTTTCTCGCTCGATGTGATATTCATTCTTTCGAACTACTTGACCACAGAAAGAGAGTGGAATTTTTTGCTCATTAGAAATTTTGATTCGATCCAATATTCTTTTGTCGAAGCCGTGATTGACATGTTCTGACCGCAAACCAAGTGATCTAAATTTTTCAACAAGCTCGGGGATACACGAAAGTACAATATCAAATTCACTGAAAATCGCCCAGTTGTGCAAAGGTGCGCCACACCAACCAATCACCAGCTTTATGGAGGGGCACTGGTGTCGAATTTCTCGTAACCAATTTGCTTCAAAGGCGCCATAATCTGTTACAAACAGAACATCTGGTTTGAACTCCAGAATTTGCTGTTTCGTGATGGCGGCGGAATTTTTATATTCAATCCCCCGTTCGAGAGCCCATTGTCTCTGAAGTCTTTCATTGTTTGCCATGATCTCAAGGCAGCTGTATCCAAGTTTTCCAAGGTTATATGTCCAAAAGTCTGCCCATCCAAAAGCGTCATGCATTAAATGATTGAGTTGAGTCGTATATGGCTGTGTTTCAACTCCCGGATTCTTGAGATAGAAGTCATCCAGATAAGCATTGTAAGCGGTTCCAAGTCTGATAAATTTCAAGTGTTAGACCTCTTCTTGGTATGCATTAAAGGTGTTTGTAGAAGCCTCTGGCTTTTGAAACGGCTCGGTTGATCGATGACCAATAACGCCTATTTCTGATTTTTTTTATTATCCAATCGAAAGAAACGCTAAATATTGGGTCACCGAAGGTTTCTCTGCCTCGCTTTGCGATTTCAAGAGCGGATGCGAGTTGGTTGATCTCGATCAGAATGGCTAAGCCAAGTAACAGGTCTCGTTTTGAATCTGTCTCTAGAAAATTATTAATGTAGCCAACAGACATCCACCCTGGAGCTTTGGTGAGTGCTCGATCAAGAAACTGAATGGAAAAATGATCGGTAAGATCTTCGCGTACACTGGCCGGAACTCGTGGCATTCCATTTATTTGGAACTCAAAGAGCCAGAAGGCTTTGTCATCCATAAACTTTAGTACTCGATCTAATTTGTCTTCCCCAAGGTAAGCGTCAACAAGGCCGGGTTCGAGTTCTATAACTTTCAAATCCCTGAAATATCGACAATCAAGTCCTTTTAAAACGGCTAAATCTAAACCTTGTGCATCGATCTTCAGCCAGTCCGCGTAGTTTAAATTTAGATCCTCGAGGGCTTTCGAAAGTGTTACAGAAGGAAATTTTCGGCAACCACTCACGTTGAAGTAATCACGATACAACCAATTTGATAGAGATCGGCTGTCTGGTTTTAGAACACTTGAGCAATATGGAAATTCAGTCAGATGAAAATCTACGGCCCCAGAGTTTTGGTCTGACACGATCGCGGGAATCGTGTGCACTTTTTTGTAACCCAATTCCGAACTGTTCACGTGAGACATTTCTCGCGAGTCGGGATCAAAAGCGACACAGATCGAATGAGGCGCAAGAAATTTCCATTTCGAGTGAAGTTCGCCGGATGCGCCTACATCAATAAGTACTGGAGGTTTACTCCGAATTGCGCTCTGAGCCAAAATTTGCTTTATAATACTCAACGGACCTTCCCTTTGCTGTTTCCCAGATCTTCTCCACCATCTAGCGAGTTTGGAGGCTGAAATCAATGACAAGAGAATTCGTATTCTGTATTTTATCGGATCAGTCACTTTTATATGAAGCAAAATGAATTACTGCCAAACCGGAATTTAATCATTTTTGATTTGGATGATACGCTGGTAAATTCAACAAAGGCCTATAGTTTGGCTCTGTCAGCAATTGGGGTCTCACCGAGCGATTCTACGTTTCAACGCTCTAGGGAGCTCGTGAAGCTAGCTCTTGGGGAGGGGCATCCAAACGCTAGAAATCGACTTTTGTATTTGAAAAATTTCTTAGATTTGCAAGGCAGATTCTCGCCGTTAGCTTTATTGAAGTTAATGGACCACTATGAGGCTGTGTTGCAAGATTTTTTGAGATCCCAGTGGCTTGAATTGCGGCGTGATACACTGTTCGACGAACTAGTTTCGGAAGGATATAGGCTAGTAGTTTTAACGAATGAAAATTTGAGGACGCAGTTGATAAAGATGAAGGCGATTGACCCAGACGCTAAATATTTTGAGAGAATTCTGACATCCGAAGAAGTAGGCGTCGAGAAGCCAAACCGAAAAATGTTAGAATCGATTCTAGCGCTGTCTGGAGTGACTAATGAAAAAGCAATCATTGTTGGTGACAGCATCACAAATGATATTATGCCTGGGCTAGAGCTGGGCCTCAGAACTTTTTTAACGCGTGAGTTTTCTGCTGATTCTAGCGAAGAAATAATCCCCGGTGCCGGAACGAGCATTGCTAAATTAGACGACTTGCGAAAGCATTTATTGTGAATGTCGTTATCAAAGAATTAGTCACCTTGTGTAAACTTGTTGGAGCTCGTGTTCCACTTTGGACCCAAGGCCGAGGTGGCAATATTTCAGTAAAATCAAAGGGCCGTTTGTACATTAAAGCGACCGGTCGTCGGCTTGATTCAGTGAACATAGCTCGAGATATTTCATGTATTGATCAAAGCCGATTTCTCAATCAAATGGGGAAAATAGGTCGCTGTTCTTCAGGTGTGAAAGAAGCGTTTTATGCAGAAGCTCTGACTGTTTCTCGCCTTGATGAACAGCGATTTGGCAAGCCGTCTATGGAAACTGGATTTCATGCTAATCTTCCGAAAAAATATGTTCTCCACTTTCATTCGTTGGTAGCAATTTTGGCAGCAGAAATTTTTGATGAAGCAACGCTCAATAGACAATTCAGTAGACATGTTTCCAAGGGGTTTAGACTGAAGGTCGTCGACTATGTGAAGCCAGGGCTAGATCTCTCACTTGTGATCGCTGCTGATCCAACTTACGATGTATATCTGTTAAAAAATCACGGGGTCGTCCTTCAATGTGTCAATCGGAAACTGTTGCGCCTTTGGGATCGATTCGAGATCTACTTGATCGAACGTGCGGGGTTTCAGATTGTTGCCACTATTCGTCGTCAAAAACAGAAAGGATTTCTGGGCGCTGTGAAAATAGTTAAAGCTGCCGGACCTCTCCCTTCTAGGGTGTATTTCCCAGATACAGCTGTTTTTTTGAATGAGTTAATTGCGTCCCTTCAAAAAATTGGTAAGAGATATGTTCTTCCAGCCAAGCCAGTCAGAGAGTTCTTAGACTTACATGAATTGTGGGTTGCCACCCAGATACTCTTTCTTCAGCGCCCAGAGCTGCCGGAGTTGCCAAAAAGTATGGTGAGAACGCTCGGCTCCCTTCCAACCGAAAAAATTAGAAAACAGGAAATGACACGATCCAAAGGTTCTGTGAATCATTGACTGGATGCTCGATAGACCGAAGAAAATACACGTTGTTATACCAATGTCTGGCCAGGGGACTCGGTATCGTTCAGCGGGTTATACACAGCCCAAACCCCTGATACCTGTTTCCGGTATTCCAATGATTGCACGGCTATTGGAAAATTTTCCAGAATCATGGCCGATCACGCTTGTGCTGGCTGACAATCATAAAGAAACTGAGTTGGAGCCATATCTTCGATCGTTAGGTCGAAAACTAAATATCAGTTATGTGCCTCAGCATAATAAAGGGCCGCTTGTTGCGATCGAAGAGGGCCTCAGGTTTGTGAGGGATCACGAGGGTGTCCTTGTAAGTTATTGTGATTACGGCATGATCTGGGATTCTGCGCAGTTTCAGAGGTTTATAAATCAGTCTGAGCTGGACGCAGCGGTTATTTGTTATCGAGGGTTTCATGCTCATTACCTGGGCCCGACGATGTATGCGTATTGTCGTCTTGAGAATGATCGCGTTTTGGAGATTAGAGAAAAATCGAGTTTTACAGACAATCGGGAGAGTGAATATGCCTCAGCGGGGGGCTACTATTTTAAATCAAAGGGCCTGTTGCGAGATGCATTGAAAAAGCAGGTCGAATTAGATTTGCAAGTAAAGGGGGAGTTCTACACAAGTCTGACGGTAGAAGCGCTTTTGAGGAGTGTAACCCGCCCCATTGTAAGAGTTTTTGAGGTCCCTTATTTTTTTCAGTGGGGGACTCCACTTGATCTGCAAACGTTTGAGTATTGGGAAAAAACATTTTCTTCGTTCTTGCGGAATCAAAATGATCGCCTGAATGTTGGCCAGGTACTAATGCCGATGGCTGGCCTTGGATCTCGGTTGTCCGATATTAGCTCCTTGCCAAAACCATTGATTGAAATTGATGGGATTCCAATGTTTCAACGTGCTTTGAATAGTTTGCCTCGGCCTGTGAAGCCGCCCGTGATTGTCACGGTTGCAAAGGTGGCGGACTTAATAAAAAGTCGATCTGATTTGTCGGTCGTCTCTTTGAGTTCAACGCCTCCCGGTCAGGCATTTACGACGATGGAAGGCCTAGCCTCGTTGGACGAAGATCAGGATGTTTTTGTGAGTGCCTGCGACCATGCGATTAGCTTGAATGAAGCCACGTGGCATCGTATTCGAGACGAAAAGCGATGGGATGCAGTAATCTTTACCGTCCGGGGTTTTCCAGGGGTTTTGAGGACTCCAAAATCGTTTTCATTTGTTGAGACAGGATCTGGTGGAGGCGATGAATCTGTTTTCAAGCGAGTGTCCCTCAAATCTCCTACAACGAATTCTCCGAAAGATGAGCATTTGTTGATTGGGTCTTTTTGGTTTCGGACCGCGAAGACTTTAAGAACAGGGTTGCAGATCCTAACCAATTCTGGTTTGGGTGAACCTCGTAGTGAAGTATACCTTGACCCAGTCTTTAACGAGTTGAGTCTGCTTGGTTATAAGGTTGGAGTTGTGGAAGTGGATGGATATATTAATTGGGGTGATCGCGATTCTTTATCTGAGGCGATTTACTATTCGGAAGTTTTTCTTGGGCGATCTTTTCGCCCTCGAGTTCGTTATCCTGGAGTAGTCTAAAATGGCCCTTGAGTTTGAGCTAGTATTGCCTTGTTACAATGAATCTTCTTCCCTGCGGGCTCTTTTAGATAAGGTAAGTGCTGCCGCTATCAAATACTCATTGAGGCCGGACGAATTTCAAGTCGTGTTGGTGGAGAATGGGAGCCGAGATGATTCATTGATTCGTTTGAATCAGATCAAGGAGTCAGAGCTGGGAAAATGGTTCCGGGTTGTTCCTCTCGCGGCGAATCAGGGCTATGGCCACGGTTTATGGCAGGGCCTCCAATCGACCACAGCTGAAATTGTCGGTTGGTCACATGCTGATCTTCAGTGTGACCCGGCAGATGCTATCAGGGCCTTTTTTTTATTAAAGAATGCAGACAGTGACAAAACCTTGGTTAAAGGGAGTCGGTTCGGCCGCAACTGGAAGGATCGTATTGTAAGTGGAGTCTTTGCGATCTGTGCAAAATTGATTCTTGGATTCAATATCTCGGAGATTAATGCTCAACCAAAAATATTTCATCGAAGTCTGCTAACGAGCATTCCATATCCCCCAAAGGATTTTGCTTTTGATCTTTATGTTCTTTATCGTGCACAAAAAAATTCTTATAAAATTCTGACAGTGGAAGTTGAGTTTCCGCCTCGGATTTACGGTGTATCGAATTGGGCGGCAAACTTTTTATCAAGATATAAGACTATTTTGAAAATGATCATGTATATGAGGCGCCTATCAGTGAAGGAAGGGCGTCTTAGGTGAGAAGATTTTTCTTATCTCCTTACTTCATTGCTGGTTGTGTGCTGCGTTTGCCCTTTTTGTTTTGCTTGGGTTCCTCGTTTTTGATCGACCTCTTTATTCCTTTCCTTGATTTTGCGGCACAAAATGTCGGTCAGAATCCGTACAGTTATTTTGATCCACATTTTTTTCCTTATGGAACGGTTTTGCTTTCAGTTCTGGCGATACCACGTGCAATTGCGTTTCATATTTTTGGGCCGCAGGTCCTAGGTGCCGGGCCAATCGGGATTTTTTTGGTCAAGTTTCCGCTGTTTATTTTGGAAATTTTGTTACTCGTTGGTTTGGTACAGTTGTCTGAGAAACAGGATCGGCATAAACTTCTTCTTTATTTTTGGCTCAACCCAATTTTAATCTTCATTACTTATATTCATGGCCAACTCGACGTTGCCGCTATGTTGTTTCTTTTTTGGTCAGTTTATTTTTTGATTACGAGTCGAGTTGCTCTTTCGGCCGTATTTTTGGCTGCAGGAGTTCTCTGCAAATTTCATCTCGTTATTTGTCTTCCGCTGTTCGTCTTCTACCTTTGGACCATTTCATTTCGCTGGAAAGCAATAAAAGAAATATCCCTATGGCTGCTAGCATTTTTAGGAATTGTTTTTGTTGGTTTTGAGCCTCTCCTAAAGGCTGGGCAGTTCTCGAAGGCGAGTTTGGCTTCGCCGGAGTTGTATAGGCTATTGGCTGGTTATATTGACCTTGGCGGCCAAAAATTTTTTCTTGGTTTCTTTCTCGTGGCTTTGGTTATTGGCCGCCTCGTATTGTCGACAAGGATTTCAAAACAGGGGTTCATTCTTGCCGTTGGGGTTGTCCTTGGAACTCTTCTGTTGGCTACAAATCCTAGACCGGGGTGGTTTTATTGGATCATTCCTTCGTTAGCAATTTTTTATTCCGCCTACAGCAATGCGTCTCGCTTGCTTTTTGGGGTGCTCATTGTGACATATTTTTTATATTGCGGAATTCCAGATGTATTTCCAAATCTTCCAGAATTGTACTTGAGTCTCGCGTTGACATCGGTGCATACGGCTCTTTTTGGCGCCCTGATAAGCCTGTGGATTCTGGCTCTGCGATTTGAAGTGCCAATTGAGAGTCGGTCAAGACCCTTGAGTATTGGAGTGGCAGGTGATTCAGGGGCAGGAAAAAACTATCTTACGAATGCACTCGTCCGGGTGTTGGGTGCAAATGACAGTCTTGTTATTGAAGGGGACGATTACCACAGGTGGGAGCGCGGCGACGAGTCATGGACGAGATATACCCATCTGAATCCGCGTGCAAACCATCTTCTTTCAATGGCGAAACATACTGAGTTGATCCGTCGTGGGCGTTGGATCGTGAAATCATCTTATGATCATTCAACTGGTCGATTTAGTGAGCCACAGGAGTTTCGTCCCACCAGAGCGCTTTTTGTCCAGGGGCTTCACACGTTTTATCTTCGAAGTATGCGGCGAGAGTTTGATGTTAGAATATATTTGGCGCCAAATCCGCTTGTGAAATTGGCCTGGAAAATTGATCGTGATAGTCGTGAGAGAGGACACTCGCCTGATCAGATTCTAAGAAGTATTCTTGCGCGGGAGAAGGATGCCAAGAGTCATATCGATCCGCAGCGGGAATTTGCGGATTGGATAATCGAATACCTGCCGGAGGAAAAACTCGAGGCCGAGGATGTGTTGGCCAAATTGACCCCTAAAGTCTATGTTCGGCATATTCTATGGAATGACTTTCAGGTAGGCCCAATCGTGGAACGTTTGAGCTTGCATCCTTTGTGTGAAGTCGATGTAGATTTTGTTGAGAATGATCTAAACCGAATATCTTTTACGTTTCGTGGAAAAATTTCAGGGTCTGAAATCAAGAAAATCGCATGGGATATTTATTCTCCCCTTAGGGCCTGTACTAGAGCGACGGCTGAGCCGGAATTTTCAGACGATGCGGTTGGAGTGAGCCAATTGATTTTTATTGGATTATTGGCGGCCCTTAACCAAAGTAGTGGTGGAGATCGACTGGTTTGAGCAAGTTTTTTATTCGACATCGTGTTAATCGACTCGACCAGCTTTCTTCTCTAGGAAGTGACGAAGGTGCGGAAATTGATTTGCGATCGGATCTCTCTGTTTCTGGAGGGATCCACTTAGCGCATGACCCCTGGAGTCGCGGCGATGATTTTGACCTGTGGCTATCTACATACTCTGAAAATAAAAGAAAAGCGCCTCTCATTTTGAACACGAAAGAAGATGGGCTTGAGGATCTTGTAGTCGAGCGGTTGCGGAAACATTCTGTCGAAAATTATTTTTTTTTGGACACAAGCCTTCCCACATTGGTTCGGCAGAGCATAGTTAAGGGGCGACGAAATTTTGCCTTAAGATATTCTATATATGAGCCTGTGAATTCTTTGGCCCCGCTCGCTGCTGCTGTAGATTGGTTGTGGGTTGATTGCTTCAATGGAATTCCTGTTGATGTCGAGCCATTGCTGCCCTGGATTGGACGTGTCAAAATTTGTTTGGTTTCGCCTGAGCTGCAAGGTGGCGGGTATCAGCAGTTGGAGCCGTTCTCAGCTTTGTTTAAAATAGCGGATGCGGTTTGTACAAAGAATCCGTCTGCGTGGAAAAATTTTTTAGCAGGATAAAAATGATCTGGAACCATGCGAAATTTTTTCGACATCAGCTAGTGATATTTGTTTTTGTGGGGATGATTGCAGTCGGGGTCGACGCTCTTTCGTTTGAGCTTTTGTACTACATTTCTGGATCTGAAAGTCTTAGTAAGGGAGTATCATTTGTTTTAGGGTCAATCGCTGCATATTATTTGAACAAACATTTTACTTTTCGATATCCGTCTAAAGCGGTGTTAGAAAAAGTTAGATTTTCAATTTTATACTCGGCTTCTTTGGGTGCGAATGTTGCTGTTCACTACATGATATTTAGCGACCCGAGTACTAGATGGCTTGCGTTCTTTGCTGCGACAGCTACTTCTACATGTATGAATTTTTTGGGTATGAAGTATTGGGTATTTAGGTAGATTCGCCTCAACTAAAGAATTCACCTGCAGTGAATATAGGATTTGATGGTCTCATCTAATGCATTTTCAAAGTCGGTTTCGCGGAATTCGCCATATAATTTATTCCACCTTGAGGTCGACCCAAAAAAATTCATTGCTTCATGCAATCGGTAGGGTAGAGCTCCAAATTGTAAATTCCCTTTTCCAATCTTCGACTGAATGATCGAAGCCACATCTCGAAGATTTCTTGGTTTGCCAGTACAAAGATTAAGTGTTTGTCCAATCGCCGTGGAATGATTTTCAAGGATTATTTTAATCATTCTGCAAAGATCGTTTACATAGATAAAATCTCGAGTTTGCTCGCAAAGAGTGAGCTCTACAGTTTTTCCTGCGAGACAGGACTGAATGACGTGAGGGATGAAGTACGAAGTTCTTTGGTGAGGTCCGAAGGTTAAGAAAGGGCGTAGCCAGCAAACATTGAGTTCTCTTTGGCTCGTAATAAATTCAACGGCAATTTTAGATGAAATTTTCGCCCATCCGTAGGGTGAAAAACATTTTGAATTTTGCTCTTCAAGAAAAGGTGGCTGGGAGTTTCCATACTCCTCGCAGGATCCGAAGAATAAATTGAGCTTAGTGTCTTTGGGTGTCAGCCGTGCTAATTCAATAGTCGGATAAATTGAGTTTTCAAATTGAGAAGAAAACTCAGTCAGATCACGTCCAGGGGTTGATTGACTGATTGTTGAAACGATGAAGTCTGGATTCCATTCGTTCAAGATTTCTTGAATTTTAGACAGTTCGTTAAATGAACCATATTTTGTTGGGCCTCGCCAAGTCTGGGAAGTGCTCCCGGTTCTTGCCCAGCCAAGCACATCAAACTGTTCGGATTCATTCAGATGAGTGGCAAGGTGCCCACCGATGAAACCGCTGACACCAAAGATCAGAACGCGTTGACGTTGTCTAATCATATCATTTCAGTTGTTCGATCACAGAAGATTCCAGCTGCTCCAGCATATACTGAATGCGAGGCCCGTCTATTCCCGGATGTACTCCAATCCAAAAGGTACGTTTCATAACCTCGTCAGAGTTATTCAGTTTGTCATGTATTCGATAATTCAGGTTTTTATAACCAGGCTGTCTGACAAGATTTCCGGCAAATAGCAAGCGAGTGGCGACCTTTCGTTCTTCGAGTGTTCTTACGAGCATTTCACGATCAATTCTCGGTGCGGTATGCATGGCAAACCCAAACCAACTGGGATCTGTTTCAACAGTCGCTTCGACTGGAATGAGATTTTCAGACAAAACTCTAGAGGAACGAATTCCAGATCTGAGCGCTGCCCAATTTCTTTTTCTCGTTTGGATGAATTCGTCAACACGTTCAAGTTGGCTAACGCCTAAGGCTGCTTGCATATCTGAGGCTTTGAGGTTGTAGCCAATTTGAGAATAGACATATTTGTGATCATAACCTGCGGGCAAGTCACCCATCGTCCAGCTGTAACGCTTTCCACATGTGTTGTCTTTTCCTGGTTCGCACCAACAGTCTCGTCCCCAGTCTCGAATGCTTTCCGCAATCCTTTTGAAACGACTATCTCTGGGTATCACCGCTCCGCCCTCTCCAGTTGTTATGTGATGTGCTGGATAAAAACTGAGAGTCGCAAAATGTCCAAAAGTTCCAACTTGACGGCCGTTGATAGTAGAGCCAAGCGCGTCACAGCAGTCCTCAACCAAAAAAATTCCACGCTCTCTACAGAATTGTTCCACGATGTCGGCGCGATATGGGTTTCCCAATGTATGGGCGATAACCACGGCTCTAGTTTTGGGGGTAATTGCTGCGAGGATCGCGTCTGGTGCAGCATTGAGATTTTCAAGATCAATATCCACAAAGACCGGAGTCCAACCGTTTTGAAAAATCGGGTTGACCGTTGTTGGAAACCCAGCTGCGACCGTTATAATTTCGGAGCCAGCCTGAAGAGGCTCCATTCCAATTTTCTCCAACATTGGCGATCCCAAAGATGAGACGGCCAATAGGTTTGCACTCGATCCGCTATTTACGAAGAGAGCTGGGCAAAGCCGTCCGAATCGTTTTGCAATTTTTGCTTCGAACTCGTTGCTGAATCGTCCCGACGTAAGCCATAGATCTAAAGATGCTTCCAATAATAGCTCTAAATCTCGGGCTGCCAATTTCTTTGCAGTAACTGGGATGTATGTCTCTCCCGGTATAAACGGGGGTTGGGTATTCCAGTGCTCAAAGTAGGCCAGGCCAGCAGTAATTACATCTTTTCTGGCTTGGGCAAGACTTTCTTTCGGCGAGGAAGTTTCGGGGCAGCTTGTCATAGTGTTTTTTCCTACCAAAAAAAATCAATCATTTCGATAAATATGAAGCACGTTTACAATATTCTTCTATTTGAAGTTGTGTAAGCGATGCGGTCTTTTTTCTGTTTCGATAGAACTCTTGATACCATTCAGAAGTAAACTTAACTGTCTCATCAAAAGCCAATGTGGGGCGCCAATCAAGCAGACCAAGAGCTTTTTCTGAAGTCAGGGTCAAAAGCTTGGCTTCGTTGTTTGCAGTTTTAGTTTTGACCACTTTGTACCTTGCCGGTCCGCTCCAGCTATCAGTCAGTCGATCTACAAGGTCCTTCACGGACCTCACAGACTGCGGGGGTGGCCCAAAATTGAATGCTTCATGATTTAACTCGTGCGAGGATAACAGATGGGACGTCACCGCCAGGTACCCTTTTAAACAATCCAATACGTGCTGCCACGGCCGAACAGACCAGGGGTTTCTAATCTCAACTGCTTTATGCCTAGCCCAGGCTCGCGCACAATCAGGAACGATGCGATTATCAGAAAAATCGCCTCCGCCAATCACATTCCCCGCTCGTACACTGACCACTCTCTTTGCTCCATCCTTTGGAAGGAACGATCGAACATACGAATTCGTTACAATTTCTGCGCATCCCTTCGATGCACTATAGGGATCTTTTCCTCCCAGCCGATCGCTTTCTCTGTAACTATAGAGCCAATTTAGGTTCTCGTAACACTTATCACTAGTAACAATAATCGTAATCGTGGGAAATTTTGAATTCTTGAATGCTTCCAGAACGTTAGCAGTGCCCATCACGTTGGTGTCGAATGTCATTAATGGCTCAGAATAGGATCGAAGAACGAGTGATTGTGCAGCCAGATGAAAAATAATCTCTGGTTTATATTTAGAAATAACTTTCTCAACATCCGAGTACTTTCTCACGTCACCGAATTCCACAGGGAATCTAGAACGATGAGCAAGATTCTCAAAAAGGCTGGGAGTTGTTGGAACATCCAGCGAGAACCCAATTGGTTTAGCATTCATCTGCAGTAGCCATTCACAAAGCCAGGATCCTTTAAATCCAGTATTACCTGTCACTAGGATCCGTTTATTTCTAAAGATATTTCCAAATATATCAGTTGTTGCTCGCATGAATATTCCTTCCAGTTGTGTGCGATAGAATCTTTTCGAACATGGAGCGATTGTTGGAGCTAAAACTGGTTAGCCACTTTCTCACATGATCCTCCCGAATTCTCGTCGATACCTGCAGCAGTTGAGATAGCTCCTTTTGTGCTGTTGAGGGCTCCATTGACAGTTTGCTCACTAAGCCAATAGGGAGTTCACTGGAGAATGCCGACGGCTCATCGCAGACTGCAACCGCTCGACCAAACACAATCGACTTTATCAAGGCACTTTCAATCGGTGCGCTCCATATCGACGGAACGAGAACTATTTTTGAAGACTTTACCGCGTCAAATAAACCGGAATCCCAAGTCATCGGTACGAAGTGAATATTGTTTTTTGTAGGTGCCTGCCAGTTGTCTGGAACGGATTCCCTTGAAAAAGGAAACAAGAAACGTATATCGGAAGAACTTTTTTCAGCGACTTCAAGGGCCCATTTTGCTCCTTTCGCTTCCAGGCAGTTGCCGTGAAAAACAACATCCCAGCTCGTGGGTTCACTAGATGTTTCGATCTCGTCGTGCTTATTTTCTAATTCAGACCAGTCGTTTGTCCATAGCCCCACAACTTGCACTACTGCGTTCTTTCCAAAATGTTGTCTAGCCAGGGCGGCTTGGACTTCATTCTGTGCAAAAAAACGCACCGTTCCTTCGTTTGCTGATCTTCGTAAAGAACGGATAAATTTAAATGTTCGCGAATTCTTTATTGGGAAAGGGGTACATTGAAACTCAACGCCAGGTAATCCATCTGTTGATAGGCATTTTAGACAAGCGCCTGTGACTCCAGTGCGTTGATTATACGATCGCACACAGAAAAACGACGAATCTGTGAGGTAAATCCACACGTTTCCCGTGCGCCGTTTCACGATTAGTTCGGCGAAGCGAACGCCTAGTGATTGTGTATGGATGATGACGATCGGGACATCTTTGTAACGGCCCAAAATCTGTTTGGTCATAGCCATCAGTTTCAACAGGTGCTTGAGTCTAGAAAAAAGGCCCATTATCAAACTACCAAAGTCCAGTTTCCTAACGTGGCTCTTGAGGGCTACAAGGTCTGGCCATGCAGACCATAGCGTGATTCGCCGATTCGAAAACTGCGATCTTCTTAAGTCTTGTTGGATATGTGCTACCAGCTGGCCAGTGCCCGATTGCCCCGCCGCCATTCCACTGAGAACGATTAACTCTGGAGTCGACAAGTTTCTAGTCTTCCCAAGCCTTCCAAGGAGCGTTTTTTTGTTCCCATAGGGCATCAAGCGATTTCTTTTCTCTTAATGTGTCCATGGGTTGGAAAAAGCCATTATGTTTGAAACCCATTAGCTCACCATCTCGGCAGAGGTTCTCCAGTGGTTGGCGTTCCCAAATAGTTTCGTCAGATTCAATATACTCAATCACAGAGGGCTCCATTACAAAATACCCACCATTAATCCACCCCTCGCCTTGAAGGGGTTTTTCTGTAAACTGACTAACCGCTGAACCGTTAAAGACAATGCCCCCAAATCGAGATGGAGGTCGAACCGAGGTTACTGTACAGCGCTTTTTATGGTCTCGATGAAACTGAACGACTTGTTTCAAGTCGACATCAATGAGACCATCACAATATGTCATCATGAACGTCTCAGAAAGGTAAGGTTTCAGGCGCTTCAGTCGGCCACCGGTATTTGTAGTTGCGCCTGTCTCAACAAGAGTTACATTCCAGTCTGTTCTTGCTCGCTGTCCAAGATATGAGATTGATCCATCTCGGAGGTTGACCTGAAAATCGTTATTGAGTGCGTGGTAGGATAAAAAATATTCTTTTATAGCCTCTGCTTTATAGCCAAGGGCAACAACAAAATCGTTAAAGCCGAAGTGTGAGTAGTATTTTAGAATATGCCACAAAATCGGACGCCCTCCGATTTCGACCATCGCTTTAGGTTTGAGGCCTGTTTCTTCGCTCAGTCTGGACCCGAGTCCTCCAGCTAAAATCACAACTTTCATACCGACAGGTTTAGTCGTAAATGTGCGTCGACGAAACAAATTTTGGAATGATTTATCGGCAAAAGTCCTCAATTTTGACTGCTGGCCTAGGGTAATTGACTTGATCCTGGATGTATGCGCTGATAGCCTCCTGCTTTCTAGTTTCCGTCTTGATTTAGGCGGATTTAGGCAACGCTTTAAAGGTGTAATAAGGCCCGGAGATATATCTTGAGAGACACATGCAGCCAGGAGATTTTTATTGGACGGCGGAGCCACTCCTGGTTTTCTTGGTGGACTGAACTTAGGTCACACAAAGATTTGATAGTTTTTTTAGTTTGGAAAGATCTGTTGGTGCGTTACCGGCAGGCAGTTCTTGGGGTAAGTTGGGTTATTTTGAAGCCTGCTCTTACCATGATGGTGTTTACATTTGTTTTCAGTCGAGTAGCAAAACTTGATTCAGGAGCAGTTCCCTACAGCGTCTTCGTGTTGGCGGCCCTGGTTCCCTGGCAGTTTTTTGCTTCGGCAGTATCCGAATCGTCCTCCTGCTTGATTGAACATTCCAACATGATTTCAAAGATTTATTTTCCACGTATCGCATTGCCGATATCGGCGATTTTGGTAAACCTCTTCGATGCTTGCATCACTTTATGCCTATTGGTTCTACTTGCCTTGTGGTTTGTCGGATGGTTCAGTTTCTCTGTTTTGTTGCTGCCGTTGATGATCTTGCAAATCGTATTTCTGGCGGCGGGGTTTGGCTGTTGGCTTGCAGCCCTCAACGTGAAATATCGAGATTTTAGGTACATAGTTCCGTTTGTTTTGCAGATTGGACTTTATGCATCACCGGTGGGCTACTCTTCGAATGTTGTTCCAGAGAAGTATCAGACAATATTTTTGATGAATCCGTTGGTGGGAATTATTAATGGATTTCGTTTTTCTCTGTTCGGGGTGCTGGAGTCGAGTTTCGTACAGAGTATTGTTGTTTCATTTTTTGTAACTTTCTTGATATTTCTTTCTGGGCTCACTTATTTCAGAAAAGTAGAGCGGGGACTAGCGGATATTATTTGATGGAGAGCCTTATGATAGATGCCACTAGAGAGGTGGTCATTCAATCTCGGAACCTCAAGAAAGCATATGTCCTCCATCATCAGGAGCGAGCGCGATATGCAAGTCTTCGGGAAGAACTTGCCCAAGGACTTGTGACGCTTCGTAAAGCCTTTGCTTCGGTGAGCAAGCAGCCCAAGAAATCCGTGGAGAACTTTTGGGCCTTGGATGGGGTAGATTTCGAGATATCAAGGGGTGATAGAGTTGGGATCCTGGGTCGAAATGGTGCTGGCAAGTCGACTTTATTGAAAATTCTTTCGAGGATTATTGAGCCAACCGCTGGTTCTGTGCGGTTGAGAGGCCGGCTTGCAAGTTTATTGGAAGTTGGAACGGGGTTTCATCCAGAGCTTACGGGGCGTGAAAATATTTATTTGAATGGTGCCGTTCTCGGTATGGCGAGAGCAGATATTCAGAGAAAATTTGACGAGATCGTAGCTTTCGCAGAGGTAGAAAAATTTTTAGATACGCAGGTTAAGAGATATTCAAGTGGAATGTATATGCGGTTGGCCTTCTCGGTAGCAGCTCACCTGGATCCGGAAATTTTGATCATAGATGAAGTTCTGGCGGTCGGGGATTCGGCGTTCCAAAAGAAGTGTATTGATCGCATGACAGACATTAGCAAGAGCGGCAGAACACTTTTGTTTGTGTCGCATAATCTTCAAGCCATTCGGACACTTTGTACTCGCGCGATTGTTTTGGAGTCTGGACGGGTAGTCGTAGATTCAGATGTGAGCAAGGCTATTCAGGTTTATACATCTCAGTTTCAGCTGACCGGTGTTGAAATTGATCTCACTGGCGTTGTGCGAAAAAAATATTCTGGCGAGGTCAAGCTGGCCAAGGTTCGGTTTGAACAGTGCCCAATTCCCTTTGGTCGACCTATTCGTTTCTATATTTCACTTCAAAGAAACGGAAACGTGACTGAGATTTCAGACATTGATTTGGCTGTAAGTATTTCAGATAAGGATGGGAACTACGTGATTCACGCTTGCAACAGATTTTTAAATAAGCATCTCGTGCATCGAGAAGATTCTGTTGAATACTTTTTCGAGATCCAGAATTTTCTCAAACCAAATTTCTACTATATGACGTTATTCTTAAGAGCGAAGGACACGATTCAAGATTGGCTGTCGGATGTTGTTTCCTTTGAAGTCCAAGATGGAAATCCTTATGGTTTCTATGATTCTTATCAAATTCAAGGGGCAACGTTGCCGCAATTTTCTGTCGAGCAGGTCCAGAGGCCTCATTGAGCCCTACTATCTACGTCATTTTGCCTGTCCGCAACCGAGTGCAAACAACCTTGAACTATCTGCGGTTACTCAGGGCGCAGGTGTATAAAAAAATAAAGCTCGTGATTGTAGATGATGGTTCCACTGACGATACTGCATTTCGAGTCCGCCAAGAATGGCCGGATTCAATTTTGGTTTCTGGCTGCGGAGATCTGTGGTGGGCTGGTGGCTTGCAAGCTGGCATAGATCGGCTCAAACGGGAAAACCTAGATGACAATGACTTAGTTTTATTGTCGAACGATGATATCGCCTTTGATTCTTCCTTTTTGGAAATGGCGGTTAGAAAATTGAAAGGGCGTCATCGAGTTCTTTACCTGCCAACCGGAATTGATAAACAGACCGGAGAAATACTTCCAGGTGAGCGAGGTATCTACTATGACCAAAAAACTCTTACTTTTCAGGATACAACTCGACCAGAAATGGTGAATTGCCTTTCGACTCGAGCCTTGTTTCTCAAATGGTGTGATATCTGCAGCCTTGGAGGGTTTCGACCCGCATGGCTGCCACACTATTTATCTGATTACGAATTTACTATCCGGGCGTATCGCCAGGGATTTAGCCTGGTAGTGGACGATAGTAACCTCGTCGCCATAGATCGATCCACGACAGGGGTGCATTCACTAAGAGCTCACAGCAGATTCATTGATAAACTCAGATTCATTTTTTCGAAGAGGTACTCGTCTAACCCTTACTATCTGACAGTATTTGCGTTTCTGACATGCCCACTTTCGCTAGCCCTGAGACATTTGGTTTTGATATGGTGGGGATGCTTTATTTCTTTTTTTAAATGGGGTTGGAGACGTCGTCGGAATTTTGAGTTCTCCAGAGAAGGAATGCGGTAAGCGAGGTGCCATATGTGTGGAATAAATACGATTTATAGAAAATCTGGTTTACATTCCGAAGATCGTCATACGATTCGGAAAATGAACCAGGAAATGGCTTATCGTGGGCCAGACGGCGAAGGGAATTGGGCTGACTCAAATTTTGCTGCTGGGATGGTTCGACTCTCAATCATTGATCTTGAAGGTGGGCAGCAGCCAATTTTCAATGAAACTGAGTCGCTGGCGATTGTTTGTAATGGTGAGATCTATAACTACCTGGAGTTAAGGGAAGGGCTGCAGAAGAAAGGACATCGGTTCTCTACAGGTAGTGATGTGGAGGTAATTTTACACCTCTACGAGGAAATGGGCACTGCATGCGTGAGCGAATTGAGAGGGATGTTTGCCTTCGTGATATGGGATCGAAACAGTAAAACTGTTTTTGGTGCGAGAGATAGAATAGGAGAGAAAAGCCTTTATTTCGTTGAGCTAAAGGATGGGTATGCCTTTAGCTCAGAGTTAAAAACACTGCAGAAATTTTGCCTTGAGACGCCAGCTGAGCTGGAGATGGAGGTCCTTAAACAGACGTTTCAGTTCAGTTATCCCGTTGAAATGAGGCAAACTCATATTCGCCAGATCAAACGTGTTTTACCTGCTGAAAGGTTTATTATAGGGGATGGAAAAATTTCATTTCAGAAATATTGGAAGCCGGCTTTCAATCAGTCTTATCAAGGTAGTTTAAATAATGCAGTTGAGGATCTTAGAAATGCTCTAAGCGATGCCGTCAAGATATCAACTCGTTCAGATGTTCCTGTTGGAGTGCTTCTTAGCGGTGGGATTGATTCAAGTATGATCGCGGCATTGGCGGCGGAGAATGGCTCGAATGTGCAGGCAATTACTGCTGGATACGAGGGAAATCACGACTGTGATGAGAGGGAAGCTGCAAAGGCATTTGCTCGTCGGTTAAAGCTTCCGTGGCATAGTATTGAGTTGAGCGAGGCGAATTTCGAGAATTATTTCAAAGAGTTTATGAGGGTCCTGGATGAGCCTGTTGCAGATCCCGCTTCAATTCCTCAGTGGGGTATCTACAAGGCTGCCAAGGAAATGGGCATCAAGGTATTACTCACGGGTATTGGTGGGGACGAACTTTTTTTTGGTTATCCTATTTGGAATCGGGCAGGCGAGATCGGCGATATTCGCAGATCTTTAAATCGAGCTGCGAAGGAAAGTGTTTGGAAAGCAATTTCGGAGGTATATTTTCGGCTGCCAAAAATTGCGTTTTTAATTCGTAGCCTATTCCAGCGTGACAGTACTGGTATGCTATGGCATCCGGGCTTTGCGCAGAAGCGAAAGATGATGGATGGTATCGTTTGGGGAGACTCATCAGCAAATCTTCCGCGAGATGCTACCGAGGATTTTTTAGATGAGAGCCTGAACGGTTATGATCAAATCTCCTCGATCTTACTGTCAACGTGGTTGCCTTCCAATTGTTTGTATCTAGGCGATCGTCTAGGCATGGGTAATAGTGTCGAAGTCAGATCACCCTTGCTCGATGTAAAGTTGATGGATTTAGTTTTTTCGTTACCGATCAGCTGGCGTTATTTAGCTGGGCAGACCAAGCCGTTACTGAAAAATGTCATAAAAGGGCTTGTTCCGGACGAAATACTTTTCGGAAAAAAAAGAGGATTTACGCCGCCCTATAAGTTGATTCAAAAGTTGTCGGAGTCTTATAGTTTGTCACCGGTTCAGTTTTCACCGTCGAGTTTTGAGGGCGCTGTCATCAATTTGATTCTTAGAGATTACTACAGATCATCAGAGTTAAGAGAATGCTCGACCACGGCCGCCTAAGAAGCTTTCGGATGTTCGTTTGGGGAGCTTTGTGGGTTTCAGTCGTAGTATTGTTTTTACTGCAAATTTGGCGTTCTAATTCTGACCTGAGGCTTGGACGATACGTCCTATTTATGGATGAGCATGTTAGTTTTGATGGGCTTCTGAGGATATTTGAGTCAGACAGTTTCACCACATTTATTAAGTCAGTTGTGGGGCCTGATCAAAGGTATGGCAGAATTTTTTGGTACGGCCCTGCTCCGTTTGTATATCCCTTCAAGCTTATTTTTGGTGCCGAAGGTCAAATAGTTGCAACAAGAATGTTTCATGCTTTTGTTTTGTTGGTGTCATATTTTATTTTCTGCTTTTCGATGTGCAAATCAAAGATCTGTAGATTACTGCTTTTTATTTTATTGTTGTTGCTCCCATCAACTTCTTACTATTCGTCCATGCCCAAGCCAGAACCTTTGTTACTCCTTTTCTTGTCGTTATTTTTTTTGCAGTGGCGGCCGAGTGTTAACTATCAAGGGTCTGCTTGGATCTTTCTTGGCTTAGCCTTTGGAACAAAAATATCCATTCTTCCACTCGTTCCGATGGTCATGCTTGCTTCTTATGTCCGTTTTTCACCAAAGGTCGAGGTATTCAAGGTCCAGTTAGTGCGATCGATTAAGTCTTTTGTTTTGGGATTAGTCATCGCAGCGCCTGGATTGGTGGTGCATCCACTTTCATGGATTAAGCAGACGCTTCTCAATACTGGGCATGGTGCGGATAATTCGAATACAAATATTTTTGACTGGTTACGTTTTGTGTTTCGGGAGTGGTCTGGGGTCCCCTCTCTAGTACTCGTTGTCGTGACTGTGGTTGTTTTTATTTCGATCGTCCTTCTGGCTATCTGGTATATAAAAGCAAAATTTCGTACTCATTCTTCAGAAGATGGGCGACCTCTTTTCATCTTGTTCGCGGGCCTGGTTATGAACCTGTTGATTATGCTCACTGTAAAACGTGTTTGGGATTTCTATCTTCATGTAGGGGCAGTTATTTTTTTAGTGGGGTTTGTAGCGACCTTGGAATATGCATGGTCGCGATACGGAAGTCGGCGAATGTCGTACTTGCTCGTAATATGTTGGGTAGCCGTTGTACCATTCCAAGTCAGAGCCGCGGTCATTTGCTACGATAATTTGGCGCATCGAACCGCAACTGAGGAATATAGGCGTCAAATAGATATCTTCAACTCGGTCACTGGAGAGTTAATTTCCTTGTCGGATAGTCTGAACCGTCGACTCGCGGTCTTTTATGACCCAAGACTTTTTGTGCCAGATAGTACTAGTAAGTTCGATGTAACTGTATTTTGGGGCCCATTTACGGATTTTCAGAAAAGAACGGATGCCTTGGTTTTGACTGACGAGCAACTGCCTGGCCAGAAGCCAGTTCCTGACTCTTCAGCCTTGAAGAGTCAGCAGTTAGAGAGTTACAGACTAATAGAGACGCATATCGCCAGGAGCGCGGTTGAGTGTAGGGCGAGTCCCTGCTATGTAGAGAGGCCTCTGGGGCTGAGGGGCGCGAAGGTCTTTTTCTTAGTGAATAGCTAGATTTTGTACTTGGTCCTTTTCTGACGTTGGTCTATGAAGGGCGCGCCAGACTATTAGACTCCGGCAGTTGGGATGCAGATGAATTTGAAACGCTTCTTTTTATTGATTTTTTTTGGTCTAATTGTAGGGCAGCCTCGGGTTGTTTTCTGCATGGATTACCGTGAGTTGATGGATTGTTTGGCTCACGATCGTGGAATTCTTGAGGACGTTCGTGGTGTTCTCGTTCCCCAGGCTATGGAATTTAAGCCTTTTGAGTTTGGAGCGGAAGGCCCTGTGGCAAAGGCTTCGCAGTCAAGCAGAGTTGAGGTGGGCCGAACAGAGGTTACACAATTAGAATTTTACCTGGTTATGGGACGGAATCCGTCTCGTTTTGTTCTGTTAGATTCTCCGGATTACTTAAAAGTCGATGGCGTCGGTTTGAACATCAATCGCCCAGTCGAAACAGTATCCATGGTCGATGTTCAGGAATATATCCATAGAGTAAACTCCCAGTCAAATTCCTATACCTATCGACTATTGACGTCGAATGAGTGGGATTCATTGTCAAAATCGGAAGTATTGTCGCTGGAGTCGAAGAATCCGTTGTTGACTGATCGGGCCATTGTCTATGAAAACTCGAAGCTTAAGACAGCCTTTGTCGCAAGCAAGAATCCATCGGAATTGGGAATTTATGACCTCATTGGTAATGTCTGGGAGTGGAGCTCAGTTTCTTCAGATGTCGGGTTTGGGCTGATCAAAGGCGGGTCGTTTTTAGATTCAGCGAGCCAGTTGAAATCATCGTTGAGCATGCGATGGCCCGCTGAAACCATCACAAGTATGGTAGGGTTTCGCTTGGCTCGGATACCGAATTAGGGTTTTCATTATGACGGTATGAAGCTAAGTCTGATTATTCCGACTATCAATCGAACAGTCGAATTGGAACGTTTCTTAAGGCATCTCGCGAAACAGGTGGGGTACGAATCTACTTTAGAGGTCATTGTTGTGGACCAAAATCCAGATGATCGTTTGGTTGAGATAGTTACGAAGTATCAACAGAACTTTGAAATCAGACATGTCAGAGCGGTTTCCAAGGGCCAGTCGCATGCAAAAAATGTTGGACTAGGTTATGCAACCGGTGAATTTATTGGGTTTCCAGATGACGATTGTTTCTATCCCGACGGATTTTTACAGAAATTAGAGTGCGTTCTGAAAAATACAAAAGAAAATCAATCTGTGTTTGGTAGATCTTTGGATCCTGATACTCTCCGTCCAATTTTTTCATCTGGATACCCAAGATCGACTCGTTGTATTATCGAATTCCACGATCCTGATATTTTATTGTCAATTCAGTACACTCATTTTTATCCAGCGAGCGTAAAAAACATTAGATTTGATGAGTCCTTTTGTAGCGGATCAAAGTGGGGATCGGGGGAAGAGACAGATCAACTCATTTATTTTCTTAAGTCGGGAGGGGCGGCACTATTTGTCCCCGAGTTGATTGTCTACCATGAATTCAAAAGTCATTTTCTCGTGCCTGAGAATAAGCTTGCTCACTATGCCCGAGGATTTGGAGCGCTTTGCCGTAAGCACGAGCTAAAGACCATTCTTTTAAGGCGGTCGATCAAGTTGCTTTGCGGTGCGGTTGCATTCTTTTTAAGCCTGCAATTTCTGAAGAGTAGATACTGTTGGGTTGTTTTCAGTCGGCGCTTGCAGGGGTATTATCTTTATGGTCTGCCAAATTCGAAATTTTGAAGACAGTTTTTAAGGCTTCGAATTACAGAATATTTTTTAAGATGTTGAATTCCCATTTGTATTTTGATGAGCCGAAGATAGTACCTCAGTCTCAGTTGCATCCTGGAGATCAAATTGGTTTGTAGAATTTCGTTTTGAATTTGCCAGACTTCTCGAATTAACCTCTTCTGCTGTGTGCTCGACACCCCATCCAATCCAAAGGCGACGAATGGCTTTGCATGATAAACGGAGGGTATCCGCGCGTTTGCTGCTCGAACGAATAGTTCGTAGTCCGCCGCCAGTTTGAACGCAGAATTAAAATAACCGATCTCAGAAAAAAAGCTTCTCTTAAACAGTGATCCAGGATGCTCTGTTCTATCTGATAATACTGCTTGGCAAAACGTAGTATGCGTACGTGAAATACCCATGTCTTGATCGCCAAAAAACAATCGTCGGGGGGAATAGAGTATCTGGCTATCGCTTCGGATGAGTAATTCAAGCGCTTCGATAAGTTGATCTGCGTCGCTTAGCAAGTCCCCTGAGTGTAAATGCCAAATAGTATCTTTGCTCGCAGCTCTCGTTCCTTCGTTGAGAGCAGGATAAATTCCTTGGGGCTCAGTCGTCCTCCAGACTAGATGATCAAAACGTTCAAACTGAGCTCTGACATTGGCGTGTTTTCTCGGGGAGGAGTCAATAACGATATGCTCTAGTGATATGTTTCGCTGGGTTAGAGGGATCACGCTAGATAGGGTTCTATGCAAACCTACAGGATTGTTCAGTGCTATCGTAACGATAGACAGCTCAAGGTTCATGGGGCAGATCAAGAGGTTGTTTCGATTGTTGATTAAGACCCGGTTCTCCTAAAAAGAAATTTGTTTCCAGCATTTTATCTACTGGGTAAGTCAAAAACTTATTTTCGTATGCCTTAATTTTTTTCAATTTAATAAAAATACCCCAGGAACTTTTTGGAAAAAGGTCAGACAGGGGTTGAGCGACAAACGAAGGAAATGGATAAAAGTTTGAGCCTTTGATTTCCATTGATTGATAGCCGGCGGGAAATCCAGACTCCAGAAGATCGACAACATCGCTATACGTGAATCCCCGAAGATGGGCGGAGTTATTTCGCATGGATGTCGGTTGGAGGCCTAACAACAACAGTAGCCTGTTGTGGGCCGATGCAAGGTTTGGCACGCCAATAATGAGATGGCCACCTATTTTAAGAGTTCGACTGACTTCATGAAGAATCCAGAAAATTTCTTTTACGTGTTCCAGAACCTGATTAATGATCACCACGTCCAATGTTTCATTGTTGAATGGGAGCCGGTCTCTTTCAATGTTTGCATTGATGCAGACTACGCCCATCTCGCGAAGCTCAGTTTGACACTTCGGGTCGTTTTCGACGCCGTAAAGCGTGGCTTGGGGATAAGCAAGGCGGGCAGACGCGAGGTCGGAGCCATGGCCAGCTCCGATATCCAAAACAGACTGAACAGTCCCACAGGACTGTAAATATTTCTGAATCCGTGCCCTTCCGTAGTTCAGAGATCTATCAATCATAAAACTATTTTCCTCTTCGTCTCAAATTCCAACGAATCTGCTTAATCTCTGTCTTTAGGTCCTGGACTGACTCGTGTCGTCCGTAATAACGGAAAAAATTCTGTATGCCGCTGCCAAGCATAGCCGCGAGTATACCAATCAAAAAGCCAATAGCTGTTCCGATAGCGATGAACAGCTTTTTATTTGGAAAGAATGGGGATTGAGGAACTTCTGAGGTGTCGATAAAGACGACATTTAGTCGTTCCTTTGCTGCTGAAGCTTTTGCAAGTTCGAGCTCTTTAATGAGCAGTTCGTATATTGATTCCTTGATCTCAGCGTTTCTTTCAAGCTCTCTTAGTTGAGCGACGACCTCCGGGCTCGATGAGATTCCCGGAGCGCGACTACTCCTGGATTTAGGAGCTATTGACGACAGATTTTTAATCTGTCGTCTTAGATCTTCGATATTCGACTGAACCTCGCTAACTCTAGGAGAAGCTTGAGTTTCGCTTCTCATTAATTGAGTTAAACGTAGTTGCTCATCAATGAGCGAGTCCTCCAGCTTTTGTTTTATTCGCCCACTTGATTCAATTTCTGATTTTCTAAAAAACACGCCTTTTGCTACCTGAAAAGCGGTCAGTGCTTTTTCGGCTTCTCGCAGTTCTTCAAACGCGATTTTTGTGCGAGCCTCCAAAAAAGAGGCGTGACGTTCCGCTTCGCCCAAAGTCATGTGGTTTAAAACGCTGTTAAGCGCATGGACATATTCATTTGCAATCGTGCTTGCGATAACAGGGTCATTGTCTTCAACAGTCACTCGAATTGCGTCGCCATCTTCCACCTTTGAAAAAGTTGCCTTTCCCAGAACTGCGCGAGCGCTCGCAAGATCTTTTAGCTCGTAGTGTTTGATGAGATCAGCTTTTTGAACTACGTAGTTCTGAACTTCATTGCTCTTCAGAAGAAAAAGATACAGCAAAGTTGTGCTTCCTCCGCCTCCGATACCCATGGCCATTGAAAGATTCATCAAATTCGCCGCAGATCCACTCAACGCCAGAGAGTCAGAGCCGGAGTGTTGTTGAGAAATAAAACTTGCAGATGCACGATATTTTTTTTCGAGAAAATACCCTAAGGCAGCGCCAAGGACACACCCGAGGAGCGTGAGTTTGAGTATCTGTTCCTTCCATCTCAGAATGGATAAAAGGAGTTTTGCCAACTCGCTATCTTCAGAAACAGAGCCATCGTGTAGATTAGTTGTCATAGTTAAGCCTAATTAATAAGGGCAGTTTTGCGAGAGGAGTTCTCTCGTTGCACAATAATTCCAAGAGATAAGCCTGCAAAAAGCCAAATAAAATAAACGTTAAATAGTCCACTGAAGCAGAATGCCACAAGGCTGCCAACGAAGCCACCGCCGAACAGCATCAGTTCGGGCTGCGTCATTAAGTGTTGGTATTTACTGAGTATTTTTAGATAAAGAGCAGCTGAAATCAAAAAACAACCAGTTCCGAATAAACCCACTTCGGCTAAGAGGCGAAAATATTCATTCAGAGGAAAAGGCAGATCTTCAAAGTACAGGAAAGCATTTTTTGACCTGTAAAGTGGATAAAGGAATCCTGACGTATTTAACCCAGTTCCAAAAATCGGATAGTCATTGAATATGGCCCATCCAGATTTCATTTTTTCAATACGGTCTATAATAGAATGCCCAACCAGGTTTGGATCGGTGAAGGATCGGATGACTTTGAGGACAAAAACGTTTCGCGTATAAGGAATAGCCATAGTGACTGCGAGAAAGAGGCTGCCCCCTCCCGCGAGTCGCCAAAAATCTCTCTTATTGAATTTTTTATAAAAAATGATGGTGTAGGTAATACCTGCAAAGAGTGAAATTGCTGCACTTACAGAAGCTGTTGCAAGAAACGCAAGGCCCGCGAGGAAACGGTTTAACTTAATGAAAATGAAGTGACTCATAGATGATTCAAACTTGGGAAGTTCGCAAAACAGCAATGGGATTCCATAGACCAAGAAGTGTCCGAGGTTCAGAGGTTCAATGAAAAAACCCGACGTTCGAAAATGACCTTCATAGAAACGCCGAGCGTCGCCAGGCCACGGAATATCCGGCCAGTAAAGGTATTGAACAAAGAGATGATAAAACGAGTAGATATTCAACACAAAGATGCTGACGGCCGTCAGTTTCCAAAATCTTTCAAGCCGTGTGGAATTGTAACTTGAAAAAACGACGACAGTTGCGAACGAAAAAAAATTCCAAACGAGTAATATCCACGGCGATGCTAGGGGGTTCTGCCGGCCAAACAGACTTGTATTGTGAAGCCATGCGGCCCCTAATCGAAGTTTGTCGCTAATACTAATCGAGAAAAGGTTCGAAATAGTCGGGCCAATAATCAGCGCTAGGAATAGAGCAATATAAAAATATTTGAAGGCTTTGAGCGCTACAATTCTCGGTTCTGTGAGCCAGAGAACAATTAGGAGCAACATCATAATTTCCGGAACTTTGACTGAAATTCCAATGTTAATCGTGAATATATGCGAGACCGTGAGAAATAGTCCGAGGAGAGCCAGAATGCGAGAGGTCATCGGTGTTGCGCCTGATAAAAAGGACAATATCTAGAATGACCCACGCATGCCTATTCCCGTTTGAAAGACTAATTTTTCGGTAAGTTGGTTGTTTTGATTGAAGTAGTGCCCGACACCGGCCAGTAAGGTGAGCCCGAGGCTTGAGTCTTGAAAAGGACTTCTGCTTCTATAAATTACGAGAGATAGATCGGCCATCACCGGAAATATCCAGCGCGAATCCACGGCGGCCCCCGCATCTGACAAACCGGCGCCTCCCCAAAGTTGAATTCGAGGGTTAATATAACTCTCTGGAAATGCCGAGAGGACAACGCCCGATAAGAAACTCGCAGCCGACAATGTTCGCCGAGTTCCATTTATTTTAATTGGTACACCCCAAATGGAAGGGCCGAGAGCAACTCCAAGATACTTATTGAGCATAAGTTGGTAGCTAACATTCAAACCCAAATAAATCCTGCTTTGGTAACTTATGGACGGTTTTGGGCTTACGATTGGGTAGGTTAGGGTGAATTCAACAGTATCCGATGCTGCCAATACTCGTGAATAAAATACCAGAGCTCCCAGAATCGGCCATATAGATTTTGAAAAGAATCGGATTACGTTCATTTAAAACCAGTCATCTTGTAATGGCAATTGTGGTGGTTACCACGGTCAAGAATGTTGTCAGGATGGCAAGATGGTCCTGCCAGAATTTGAAGGTTCTTTCCGGGACGTAAATTGTGTCTCCAGATTCAAGGGGGGGATTCTCCGAAACCTTCTCTTTACTTCCGGACGCCTTATATACAACAGCCTCATCGTAGTCCGCACGAGGGGAAATTCCACCTGCCATGCTTATGTAACTCTGAATCGGCAAGCCAGGCTCAAAGGGGATCGGGCCACTTGCTTTAACTTCTCCAGTAACAAAGATACTTTTTGATACAAACGGTCGATTAGCTGTTTCTACGGGGAATGTAATTTGATCGCCATTTCGTACCACAAAATTTTCATAATTCACCTTTTCCGTTGTATTAAAAAAAGATTGAGTAGAGTACGAGTATGTTTTCGGGGCGTCGGCTTCAATTCTTGATATCACTACTTCGCCTCCAGTTCTGTTTGTTTTAGAAAAACCACCGAGATGTTTTTCAACTAAATCTTTCAGCAAAATTTCTGGTTGTTCAAATTCAAATCGCCCAGGTCTCATAATGTTTCCAAAAACGAACGCAACATTTTTCTCAAACGGAACAAAAATTCGATCCCCATCCTTCAGAAAAGGATTCTGAGGAATCGATCCATTCAACAGATAGTCCTGCAAATTGAAATATTGGGGCTCGTTCGAGGCGGAGCTGTAAATAGCAATCGATATACTCGATGCGTTTTGGCGAAGACCGCCTGATTTTTCAAGAAATTCATGAAGTCTCATTAGGGCATTCGCGGGCTTTTGGCCTGGAGAGACGACTGCTCCAGAAATCTCAATAAAGAATTCTCGAGGTCTCTGGAGAGCGCATATTGCAGACGCGTTTTTAAAATATTTACTGAGCTCTCGATTCATAACTTTGTTCAGGCCCGCGAGTGTTACGTGCCTTACATCTAAAGGCCCAATAAAAGGGATAAATACCTGGTAAGTAGCAGAGACATATACCTTTGTATTGTAAGCTCTTGACCCCCACATGTGAAAGTTGAGAATGTCCCCTGGGCCGAGTTCGTAGTCGTTAAAATCAAAGGACGGGTCCCATTTAAAGGTTGGAATAAAGGCAGAACCATCAAATGGAGTCGTCGCCGGGCCTGGGGCTTCAATCTGTTCCCCTTTTAGATCCATAGAAATGGATGCTAAAAAAAAAGCCAAAATCAGAGCGATAGTTCTTGGGCAACTCATAACCCCGCTTAACAGAAAATGTCGCGGCAAGCAATAACGCATGCATTAGCTGATTTCTCTTCTATAGAACTCGGTGTACCAGTCAACGAATCGCTTGATGCCTACCTCCACGTTTGTTCGCGGTCGATATTTTGTGATCTTCTCGGTTTCAGAAATGTCTGCCTTGGTCTGAAGAATATCACCCATCTGAAATGGGCGATTTATCTTAATAGCCTTTTTATTCAGACAATTTTCCAGAAGTTCGATGTATCGTGTAAGCGGCACAGGCCTAGTGTTTCCAATGTTCAAGATTTGAAAAGGAGCAGAGCTTTTTGAGGGCTTTCCAGAGATTTTCTTTGCTGGAATTCCTCGGGGTGGTTTTGCAAGAGTAACGCGACATACGCTTTCTACAATATCATTCACATAGGTGAAGTCGCGTTTGTGAGATCCATGATTGAAAACTTCGATCGGTTCGCCGGCGAGAATCTTTTTCGTGAAAATAAACAAAGCCATATCGGGTCGTCCATAAGGACCATAGACGGTAAAAAATCTCAGGCCTGTCGTTGGAAGGCCAAACATATGACTGTAACTGTGAGCCATCAATTCGTTTGATCTCTTCGTCGCTGCGTACAGCGATGCAGGATGATCAACGGGGTCGTTGGGAGAAAACGGCAGCTTTCTATTGAGTCCATAGACTGAACTAGTTGATGCATAGACAAGGTGTTCGATTTTAAAACGCTTGGAAGCTTCAAGCACATTGAGAAATCCCATAAGATTCGTTCGTCCATAGATGAAGGGATCAACGAGTGAATAACGAACGCCTGCTTGTGCTGCAAGATGGATAATTCGTTTTGGTTTAAATTCCTTAATGACTTCAAAAAGCTTTTTTTCATCGCAGATATCCAGCTTCTTAAACTTGAATTGAGAAAATGGCTTCAGAAAACTTAGCCGAGCTTTTTTCAAGCTGACGTCATAATAATCGCTTAAGTTGTCGATTCCCAATATCTGATGTCCGTCAGTTAATAGTTTTTTTGAAACAAATGAACCAATGAATCCTGCAGCGCCAGTGACCAATATCTTCATACAACCAAGTTATACTTAGGTTCACGAGATGATGCATCAGGTTTCAGCCAACAAACATCGCAAAAAACCGATCGCAAAGAAGTTGAATCCGGCGCTCATTCAAAATGTCTTAATGAGCGTGACAACTGCCGTAGGGATACTCACAGCGATGAGGGCAACGGCGATATACCTCAGAGTGAGCTCTTTGAATATATTTCGGCAGAATGTGAAGAGGCAAATGAGTGCCGGAAAAAGGTCGTATTGTTTCATCCTTGGATTGAGGATTGTCATAACAATATAGCTCACCAATAAGACATCCAAATTTGATAAGTTTGAAAATCGTGTTTTTCTGAATCGCAGGCAAAAAGTGAAGACGAGCAACGCCAAAGATATGAAAAAATGTGCCAGCGTGGCGGCAAAGATATTTTTCGTCGCGAGCCAAGCCCAGTTGAAAAATGACAGTCCAAAGTCGTGCCGGCTTACAGTTTGGTAGCCGAGTGTGGATAAAAATGAATGGATTTGATCGGGAGCCTTCAGATTGTAAAAGACAATAACCCCGATCAGAAGTGTCGCTCCCAGCGCCAATAGTGCGAGGTCTTTTCGAAATATTTTTTTTTGAATGAGAAAGGGAATGAATAAGTACGCCAGAAAGTAAGGCTTTATCAGAGCAGCTAGTAAAATAACTATATATGAATAAAAAAAGGAGTCTTTCTTCAGGGATAAAAAAAACACGGAGAGTAGGGCGAGGTGAAGGTAGAGTGTTAGATTGCCGGTAGCAATTGCCAGAGCGCCAAAACCACCAAATGCAACCGAGGCGAGTAGCTCAAAAGCATATTCTTTCAGGCGAGGGAACGTGAAGCCAAAGGCCACAAGTGTCCCGCTATAGAGGAGTCCCAGAACAAGCTTTAAGTTGAGGTATTCAAAGAGCGTGAAGATGTCGAGCAGTACGGGATGATAAACAAAACAGTGTTTCACATCGGTTCGATACGGGTTAAGCCCCAGCGCAACGTCCGAAACCGCTCTCCTGTACACTTCGAAATCCCAGAATATACCGTTTTTCATTTCCTGGGTCAGGACTAGGAAGATGTCTCCTAAACACAGGACGATTACTCCGATTCGGAGCAGTCGTTCATTCTTCGGAAACCAATTCATTAATTTAAACAGCTCTCTTTTTTCCACCAGGCACGAAGTTTTTTGTGCCATAGACCTGTTTTTCAATGAGTTCCAGATCTGATTCAACCATGAGTTTTACTAATTGCTTGAACGTTACTTTCGGTTTCCACTTCAGTTTTTTTCGGGCTTTAGAGGGATCGCCAAGTAAGACATCAACTTCGGAGGGTCTGAAGTAGCGTGGATCTATCTTCACCACTTTCTTCCAATCTATTTCTAGAAGATCGGCAGCCTCTTCAAGAAATTCGCGCACAGTATGAGTCTCACCAGTGGCGATCACAAAATCATCTGCTTCTTTCTGCTGAAGCATCAGCCACATCGCTTCGACATAATCTTTCGCATATCCCCAGTCTCGCTTTGCATCTAAATTTCCGAGATAGAGTTTATCCTGCAGGCCGAGTTTGATCCGGGCCAGACCCAGAGTGATCTTGCGCGTGACAAAAGTTTCGCCGCGTCGTGGAGATTCGTGGTTAAACAAAATCCCATTTACGGCAAACATATTGTAAGCCTCACGGTAGTTCTGGGTAATATAGAATGCGTAGGCCTTTGCAGCCGCATAGGGACTTCGTGGATGAAATGCTGTCGATTCGTTCTGCGGCGGTTTTGCGCTCCCGTAAAGTTCGCTGCTTGAGGCTTGGTAAAATCTCACTTTATCAAGGCCAGCTTCGCGAAGAGCCTCAAGAATTCGAATCGTTCCAAGGCCTGTGACCTCGCCCGTATATTCCGGGGTATCAAATGAAACTCTCACATGGCTTTGGGCTCCGAGATTGTAGACTTCATCTGGCCTCACCGTTCGAATAATTCGATTGATCGAACTGCTATCGTTAAGATCGCCGTAGACCAGCTTGAGATTGGTTTTTTTGTCGTGTGGATCTTGATATAAGTGATCGATTCGAGTCGTATTAAACGAAGAAGCTCTTCGAATAACACCATGAACTTCATATCCTTTTTCAAGTAGAAGTTCTGCTAAATAGCTGCCATCTTGACCGGTGATTCCCGTGATTAACGCAGTTTTCATAAAAACTTTCCTCGAGCTTCCTCTGCCATTTGCCTCAATCCCTCCTCAAGGCTGATTCGTGGTTTCCAATTCATTGTCCGTAGGCGGGATGAATCCATAACTTTTCGCATGACTCCATCCGGCCTTGACGGATCCCATAAAATTTTTCCTTTGAATCCGCAGGCTTTACATACCATTTGGGCCAATTCAAAAATGCTGGTTTCTTGTTGAGATCCGATATTGACGATTTCCGGTTGGTTCCATTTCTCAAAGCATACAACGATTCCATCTGCTAAATCGTCGGCGTGAATAAATTCTCGCAGAGGTTTGCCGGTTCCCCAGAAGGTCACTGATTCCTTTTTTTGCCTAATAGCTTCAAATACTTTTACCATCATTGAAGGAATGACATGACTGTTTTCAGAATCGTAGCGTTCATTCGGCCCATAGACATTGGTGGGCATGACCGATATAAAATTCTTTTGATATTCTTTGAAATAGGCCTGGCAGAGTTTGATTCCTGCAACCTTGGCAAGGGCGTAGGGCTCGTTCGTTGGTTCAAAGGGACCGGACAATAATTGATCTTCAGTAATTGGATATGTCGCTGCCTTCGGATAGATGCAAGAGCTTCCTAAAAAGACTAATTTTTTTACGCCATGATCAGCAGCAGCAGAGATAACATTATTTTGAATTTCAAGATTCTCCAGGAGGAATTCAACGACATATTTGCTATTCGCGCCAATTCCTCCCACCTTTGCAGCCGCTAAAATGACGTGTTCAGGATTTTCTTTTGAAAAAAAATCCTGAACATCTCGTTTATTCTGAAGATTCAATTCATTTCGAGTTCGAGTGAGAATATTCGAATATCCATGTCTGGTCAGGGACCTTACCACAGCAGATCCAACAAAGCCCAAGTGCCCTGCAACAAAAACCTTATCTGACTTGCTAGGTGAACGCATCGGCGCTCATGATGTATAAAATAGGGGTAAAATGAAACCAAAAAAGTTTCATTTTGTTGTGTGCCGAGCAGGCTTTGCGCTGTTTTTGGTATGCAAGGAGCCACTACCTCTCCGAATTCACGTCGACTTTGGCGGATGGCATGTGATACCGAAGGGGCATGATTGTCCTCACCGGTGGTGCCGGTTTCATTGGAAGTTGTCTGTTGAAGGCTCTCAATGCCAGGGGGATCTATGATATTCTCGTGGTTGATCATCTCGATCAGAGTGAAAAGTGGCGGAATCTGTTAGGTAAGCGATTCGATTCTTACATTGATAAAAGAGATTTTGTGGAGAATCTTGAGAATTACAGTTCACTTTTTGGTTCAATAGATTGCATTTTTCATTTGGGAGCTTGTAGTAGCACGGTGGAGACAGACTCTCATTACATGCTGTCAAATAATTATCAATACACTAAGACATTGGCTGAGTTTGCTTTAAAACATAGTATAAGATTTATTTATGCATCCTCAGCGGCAACCTATGGTGCTGGCGAACAGGGATATTCCGACGCTACCGATAAGATTTTTAGTTTGAGACCGTTAAATGTTTACGGATATTCAAAACAACTTTTCGATGAGTGGGTTGTATCAAAGGGATTAGATAAAAAATTTGCGGGTCTTAAATTTTTCAATGTATTTGGGCCAAACGAGTTTCATAAAGGCGATATGCGTAGCCTTATTCATAAATCAGTTGGACAGATCAAGGAGACGGGTAAGCTCCAGCTTTTCAAGTCATACCGGTCGGGAATTGCCGACGGAGACCAACAGAGAGATTTTGTTTATGTTTTCGATGTTGTTGATATGATTCTTCACTTTTTTGACAATCCAACGTTAACGGGGATCTTTAATGTTGGTTCTGGCACTGCAACGTCATGGAATATTTTGGCCGAAGCTATTTTTCGTTCGCTCGATAGGCATATCAATTTGGAGTACATTGATATGCCTGACAGCATTCGAGATAAGTATCAGTACTTCACTCTTGCAGAGACGAATAAGCTGAAACTAGCAGGCTACGAAAAACGACAATGGCCGATTGAAGACGCGGTAACGGACTATGTTCGGGGATATATTTTGAAGGGGAACTATTTTTAGGTTCCTTGAGACGAAGATTTATTTTCTTCTTTGAAAAGAGCGTGCTCGACGATTTCACAGAGAATATGACCAATTAAAATGTGCGCTTCTTGTATGCGAGGTGTGCAGCCTGAGGGGACCTCAATTAAAAGGCGGCATTTTTTTTTTAGCTCACCGCCGCCTTTGCCAGTCATGCCAATTGTAAAAACTTCAAGATCGTTAGCAGCGTCTACAGCTCGAACAACATTTTTCGAATTTCCAGATGTTGATAACGCAAATAAAACGTCACCACGCGCCGCGCGACCATTGATCGACCTCGCATATACCTCGTCGTAAGAATAGTCGTTGGCGATTGCTGTTAAGTACGAAGAATTTGTGTGGAGAGCCTCGGAATTAAGTGGGGGGCGATCGAAGTAAAAACGGCCGGAGAGTTCAGCAGCCAGATGTTGAGCATCGGCTGCGCTGCCACCATTTCCACAAAAGTAAACAGCCCCACGATTCTTGAAGGTCGAAACACACATATTGGCCGCTGTGGAAATAGCTTCAATAATATCAGGCATTTCCAGAACGTTTTTTTTTATAGCAATCGACTCTTCAAAAACCTGCCGAATTTTAGACGCCAAAACCATGGCCTACAGCGAATAACATAGCTGCGGCTTTTGCAACCGTTAATATCGTTGTTTGGTGCTCTCTCTATGTTATACGTTATCTCGAATGGCCTATTCGTCAGACAACCGAGTATTCAAGCAACCATGTGTTTTCTTTGACAGAGATGGAGTGCTCAACGTTGATTCGGGCTATGTTCATCGTTGTGAAGATTTTGTTTGGATGCCTGGGGCAATTGATGCCGTGAAGTTTTTGAATGATCGAGGCGTATTAGCGATAGTGATCACTAACCAGTCAGGAATTGCTCGAAAGCTTTATACCGAAGACGATTTACATAGGCTAAATTCTTGGATTCAGAGTGAATTGGCGAAGAATGGTGCGCATTTAGATGGCATTTATTATTGTCCACATCATCCTTCCGAGGGGGATGCTAGGTATGTTCAGGATTGTCTTTGCAGAAAGCCGAGATCTGGATTGTTACTTAAAGCGATTGAAGACTGGAAAATTGACGTCACACGAAGTTTCTTGATAGGCGATAGGGCAAGTGACGTTACTGCAGCAGAGGCAGTCGGGGTTCGTGGCATTCTGTTTGATCAAACTCGACATTTGAATCTGCTTGTAGAAACTGAGTTCCGTAAGTTTGAAAGGCGAGATAAATGACATGCTCCAATAGCCAGATTTTTGAATTCATAGAACGCACAGTTGGACGCGCAATAACAGTTGTCGGCGATATCATGCTTGATGAGTATGTTTGGACTCGGGCCAGTCGAATTTCTCCGGAAGCTCCAGTTCAAGTTTTAGACTATATTCGGGTTGATCATAAGGTGGGTGGCGCGGGAAACGTTGCCATGAATTTGAGAGCCTTGGATATTAATGTAAAATTGTGTGGAGTCATTGGATTGGACGACAATGGTCGCCGAGTGAGAGCCCTTCTCAAAGGTGCCGGGATTTCCGATTCCTACCTTGTGGAAAATGATTTCAGACCAACGACCACGAAAACAAGAATTTTGGCGAGCAATCAACATGTGACTCGAATTGATCGAGAGATGAAGGGCGATATTGATCGAGCGCTTGGGGATCAAATTTTTCAGTCGATCGTGGGCTCGGAGCCAGAAGCAATTATTTTGTCGGACTACAATAAGGGCGTTCTCACAAAAGAGCTGACAGTGAAGATTCTTTCTTGGGCGTCTGCAAAAGGCATTCCTAGCATTGTGGATCCTAAAGGAAATTCGTTTGAAAAGTATCAAGGGGCTTATATCATCACGCCGAATCAGGATGAAGCTTCAGTTGTTTCTAGAATTTCGATTGATGATGCGTCGGTCGAGAGAGCAGCTCGTTTTATTCAAGATAGCTACGGTATTTCGAACGTCCTGATCACTCGTTCTGAAAAAGGGATGTATTTATTGGAAGCGAGTGGTGAAAATCTATCGATTGGTACACATGCACGAGAGGTTTATGATGTAACGGGGGCCGGTGACACAGTAGTAGCCGTTTTAGCTGCGGGACTAGCCGGAAAAATGACTCTGACAAAATCGATTCAGATCTCGAACATGGCTGCTGGTATTTCTGTCAGCCGTGTTGGTGTGTACGCGGTAAAACCTGATGAATTGCTGAAGGCCTCATCAGATCTGCAACGAAAACGAATCGTGGGGCTGGGTGATATCTCACAGGTGGTTAATATTGAGAAGGCATTGGGACATCGAATAGTTTTTACAAATGGCTGTTTTGACATACTTCATGTGGGGCATATTCGATATTTGGCGGCGTCGAAGGCGTTGGGAGATGTTTTAATCGTTGGAATAAATACTGATTCCAGTGTTCGATCAATAAAAGGGGCTTCCCGACCTATCAATTCTCAACAGGATAGGGCTTTTGCACTGCTCGGCCTTGAAGCAGTCGATTATGTTGTGTTTTTTGATGATCTAACGCCTTTATCTCTGATTCAGGTCATAAAGCCTGCGGTTATTACCAAAGGAACGGACTACAAATTGTCCGAAGTTGTTGGTGCTCAATTCGTTCAGAGTTATGGCGGCACGGTCGAGCTCATTCCGTTAGTCGAAGGGAAGTCGACCTCAAAACTAATTAGATCACTCGAATCAACGAATTCTGTTGAGACGATTTATTAGTGCGGTGTTTTGATAAAATTGTGTTTATCGCGTGTTGAACAGCCGTCGGTTTGATCGTGGGCATACATATCATTTCTTTGCATTTGAATTCAAATCCAAGGTTTAGGCACGGTGAGCATGACGAATTGGCTTCAGTGTTTAAAATTGTTTGACCGGAGTTTCTCTGAAGTCCTCCCCATCGTAGAGAGCCAGCTGGTCCATTGAGACAGACAATGTCCTTCCCCAATATAGCAGCAAGATGAAGGATTCCGGTGTTGATGGTTAAAACTAATTGAGAATGCTTTATGACAACCATTGTTTCTCGTAGACTCAATTTGCCAGCGACTATTTTAAACTTTAAGCTTTTCTCGAGCGGGGAACATCGGCCTGCATCCGCCGATGTTCCAGTGACGATCAGGCGGTATTCGCTAGGAAGTAGATTTGCCAGCGTCAGGTAATATTGGATCGGCCATTCCTTATCTTGCCCTCTGTAACCTCCACTCCATGGATGGATACAAATAAAAGATTCGGTTATAAAATCAAAACCTACTTTCTGTTTTAGCCGTTCAATTTCTTCGAACGAAAGTACATCAACTCCTTCTGGAAATAAAAAGAAGTCATTCCATTTTCCATGTAAGTGGGTCACTGCGTTACAGAGCGCCCAGTAATTCTCCACTTCGTGTCGGTCATTGCGGTGAGCGGTTTTCGTATCATAGATAATATCCTTTTTCTCGGATGACAGTTCAAAACCCACGAGAGTCGTGTGCTCTGCGGATAGCAAGCCACTAATGAGTCCGGACAGCCTTACCCAAGGCAAAGCATCTATTACATATCCGAACTGGCGAGCTCTTAACTGGCTAATCAATTTAAACAGTATATGTGGGCGCCTGATATAAAGTTCTAGATCAAATAGAATCGTTTCGAATCCAGCTTGTTTATATATTGGTTCATTTGCTCGATTGCAGAGGACTGTCACCAGAAAATGCTTCTCACGAAGTGCATTGATTCCCGGAATGCTGAGGATCGCATCTCCAATGGCGCTTATTTGTATTAGCAAGCAGGTGTGTAAGCTATGCTTTCGGGCTGAGTGAAATCTTAGTTTGTTAATAAAATACAAAAAAAACACAAGAGGAATTCCAATCCAACGATCAATAATTTTATTAAGTTTTGATCCTCGAATTTTCATGTTTAATCGATTCTTCAAACCTTATCTGACTTGCTAGGTGAACGCATCGGCGCTCATGATGTATAAAATAGGGGTAAAATGAAACCAAAAAAGGTTCATTTTCTTTTTGGGATTATGCGAGGGGGCTCTAGTGGCATTCATGAACACTAAAATTCTCATTCTGGGGGCTGGCCCCTGTGGCTTAGGCGCAGCATGGAGACTGCAGGAGCTTGGTTTCGAGGATTTTCTTGTGATTGAGGCGGCCTCTGATCCTGGAGGTCTTGCTTCTAGTTTCGTCGATGAGAAGGGCTTTACCTGGGATGTGGGTGGGCATGTTCAATTTTCGCATTATGAGGACTTTGATCGGGTCATGGACGCGGTACTTCCCGATCAATGGCTTCATCATCAGCGCGAGTCTTGGGTCTGGATCTATGACCGTTTCGTGCCCTATCCGTTTCAAAACAATCTTTGGCGGCTGCCACCCGATGTACGAGATGCGTGCGTGGCGAAACTCGAAGAGATCAACCGTCTATCGATTCCAAAGCCTGAGAATTTTTATCAGTGGATTCTTTCAAGTTTTGGCGAGGAAATTGCGCGCATTTTTATGCTGCCTTACAACTTTAAGGTTTGGGCGCATCCTCCAGAGTCCATGAGCTACGCGTGGATTGGCGAGCGCGTAGCAACCGTCGATTTAAATCGGGTAAAAAAAAATATTCTCGATCAAAAGGACGATATTTCCTGGGGCCCCAATTCGACGTTTCGCTTTCCTATTAAAGGTGGAACGGGCGCGATTTGGAAAGCTGTGGGTCAGCATATCGTGAAAGATAAAATTCGCTTCAATACGCGAGCGGTAGAGATTGATAAATTGAAATCGACGGCGACTTTATCGACAGGTGAAAAAATTCAATACGATGTTTTGCTCTCTACGATTCCTCTAAACTGCCTGGCCAAAATTTCGGGCATCTCTCTTGAGGGCGAGCTTTCGAGTTCAAACTCCCATATTGTTGGAATCGGCTTGGAGGGGAGAGTGCCCGATGCCTTGAAAACAAAGTGTTGGATATATTTTCCTGAGTTGGATGTTCCATTTTATAGAGTCACTATTTTCTCAAATTATTCTCCTCACAATGTGCCTGATAGTAGCAGACATTGGAGTTTGATGGCGGAGGTCGCATCCTCAAAGTTTAAGCCTGTTGACGAAGAGACTGTTGTGCATGACACCGTTGTTGGGCTGAAAAAAGTCGGATTCATCGATCACGATCAGAAAATTATTTCGAAGTGGCGGTATCTTGCTTCGCCTGGATACCCGACTCCGACTGTCGAGAGAGATAAAATCATAGGTCGGGCGCTCGATGTTCTAGGAAAATACAAGATCTATTCACGTGGTCGATTCGGCGCGTGGAAATACGAGGTCTCGAATCAGGACCATACCTTTATGCAGGGATTCGAGTGGGCCGATTGGTATGTGAGGGGAACCCCAGAAGTGACAATATTTTCTCCAGCGGAAACCAACGCCCCTGGAAAGAGACCTCTTCGTGATCGTTCAGGAAAATGATAAAAATGGATGAGTATGAACAGGTATAAAGTGATTTCGATCGGTGCAGGGCCCGGCGGTCTTGCGTTAGCAATTGAATGCATTGAACATGGCTTGAAACCTGAAGACATTCTCGTTCTTGAAAAAGGCGACGCGCCTATAGATGCAATTCGTAAATTTTATCCAGAAAAGAAAATGACTGTTGCGAATTACAAGAATCTGCCAACCGAAACGCTTGGGCATTTGAATTGTTTTGGAGATCTAACCAAGGACCAAACACTCAGATATTTTGATGATCTGATAAAAAAATATGATCTTCGAATTCAGTACAAGACGGAAGTTACTCGAGTGCAGAGAGATGATTCTGGATTCTCCATTTATCACGGCCACGATTGCTCGAAGTCAGAGTATGTTGGAATTGGTATTGGCATACTCGGCCGGCCCAACAAGCCGGCGTTTAAAATTCCCTCTACTCTCAAGGATCGAGTGCTTTACGATCTGACAACGAAAAAAATAGAGAATGAGAATGTTTTGGTAGTAGGCGGTGGTGATACATCGTCGGAATATTGCCAAGCACTCTGTGAGGATGGCAACACTGTGACACTTTGTTATCGAGGCAAAGATTTTGCAAGAATGCTCAAACAGAATGTTGAGGCTGTAGAAAGATTAGCGCATCTCGGAAAATTGAGACTTTTGTTGGGAGTGAATATTCGAGAGATTGCCGATACAAACGGATTACCAAATATTTCGTTTGTTGAAGAGTCCGCCGGATCGACGATTTTTGATCGTGTGGTTTATGCGATTGGCGGTACAACGCCGACCAATTTTTTAAAAAGTTCCGGCATTGAATTTGTAAACGATTGGCCAAAGGTTGATGATCACGCAGAAACGAATATTTTGGGGCTGTTTCTTCTGGGTGATTTGGTTGCCGGTAAGCAGGGAGGTTCGATCATAACCGCCTATAATGCAGCATTTAAGAGTGCAAAAGAAATTGTGAGAAGGATAAATGGCCCAGCGAACTAGCCCCCAAAATTCAGATGTGGCACGACACTATGAAAGATATCCATATCCAGGATACCCAATTTATTCCTTTGGAAATTGGAACCAGCTGAGTTCTGTTGATATTTCAAATTGGGGATTACATCGTGAGGCGAGAGATTTGTGGATTTGTGGTTGCGGTACGATTGCTCCTCTGATGTTTGCACGGCGCAATCCTCAGATGAGAATTGTTGCAACGGATTTGTCTCGAAGAACGATCGGAATTCTCAGAAGAAGGTTATGGCTATACGGGTATCACAACCTCCATCTGATGGTTCAGGATCTCATGGAGTCGGCTTACGAGAATTCTTTCGATGCGGTTGATGCCTTTGGAGTCATACATCATGTCGAATCACCTGAAGCAGCTTTGCTAAAGCTCGAGAAATCTTTGCGGCCTGGAGGCGTGTTGCGACTTATGATTTATTCTGATGTCGCACGAACAAATATCGAAAACCTGCGAAGTGAGGTGCGAGATTTGGGACTGAGTTCATTGGGCGAGCTAAAGAAATTTCTCCATTCGAAAGATATTCTTCGCCGAGGAGATTTTTCGAATGATGCTGGCCTCGCCGATTCGTTGTTTCATCCTTTAGTACATATCTTCGATCGAAAAGCTGTGGATAAGCTGTTGGCAAGTGCACGAAATCTGGAAATTGTCAGGAGTGATTCGCGCGGAAACCATATTTTCTTTCTGAGAAAACAGTAGGGCGTGAAAGAAAGAAGATATGATTATTATCGAATTCCGAGCAACTTGTGTTGTTGCAGCGAGAGTTTCCATTTTGGATTCTCTTTGACGAGATTAATGCACCATTCAATATTTTTAGCTGGAATTTGATTTCCTTCGGCTGCCGGGCTGATCAAATAATGCTGGGCTTCGACAGAGGTTTTAGGAATTCCCATGCCATAAGATCTTACATATTTAACTTCGTGGGCCTGCCTTTGTCTGAGGGCATGTTCTGCAGTTTTCGGAGAGACAGTGATCCAATCAATTTTGCTTGAGACTTCTCGGGTTCCGTTCGTTTCAATCGCGATTTTAAATTTCTCATTGTGAAGCCGGTCAATCAAATCATCATCGACCTGAAGGGTGGGTTCGCCACCCGTCAGAATGATCCAGTCACAGTTGTCTGCAATTGATTTCAGGTGAGACACAATTTCATCGAGAGTCCAAGAACGACCAGAAACAAATTCAGTATCGCAGTCAAATCCTTCGGAATCTTGACGACAGGTCAGGTTGCAACCTGAGAACCGAAGAAAGATATTCGCAGTCCCAGCCCTTACGCCCTCGCCCTGCAAACTATAGAACCATTCATTGATACGATATGTTTTCATTCAGGTTGATAGATGCAGCGACAGGTACAGGTTTCATCAATCATGACTGATCGAAGTTCGGGAAGTTTCGGTTTGGCTTTCTCGTAAATCCATCTGGCGACTTCTTCGGAGGTTGGATTTTCAAGCTTTAAACTATCGTTGAGGTGCCAGTGATCTAGATGATTTTCCAATAGATCCTCAATCGCCAGCTTCATTCTTCCAAAGTCCACAACCATGCCTTGCTGAGGACCAGACATCTGAAGACTGTCAGATTCGCAAACCAAACGGCCAGACCAGGAGTGGCCATGCAAGCGTTTGCACTTGCCGTCGTGGTGAGGCAACTGGTGACTCGCTTCAAAGCGAAATTCTTTTTCGAGACGCCATTTCTTCATAGTGTGTAGGATCTTTCATTTCTGCCAGTTCAAAGGCTTCGATTCTCTCAACGCAAGTGCCGCATTTTCCGCAGTGCATGAACTGCCCTTTATAGCAGCTCCAAGTCTTTTCATAGGGCACGTGAAGTTGCTCTCCTCGTTTCACAATATGAGATTTCGACATGCCAACGTATGGGGCATGAACTTCAACTGAGTGCCAGTCACAAAGCTTTGCGGCTGCGGCCATTGCGTCTACAAACTCACGTCGGCAATCCGGATAAATCGCGTGGTCACCAGAATGAGCGGCGTATGCCACTCCGTCGAATTTCAAATTCACTGCGAGTCCAATCGCCATCGAAAGAAAGATCATGTTTCGATTTGGAACGACAGTGAGCTTCATGGACTCTTCAGTATAATGACCCTCTGGTACTTCAAACTGACCGGTCTGCGAACTGTTGGAGATGAGCGGACGAATCGACGAGAGATCAACAGTCATATGCTGAATATTCATTTGCTTGGCGATAGATTCCGCAGATTCGATTTCTTTTTTGTGACGTTGGCCATAAAGGAGGGTGAGTGCAATTACTTCGTCTCCTTTTGATTTCAAATCGTAGAGGAGAGTCGTCGAATCGAGCCCACCACTAAAAAGTAAGATCCATTTCTTCATGAAAAGCCCTTTAGACTGGGATAATTTCCTTAATCTCTGGAATCGCATCTTTCAGTCGAGTTTCCACGCCCATCTTCAGAGTCATCATTGATGAAGGACAACCCGAGCAGGCCCCTTGCATGCGAAGATAAACAAAGCCGTCTTCATATTTCTCAAAACTAATATCCCCACCATCCATTGCAACTGCAGGGCGAACATCACGATCTAAAATCTCAACAATTTTTTGCTCAATCTCGGAGAGAGGTTTGAGTGGGGCTGGCGTTGAAAGTATTGCAACCGGCTTTCCGGACTCCAAATAGTCGCGAATAATTTGAATGCACCAATCGTTGATCTCCATCAATCGATCTTGTTTAGCGAGAGATATCGTCACAAAAGTTTTACCGAGCATGACTGCAGCAATATCATTTTCTGCAAATAGGGCTTCGGCCAATCCGGAACGATCCTTGGCGGATGCGCGACTTGGAAAATTCAAGGCGCCGGAAGCGACGAGCGTGATATTGGTTTCATATTTGAGAGTATCTGGATTGGGAGTGAATTGGAGAGTAACATCCACGGAATTGGTCGCTGTATTCATAACTCCTCTCTAGCACGCTTTTCCTATTTTGGAACAGCGGTCGCAGAGCATAAATAGATGAATTATTTCAATGTTTTAAGAAGGCTCTCAGCGGTGTGAAGTGGAATTTTTGGATAGAACGATTCGCTTAAAAGATTGAGCAGTCTTAATGTCTTTAATCCGTCAAAATGCGTGTGAAACGCATTCAATCGCCTTTCAGGATCTCGGCTGCTTTTGTGAAGTTGAAGTAGCTCTGGGAGAAGATCTAAATTGCAGCAGGCAACGTAGAGATCTTCGCCGAGGTGTGTCCGAGAGAAGGATGATTCTGGGTTTTCAGATCGACTTGCTAAAGCAAGCTCTTGAAGAAAAAATCTCAGCCGTAAAAAAATTTTTGGATCAAATACGAGATATTCTTGGCCAGACTCGAGCTTATCCAAAATCGACATAATGCTTTGGCCGGTACCGAAGGGTGTTCGATCTGAGACGCGTCCTTCGATTGCCAGATCTATCGTATCATCTTCGATGATCGTGCCAATCTTTCTGATTTTATTGAGGAGATAAAAATCTTCACCAGCCAGTCGATTTGGAAAACCTCTGACATGAGCATATGCTGACTTGTGGATACAGAGAGTGCTTCCTACCGAATGAAAGGCATAGGGGGACCCAGCATATTTGAGCCCCGCGACGTAGTAGTTCAGAAAACGTTCATAGTGATTCATCGCATCGATCTGAAGCGAATCAGCCCGTGATGTATGATGAAACGCAAATATTCGCGCCGAAAGGTGATGTTCGGCAGTGAAGTTCTGATCGCAAAAATAGTTTTCAGGAACCAAGACGTCGGCGTCTGTTGATCGAATCCATCGAGAACTAATTGACCCCTGTTGGATCAGCCGCAGAGCGAAGTCGCAACCTGTCTTTCTGGCAAGGCCAACTCCGTCCTTTATCTTGAATCTGTGCTCGTCGCAAAATCGATTGATCAGCAGAATATCGAGATTACTTCTTTCAACAAGTCGTAGGTCGGCGCTGATGTCGCGTGGCATTCCAAGAATTGTAATATCGTCCCATGTTTTCTGATTTTCAGTTTCTTCATGGATATCGCCATTGATGACGATAATGGCGAGCGCCTTGATGCCTTGGGCGGCCCGAGTGAGAGATCTAATGCAGGCGCTCAGGAGAAGATCTTCACGTCGACTCGGTATGACAACAACAGATTCCCAATGACCTTGTATGGGATGTCCTGGCTCTGCGTATTCAGCGAGATATTTTTCTTCGACTGCCTGTGATGACATCATCAGTGCACCGCCGCTCGCAGGGGAAGACCGTCTAAAATATCTTTCTCGCAATTCAGCAACTGATCGAGTCTGAGTCTTATTGTTGCGTCAGAAAAATATTTTTTCGCGAGTTTGATAAATAGCTCATGGTGGCGATCCTCTGCATTTGCCAATTTTGTGTAGAACTGTCGGATCGATTCGTCTGGAGAGGAATTCGCTATTTTCCGAAATCGTTCACATCCTCGAGCTTCAATAATCCCGACGCAAAGCAAGCGATCGAGAAATTCTTCATCTCGACCTTTTCTGATCAATGCCAACAGTGCATTGACGTAGGGATTTTTTTCGTCAGGTAAGAGAGTGAGACTGCGCATTTGAAGCAGTTTTACTACCTCGGCGAAATGTAAGAGCTCTTCTTGAGAGAATTTAATCAAAGGTTGGAGAATATGGGTTCGGTCGGGATATCGGACAACCAGAGTGATGCCGGTGGCCGACGCCTTTCGTTCGCAAGCTGCGTGATCCTGAAGAAAGCGATCAAAGTTTGAAATACAATGAGCCGCCCATTCGTCGGAACTTTGAGAATGTAGTTGAATCGATTCTAACTCAGTTTCATGCATCAATGAAAAAGGGCTAGAGAAATCTCTAGCCCTTGTAAAGTGCTACAATTGCACGGTCAACAAATGCGATTATTTTTTCGCAGGTGTTGCGGTATGTGCAGGAGCTGCTGGTGCAGTTGTTGTAGTAGTAGTGGTAGTAGTTGTTGTTGGGGCAGCAGCAGTTGCTGGTGTCAAATGAGCTTTTTGAGCAGCAGCGGTAACAGCAGCGGCAGCTGTTTCAGCGCCAGTCACAGTTACTTTTGTGCCTTCAACTTTAACTGCTTCAACGCCTGGAACTTTGAGAGCCTTTTCAGCGGCTGTCGCAGCAGCAGGTGTAGTTGCAGTAAATGACCATTCAGTAGCAGCAGAAACGAGGCTTGGAAGAGCCAAAGTAGCTGCAAGTGCAAGAGTAGTAAGTTTCATAGTATATCTCCAAAATAATTTAGTTCGATCATTATCCAACCATGAATAATGAACACCCAAATTTATGCGCCTGTTCCAGTGATTTGTAACGAAATTTTGAAAAGAAATTGCAGAATAGGGGCTGAAATTAGTTCCGAATATGACAAATTTGTAAGAAAAAGAGGAATTCTATATAGAGATGAAGGGCAATGGGAACCCAAATGGACCTGGTTCGAAGGGCAAACCAGCTCAAAACGGGTGAAAAAGCGAGCATCCCGAACGCTTCAATATCTGGTTTTACAAGATGATAAAGAGCTTCAGACATTGTGACGATTAAAATAGTCAGAGAAACGGCAGTGGTTTCGTCGACCTTTGCTTTCGCTAAAATAGACCTTAACCCATACAACAGAAAACCGCGGTGTAAAAACTCCCACGCAGGGAGCGTCGAAAGCGTAAAAATCAAAAATCGCTCAGCCTTTTCAGACCAGGGAATGAGAGCGTCTTGATACTGAGGATAGTTTTTTGGATAAGCTTCGAACAGCGGAAATGCGACAAAGAGAATCGGGGCGAGGATTAGAATGGCCGTAAAGTAAATCTGTGCATTTTTCGGAAATGAAGGACGCCCAAGGCCTAATTGAGAAAGTGGTAATTTTAAAAAAAATAAATTTGAGAGCAGCGGGAGCCCAATATAAATCGCAAATCTTAAAGTATGAAAGTGATGAACAACGGTTGGACTATTATAATAATAACCCACAATGAGGGCAGTCAGAACTGTGTAAAATACAATCCATAGATTCTTTGATGGTAGTCTCGAAAGACTCATTACTTTAAATCTTGCCAGTCCTTGAGGCATTCCACTAGCTCGAGTTTCCAATCTTGCAATTTAATTTTTGCATTAAGTTCTAATTTTCTTGTGCAGAACCTGGAGTTCTGAGGTCGCTTTACCTGACTTGCGAATTCGCTTGAGAGAATCGGAACCACAGTCGGCCTTTTGTTCAGGCGACCATCAAGTGACTCAAAAATCGAGCAGGCAAATTCAAACCAAGTCGCATGATTTGCAGGAGCTAGATGGTAAATTCCGGAGGCCGCGCTCAACGAGTCCAAAGTCATATTGGCAATCGTTCGAGCCCAAGTTGGAGTTCCCACTTGGTCGTTGACGACGCGGATTTCATTTCGCTCGCGAGCAAGTCGAAGCATCGTTTTTAAAAAATTATGTCGTCGCAAACTGTAAACCCAGCTGACTCGAAAAATCAGGTGATCTTGATTCGCCACCATGAGGCTTTCTTCGCCGGCAAGCTTTGAGCGCCCATAAGTATTCAGTGGGTTAGGGGCATCTGTTTCAATATAGGGGTCTGTCTTTTTGCCATCAAAGACATAGTCTGTGGAATAATGGACAATGCGGGCACCTTTTTCGGAGGCATCTAATGCAAGCAGTTTTGGGATTTCGGCGTTGATTTGAAATGCTTGGTTTTGCTCGGATTCTGCGCGATCTACAAAATTATAGGCTGAAGCATTTATCAGGATATCATATGGAATGTCTTCAAGCGTCTGACGTACTTCCATTGAGTTCAATAGATTGCAGTCATTTCTTCCAATAGCGCGAAGTTCAACTCCTTCTCCCAAAAGACGCGAACAAAGTTCATAGCCTACCTGACCATCTTTGCCGACAATCAGAAATTTTTTACTTTTCAATTCAGGATCAAGCAAAAAACATATCCTCGGAAATATCTTTCAGCGCGAGGCCAGCCAAATCCTTCTTGGAGATTAAGGGATTCGCAAGGGGCCAGGGAATGTTTAAATCCGGATCATTCCATAGAATGCTCTGTTCCGCCTCTGGACAATAAGCATCGGTGCACTTGTATTGCAGAATCACATTGTCGGAGATCGCCGCGAACCCATGAGCGAATCCGTGTGGAATATAAACCTGAACCAGGTTTTCGCCGCTCAGATGGAATGTTTCATATTGTTTAAATGTTGGAGAACTTCTGCGCAAGTCTACTGCAACATCGAAGACTTCTCCTTGGAGTACTGTCACTAGCTTTCCTTGTGGATGAGGATTCTGAAAATGAAGACCTCTTAGAATTCCCTTCTGCGAGCGAGAAACATTGTCTTGCACAAACGCGGCCGATATTCCCAGTGCGCGATACCGATCAGATTGAAAACTTTCCATGAAGAAGCCTCTCTGATCTCTGAAAACTTTCGGTTGAATAATTTTTATATCCTTTAACTTTCCTTCAGAAACTATCATGGATCGGGGCCTCTTTTAAGATTCTAAATAGGTATTCGCCATAGGAATTTTGCCTCATTGTTGCAGCCACGGTTTCTAATTGTGCTGCTGTAATCCATTTAGATCGAAACGCAATTTCTTCTAAACAGGCAATCTTTAAACCCTGTCGCTGTTCAATGGTTTCAATAAAATTAGAAGCCTGTAAAAGACTTTCATGTGTTCCCGTATCGAGCCACGCAAAGCCGCGGCCAAGAATATTGACCTTGAGTGCGTTTTGTCTCAGGTACTCTCGATTTACATCCGTAATCTCGAGCTCTCCTCGTGCCGAAGGTTTGAGATTTTTTGCGATATCTAAAACCATATTGTCGTAAAAATATAATCCGGTGACTGCATAATTTGATCTTGGGATTTTTGGCTTTTCTTCAATGCTGAGAGCTTTTCCGTTCGAATCAAAATCAACAACTCCATATTTTTCAGGATCCCTCACGTAATATGCGAATACTGCAGCTCCAGAGTGAATTGTGGCAGCTGAACGTAATTTTTCGAGCAATCCGTGGCCATAAAAAATATTATCTCCGAGAATCAGACTTACTGAGCTTTTTCCGATAAATGATTCGCCAATGATAAATGCTTGAGCCAAGCCTTCTGGTTTCGGTTGTACCGCGTATGAGAGTGAAATTCCATATTGTGATCCATCGCCAAAAAGCTTCTCAAACCGAGGCAGATCGTCTGGCGTGGAGATGATCAAAATATCTCGAATGCCGGCAAGCATCAGGGTCGACAGTGGATAAAAAATCATAGGCTTGTCGTAGACCGTGAGTAGTTGCTTGCACATCACTCGTGTTGCCGGAAATAATCGGGTGCCGCTGCCGCCGGCTAAAATAATGCCTTTCATCGTCATACTCTGTTCTCCGTTGTTCGAGACAATCCAAGCCTTTCGCTAGCACGATCTTTGCCGCAGGATTCAATCCAATCGCTATTTGCCAAGTACCAAACAATAGTTTTCTTGAGACCGGTCTTGTAAGAAACGCTCGGTTTCCAATCTAACTCACGCGCGATTTTCGACGCGTCAATCGCGTATCTTTTGTCGTGCCCGGGTCGGTCCTTTACGAAGGTAATTTGCGATTTGTAAGTGCCCTCAGCAAGTGGCCTTAAGGCGTCAAGAGTTTCGCAAATCTGAGTCACAAGATCGATGTTTTTGATTTCATTGTGGCCTCCAATCAAATAGGTCTCGCCAATTTTTCCTCGGGTAATGACCATCTCAAGGGCTCTCACGTGATCCTCCACATAGAGCCAGTCTCGAATATTCTCCCCATTTCCATAGACTGGGATCGGTCGACCATGAAGCGCATTGAGTGTGACTACCGGGATTAGTTTTTCTGGAAACTGAAATGGTCCATAGTTATTTGAGCAGTTCGTGATCAATATTGGCAAGCCGTACGTATGATTCCATGCGCGAACTAAATGATCTGATGATGCCTTGGATGCAGAATAGGGTGATCTCGGATCATAAGCTGTTGACTCCGAAAAAAGCCCGGAGGCGTTCAGTGAGCCAAAAACTTCATCGGTTGATACATGTAAAAGACGAAATTCATCTTTGCTTTGGCCAGTTAAGCTTGACCAATAGTGAAGCGCAGATTCTAGGATAACCGATGTGCCTACAATATTTGTGTGGATAAATTGTGCAGGTCCATCAATCGAACGATCGACGTGTGATTCGGCAGCGAGATGAAGAATATAATCAGGCTTAAATTTTGCCAGAATTTTTTGGACGGCGTCCTTGTCACAGATATCATTTTTAAAAAAATGATAATTCTTATCGGCTTCGACGTCTGCTAAAGATTGAGGATTTCCCGCATATGTCAATTTGTCGATATTGCCCACCACATACTCATTGCTGTTCAGAAAATATCGGACAGCATTTGAACCAATAAAACCCGAGCCGCCGGTCAGCAGAATTCGTTTTTTTTGCTGTTGCATCATGAAATTTGTTACACATCGCTTCTGTGGGGGCAAGAATTAGTCGGCCGGCAGAGTCTGGAATTGGTTAAGTTGCTCTCAAGCTGGTGTTGCAAGTCGGAACAAAAATTCGTATCCATAGTGTTGATTGTGGGCGTTTAGCTCAGCTGGCTAGAGCGCGTGCTTCACACGTACGAGGTCGTAGGTTCGAGCCCTACAACGCCCACCATTTCGAGGCAGGTGCAAATTGGATATGCCTCAGCCCGATTTTTTGAAGGATTTTCAATATTTGAATGAGATTTGGAGGGCGCGGTGAGTTGCGCAGACTCAGCACGTACTCTCTCTACTTTGTCTGATTTCTATCCGTCAGAGACCAACTTAATCCGAGATGTAAGAATAACTCGTGGCCATCGAAACTTTAAATCTAAAGGACTTAAAATGATTGATATCGAAAAATTGATCGATCGGCTGCGAAGTTCTGACAAGTGAATGCTCCAATTGTATCGCCTCGTGAATTTTTGAAGCTCATTTCGTATTTTCAAAAATAATGAGTGATGTCCACTCGTCATAACGCCTGAACGCCAGTAGGGCCATTCGAGGGGTATTTATTTTGATCTTTTTCTTTCACGCGGTGGACCTTAATTTTCCTGGAATTTAGGTGCTGGGTATCCATGCGCTCGCAAGATTCGCTGTATCCAAAATGACAACTTGGGAGGGTATTTCAAATATGGTGAGTCAGAAATACTTGTCACCTGACCAAGTGCTTTCATTAATCTATCTCGCTGAGCTGGATGCCATAGAGATTGAATGCGAGGATCGAGATTCTTATGGAGCATTATCGATTGAAGCCATTCTGGAAGTCGAACGGGCATTTGAACACAGCCAGCACTGATTAACGACACGGCATGATGAAGGGTTCTCGGTTCAACTTCATTTGGTTTTTCTAGGGCCACCAGAACTTCAGTGAAAATCTCTTCGGGGAGCCGAACATATCCTCCATCCATAAAAAGTTTTCCCTTTGCATTCCATAAATGAAGCGTTTGAAGGTTAGGCGTTGAGTCTATGACAGCGGTGACGCTTGGATCGGATGTAATGAGCGATGGATTCCACCCAAGTAAAATTTCGAGAATAGTTATAGAGAATGGAGACTTCAAAATTGTCGAGATCATTTCGGAAGAAATGGAGTTTAATCGGGCTAGTGCTCTTGAGGCAGCAATCGCATCATCAGAATCCGAAGAAAGCAGTGCGTTCTTCAAATATTTTCGTTCAACAGGATATTTTGGATCCAGAAGCGCGATTGCTTCCATGCGAAGATCATTCCATTTAGATTGAGATGCGTGTTGGATCACCGCCCTTCCTTCTTCTGATCCTCTGGCCATTGATAGAAGGTTTTGAAGAACTTGCGGAAGAGAGACCAAGAGTTGCGCATGACGACCATGGCGTGACAACAAGTCAACAGCCTTATCCTTAAAGGGCGACTGAACATTTTTTGAAAGAATGAAATCAGCTATCTTTACTTGTAAGCTATCTTTCGAGAGAGTTTCGATTCGACTGAGTGTATCTTGAATAGCGGGAGCAGAGAGACTCAGTCCAGAACTCGCCCAAGCTGAAACACCCAGTTCGATTGTATGAATATCGCTTGAGCGAAGGGATTCTTCCAATATCCGACGTTGAAAGGAATCCCGCGGTGTCAGATATCGAATGGGAATAGAGCCTTTCGCAAAAACTGTCTCCAGAGCATCTTTGATTTTATTCTCAGATATCGATTTTGCTCGTCCCTCCAGCTGACGAGTTCGAATCAGAACGAGTAAAACTGAAGCTTCATAAGGAATTCCATTTTCTTGGGATTGGACAAGCTTAAAAGCGATTTCTGCAAGTCGGTTCAGTTCGGACTCGGAAGGCTTGTCCATAAGCCAAGCGGATGCGGCCATGAAAAACAACTCTGGTTCATCCAGAAACTTTCCGTTCTCTTCAAGGAGCTTCAGAGTTTCGATAAATCCATCTTTGAAACGAGGTACGCGGTGATATATACCCCGTCGAAGTATCCTATATTTTGATTGTGCCGCCGCCAGAAATACAGGCCACGCGCACTCGCCAAGTTCAAGCGCCTTTTGGACATAGATGGGGTCAAATGATAAATGCGTTGAATAAAAATCCTCAGTATCCTGAATCTTAAAAAACTCCAGAACGGAGTTTATACCATTGCACCCAAACTCCTCCAGGAGAGCTTCCCCCAAATCTCCATTTAAGGGATCACGTAAATTTCCTTCTACGAGATCAAGTGAATCCGGAAAAAAAGTCGATGCTTTTTCGAGAAGTTTCTGAATAAGAGTTTCTGTTTCCTCTGAATAGCGAACCTCTTTCGCCTCGGCGACAGAAGCAAATCCTGTAATGAATCCTGCTAGAATGGCCACTTTGAGAAGCTTCCAAATTGGGCCCAATTTAAATCTATAAGTCGCTGTAATTCTCATGATTTGCTTGGCTTAGTAGCACGAGCATACGTTTTAAACAACCCTAAGAAGGTATTTGATATTTACTCTGACCAAGGAGTTGTCAATGCTTTCGAGAACCTTTCCAACGACAGCAAACCCTTCTGGGATTGAAGCATGACCTCGTGTCGAACAAAATTATACGCCTTATAGGTGCCCGCTAAATTTCCTAAGGCGGGCTTGTATAGGCGCTACTTGGCGACTCCTCCTGGAGGGGGAGACTTGGCGGAGATGAGGCCGTGAATGAAGCCATTAAACCATTCAAGTGCATTGACATAAACAGACGGAAGACTCTCGTTGTTTGGCCGGAAAAAAAAGAAAAATGCCACGAGGACGATGGCGCTGAAAGTCTTCCCAGAGAGTACAAGTGACGCAGTTTCGGTGAACACAATGAGCAAAACGAGTATTCCAACGATTTGAATTTTGCGCTTCAATCCATAGTCTCGGACAAGCTTGCCCTGTGATCGCCCATACGCTCGCATGACCTTTCTGAACTGTTGAATCGTCTCTGGTCGGTGATGATAGACGAGAGCTTTCGGCTGATAGAAAATTTTATGACCGTTCCGCCTGACATGAAAATCGATAGCGACATCCTCTCCCGGGAAAATATCTTCTCTAAAGCCGCCAGCTGTCCAAAAAACTTCTCTTCGATACGACGTATTACAAAGTGGGTTGTGTTTTACTTCATAGACTTCGCGGGAGCCTTTGTAAAAATCAACAAGGACACTCGATGCAGAGAAAAAATCTTCAACTTTGAGTTGAAACGGTGTCGAGGTAGCTGGCGCAAGATGAGGGCCTCCCACTGAACCGACCGCGTCATGGTTATAGACCTTCAGTAATTCTTCAAGCCAAGTGGGAGTTGCCACGCAGTCTGCATCCATAAATGCGAGAAAATCTGCGCTCGTTTCCTTGGCTGCAAGATTTCTGGCCTTGCCTGGCCCGACTTTTCCGTACATTCGGTAACGAAAGATGAGGGGCCATTTCTCACAGAATGCTTTAATCTTTGTTGAGGTGCTGTCGGTCGAACAGTCATCAACAACGATCACTTCGTAATTGTCGCAAGATTGATTCGACAGGCTCTCAAGACATTCTTCAATGACGGCCTCTTCATTGTAAGCGGGTATGATGACTGAAACCTTTGGCATAGTGGAACATTCAGTCTGACTTGCTGGGGCCATCTTGAGAACTAATTTGTGGGGATTTAAGTCCTTTCTTTTGTTAGTCTTTAACGAGTGGCATTTAAGAGGCTAGTTAAGATTTTTTCTTGGGTAACAGGCGTCTCTGTTGGAACGTCATTGCTACTGGTTGGCATTTTGTTAACGGCTGCCGCAATTTTTGTGCGCACGGAATATTTTCAGAACTCTCTTCGTGATCGCCTGGTTCAAGTAGCGAGAGAAGAGTTGGGCTTGGAAATCCAGTATCAATCGGCAACGATTTCTCTTTTTAGTTTTGAGCCTAAAGTCGAGTTTCAGAAAATTCGTTTAGAGCATAGGCCAACCCGAGCTTTGGCAGAGATTGAGAAATTGAAGGCGGGAATTTCGCTCTTCGTATCTGTTCCGCTATTATTTGTTCGTTCTCTTCACCTTTCATCTATTTCAATTGATGGCTTTCACTACGAGCTCAATTCACTCAAGACACTTCAGCAGTGGATTGAGAATTTAAAGCCCCGACATGCCTTTTTGCCGACCGCTTTTCAAACAACAGTCGGAAAGGTTGGTCTTTCGAATATTCAAGTGGATATCGCATTGCCCGACCATGAATTTTATGGCGAGGGCCTTCAGGGCAAAATCTTTTTGAAGAATTCAGAAGTCGATCTGGAATCCGCCGGCGTATTTTTTTCTGGTGATCTGGATCTCACCGGATTGAAGACGAAAGGCCACGGACCTTTTGATGGAAATCTCATTTTGGCAAACTCGTTTTATTACGGAACAGGAATGAAGTTTGGAAATATCAAGTTTTCGCATGGACCAGACCAGCTACTCGTCTCTGGAGAAATGAAGAATTGGGAGAACTTGCAGATTGCGGTAAAAGGAAAGGGAGATTTTGCAGTAGAAAATTATTTCGTGGATCTTCCTATCAACGGAAGAGTGCGAACCGATTTTGATCTTTCGGGCCCCATTCGGCAGTTGAATGGAAAAGGCGCAGCAAGCTTTGACGATCTCATGTTGCGAGGCAAGAAGTGGACTCAGCTCAGGACGACTTGGAAAATCGACTCTTCGCGAATCGAAATCAATACGATCGAAAGCAGTGACCAAAATGGTCAATCTCGAATCAAACTCATTTGGCCATTTTCACGCGCAGAAAAATCGACTCTGTCAGTGAATTTTAAGGATGCGGAGTTTAAAGACTACATAGGAATTTTATCGCCCAAGCTTCAAGCTTGGGACGGCCTGATGAATGGCGATTTGACGTTCGAAGGTTTGATCGGCCGTAAAGTGAGTGGAGTGACGAAACTCAGTCTGAGCGTCAGTAAGATTCGAATAAAGAGCCCGAGTGACTTTTCGATCTATCAGATCGATCAAGCAAATATGACGGGAACCATGAAACTCGAAGAAAATGGCGCTGCGGAATTCGTCGGACGAGTGAATGCGGGAACATATGGGCTTGGAGTTCATGGCAATTTTGATTCTAAAAGAATGAGAATGGATATCATGGGGAGTTTTCCTGGCGGTGATGCTGGCGTATTGTTGGGGCATCGAGTTGGAATTCGTGGAAGCTTGAAGGCTGTTCTAGAAGGAAGTTGGAGCCAGTTACAACTCACGATGTCTCCTCTTTTTTCGGACTTTTCCTTAGGGGAACATCATTTAACAGATGTTTCAGGTCAGCTGGTCTATCTCAACAACACTCTGTCGGGCGTGCCCATTCATGCGGATCAACTATCTGTCTATGGCGGGATTTTCTTTAATCCGCATGGACCGAGTGAGTTTTCGAATTTCAGATTCACGACTCGTTCGATTGATCCTGGATTTGTATTTTCTTTGATTGGGCTCGATAATAACGTCGTCAGAAGCATTCGGGGTAAGCTAACATCCAAAGGCTCTTTGAGAGGGCCTCTCAGCAAACCAATTGGATCAGGATCGATCACGATTGATGACTGGCTCTTTCACAAGATGATCACAAAAGGAAAAACAGCTTCGGCGAAGTGGGCAACCGCTGGTTCCGATATCTTCTTTGATCAGGCGAGTCTTCAATTTAGCGAAGAGGAACTTCCTCTTGTCGGAGAAATGTCGTTTGACGGGCATGGTTTAGTGGATCTTTCTCTTGAATCAAATCGGGTTCGCTTTTCGAGTCTGCAAGATCTTCAAGGGCTATCTCTTCCAGTCCAGTCTCTGGCGTTTGTTCGCGTGGATTATCAAAGGGGGTTACCAGCCCTAAAAATTAATTCAAAACTTACGAAAACATTTATCTCCGGAAATCCCGAGCCCGATAGCGAGTTATTCATTGATTGGGTCAAAGATCAGGCGCGCTTGGATGTAAACCTGTTTGGAGACAGCATAAAGGCGCATGCGGACGTGATGCAGAATTTACAAAGCAGAGACACAACGATTAGCGTTTTCTTGAGCGACTTCAATCTGGGGAGTTTTTCGCGATCATTCAACCAAACTCGATTAGAAACTCCAATTTCGGGCAGGGGTCTGGTGAATTTTAAGCAAAAGCGCGGAGCAGGAAATCTATTGCAGGAATTGTTTGAAAAATCGGGAGCGTTTTCTGGCGAGATATCTATAGATTCTGCCACTGTGATTCGATCCGGAGTCACTTTGCATAATCTTGATTCTACAAAAGTTCGTGTGAGATCTGGAACCTCGGGCTGGCCTCAATTTCAATTCGACAAGGTGACTTTACGTTCAGATGCGCAATCGTTGAACGCATCAGGATTCTTTGAAAACAGCGATCTGTTTGAAGTGCAGATGAAGGGACAGGTGGACTTGAGATCTTGGACTGCGCTGTATCCTTTTCTATCGCGTTCTGAAGGCACCCTAAATGCCGATGGACTTCTCAAGCCTTCCGGATTTTTCGGAAGGATGAAAATTGAGAAAGGCCTTCTCAATTTTCAAAACAGCCCGTTGTTTGTCAGAAATGTAGAGGCGTCTATCGATAGTGACGGAGCATCGCTGCGTCTCAATCGATTGAACGGAGATTTTCGAGAGGGTTCGGTCACTGCGGAAGGAAAGGTTAAGATAGTATCCAGAAAGATAGAGTCCGGTGACTTTTCTTTGAAACTACAGGGAACTTTGTTTCAACCTGTTACGGGGGTTTCATTTAGAGCCTCCGGTCCGTTGTCTCTAAAAATTGCTCACGATCAGGGGGAAGTCGCTGGGAGGCTCTCGATTAGAGACGGAGTCTATCGGCGTCATCTGGATGCGAAGGCCGACGCTCTCAAGTTCTTTGAATCTAGTCGCCTCGATCTTGGGACTTCAACTGAAGATGTTCCAAGTTGGAAGCGATGGAAATTGAATATTGATATTAATTCAGAGACTCCCGTCTTAGTCCGAAATAATTTGGTCGATGGAAATTTGAACCTGCATTTGCGTACTGTGGGGACTTTTCAGTCTCCTCGACTTCAGGGAAATATGACGATCGTCAACGGCCAGTTTTACTATGTAAATCGTCAGTTTACGGTTCGTTCGGGCTCGATCCAGTTCACTGATCCTACGTCGAATATTCCCGTATTCGATATTCGAGCTGATACGGAAATCAGTGATTCAAGTGAGCTTTACCGAGTTTATTTGCGAATTTTGGGAAGTGCAGACAATCAAAAAATTTCCTACTCCTCGGATCCGACGCTTTCTGAAAAGGATATTTTAAGTTTGGTCGTTTCAGGTTTTAGAGCATCTAACCCGGCATCGGTTACTCAAGATCCTACAAAGTCTGCCTATTATAGCGGAATATCTTTCGTCACCGGACAATTTCAAGATCGAATTGAGAGAGGGCTCGGTACGGGACTTGGAATCCGAAGATTTGGTCTTTCTCCCTCTTTTTCCGATACCACCAAGAGCACAGAGCTTCAGCTCACCGTTGGCACTGATTTGATTCGAAACAAGTTAGAAGTTAATTATTCAAATCTTCTGTCGACGCGTGGTGGGCATAAAGTTGAGCTTGAGTTAAAAATGAATCGTATTGTTTCTTTGATCGGTTCATGGAGAAATATAGAAGGCGGGACTGATCAAGACTTTGGTGGAGACTTGCGCTTTCGTTTTGAGTTTGAGTGATGAGAAAATTAGCCTTCAATTTTATTTTGATTCTTTGTTTCTCAAGTCGCTTGGTTGCGGCCGACTGGATACTTAAGCAGATTAAGGTGGCCCCAGATTCACAGCAAGAGTTGGTGGAGTCTATTTTGCCTGTGAAAATAGGCGAAGCTTTTGACGATCAGTTAGAGGGAATTTCAAAACGTCTTTTGATTGCAACTGATAAGTTTGAGTCAATTAGCTTTGAAAGCAATATGCAGGAAGGCATTCTCCTTGTGAATGTTGTTCCCAAGGAATTCATTGAGCAGATTGACTGGCGAGGTGATTCGGTTCCGGATTCTGCAAATATTCAATCGGTCTGTATTTCGACTAATGAATCGTCTCATCTTTCTAATGCGCGAACCGACAAGATTTCAGAGTGTATCGTGCATCGCATTCAAGGCTTTGGATATCTCGATGCGGCTGTTCATCTGCAAATCACGGATCGACACTTGCAGATAACCGTGAATCGAGGCGCTCGATTTCGAATATCTAAGATCGAATTCTCGGGGCGGGAGAAGGTTGCTGCTCTCGATTTGTCCGACGCGATCAAAAATAAGGCAGGCGGTCATTTCTTATTGAATGAACTCGATGAAGATACAAAAAGAATTTTGAAGGTCTATCAGGGTCTGGGTTTCTATTTTGCCCAAGTTCTCAAACCTTCAGTGGATGTTGACCCGAACGAAAAGAAAATATCGATCAATTGGCGAATTCAAGAAGGTTATGCCATGGATATTCAGTTTACTGGTCATCGAAAGAGTCGAGAAAGCATCTATCAGCTGATGGAGCGAGACCAACCTTTTCCGAAATGGTTTTTAGATGAGATTTTGGATGATCAGAGAAATAGTTTGATTCAGGACGGTTATCTTGCCAGCCAAGTCACTTTAAAAAAAGAAATCGATTCTGATGGTTCAGAGCGCATGGAAATAAATAGCCGACGGGGCCGTCGGTTTCATCTGATCAGTCCAGAATGGGTGGGGATTTCTTCCAAGGCCGTCGTCGAGAAGATGTATCTCGCGGTTCCAGGTCTGGATCCTGGTTCTGCATTTCGAGAAGAAGATGTGCGCCGACTTCTATCGGAAGATTTTGTCAAATTTGCAATGAGTCGAGGATATTTAGATGCTCGATTTAAGGATGTCGATTTCCAGATCAATCGGGATGATGCAGAAGCAAAACCGGTCATCTATTTTAATGAAGGTGAGCGGTATTTCTTGGAGCATGTTGATTTCAGCGGCGTTCCTGTCGAAATCAAAAGTTCTCAAGAATGGAAAGATTTTCAGGATGTTATTCCAGTGGGAGAACCATTCGACTTTTTGGCAGTGGATCGATCTCGGCTAGAAGTTCAAAGAAAGCTTATTGCAATTGGATTCCTCGACGCCAAGGTGGAACAGACCTATGAGAAAAATCATGGAAGGGTTTTTCTGAAGATTAAAATTTTTAGTGGCCCTCGCTATAAGGTGCAGCGAGTTTTGATTCGCGGAGCCTTTAAGACCGATTACCGAGTTCTCAGACACGAAATTGTGATTGCGCCAGGCGATTATTATGAAGATGAAAAGATTCGCGATTCTGTCTCTCAGATATTGAGGCTCTCAATTTCAAGGAGTGTGGATATTCAACCATTTGAGAAAGATCCAGTTCGAGGCGTCGTCTACGCATTGGTCGAAATTGTTGAAGCTGCAAGATTTCGCATAGAAGTTGGACCCGGCTATGGAACTACTGACGGGATTCGAGGAATTTTCCGTGCGACCTACGCAAATATTGGTGGGCGAGGTCGACGTGTTAATCTGTATGCGAAGGGATCGAGACGTATAAAGGATGAGGCTGATCCGACGGAAGAAAAATTTTTTAATCCAGAAACATTGCCCTTTGTGCAGCGCAGAGTTTCAATTGAGTACTTTGAACCAAGTCTTTTCAATTTGAGACTTGATGGGCGATTGAATTTTACACATTCCAAAGAGGAGAAGAATACTTACGGCGAGAAGAATAGCTTTTCAGCGGCAGTTGATTACCGCCTAAACAGACGGTGGATCTTTACGACATTTTATGAATTAGCATTTTCAGATCCGTTTAACGTATTGAGGGACGATAGAACGACAGTGGCCGACGTGCAGCCAAAGAGGTTCACAAATATCGGAGAAATTGCTCTTATTGATTTTCTGGATGATTCTTTCAGTCCAACGCGTGGATTTAGAACCAGAGTTGAAGGGGATTTTTATGAAGCCAGACTTGGGGGAGAGGTAAACCTTTGGCAGGCAACGTTTAAGCAGGAGTATTTTAGACCGCTCTATACGTTCAAAAAAGGCCGCTCAATTGGTTTTGCACTTTCAGTTAACGCTGGATTCACTGATGGATTCGGATCTACCGACACTGTGCCGGTCGAAAAGCGGTTGCGTGTGGGTGGAGAAAGTTCAGTGAGAGGTTTCGAGGAAGGGACTGTTCGACCGCGATTGCCGAATGGCAATTTTCAGGACGGGGGCAACAGCTTTCTTTCATTCATGTCTGAAGTAAATATTCCGATTTATTCGAGTGTCGATTTGCTCGCCTTTTTCGACGGTGGAAATGCATATATTAAGAACAGCGATTTCAAGCCTTGGAAACTGAGATATGGAGTGGGACCTGGTCTTCGAATCAATACAGCCGTTGGGCCATTGAAAATTGGATATGGATTCGTTCTGTTTCCCAGACCTGGTGAGCCCTTGGGAACGTTTTACTTAGGCGTCGGAGCTATTTAAGAAATCGAGATTAATATCCAAGCCGAGGAGACCATGCGGGCTGAGATGCGTCACCCGGCAAGTCAATAATTGTCTCTTGGGTTCCATCGGACTTCATGACATAAATTTGATTTCTTCCAGATCGTTTCGAGCTGAACGTAAAGAGGTTTCCATCAGGGCTAAACGAAGGAGATTCATTCGTTTTTGCATCATAGGTCAGTCGATCCATCCCTTCACCCTTGTCATCCATTGCAAAAATGTCGAATTCTCGATCTGTGTCCATACCCGAGAAAAGAATGAGATTGTCTGTCGGGCTCCATACACAAGAGTCGTTCAGAGTTCCCACTCGTGTTAATCGGCGGTCTTCCATCGTGATCATATCTAGCTTAAAAACATGTAAGTTTCCAAGCCGGTCGGAGCTAAAGCAAATATGTTTACCATCTGGGCTTGGAAACGGAGCGACATTTATGCCTCGTTTTGCGGTTAATTGTTTAACGATTTTGCCTTCAAGATTGATCAGATAGATATCCTGGTTTCCATCTTTTGAAAGGGAGACCACAAGTTCCCGGCCGTTCGGCATTGCTGCGGGGCCAATCGCGGAACCATGAAATGAAGTGATTTGTCTGCTGTTGCCATTGAGATCGGTTTTCCAAATATTCCAATCGATCGTCGATGAAGCGCTGAAGAAAATGAGTCGACCATCAACCGACCAAGCCGGGCTCATATTAACCCTTCCATTTTCAATGAGCGGCTTCGCATTTCGTCCATTGAAATCCATGGTCCAGATTTCCTTATTTTTCTTCTTAGGTGGGATATAGGCGAACGCAATTTTTGTTGAAAAGAGGCCTTTGCGCCCGGTGACGACTTCCACAATATCATCACCAAATTGGTGAGACAGAATATTGATGTCGGTTCTCTTGGTACGATAAGTACGCTGAAGCGTCAGCTTTCCAGTTTCAATATCAAAGACGAATCCTTCCAGAGCCGTCTCGTCTACAGTGCGAGAGACTTTTGCGCGAGTGACGTATCGTGCGTTCATTTGTTTCCAAGTGTCGACTTTGATAATTTGAATCGGGCCGGAGACTTTCGGTTCCAAAAGAGTTTCTGATGTCAGTACTTTAAATATTCTTGAAAACAAGAGATCGGCTGCGAGTGTTGACTCAAGGTCAATGGCGGGTTTAGCGGTTGCTGGATTGGCAGGGTCAGATAGAAACTCTTGTATTGCTATAATCCGTGGCGCTTCTCGAGCATTCTTCAGCAACACAGACTGAGCTGGGAGTTCGATTGAAAAAATGGAGATAGCGATGAAAGAGTAAATAAGTCTTAAGGCGTACATACAACAATGGTCTCCTTACCGTTAAGTTCTTGAAGAACGTCCTTTGCAAATGTTTCTTGGCGAAGAGCTTCACGTACCGCTAATTCACATCGGCGATCCAGAACTTCGACTCCAGTTGATTCGACAAGAGCGATCGAGACAATTTCAAACTGAGACGCTACCGACGCAAGTCGAACAGTCATAAAGCCGCGCGCATTTGGAAATTTTTGTCGAAGGCTTTCTGCCTCTGCAACTTCATAATATTTTCGCATTGCCGCTTGGAGAGCTTGTTCTCCTGGACTCAAGATGCGATCTCCGCGACCGCCAGTTCCTCTCGCTTTTTTCTCGCCTTTTTCATGAGTTGGAAAATTATCTTCTTTCGGAGGAGGTCGCTTTTCTTCTTTGGCTTGTTCACGAATATTCTTAAGAATATCGCTCACATTTTTTTTAAGCCCTTTTGGAGATTTGTCTTTGGGAGTTCTGAGTGTCGGTTTTTCTTTCTCTTTATCGACAGACTTCGGTGGTTCAATATTCGGTGGCGGAAGATCTTTTTTTTGCTTTCCAAATTTCATGGCCGTATCGGTTGGTTTGTAAGTTTTATCGATGAGAAGAACAGCGGAAACAGCCTTTAAGTCTTTTACTTTATGAGAGATGAGCAGTGAATCAAGTTTTCCAGACCAGACTAACGCCAAGATGAGAAGCGAGTGAAAGAGAAGTGAAAAAATGATGGCGCTCAGTGCCGAACGGCCTGCCAATGGCTGGTAGTGGCCTGGAATGCCTCTCATTTCGTTGGATCGGTTAAGAATGAAATCTTCACAATCCCTGCGTTTTGAGCAATCGCCATGACTTTGATGATAAACCCATGGGTGACTTGTTCATCCGCAGAGATAAGAATTTCTTTCTTTTCACGATTGTTGAAGATTATATCCAGTCTCTTTGCAAGTTCATCAATCTTTGTTGCGGTTCCGCCAATCGAGATCGTTTGATCCTTTCGAATCTCTAACTTGACGCTTTCTTCTTTCACATCCGCCTCTTTGGTCGCTGCTTTCGGCAATCGAATATCCACGGCGTGATTCATCAGTGGAGCTGCAACCATGAAAATAATCAGAAGCACCAACATGATATCCACAAGTGGAATGATATTGATCTCTGCATTGAGGCCGGGTGTCGTATTTTTATCGGGCTGAAAGGCCAATTATAGGCTCCTCTTTGCTGTGTTCAAAAAATCAGTCGAGAAGTTCGACATTACTGTCGCCATTCCTCTGATTCTGTTGATGAAAAAATTATAAAATAAGACCGCCGGAATAGCAGCAAAAAGTCCAATCGCTGTTGCAATCAAAGCTTCAGCGATCCCTGGAGCAACAACAGCGAGGTTGCTTGCGCCAGAGAGACCGATATTGATGAACGATGTCATGATTCCCCATACTGTCCCAAAAAGTCCAATGAACGGTGCCACACTCGCTGTGCTTGCCAAAAATGCCAAATATTTCTGAAGCCCCTCGGTTTCTGTGGAAGAAGCTTTCTGAAGACTTCTCGCCAAATTCGATTCGATCAGCTCGATCGTCTGCTCTCGACTAAGTGACAAGCCTTTGATCAAGCCAAATTCGTGCATTGCGCCATCAAAAACCCGTTTTAGAGGAGCGTTCGGAAAATGTTTACTTGCTCGAGTCGCGCCTTCAAGGGTTCCCGAGGCCCAGAACGTATCTGCAAAGCCCAAATTTTCATTTGACGCAATGCGAAGGGTCCACCACTTCCAGAAGATAATCGTCCAGCTAATAATAGACGCGAGAAAAAGTAAGGCCATCACTGACTTTACGACCCAACCCGCCTGGCCGATGAGTGAGGGGATGTCAATAGCTGGAGCGCTATCAAGAATCAGAGAATTTAAAAAGATATTCTGCATATTGAATAAAATGATTACATTAGAAGAAAGGCTTGGCAATCGTAAGGAGGTTCTCCTTGTTATTTGAGTTTCGACGAGTATCAAAAAGTTATGGTGGGCAAAAAATATTTCGACAAATGGATTTTGGAATCGAAAGGTCGACCTTTTCCATTTTGACCGGGCCGAGTGGTACCGGGAAGACAACTTTTTTCAGGATGTTGAGTGGTATCGAGAAGCCTACGGAGGGTCAGATTTTGTTTTTGGGCCGAGATCTTGGGCACTTGACCGCAGCACATTTAAAGCAAATTGGTTTTGTGTTTCAGCATCCGCGCGGTTTGCCCGATCAGACGGTTTTTGACAACATAGCCCTTCCACTTAGAATTGATGGAGTGGCTGAGCCCGAGATTCAAAAGAAGGTAATGCATTGGCTCGAGATTCTGGGACTCAGCCTAAAGGCAAATGCCTTGTTTAAAGAACTTTCAGGGGGCGAAAGGCAAAAGGCTGAGTTTGCGCGTGCTTTGATTCGTAAACCACGGCTGATTTTGGCTGACGAGCCAACAGCGCATCTGGATGCTGCGCAGGCTGATCATCTTATGGATATCCTGTGGGATCTCTATAAACAGGGGGCGACCGTATTTATTTCGACCCATCATCCTCCCCAATTCGAACATCCTGAAATCCTTCGGTACCGGGTTTCTCGAATGAAGATTGTTCCAGCAACACTTAAGGAATCAGCGTCAGCGGATTTGCAACTCGATAGCGCGGCCCCTGGAGGCGTGTCTTCGGCAGAAGCGGGAGCTCTTTTATCATGATTAAATTTATTTTAAAGGAAGGGCTGTTGTTGCTCGCTTTCATTATTATTGGAAGCTTCTTGTTAGTCAGCTGGTGGGTGAACGACGAAATTAACCTATCAGTACTGCGCGACTACAAAGAAACCCATGTGTCTTTGGTTGTTTCGGATCGTGAGGCGTTTCGCAATTGGATAACACAGGCCCCAGGTGTCGTACGCTACAAGATTTTTTCTTCGGAAGATAATCGCGAGCGATTGGGCGAAGCTTATCCAGAGTTAAAGTCTGTGATCGGCGGTCTGGAGACTCGGCTATTTCCAAGCACTGTCTGGGTGACTGTCGAAGATTCCGACGCCTTCCTTAAATCAGTTTCGAAATCTGGACTTGGAATTGAGAGCCAACTAGTGCACCAACCACCGAAAAGTTTGCAGTCAGTCCTTCGATTGATGACTTTGATTTTTTCACTTCTCTGGGTGGCGACTCTTAGCTTGATTCTCTACTTTAATTTGGAGCGGGCAACTCTCGTGCAGGTTCAGCGTTGGTCTTTAATGAAGCTATTGGGAGCTCGTCCTCATCAAGTGTTTCTGCCGCTGTGGCGGAGCCAAAGTATGAGGATGGGATTCGCATCAATCATTGCGGTTTTTTTGGCCAGATGGCTTGCTGGTGTGCTTTCATCGCAAACTATCGGACAGGCTGCGCACTTGTCAGCGCGCTTGAACCTCGGTTTTATCGCTGCGTCTTTGCTTTTGACATCTGTTTTTGCGTATCTGTTATTCTATCTAAGATATAAGCGAGTGCCTCTCGGATGAAGTTTCTCATCGCGGTCTTTGTTGCCGCTGCCATTCAGTCAGATCTCTCCGCGAAATCGCTTTTATCTCGCGATATCGAAGAGGTTTCTTCTCTGTTAAAGCGGCGACAAATTCAAATGACAGAGATCAGAGAAGAGATTGAATCTATCCAGAAGAAAATGGTCGAAACGAAGGAGTCGCAGAACGCCCAGGAGCGAGAGTTTTCTTCAAGATTGTCTAAAATTCTTTTGCCTTTGCTTCATTGGCCATCGGTTTCGTTTCAAAAGGTGCAGAATTCATGGATCTATCGCGATCATCTTAAATTCACTTTGATGAGTCTGAGAGGCCGTTTGGTTCATGAGCCAGTTGTTTTAATTTCAGAAAGCGAAAAAGCGTTGGGCGGATTTTCGCAATACCGTGTTTCTTTGGAAAATAGACTGAAGGAAATGCGTTCCCACGAAGAAGTTCTCTCGCTTCAATTAGAAGACTTGAGAATGCTTCAAAAGAAGAGAAAAGGTAAATAATGGAAGAGCGATCAAGAATTTTAAAAAGTTTTTTTCTAGTTTTAGGCCTATCCACGGCAGCATTTTTATTTGGTGGCGCGTGGACATATCTGCTGTCGGAAAATGGTGGCAAGGATTATAGAAGCCTTCAGTTTTTTACCAAGGTTTATGATTTGGTCAAAAAGCAATACGTTGAAGAGCCGAAAGATGATTCCCTCGTAGAAGGCGCGATCAGGGGAATGGTTGACTCACTGCCGGATGCCCATTCGCAATGGATGTCGAAGGAAGAATTTGCTGAAATGCAGTCTGACACTAAAGGCCAGTTCGGCGGATTGGGAATAGAAATTGCGCGAAAAAATGGAATGCTGACGGTGGTTTCGCCGATTGAAGATACGCCTGCATTCAAAAAGGGAATTAAAAGCGGCGATGTGATTGTGAAGATTGGAAATCTAACAACTGAAAAGCTTTCAATATACGACGCGGTAAAGAAAATGAGAGGAAAAGCCGGTGAAGAAATTGAGATCTGGGTTCGACGAGAGGGTGTTGAGAATCTTCTTAAATTCAATATTGAACGAGCGATCATCAAAGTTAAGTCAGTTTCTGTTAAGGATGTTGAAAATTTCCCTGTGATTAAGGTTAGGCAGTTTGTTGAAAATACAGCGGATGAAGTGCGAAAGGCTCTTGAAAACGCCACAGAAAAAAGCGGTAAGAAAATACCTGGATTGGTGCTGGATCTTAGAAATAATCCTGGGGGATTACTGCAACAGGCCGTCGAGGTTGCGGATTTCTTCATTGAAAAAGGGCTGATCGTTTATACTCAGGGCCGAGACAAAACTCAGACAGACGAAAAAAGAGCCGTCGTTAAGGGAACCGAGCCCAATTATCCATTGGTTGTTCTGATCAATGGCGGAAGTGCGTCAGCCAGCGAAATCGTTGCCGGCGCTTTGCAGGATCAGGAGCCTCCGCGCGCATGGGTGATGGGAACCCAAAGCTTTGGCAAAGGATCAGTGCAGAATGTGATTCCTTTGGAAGATGGAAGCGGCTTGAAGCTCACAGTTGCACTTTACTATACTCCAAAGGGTCGAACGATCCAGGGTGTGGGAATTAAGCCAAATCAGATCGTCGAAACTCTTGAGGATTCGGGCATGATGCTAAGAGAAAAAGATTTGCCAGGGCATATTGTTGGACAGAATGAAACTCAGGATGAATCTGACAAACAGAATGAGAAGAAATCAAAGTCAATCAAAGACGCAAATGCAAAAAAAGATGCTGCTTATGCAAAGCTGAGTCCTTTAGAGAAGGAAGATTTTCAGTTGGCAAAGGCGATTGAGTATTTGAAAAACAGAGTGGGAAAGAAATAGTGATTTCTTTGAGCCGCGCGACATTAAGTGTGGAGTATTCGTGAGCTTAATTGTTTCTCCTGTTGTTCGAAAAAATCTTGAAAGAGCTTTCACCCGCAGCCTCAATAAACTTGAGTGGTTTGAAAATCTTCGTCGACTCGGCGTTTCTCAGGATTTTTATGAGTACGTTTTAGATCAGTTGAAGGTACCGATTGCGTGGTTGGTGGAAGACTTAAGAGCGGGCAGAGTAAAGGCGACTACAAAAATACGATCTCATCTTAAAGATAGAATTCAGATTGTTGTTCCCGGGGAAGAGATCTCCCCCACTGAAATTATTTTGGCGCTTGAGTTTTTAACTCCTGTCGAGAAGCAAGAATCGCTCGTGTCTCGATTTTTGATCGTGCTCCCTGAGGGCGATATGATGACCGATGAGGTTTTATCACTTCTTTGGGATATTCGTGATTCCGTTGGAACTGCGGTTGTAGATCGATGGGCAGAGGCGATATCAAAAAATCTTTCGCACAAAATGAATCTCTCTTCAGTGGAAAAACTGTGGGCGAAGCAGGCTTGGGCGAACTCAGAGTTGGCTCGAGCTGAATTGAGCCCCGCTCGATTTGATGAGCTGAGTGAAATGTGGCCGAAGTATCTGGATGATCTGATGTCTGCGGGCGAGATCGATCGCATCCCAGACTGCTTGACACAAATTGCCGATGAAAGACTTAAAATTCAGTGGATCCAGATATTCGACGATCTTGGGAGAATCAAAGACGTAGAAAAGGGCATACGATCGATTCGCGATAGATATACTCAGTTGAAATTTTTGGCCCGTCTTTCACTGCAAAATGAAGTTTCGCTCCTAGGAATCGGAATCCTGGCTGAAGCATTAGCTGAATCGGCGATTACTCTCGATCAGCTCAGTCTGGCTCATGAAATAGTTAAACTGCTGCTGAAGGCTGAGCTTTCTCCCACTACTCGTGCGCTTGAGATTTTAAATTCAGCGGAAGCCGTTTTGGATTGTTATAAGATCTCTATTTCGGATGAGCGCATCGAGATTGCCAGAAAATGGCATTTGTCCACGAAGGTTTGGAGCTTGCTCGTGAGGCGCTGGGCTACTGCGACAGTGACTGAAAAAGAGGTACTGATCCCACAAATTGTGGATATGTCAAAAGACTCGAAGTTTTTTGAAGAGGGTCAACGACTTTTAGTTGAATTAATTTTGGCTGAAAATCAACCGAGTGATGCGATTAACAAAGCGCTCGATGCATTGCTGTCGGATGAGTCTCATTTAAGAATCAAACACTTGAGACGAGAATTCATAGAAAAGGCCACTATCTTTGATCCACTGCACAGAGAAATTCTTCGTTTTCGAGCAGCCTATGATCATCGCTCTGTTCTCGTTTGGAATTCATTCTATGGCGATGCCTTGCCCTCTGCAGCTGCTGCTATTGTGTATAACAAGAGAAAATTCATACTGTGGAAAACCGTCAGATCATTTTGCAGATCCGCAGTCCCACAGTCATTGAAGGTTTACGAGGGACTTCGAAAAGAACTTGTGACGGATTTGGAACCTTGCGATGAACTCGAAAAGTTGGCCTCGAAACTGTCGCAGCTTTTTGGAAAGCGCCAGAGTTTAAGTGTCTGTTTGTCGGACAAAACGTCTAAACCGATTGCTATCCAGTTTGATCCAGATATTTTGATTTTGAGAAAATCGAGCCGATATCTTTTTGACGACGAGCTTTTGAAGTCTTTCTTGTACGCCTATGTGCAGCTGAAAGCAGATTACGATTCAGGATTGTATCAATCGGATGTTCTCACAGAGCGCTTTTTTATTGGCATGTTATTGTCGGGGACATCCCTTTCGAAAATGATCCGGTTTTTAGTTTCGGTATCGAAAGAAGAGAATATCTTCAGAGAGAAGCCAGAAAGTATGGAGCCAGAGCGACTGATTCGAGAAGCTCCCATGCTCAGAGATTTTCTGGGATTTTATCTGGGCGACGAGTATTCAAAAATGGTTGAGAATTCAGGAATTTCACTGACCTGAGTCGGCGAGGGTGTTTTGCTGACGTAAATTAATCAACTGTCCAAGCGCGTAATAAAGATGCTTTTGCTGTGGATCCGACCACAGACTGGCAGTTCTCCATGTTTGCTGCAGTTGGGTGAGAGCTGCCGTCGTTTCTGGGCCATCGTTTTCTGCTAACTTGACGAGTGCGTTGAGTCGCTCTTTCAACGAATATTTGCCGCTTCTGTCGTCGATAATTGAAATGATGCCTGAAGGTCTTTGAGGTGCGGAGCCGGCCACGACTACGATTTCGGCAGTAAATTGGAAGGCGACAAAAAACAAGAGGAAGAGGCAGCGTTTCGTTGGGACTACAATATTCATCTCTCTATGGTAAAACTTATTGGGATTAAAGCGGCATCTGCTCCTATGTGTTTGGAACCATTGGCAGTCTTTGTTTACTGTGCAAAATTTAGCTTGTTCTCCGTGATCAATCTGATCATATCGGAGAGTGGCACTTGCGACTATGGAACCGACTCTAGAGAAACCTCTTTCTATTTCTGAGCTGACCGAAAAAATCAAAGGCAGCCTAGAGAGAGGATTCTCTGATATCTATGTCTCGGGAGAGATCAGCAATTTTAAAGCACATCCTTCCGGACATTTCTATTTCTCTCTAAAGGATGAAAAGGCGAATATTTCAGCCGTTATTTTTAGAGGTGAAAATATGCGACTTAAATTTAAGCCGCATGATGGTCTGAAGGTTTTGGCTCGAGGAAAAATCAGCGTTTATCCTCCGCGTGGCTCCTATCAAGTTTTGATTTCTCGAATGGAGCCAGAAGGGCTGGGTGCTCTTCAACTCGCGTTCGAGCAATTGAAGAAAAAACTTGAGGCCGAAGGACTTTTTTCCAAAGAACGAAAGCGTCAGATTCCTCGTTTGCCTCGCACAATCGGGATTGTGACATCACCCTCTGGTGCAGCGGTCCAGGATATGTTGAACGTGCTCAATCGACGATTTGCTGGGCTGCATATTTTAATTTATCCTGCAAAAGTGCAGGGGGAGGGCGCGGCTCAAGAGGTTGCGGCGGGGATTGAGGCATTCAATAAATTTTTTCCGAAGGTCGAAGCTCTGATTGTTGGCCGCGGTGGTGGAAGTATAGAAGACCTGTGGGCTTTCAATGAGGAAGTTGTGGCCCGGGCAATCTATGGATCGAAAATCCCAATCATCTCGGCTGTGGGGCACGAAGTTGATTTTACAATTGCTGACTTTGTCGCGGATCTCCGCGCACCCACGCCTTCGGCAGCGGCTGAGCTCGTCATTTCGAGTAAGTTGGAAGTTTGGGAGCGAGTCGACTATTTAGTGAAGCGATTGCTGGGAATTCAATCTCGACTTGAAATTGCGTTCATGAATATTGATGATCTGTTGCAGAAAATGACCTTTCTCTTGCAGAGAAAGGTTTCTCAATTGATTCATGATCATCAGCAATTAAAAGCTCAACTGATTGCACGAAGTCCGCATATGAGGGTGGCTGAATATCGTCATCGACTCTATCGGCGATTGGACGACTTGCGAAAAATTTCCAAAATTTTGTTCGAAAAGAAACTCTGGCATGTTCAGACACTCTCTTCGAAATTGGAGCTTTTGAATCCTCGCACAATTATGAATCGAGGTTATAGCATCGTGCGTTTGGCTGATTCCAAGCGAGTCGTTACGAAGGCGTCGGATGTTCGAATGGGAGACAAACTCTTGATTGAACTTTCGAAGGGAAAAATCACAGCCAAAGTTTAAAGCGAAACAATATCTCCACATTCATAATGCTTAAGGCCTTTTTTCACGAGGCTTGCGGGAATTTTTGGGTCGTGTTCATACACAAAAATCCATTTGTCCCGCACTGCTTCTGCGAGAATCGTTTCTTTTTCTTCAAGAACTTTGATCACATGAATGTCATAACCCATGACCCATGGGATCGGCAGATGTGAAGCTGTGGGTATAAGATCTGAGGGATAGAAAAATTTTTGCCCATCGATATTGATGAGAGGACATTGTAATCCGATGGTATGTCCATAGGACATACGAACTGAAAAACCAGTCCAGCCGAGTTGAGTCTCAAAGTCGCGTTCGCCATTACAGATTTTCAGGATGCCTTTATCCATCAATGGTCTGAAGTTTTCAGGAATATAGCTTGCGGCTTCTCGTGAATTTGGAGCCGTGGCCCATTCGTAGTTGTCTTTTTGAATATAATAACGAGCTTTAGGAAATGTCGCGGCAAAGGATCCATCGCTTAAGCGAGTTGTCGAGCCGCCAGTGTGGTCGAAGTGAAGGTGTGTAAGAACAACATCCGTGATGTCATTTGGTTCTAATCCCGCATTTTTGAGTGAGCTGAGCAGATCATTTTTGGAGTGGTCAATGGCATAGACACCCGTCATTTTCTCTGACCATTTCTCGCCAATGCCAGTATCAATCAAAAGATTTCTGCCGTTTTTTAGATCGCGTAGCAAAACAATACGGAGAGCCATCGGGATCCGATTGAGCTCATCGGGTGGTATCGCCTTTTCCCACAGTGGCTTTGGCACTGTGCCAAACATGGCTCCGCCATCGAGTTTGAATGTTCCAGTTTCGAGCGCCTTAATTTCGAAGTTGCCGATATTCACGCTTATCTGGCGCCTATATTCGATCCCTTTGCAACGCTAATATTTTTGCCTTGCAGACTTGGGCGATTCATTAAGTAATCGATGCCGACAACGAAATTTCTCTCGGATAGCTCAGCCATTTCGTAGTCACGACCCATCCGAATGGCATCTACAGGGCACGCCTCTTCACAGTATCCACAAAAAACACATCTCAACAGGTCGATCTCGTAGATTGCGGGATATTTCTCAACTTTTGGATTGGGAGATTCTGCCGCAACGATGTGAATGCATTCGGCAGGGCAATTTGTCGCACAAAGCATACAAGCCGTGCACGCAATCTCGCCGTCATCTTTTTTTGTCAGGACATGGAGTCCCATGAATTTGTTTGAGTAGGCTCGTTTCTGTTCTGGATATTGAATCGTCGGTCTTTTGTAGATGCCGAAGAGATTTCCAAAAAAATGCCGACCCGTAATGATGAGGCCTTTAAAAATTCCGATAACGTATGATTTGCTCTCAAGAGTCGCCATTTTATTCTGCGATCCTTTCTCGTTGATTGCTGGATTTTGATTGGGCCGCTACGAGATCTGTAAGAATATCTGTTACTGAACGAGACTCTTTAAACATCTTAAAGCCTCCCGTCATCGACTGAACCAAATTTGCGTGGTTAATGACGGTTCCCGATTTTTCATAGTGGCTCAGCGTTGGGAATACCAAAGATTGCGAAAAAGAATCTGCAGCAATCTGCTGAGGCGTGAGTAATACGACAAACGTTGAAGCCTTTACGGCCTGCGACAATCTTAAGAGGGCATTTTCTTGGTGCGTACCCTCCGGGCTGATCACAACCAAGTGTGATATCTGATCCTTCTCTAATGCTTTTACAAGGTCATCCAATGACTGTGTCTTAATGTTTTTTTCTTTCGCGACTTTTAAAAAACCTCGACTGTTTGGGTAAAAATCCGAGCGCAATAGAAAATCGTCTACGGGCTTATCTTGATTCACGAGTTCTTGAATGTTCTCTGAATAAAATTTTGTGACATTAAATATCTTTGAAAACGTCTCTGCGATGGCTGCGAGTTCCTCATTCGTTTGATGTGGAGTCATCCAAACTCCGATTTCTTCAGATCGTTCTGTGCTGATCAGTACACGAAGATCTTGTGCCCACGTTGTCACCGCTTCTTCGTAGGACATATCGACTCCGCCGAGTCTCGCATTGGTCAGACGTCGATCAAAGTTTGCGTCTTTGTAGGTATAACGGCCTTGGTCGCACATCCAATATTCATTCACTTCTTTGTTGTAACGCGGTTTCAAGCGATAAATATGCTTTCCCTTTTTATGATGAACATAAACATTGCAGCCCTTGCTGCAACCGCCGCATACCGATTCTGTTTCCTCAAGAAACCATACGCGTTGTTCAAAACGAAAATCTTTGGAGGTGAGAGCGCCAACCGGGCAGATATCGACCGTGTTCAGTTGGTAGTTGCCAGAAAGTGGCTTGTCATCAACCGTTCCAATTTGCGAGCGATCACCTCGGTTGAAGATCGCGAACTCTCGAGTCTTCGAGACTTCGGTAGTAAAACGAACGCATCGACTGCAAAGAATGCATCTTTCTTTGTCGAGAACAATGTGTTCTCCAAGATCGACGACTTTTGGCTTATGAACCTTTTCTTCCTCCATCTCGCTCTTATATTTGCCGTGCTTCATATAGTATTCTTGAAGCCCGCATTCTCCGGCCTGATCACAAATAGGGCAATCTATCGGATGATTGATGAGATGAAATTCGAGACTTGATTTTACGGCCTCAGTGACTCTTGGGGAGTTCGTCACAACCTTGAGACCATCTTGGCATGTCATATTGCAGGCAACTTGGAGCTTTGGATTTCCTTCTTGCTCGACGTAGCACATGCGACACTGTCCAGCTATCGAGAGTCCGGGGTGATAACAGTAATGGGGAATCTCCACGCCATTTTCTTCGGCAGCATCCACCAAGTTTTTTCCGTTTTCAACTTCGAGTTCTTTTCCGTTGATCGTAATTTTAGCCATGAGTGGTAAGCCTCGTCTGATGTGATTTCTCGATATAATTTCTAAACTCTTGAGGAAATTTCTTCATATAGCTCTGAACCGGCATTGCAATAGAATCTGCCAATACGCAAATTGTTCTGCCGAGCATATTGCTGGAAACTCGATTCAATAATTCAAGATCATGGTTCGTGGCATGTTTTTCGGTGAAGGAGTGGAGGATTTTTTCAATCCATCCTGTACCTTCACGGCAGGGAGTACATTGACCACATGATTCGTCGGCATAGAATTCAGCCAGATTTTTCAAAACTTCCACAAGATCTCTGGTCTCATCTAAAATAATCATTCCACCTGAGCCAAGCATAGAGCCTTTGCTCGCAACTGACTCGTAATCCAAAGTCATTGAAAAAGCTTCTTCGGCTGTCAGAATTGGAGCAGATGATCCTCCGGGAATAACGGCTTTCAGTTTTTTTCCATTTCTCATTCCGCCACAGCAGTCGTTGAGCAGAACAGAGAAAGGGACTCCTGACTCAAGTTCATACACCCCAGGCGTATTCACATCTCCGCTGACAGACCAAAGTTTCGTGCCTTTACTCTTTTCTGTGCCAAACTTGGCGTATGCAGGGCCACCGTTGTTAATAATCCACGGAACTGCAGCAAGAGTTTCAACATTGTTCACGACGGTTGGAGATTTGAGATAGCCTTCTACAGCAGGAAAGGGCGGCTTTAGTTTTGGCCATCCCTTTTTTCCTTCGAGTGAAGAAATAAGACCTGTTTCTTCTCCGCAAATATAAGCCCCAGCGCCTCTATGGACATACATATCGTGGTCGAATCCAGAACCTAAAATATTTTTTCCTAAATAGCCGACTTGGTATGCTTCTTGGATTGCCTTTTCAACAACCATCGCGGCGTAAGTATACTCACCACGAATATAGACATATGATTTTTTTGCACGAATGGCGTATGCACCGATGATCATTCCCTCAATCATCATATGAGGGAGTTTTTCAAGAATGACTCGATCTTTAAAGGTACCAGGTTCCGATTCATCTGCATTACAGAGCAGATAATGAGCTTTGTCGGTTGTCTTTGGCACGAAACTCCATTTCATTCCCGTTGGAAATCCTGCACCACCTCGACCGCGAAGTCCTGAAGCCTTCACTTCGTCTATGACGGCCTCAGGGGGCATTTTCTGTCCAAAAACTTTTTTTAAGGCGTTGTAGCCACCCTTCGAAGAATAGATATCGATCTTTTGAATATCTGGAACATGCTCATGTTCGAGAAGAATTCGTTTTTCGGCGGTCAATGGCTTTTGTTCAATCGCCATTGCTCGCATATTTTTGAAGTGAGCCGTTTGTTTCATTGGATTTTCGGATCCCCTTCCTTGCAACTTGCTACCAAGCGGTTAAGTCTCTCAACCGTCATATTTTCGTAATAGGTTTCGTTGACCTGGATAACTGGAGCAGAGCCACAGCTTCCGAGGCATTCAACTCCCGATACTGTGAACGCCTGATCAGCGGTTGTTTCGCCTTCGCGAATGCCCAGACGGGAGCAGAGGCTCTTCATCATTTGGTGCGAGCCGAACATCCAACAACTCAAGGTTTTGCAGAATTGGAAATGATGCTGCCCAACTGGTTTCTTGTGAAACATGTGATAGAACGTAACCACTTCCAGAACTTGAGCTGCGCTGAGGTCCATCAAAGTAGCAACATAGTTAATAACATCTAATGACATCCATCCAAACTCATCTTGAGCTAGATGCAGTACTGGCAGTAGGGCAGAGCGCTTCGAGTCGTAGCGAGTAACGATTTCTTTGAACTGCGTCATTGCCTTCTCAGAAAAGGCGATGGGAGTTTTAGATGCTGAATTTGATTTTAAATTTGCGCTCATAATTTTTTCTCCCTAGCGATCAATTTCACCAGCGATGACATTGAATTGTCCTAATGTCGCCACAGCGTCTGCGATGAGTCCGCCCTTAATAACTTCTTCAAATGATGAATAAGTCGCGAAGCAAGGTGGTCGGACCTTGATGCGATGGGGATATCCCGTTCCATCTGATACGATATAGAAACCAAGCTCCCCATTTGACGCCTCTGAATAGGAATAAATTTCGCCCTTTGGAGGTTTGATACCTTCAATCACCAACATGAAGTGGTTCATCAACGCTTCAATATTTGAATAGACGTCGGCCTTTGGCGGAAGCACGATCTTCGGATCAGTAATTTGTGTCGGGCCATTTGGAATCTTGTCCAAGGCTTGCTCGACGATCCGCAGACTCTGTCGCATTTCTTCCATGCGAACTAGGTATCGAGCAAAATTGTCACTCTCATTCATAACAGGTACATCAAATTCAAACCGATCGTAGCAGTAATATGGCTCAGCCTTGCGTAGATCTAAGTTTACGCCAGCGGCGCGCAAACAAGGACCCGTAAATCCATAATCAATTGCATTTTCTTGAGAAATATATCCGGTGCCTTTCATGCGGTTGAGCCAGATCTTGTTATTTGAAAGCAATCCATCGACTTCTTCAATGGTCGCTCTCAGTGTTTTGATCACATCTCTGCATCGACGCTTCCAGTCATCGTCTAGGTCTCCAAATACCCCTCCGATTCTTGTGATCGAAGTCAGCATTCGATTGCCGCAGAGAGCCTCAAAAAGTTCGTAAACGTTTTCGCGTTGCCTAAAACAAAACCAAAATGTTGTGAGGGCGCCCATATCGACAGATGTTGTTCCGATGCAGACAAGGTGATCAATCACTCGCGCCAATTCACTGAGAATCACTCGGATATATTGGGCTCGTGCCGGAATTTCGACACCGAGTAGCTGCTCGATAGCTCTGCAATAGCCCGCGTTGTTGATCGGTGCAGAAAGATAATTCAAACGATCTGTATACGGAATGACCTGGTGATATTTATGAGTCTCAGCCATCTTCTCGAAGCAGCGGTGTAGATATCCGATTTCTGCCCGGGCGCGCATGATTGTTTCGCCCTCGAGTTCAGCGTAAACTCTGAAAGTCCCGTGTGTTGCTGGATGGCTCGGCCCAATATTTACCAGCGTCCGTTGATTCGTGAGTACATCGAAATCATCAGGATCGGTTGATTCAGTAGACGGTGGCAGCGTGAGCGTTGATGGAATATCCAGAACCTGGTTTCCGGTCGCTGGATAATCTTTTCGCAGAGGATGGCCCACAAACTTATGATGGCATAGAATTCGAGTGAGATTCGGATGGTCAGAAAACTGAATTCCCATCATATCAAAGGCTTCGCGTTCAAACCAGTTGGCCCCACGATAGACCGAAGTGATGCTGGGGATAGAGACGCCTTCTTTGTGCGGAACCTTCAGACGCACTCTTTGATTTTGCTCCCGATTATAAAATTGATAGACGGCCTCGAGCGATTCTTCTCTCTCTGGATAGTGAACGCCAGCGATGTCCATCATCCATTTAAAGTTTTTCTGATGCTTCAGATGCTCCGCAATCTGTTTTACGAACTCAGGTTTAGTCGTAATAATTATTTCATTTGGGTTAAAAGCTGATCGATCTGTCGAAGTTATGGAACCTTCACCGAGCTTTTCTTTGATTTGATGCACAATTTGAAAATGATATTCCACAAATCCTCCGAGGTTTGACTTCGATCGTTAGGCTGCTGAATCGCCAGATGTTTCTTGAGCAGCCTTCTTTTTTGCAACAAGTCGTTGCGACGGTGTATCTCCGCGTTGAATTTTCTCTTGCAGCTTGAGCACCGCCTGAAAAACAGCTTCGGGGGTGGGTGGGCATCCGGGAACGTAGGCATCTACCGGTAGAATGGACTGAACGCCTTGTACGGTATGATAGGCGCGATAGAAGCCGCCCGAGGAGGCGCATACCCCCATGCTAATCACCCATTTGGGCTCAGGCATTTGCTCATAGATTTGCCGAAGAACGGGAGCCATCTTCTCGGTGATCGTTCCTGCCACAATAAGAAGGTCAGCCTGACGAGGTGAAAAACGGACAACCTCTGCGCCCATCCGGCTGATGTCATAGTGAGAACCGACAACGGCCATGTACTCAATTCCGCAGCAGGCGGTTCCAAATGGCAGTGGCCAAAGGGCATTTTTGCGGGACCAATTGATAAAGGCTTTGATCTGTGTCGCAAAAACTGGAACCTGTTCGAGGGGCGAGAGATTTTTCATATTATATAGGACACCCTTTCTTCAGGGATATCCTAAGTATTTCAGGGGCTTCGATCAACGATGCATTGAAAAATATTGCATAAACCGAGGGTAGAAACGCTGAATGAGGCAATTAAAAATTCTTGCGACGTCAATTCGGATATCTTAGGGCCCTGTTACGGGGGGTCCTCAAGGGCGCCGCCCCTGACCCCGTTCCCAAGGTAGTTGAACTGATCTATAAGCTGGCCATGAGAAACCTGCGCCAACTTGGTTTGGTTACTTTTTCCTCTGCCTTGATTTCCACTGCGTTTTTGAACATTGCGGGATGTGCCGACGGTGAGCCAAAGCAGCCCGTTGATCCGGCAGTCGTGCCAGTGGCATCAGGAAACGCCTCTCCGGTAGTCGCGGGAGCGGTACCGGGAGTACCTGGTACCGTCCCGGGAGTAACGAGCGATCCACTTTATGAGATGTCCGGAAAGCCAAAGGTCGTGGTTCGGCGTTCAGTGGTCTTCGACGTAAATCAGGCGCAGCTTGTCTGGGGAAAGCTGACGGACGTTGGAACCTCCCAGTGTGTTCTTTTGCGCAGATCGGAAGAATCGAAAGAGTTGCCTCTGGTCGTTCTGGATCCAGGCACGGCACTGATAGTTCGGTTTGGGCTTGTTGGAATCGAAGTAGACCAGCAGCTTCGGCCAAAAATCTGGCAGGTCTTTAACTTGGAATCTGAGAATCGCGCCAGATTCAGACTTAGATGTGAAAAAAATATCTCAGATTATAGTGCTGCATTTGTGACCAGTGCTGAATTTGAAAAGATCACAGAAGGGTCGATGATGCTAGAGGATCGGTCGGCCGATGCCTCAGGTCCGAAGAAAATGCGTTGGAATCTCGAAGGTACCATCCCAGCAGATGATCAATTATTTGCGTCAGTATCGCCAGGCTCGGTCGTTCGTGTGAATGATGCGGGGGTTGAAAAATCTCGAGGAATGAGAGCTCACGCGTCGGATTGGAAAAGCGAATGGCAAGATGGCGTGGCATCTGGAGAGAGCCTGCTTGATAAGGGCCGGCTGCGGGCTGAGGTTCGACTGAGTGCAAAGAACTATACGGTGGAAAAAACGAAGATATTCTATTTCCTTAACTTCGAATCGAATGAAGCTTCTTACTTTGAGATTATTCTGGACCTCGGTGGGGAGGGGCAGAAATCATTTATTGAATGGACCTTGCCGTTGACGGCTCGAGCGCCCGAGTTACAAATGGAAATGCATGCTTTTCTCACTGTTTTTCCGGGGAGATCCATTCAGATCGTCGGTCAACCTCTTCCGTTTAACCTAAAGATTTCCGATTAAGCCTATTAAGTCTGGTCGCCCCGGCCGTAGGTACCAGGTACTCCCGGTACCTGGTGGGAAATTGGTACCGGGAGTACCTGGTACCGAAGGTTATTATGTAGACTTCATTTGACATCGTTGTCTCTGGCAATATCATTCACTGGTTCAGGAAGGATTTAAGAATGCAAAAGATCATAGTGAAAACGTTGTGTGTATCCTGCCTGCTGACAGTGTTCTTTGCATCAACTTCGCGCGGAGCCGGCGCTCATGAGCATGGCGTCGCTCGGCTGCAGATAGCGCTGGATGGGGATGCGGGCACTCAGGCGACCATTATTTTTGAAACGGCGGCTGATAGTATCTATGGCTTTGAGTACGAAGCGAAGAGTGCCAAGGATCGTGATGCGCAAAAGGCCGGTTTGGATCTGCTGAAGACGTCGATGCCGCAGATTTTGGCATTTGACCACTCTCGACAGTGCGTCCTGAAAAATGAAAGTTTGAAAGTTGTGACGGAAGAAGAAGCCCACAGTGCGCGTAAGCCTGATCCCCATCATGACGAAGTCGAACATCGTAGTGTTGAAGGCCGCTGGTCTGTCAGTTGTGGCAAGTCTCTTCTTGGAACCAAGCTCAGCATTAACTTAGTCGACAAATTCTCGCGAATTCACGATGTGCGAGTGATCACAATTAGTGAGTCATCTCAAAAATCTTCCACGCTGAAAAATGGAAAGGGATTCGTCGGCCTGTGACCGGAACAAATCAAAACATTGCCCCCGCGAAAATGGCGATTGAGCTGAAGGATGTCGTTTTTCGCTATAGCCACGGATCAGATTTTTCTCTTCGGATTCCGGAATGGAAAGTTGAGCGAGGAAAAACAATTTTTTTGCATGGACCTAGTGGATCCGGCAAGACGACATTGCTAGGACTTTTGACAGGAGTGCTTTGCGCTGAATCGGGTCTTGTTGAAATCCTTGGAGAAAACTTCACTGTGCTTGAATCCTTCGAACGTGATCGTTTTCGAGCAAGGCACTTGGGATATATTTTTCAGCAATTCAATCTGCTGCCTTATCTAAACGTTGAAGAGAATATTTTGATTTCATCGTGGGTCAGTACAGCGCGAATCTCAAAAAAAGAGCCTGCCGATCAGCAGATGCAGCGAATTACGTCGGCGCTCAAAATAGACCATCTGCTGAAGAGGCAGGTTCAATCTCTCAGCGTAGGGCAGCAGCAAAGAGTGGCGGTCGCTCGCGCTTTAATGGGGCCACCAGAAATTCTGATAGCCGATGAGCCGACGTCCGCTCTAGATGCAGACGCGCAGAGTGACTTTATCAAGCTTCTGCTCACAGTATCATCGGAACAGAATGTCACCGTCGTATTTGTGAGCCACAATCGACAATTGGGAGAATCATTTGATATCGTCAATTCGTTGGCTGATTTAGTAGAAAGGCAAGTGCGCGAATGATTCGAAAGCTGGCCTTTAAGTCGCTCGCTCATCGACGCTTAATTTCATTACTTCTCGTTTTTCTCATCTCTCTCAGTGTCATTTTGTTTTTGACGGTTGAGCGAACTCGACTCGGCGTGCGAGAGAGCTTTAATGGTGCGCTGAGCAAGACAGATCTTGTCGTTGGCGCTCGCGGAGGGCCTCTTTCGCTTCTTCTTTACTCTGTCTTTCATATTGGCAATGCCACCAATAATATTTCTTACTCATCATTTGAATATTTTCGAGACCATGCGGCCGTGGAGTGGGTGATTCCGTATTCTCTCGGCGACAGCCATCATGGATTCCGAGTGGTTGGGACTGATCAGAACTTTTATAAGCATTTTCGATTTCATGGAAATCGTCAGATTGAATTTGCAGATGGAAAAGAAGCTCGTGAGACTTTTGATATCGTGCTTGGATCAAAAGTTGCTGAATCATTGCATTACAAAATTGGTGACTCGATTGTTCTTTCGCATGGCGCATCAGACAGCCATTATTCTGCGTATGATCATTCCGACAAGCCATTTGCTGTCGTAGGTATTTTGAAGCGCACGGATACGCCTGTAGATGGGTCGCTCTATATTACGTTGAGCGGGATGGAAGCTATTCACATCGACTGGAAAGATGGCGCGCCGCCTAGTTCAAATACGTCGTTGAAGACGGGCCACTCTGAGAACTTGAAGATACATTCCATCACTTCTTTTTTGTTGAGAGCAAAGAATCGTGTTGATTCTCTTTTTATTCAGCGTGAGGTGAATGACTTTGCTGCAGAACCTTTGATGGCGATTATTCCTGGTGTTGTAATGGGGGAAGTGTGGAATTCTTTCTCATATCTCGAGGTTGGATTTCAGGTTGTCTCTTGGGTTGTCGCGCTGGCCAGTTTGGTCGGATTATTTCTGGCTCTGATTCTTTCAACAGAGCTTCGTCGTAGAGAAATGGCAATTTTAAGAGCAATCGGGCTGTCTGTGAGATCATTGTTTAAACTGATCATTTTTGAGACTCTCGTTTTGACTCTGACAGGAATCGTTATTGGGGTTGGCTTCGTTTTTGGTGGCTTCTATCTGTTGAGGGGTGAGTTTGAGGCCTGGACAGGTCTTGTCATTCCGATCATTGGGCTTACATTCGTCGAGGGGCTCTTCTTATGTTCCTTGGTAGCCATGGCGATGTGCGTGGCAATCTATCCCGCATTGCGAACTTTTCGGAATGCACTGAGTGATGGCCTTAAAGTTGAATAGTCCGGGGTATCTCTTAAGGCGGCTGTCTGTCGCTTCAGAAGCTTGACTTAATGAATCCTCCTGATAGATCCGGCAGTAGATGATGTTGAGAGTCGCTTTGATTTCCGTTCTTTGCGTGGTAACGGGATTAGAATTTGTTTCTGGTGCTGAATGTAGAACAGCCATGAAGAGAATTGTCTCGTCTACCAACTTCGTTGGGTTCGTCAGGCCTGATCCACGTTCTTTAAATGGCGTAACAAATTTTTTGAACAGAAGATGGAGATTGTCTTCTCAGAACGATCCGAGCCTTCCTCAAATTCTGACTCAGATGAGAGAGGAGATTTCGTCAGATCCCGATTTGTTGGAATCTTTCGTAGCATCCATAGATGGTCAGAGTATCAAGTCGAGATCATCGAGACCTCCCGGAAACTCGGTTCCCTACCAGATCCTCATAAGTGAAAACGATGATGCGAATCCTCAAGCGTTGGCGAGTTCGTATGCTTTCGCGTCTGGTCGCCATACTATGTATATAGGCAATCAAGTCCCAGTGACTCAAGTTCAACGCTTTCTTGCAGAGTTAATCGTTTGGATTACCTATAATGATTTCGTTTTGGTTTTTGAAGAGATCGAAGCCAGCCAGATTCGATTTCTGAAGGCTGTTTTAGGTGCTTTGAGATCTGGAAGGTTGCCGACTCAGTCCGGTACAAGCGCTCTAATTCCTGCGAAGACGAGATTCGTATTTGTTTTATCGAATAAATCTGTTCGGCTCGCGAGTGGTCGATCAGGCCGAAGGTCAGGCAGAGTGAGGCTGAATGTTCTAAGCCTCGATGCTGAGAAGGAATCACTTGTTCGGGAATTAATTTCGGGCGCTCGATCTATTCATGTTGTGCCAAAGGTCAGTTTTCGAGCACCTCTTAAAGCAGCAAGGGTCAGTGGCGGAGTCACAGGTTTAAGTGCAAGGCCAGATAGGGCCGACGACTGGGCACTTGCCGCCGGAGCTGCGGCTTTAGGTTTGATGGTTGGGCCCTTAGCCTGGCATAGGGCTTGCATCATTTCGAGCCATTCGTTTTGTTATTGCATGGGGAGTCGTCTTGACGCTTTTGGGATGTGGTGAAACCGCGTTGCCACCTTCCTTGAAGGGATCTGGAAATCCAATCGCAACCTCTGTGGTTCCAGATCAAGCAACGGGGAAAAGTTTTTTAATGGTTGGAGAACAGCTGGGAAATGATAGAAAGATTTATCGATTTCTTGCGGTGATTTCTAGACGGCCCGATGACGTTTTCATTTCTGCAACACTTCGAAAGAGTTGGAATTCAGTTAAAATTTTGAGTCGTGAGTTGAAAACAGCCGAAGTCTCATACGATGACCTTTCAAAAATCTATGGATTAGAATTTTCTGACTATATCAAAGATCGAATCTCATCCGATTTTCATTTTATTGAAGTTCAAGAGCCGGTGTTCGAGCCAGGGCACCGCAAAATTACGTTTTATTTTGAGGGGCGAGAACGACCGGCTGTATTTCAAACAGAGATTGCCAGTTTAACACGTCTTGAGTTTGTTGTCCCCGAGTTCTGATTTGGTCACATTTTGCCGAACTCAAAAAATCTCAGATTCGAATTTGTTGTGAAAATCTGATGAGATAGGGAGTAGTAAAAGTGGTGATGACTGAAATGGAAACTGCGATTGGGTAGAGTTCTGGTCTCATCACTCCAAGTTCTAGACCGAGCGCCGCAATGATAAAACTGAATTCTCCGATCTGGGCGAGACTAAGTCCGATCTGCAGTGAAGTTGTTGTATTCTGGCCAGTCATTTTACCTCCAAGGCTGGTGCTGAAAATTTTTCCGACAATTGTGAGAATGCTGAGAACGATAATAGTCTTCCAATGATTGAAAATATCGACGGGTTTCAAGAGCATTCCAATAGAAACAAAAAATACCGCGCCAAACAGATCTCGTAGTGGCCTCATCAGATTCTGAATTCTGTCGGCAGCTTTGCTTTCGGCCAGAAAAGATCCCATCAGAAATGCGCCGAGAGCCGATGGATAATGAAAGTGCCCCGCAAAGACGACAAGACCAAGACACAGTGCGAGGCTAAGAATCGTGAGCATTTCATCGTTCATTGCATCACCAAAATAGTTGATCAGTTTTGGAATCAGCAGATATCCAAAAATCAACCAGCACGAGACGACAAGAATAAGTTTGGCGCCAGTGGCGCCGAGCGCAAGCGTATTAAAATCTCCGCTGATCGCAAACAGTGGGAGCACAGCGAGAATCAGAATGCCTATGATGTCTTCAACGACTAGTATTCCGTAGATCAAAGCTGTTGATTTTCTAGACTTCAGGTTTAACTCTTCAATTGCCTTCACAATAATGGCTGTCGACGAGATTGAGAGAATTGCACCCAAAAAAATACAATCCACGTTGGGCCAGCCAGCCAGTTTTCCTGCCGCGAAGCCTAGTGCGATCATGACCACCGCTTCAAAAACGCCTGTGAAGATGGCTGTTGTTCCGGTTTGGGATAACTTCTTTAAGCTAAACTCAACTCCGAGAGTAAACATGAGCAAGATCACGCCCAGTTCAGCCCACGTATGAATTCCGGATAAATCGAGGACAAAAGAAAATGGAGGAGTATTCGGTCCTACAATTATTCCAGCGATAAGGTATCCCAATACGACAGGCTGGTTAATTTTTTTTGAAACGAATGCAACGAGGCTTGCAACGCCGAGAATCACGGCGAGGTCTTGAATGAGTGGAAGCAAATGCACAAAGATAGTCTAAATCATCTTTGCACATTCCCAACAATATTTCTCTCTGCGGCGATCAAAGCTCTGATATTTCGATCAACTTAGTTATCGCTTGGCAGTGGAGCTCTGTCGACGGGTGACTGGTACTCATGAGATTGAGCGTGAGTTAATGCGTTTGTGAGCCTGATGATAAACAGGTCTGGCTGACGCTTTTTTTGAACGGTTTGACGCGTAGTTATGAACGGTTATTTTGAATAATCTTCCCCAAAAAAATAATTACGGCTTGGAAAATATTGTCGCTACCGCTGAGCAGAGCAGGGGGGTGTTGCTGATGGTCAAACTGCGGCAAAATATAATCTTGGGGGTCTTGTGAATCAGCAAATTAATTTAGCCCGTAAGATCAGATTGAAACTGGTCTCTCGAACTTGACCGTGGATTCTAAGATATATGGATTCTCAGAAATTCAGTTCTATCGATCCAATCAAGACTGCTTTTGAAACCGATGATATTGCTCCGTGTTTCGTTGGTAATTCTCGTACTGGGGTCAGTCACGCTCATTTTTGGAGCCGCTCTTATTTTTCTGATTGGCCTTGAAAAAAAATTAAGCAGGGCCGAGTACTTAAGTCATTGCATCGATTGCGATCTTTGGCCCACGTGATTGACCTTCACTAACTCACTAAAGATCCCGAGCGTTTTGCCTTAGGGCAGCTCACTCCGTCTTCTCCGAAAATCTCTCTTACGCAGTTTCAAGTCGGAAGGTATCTAGATTACTGCTCCGAAATGCTATCAATCATCGGAAAGCTCGCTGCGCTCTATATTCAGCATTTTCAGAATCTGTCGTTATTGAAGCAGGTAGTGACGAATCCGATCCGCACCCCCGACCCCTCGAGGTACCAGGTACTCCCGGTACCTACCTTAGTCGCTAGCATATCAACTCCAACGCTTATCTCCCAAAATGCTGCCCCCGCGCCCCGAAAGTGCCATAGTACACACCTGCGTTCTGGGCTATCTCAACGACAAGCGGTGCCGGTGAAGCTTGCTTATCAGTTGTTGGATTCATTGACTGGAGGGTATTTTCGCGTTACTGAATCCTGTGGAATTCATCGGTCGTTCCAACTCTGACTTCATCAGGAGGTTCCTTGTTTTTTTGTATTTGAGTGCGCCGACTTTGATATTGGCGCATCCCCTGTCTTATTGTCGTGAGACTCTCGTGGCACTTGCCATGGAATCCTTTATTCAACTGCGTGAAACTATTTGGATGCCGCAGACGCCGAGAAAACTTCCAGAATCTTGGGATTTTGATGGACCGGGGAGCTCTGGATATTACGGTCTGACCTTCTCAGAATCTTTGAGAATTGTTGGAATCGATTCCTTCGAAAGAATGCTTTCCCTGCGCAGAGAAAGAGAATCTTCAACGCATGTTCTCGATTTGTTTGGATCTGGATTTTTTATTGATGATCAAAGGCTAGCTACTTCAATCACCGGATTGAGGCTTGCTCCCTACAATCGAATCAAACTTGGATCGTATCCAGAGAAAGATGTACCTGTTGAAGTGACCGGCGATGCTAATGATCCATTGACATGGCACTCCCTGAGTCAGTCGATGAATCAGAGAGGAATTCCTTCATTCGATTTAATAATAATGCGGCCCGACGGAGCCTGGCGGAGCGGAGCTTTCTTTAATCGAGCAGACAGAATTTTTTTAGCGATGAGCTTCATCATATATCAAACTTTGTTACGCATCAGTGAGACGGGATATTTCTTTTTCAATATTCCAGTGTCTACTGTGATGGAAGGTGACTTTTCGAAACGACGAGAGTGGATGCCTATTGTCGAAAATGTAGCAAGACTTTCACGTCATCGACTCATATTACTGTCCGATGGACATAAAGACTATAGTGCGCAGATGAATGGTATCTTGATACCCGTGGCTGCACAGGCTGAAAATACTAGATGGTAGTCGCGAATATCTGAAATCGGGCCGTGGATAAGTTAAATTTGAATATATTTACAGTATATACAATTTATGAAAACCACTCAAGTAGCCTCGAAGCCGTCGGAGTTCCGCACACGATGAGATGCCTGGCGGGAGGCTGGGATTTTTCAGTCACAAGGCTTGATGGGTCGAGTTTTCAGTATGACTATTTAATTGGCGCAACTTTACAAGGTCCGTAAATGACGCCATTTGCATTGACCGCTGCTTCTTGATCCAGGTCACATTGAATATTGAGCTGTTTAGGAGCCGGCCCATAAGGAGTAGACCAAATTATTTTCCACTCGTGAGAGTCTTCGATACATAAAATATCGTGCTGCACGACGACGGCAATAATCTCAATAAGAGAACTTTGCCTGATTCGGTTAAAGCGGAATAAACCATTGTTGTCAGTAGTTCCAGAAACACCATCTGAAGAGCAGTCTTTATTTTTTTCCCCTTCAATGAACTTCAATTTCAAAGACGTAACGGGTTCGCCATTTTTTATAACCTTGATAACCACATCTTGTGTCCACTGATTTGAACTCAAAAAAATTCCAAACAAAACAACTCCGAAGAAAAGCAAAGGCAAAGCCGCAATCTTCGTAAACTTTCTGTTCCAAAGTCTCATCAGGGTCAAATTTACATAATTTATATAATTATAAAAAGTCAGATAAGTGGTCACTTGCACGATGGTGGAACACCTTGCATTGCGTCTGCCGCCTTAAGTATAGAACATATTAAGTCTGCTGATAAAAATCATTTGGGATCCCTTTAATGGTTTTTAAAAATTCGACTGACTTCGGCAATCGATCTAGAAGGCCCGCTTCTCTGCAAGGAAGATGATGTGGAAGCTTCACGGGGCGCCCTGTTTGAATATCTACAGAACGCAAATCTGCCTGCATGACAGCCTTCGCGCGAGCGTCTTTCGTTCCGGATATAAAACCCTGAACGGAAAAGCCTGTTTCATGAATAGAACTCACCCAAGAGGCAACTTGAAGTTTCTCACCTAAAAATGAAGGAAACAAAAACTTCAAATTTACTGCATGAAATACAATTCCGATTTTCATTTCCTGTGCCAAGGTCATAGTCGCGAGCCCAGCATGTTCTTCCGGAGCTGCAATTCGGTGATTAACAAAAATTTCAAGATAACGACTTGTGCTCAAATGGCTATACGGATCTACAAAGCTAAACGTCACCTGCTCGTTACTTGTGACAACTCTATTTAAAAAATCATGTGTAGACACTTGAATCATAGGGGCTCCTTGTGATGGTTTTGAAATACACGTATTTTCATAAGTGTATGAGCTTGTTTATGACAGCTCAAATTCTAGTTTCGCACATGGCTCAGTATAAAGTCTGCGAGTGGAGTGCGGGCGGTGGACTGGATAGAAAGTTCTGAGGCCAGCAATGCTGAAGGTACTAATAGGAAATAGGATCAGGAGGTAAGATTCCCGGATCGAACGTTCGACGAAGAAATTTAGCTTACGGTATGAGCTTACAAAAGCGGCAGGAAATTTCCTTGAAAAAAGGAATCTTAAACGTCGATAGAATGAAACGCTTTCGTGAACGTGGTTTTAGCTAATATAAAAGCTGAAATTTTTAATGAAATAAAAATTCCCACAGAGACAAACCCAACACCTAAAACTACGAATCGCTTAATTTGCATTCCAATTTCCATATGAAAAATTTGTGACCCCGGCTGTAGTAGGTTTGACCGGGAAAAAACGGGTGCGTACTTGGACGATTTCGGAATCGCCTGCCCCGCCTTCGCTGCTTAAAACCCTACTTCGTTAAGGCTGACGGGGCAAGTTTGGAACTGTTTACGAGCCTGTTCAGGTCGATATAAAGTTTTCATCTCTCAGGTCGATGACCTTTCGCGCCCTTCGCCAACAAATGCTGATCGAGCGACTGCCGAATGAACAGCTTGATAACAGCCTGACGGCTAACGTTTAGCTCGCCGGCGGTCTGGTCGAGTTCGTCGAGCATCCGTCTTGTAAAATCAACGTTCACCCGTTGAATCCCCGGCATCATCTTGCCTTTACCGGAAAAGTGCATCGAGATGTCCTCGTCACGCATAGCCTTCTCAGCAATCTCATCTGCGGAAATTGTTTTCGTCGTTCTAGTCTTGGGCTTTGTATTTTTCATAAATTCTCTGCTCCTGCTTTGAAGATGGCCACAACGTCACGAGATGCTGAATTCACCGTCTTCGTCTTTGCGATATTCAAACACCACCGAAATAAGTCGGTCCGCAACTCATCCGATTGCGAGCCACTGTTCCGACACGTCGTCACGTTGCTCGGCGTAATAATCCTGATCGAAGAGAACAATGGCCTCCTCGAACCCAATTCGGCGGCGTTTATCCGCTCGTAGCTTGGCGCTCTTTCGTTTATCGAACTTAAACCGCACATAGAGATAGTATAACAGATATACTATTTGTCGAGGAATCCTTTAGGTCCTGAAAGGCGGAATGGGAGAGATTACAATAACTTACCTGGTGCCTGGTTTCGTAATGCTTGGACTGGGGGATAGAAACCGGCATGAGTAGCCCTTTTCGAAAAATCCTGAGCCATCAAAATGACATCGCCGCTGTTGTCTTCGCTCTGTTTATCAGCGGCTGCGGCGGATCAGGCAGCGCACCAGTCGCCAACACTGAAACTCCTGAAAAAAAATAGGAACATCCTGTAGCCCTAAGAAATTCTTACCAGAATCTATTCCGAGCCGTCGGTTCGCGCAGGGAGAAGAAGACGGTTTGTGGCTTACGGTGCACGGATAAGAAAGCGGCAGCAAGTTGCGCTGAAAAAAGAACAAAAAAACATCGAGAAAATGCGGAAGTTACGAGAGCAGGGTTTCAGTTACTGGAAAATAGCGGACGTATTGAACTCAATGGAAATCCCAACAAAAACACGAAAGGGCCAATGGCAAGCAAGAACCGTGCAAAGAATTCTGCAAAGTTCTACTTAAAATTTAATTCAAAATCCAAGTTGTAGGGAGTGTGCGGAGGTTTTTCGCCAATATACCCGACAAGCGCGGTCTTCAAACATCCCAAGTCTTCTCCCTCTCGATTGAACGTTGTTTCTGTTATCTTGCCCTGCTCATTTATTTGGGCAATCATTTCAAACGGTTTTCCGGCTGGCCCGCCCGGAGGGAAACATTTTTTCATTGACCCTGCAAACACTTGTCCGAATTTTTCCATGAACTTCGTTTGGAACTTTTTTCCACTATCGGTGTTTTCTTCTTTTTTTGCCTGTTCTTTTAAATACTCAAAAATAGACTTCTTTTTGCCGGTATCCACAGCACCAATCATCTTTTGAAAATCTGTTTGATATTTTTTGTAATCCGCTTCTTTACGCGATGACATGACGAGAATGAACACACTCTGATCTTTCTGAAAATAGGCGATGGTTTCATATTCATTAGGCGCCGGGCCATTCAAAATATTTCGGATTGGCCATTCCCCCAGTTTCGTCTTTACAGATACTCCTTTCTCAATTTTCGTTTTCTGCTCTTTTTTAAAACGTTCCAAATCTCTGTCGATGACCTTCTCCAGCTTCTCACCTTGTTTGCCCAGAAAATTGGGATAGATCACCACCGGTGCCGAGTCGAAGGTAAATCCTTGCGGGTAATAGAACGCACAAACACCCATTTTAGAACCAGTCTGCTTATCCATTACGAAGCCAGCGGGAGGGGCCACGAAGTACCCCTCATCGCCCGAATAACAGAACATGTCTTCTTCTGCAGAAGCAGATTGAACTCCAATGTAAATGACTGAGAGCAACAATAAGAAACGTTTCATGCTTCAATCCTATCGCGCTTACACTAGGCTGAGAAACTCAATCTTTGCTGTCATTTACCAATGAGTTTGGAGCAGTACAGCCACAGCGGATTTGGCCATCAGAAAAGGTTCTTCGGAACAAAAATCGACGCTTCTTGGGAAAGATGTGGCCCGGCCTGTAAAAAGTTTGGCGGGAAAAAACGGGTCATCTGACCCTACCACTACGAACTAAATCTCCTCTGCCCCAAATTGCCAAGATAATTCAGTTTAAACCAAGAAAACTCTATCTCGACCGCGATCTCCTCCATCGAAAATATGTCCTAGAAAGCCTCTCCACAGCCGAAATTGCGAAGCAAATTTTCTCCTCCAGAGAGACGGTTTTAAAGTACCTAAGGAGTCATGGAATTAGCGTTAGAGATAGTGGGCACAATATCCGACGTTGGAACCAGCGTTATGGAGTGAGACTTGTCGGAAGGCGGGAGAAGGAGGCAAAAACCGAGAAAGACAATATCGAGAAGATGCGGGAACTCCGAAGGGAGGGCTTGAGCTACTGGAAAATCGCCACTGTTTTTAACGCAATGAAAATACCCACGAAAACTGGCCGTGCGCCATGGAAAGCGAGAACCATCCAAAGGATTCTCGATGATTCTGATAAAGACCAAAAGAAGTTGGCAGTATCCTAAAGTGCCTACAATTCCTAAGGGTTCTCTCCCAAAGGAACTCCAGTGCCTCAAGTGCCTAGAACCCGTTTAAATCCCATTTCTCGACTCCGTTGAAAATTCTCACCTTACCCCTCTTCCCCGTAAATCAAGACCCTGCTATGGAGAGCCCAATAATTCGACCGCTCTGCCTAAGGGGCTAAGGGGTCAAAGTTTTACAATTTGAAAAAGAAACACAGGAGATAAACGACCATGAAGCAAATTCTTAAATCATTCACTGCAGGAGTCCTCAGCTTACAACTCGCAGGTCTTCCCGTACTAGCCGCAGACACAGAGAAAGAAGTAAATCCGGACCGACTCAAAGCGAGATTGGAAGAGAGTTTCAGAGATGCTGAAAAAGAGGATTGGTCGTTTTTAAATGAAAATAAACAAACGGTTAATTCGGCTGAACTCATTGCCGCTGTTATGAAGAATAAAGAGTTCTATGCAGTTTCTCCTCGTGTTGATGAGCTTGATGCTCGAATGACTGTCCATTTTAAACTCGAAGCCCCGACTGCCGAATCTGTTTCCTTTAAACTCTCCGTTTTGGACAAAGATCAAAAAAATGTACTTTCTGCTCGAAAGTTCGTTCTTGATTTGAACCCAGACAATACAGAAGCTACGAAACTTCGTTTCGCTCGTGCTTTCCGTTCGATGGCCGAAGAGATTAAGGGCAAAAAAGACCAGCTCGCTTCACTTTCTTTGACCGATCATGCGTTTGCAGCTCTTCAAAAGGTTTCGGACTTTATTATTCCACGAGCTGAGGCAAAACCCATGACCAATGCCGCCGCAATGTTAAAAACTGTTGCAGGTGGAGCGTGTACGATTGGAGTTCTTTTGCTTATTTACGCAAAAAAAATGACCAACAAGAAACTCACTCCCGCGGGTTGGATTGCCATTATTTCGTTCGTCGTTGGCGGTGCTGGCTACATCGGGGCTGGTATCGTTGAAGACCTGGAATAAAATCTTTTTTTAAAATTGTGTAAGGGGGGGCTTGGTAAATGAAAAAAATATCAGGACTCCCTTTTTTCTTCTCCGCTCTTCTCTTTACCTTCAATACTCCGCTAACTACTGACGCCGCACAGGCTCAGAGGGGGATTTGGAAGTGCGCCCAGGTTCTTTCGTTAGTCCGTGACAAGGTTCTCTTTAGAAAGCCTCCAGACCCAGCTCAGTTTAAGTCAAGTCACGAGTATTATCAGAAACTACTCGAAGCGGATTCTCTAACCAATTCCGCATTGGCGCGAACGCCAGAACAAAAGATCGCACTGATTCTTTCCGTTTTAGAAAAATTTTTTCAAGCACCGATTCAAATCGAGAAGCCCTCGGACTTTCTTTCTGATGTAATAAGAACTGCGGGGGTATCTAAGGGAGTGCTTACAGCTTTAGAGGCTGAACGCCTGACGATTGCTCTTGCTGATTACTTTGACCCGCCGAACTCGCAGGGTGAATCCAATAGGTTAGTTCGTTGGGCGTTAAGTGGAGTCACACCTGACGTTAGGGGACAAATAGAAGCGAATCTCTTGCGCCAAAATGATCTACAGCCATTGATGGGACAGTTAAGGAGTTCAGGGCTGATTCGGCCAATGACTCTTCCTGAAAAAATTCGGAAGGCCCTGAGTAGGGGCGCAAACGCGACGCGTATTGCTAAATCTGTTTTGATTAACTCCGTCCTCTTTTATATCGGAATACCCCTTGTGCATTTACCTGATGTAAATCCCATCGAGTTTGCCAAAATTGATGCTGATGTTTTAGATACCGCAAAAACTTCGGGACTTACTGCCGCCACTGACAAAGCAAAACCTCGCTTAACAGGTTGGCGAAATACTCACGCCATCTACCGAGGAATCCGAAAGGGATATTTAGTCGGCCTTACCATTTGGGGAGCGGCCTACCTCGCATATCACCCACAAGTTATTACCTCTACAGTCGATCTCGTTCGGACAGGAATGAGATTACACATGACAAAAGAACATTTGAAAAACTACGAATCAACGCATTATGACTCTAAGCAGGTGGTCGATGAACAACTTCAAATGTGGCTTGAAGCCCAAGATGCTCCGCCATCTGCTGTAGATGTAGAGGCAAAAAGAAAAGAATTTGAGACTCAAGAACGTGTGGGTGTATTCAAAATCTTCAAATAGCATAGTGGAGTGCGGGCGGTGGACTGGAGAGTTTAGTTCTTAGTTTTAGGCCCGGGTCAGCCCCCCTTTAAAAGGGGCTGGTCCCGGGACCACAGAGCAGGAGTCGGCTGACTGAGGCAGATATGCTAAAGGAGTCAGTCAAGATGAGTAAAAGAAACCGCAAACACTACGATTTTGAATACAAGAAAAGGATTGTTCAGGAATTTTTA
>JACCDG010773991.1_pt1 | contig 105336 bp, 128 predicted proteins | sample 7442471 | NCBI WGS metagenome assembly JACCDG01 (sample SAMN15323444, study PRJNA562643) | freshwater metagenome | isolation source: river surface water | place: USA:Blue River Watershed | collected 2017-08-17
TAGGAGGTATTAGAATACTAGGTGATAGCTTTATAGGTACTTCATCTTCTCCTTATTCTTCATTTACTATACATGGTAAAGCATACTCTGAACAAATCACAGATGGTGACGGTGATGCTACTTTGGTTACTAAGAGTTATGTGGATAATAAAATACCAAGTGTTCCAATTAACTGTCAAACAAGTTTAACTACTGATTCAAATGGCAATTTTTTATGTACAAGGGTACCTGTAAAAACGGTTTATTCTAATCCTGGAACTTATTACTATGCGGTACCAGAAGGTGTCACTTCCATAAAAGTTACAGGAACGGCTGGTGGTGGTAGTGGTTTTCAAATGGGAGCAAATCCAGGAGGTTCTTGGTTTTATAGTGGTTCTGGTGGTGGTGGTGTGATAGATCAAGATGTTGCTGTTACACCAGGAGAAACTCTAACTATTGTAGTTGGAGGAACAGAACAAGATACATATTTAAAAAGAGGTGCTGTTAATATAATTTCTTTAGGGGCTGGAAGCCGAGGGGCATTTACTCAACCTTCCGGTGGTTCCGGGCCATTAACTGGTCAGGCTGGTGTTTATCAAGCGTGTGTTATGACATCAACCAAATCTTCAAGTGGTGCTAATTCTTATCCAGCTATAACTTATACTTATGGTTATGGTAACTATAGTGAGTGTGATTATTCTCCTGGTACAGGAGGGACTGGATATTTTGAGATAAATGGTTAGGTTGTATTAAGTTAACTTTTAACTACTTTAGGTATATAATATTTGTATGAAATATGCTATATATTTAGGGGCTTTAATTTTGATTGTTTTTGGTGTTTATTATTATTTTAATAAGGATAGTAAAAACGATACTTATGTTTCAACTAAAACATCAAAAAGTATTATTTTATATAAAGAAAAGGGGCAAGTATTTATAAAAAATAAAGGGGAACAAGATATAATTCCAGTCGGGGCAAATTCGATAGAGATAAATAACTTAACAGAAGTAACAACTGCAAGTAGTAGTAGGGCTAGTGTTCTTTTGCCTGATAATTCTATGATATCTTTGTCAGAGAATACTGTTATTACTATCAATTATAATGAATATGGGACATCTGTGTTTCAGTCATTGGGCCAAACATATCATCGTGTACAGAAGTTAGTTACTGGAAAAAGTTATGAAGTACAAACACCAAGTACGCTTGCTGCTGTGCGTGGTACCAAGTTTGCTATTTTGTATGATGGTGCAACCAAGAAAACAAAAGTTGCCGTGACTGAAAAGTTGGTTGCTGTTTCGCGTATCAAAAAAGTTGAAGGCTCATCAACTTCTACACTTGAAAGTCCGATACTTGTTGGTGAGGGTAATACCGCTAATGTCAACGAATACAAAACAGGTGAAAGCAAAAAAGATGCACAAGTTGAAATTATTCCTAATAAAGAAGAAAAAGATGTTTCTTCTTGGATTGAAGAAAACAGACCTACAGATTTTAAGTTTAATGAATTCAAAGATGACTTAGATAAAGGAAATGTAGAAATCTTTAGAGAAAAGTTAGATCAAGTAATAAGAGAGAAAGAAAAAACTAAAGAGGAAGACACACCAAAAATAAATGAGGAAGAAAAAGATGTGGAATTAAAAACAGAAATTGTGGAAGATATTAAAAAAGAAACAGAAGATGTTAAAACAACAATAGAAGAAAACGTACCACCTCAAGTGACCCCTAAAGAAGAGGTTAAAAAGATAGAAACAACAAATACCGTAACCAATACTGTTTATAAAAAATACTATAACGAAGAAGCTTTTATTACAGCGTTTGATGATTTACTTATAAAATATTTTTATATAGATGACGATGAAGATGTGTGTGAAGTGTTACTTTCTCCAGAAAATAAAGTGAAGGAAATTGTTGGTTTGGGACAAGCAAACGGTAAAACTTTTCCTTCAGATGGACTACTTAAACTTGCTGTAAAGATAAAAGATTATTGTTCAATAGGAAGCAACGCAAGAGATAGAGCAATACTTCAGTCAGAGTTTGAAGCTGTGATGCCTTCCTTCTAAATTAAAAATATGAAATTTAATTTAAATAAAGAAAAAACCAATTTGATTTATTTTGGCTTGTTCTTTGTTTTGCTTTATTTAGTTATTTTATTTTTTAGTAATACAGAAAGAGCGTATTTAATAACTCAGAAATTTTTTGACCCAATTAGAGAAACAAAAGAAAGAAAAGAAGTTGTAATAGTTGGCATAGATGACAAAACTTTTGAATCTCTCGGTGCTTGGCCTTTTAATCGTAAGGTTTTTGCTAACCTAACTTCTAATTTGAATAATTATGAAACCAAGTCTATTGTTTATGACATTCTTTTCTTAGAAGAAAGAGAGGGTGATAAAGAATTTTTAAAAGAAATTAAGAATTCAAATATTTCTATTGTTTTTGCATCAAAGATCAGTGGAGATAATTATTTGGAAAGTCATTTTTCTAATTTAACACCGTTTACAAATAGCTCTTTTGCGCACATTTATCCAGATAGTGACGGTCAAGTACGCACAATACCAAATAACTATGTTTTTAATGAAAAATGTATTTCTTCGCTTAGTTATTTTTCTTTCTCTGTATTTACACACAAAGAAATAAATTGCAAAAATAATATAAAAACTTTTTTTAGATACCCAAGCAATATAAAAACTTTTTCTTTGATAGATGTTTTAAATAATAAAGTCGACAAAAATGATTTAAAAGATAAGATAGTATTTGTAGGATCTAACACGCTTGACTTAGAAGATCATTTTGTTTCTATAACGGGGGAGAAGGTACCGGGGGTGTTTATACATGCAAGTATTTTGACTACACTTTTAAATAATGACACTGATGTTTTGGTTAATAAAAATTTTGAGGACATATTAATACTTTTATTTGCTTTATTTATTACTTATTTTTCTTATAAAGCAAGAACTTTTGTAAAACAATTATTTATATTTTTAATTACGATTGTTGTTGTGTTTTTATTTGGTTTTGTTTTATTCGAAAATCATTATGTTCTCCAAATACCAATACTTATAATCACAGTAATATTATTTTACGGATATACAGTTATTTTTAGATTTGTTACAGAAAGAAAAAAGAATGAATATATACAATCCTTATTTTCTAAATATGTTCACAAAGATGTTTTAAATGAATTATTAAAAAGCAGAAAAGGTGTTGAATTAGGTGGAGAAAAAAGAAGGGTGTCTATTTTATTCTCTGACCTAAGAGGCTTTACTACTTTTTCAGAAACAATGTCCCCAACAGAATTAACTAAATTGTTAAATGATTATTTAAGTGCGATGTCGCCAATTATTTTGGAAAATAAAGGAACAATTGATAAATATATTGGGGACGCGATCATGGCATTTTGGAATGCGCCACTTGAAACCAAAGACCATGAAACATGTGCTGTTCTATCTTCTGTTTTAATGCAATCAGCCCTCGAAGAATTTAATAAGAAAACTAATTCTTCGCTTGCGATGGGTGTTGGGGTACATGTTGGAGATGTTGTTGTGGGTAATGTTGGTTCAAGCGAAAGAATTAATTACACAATATTAGGTGATACAGTAAACACCACTTCAAGGCTTGAGGGTTTAACCAAAAAATATGGAGTAGGAATAATTGCAACTGAAGAAATCAAAAATTGTGTAAAAGATAAAAGAATCTCTTTTAGAAAGTTAGACGTTATGACGGTAAAAGGAAAAAGTGGAGAAACAGTTATTTATGAAGCTTTCTTGAAAGGGGGTATAAATGATAAGTTTATTTTAAATTATGAAAAAGCTTTGGATTTATATCAAAAAAGTAATTTCAAAGAAGCAAAAGAAATACTTTTGTCTCAAATAGATGATAAGCCATCAGAAAAATTATTAGAAAGAATAGAATTTATAGAAAATCAAAAAGATTTTGTATTCGATGGTGTTTGGCATTTTGATGAAAAGTAGCACTATGGTTTTCGGGTAAGAATGATTGACATACTTGTTTATAGGGTGTAGTGTTTTACCAGTTGTTCTTAAGGAGAAAAACATGGCAAAAGACATAAATATTTTAAATAAACCATTAAAAGATTTATTTTCTTTAGATATTTTTCAAAAGCTTGGATTACCTAAAGGTATCATGACAAGACTTGTAAATTCGTTAAGAAAATTTGTTATATTTGATGAGAGATTTGATTTTGAAACAATCACAGTTCAGGAGTTTCTTGAAATTACTTTTTGGAAAGAAAATTATTTAGGTTGGCGTGGAAAAGAATTAAATATATATAACGGCTGTGTCCCTGGTATTGGTATAAAAGGTCAAAAAGCAATCTTAGAGTTATTTAAATTTTTTAATATTGAAATAAGAAAAGTTTGTTAACTTTACAAAACAAAAGTACACTTCAAAAAGGTGTACTTTTCTTGAGTAATGGTAGGTGTTGTTTCTATTCTAAAAACTATTAACTTATTTAAAAACCTGTTCAAAACCTCCTATTTTTCTTTAAAAAATAGGGTATACTTAGTGTATATGGACAGAAATTACATAAAGAATTTAACTGATCTTAACCGCTCAAAAGAAAGATCTGATGTTTTGGATATTATAAATGCAGGGATAAACGCGATTGATACAAGAACATGTATTCGTGAAAAGTTTTATGTAGATGGTGACACATTACATGCAGATGGTCATGTTTTTGATCTAAAAAATTTTGAAAGAATAGCTGTATTTGCTTTTGGTAAAGCATCTGTTGATTCAGTTAAGATTTTGGAAGAAATATTAGGTGACAGGATTACAAAAGGTGTAGCGCTAGACAAAAGAACATATAGAGGAAATAAAGTAGAAGTATTTGAAGGTTCACACCCGCATCCATCTATGTCTAATGTAACTATTTCTACGAGAATAGCAGAAGAAGCGGAGGATTTGGGAGAAAATGATTTGGCTATTGTGGTTGTGTCAGGTGGTGGATCAGCACTTTTGTGCTACCCAGAATTAGAATGTGATCAAGGAAATGCCTTGTATGATTCTTTTTTAAAAAGTGGTGGGTCCATTAGAGAACTAAACACAATTAGAAAGCATATATCAAGTATAAAAGGTGGGGGATTGGCTAAGTTTTTGTATCCAGCAACGGTCGTGTCTCTTGTTTTATGTGATGTATCAGGTGAATATTTTGAAGAAGTAGCATCTGGCCCAACCTACAAAGATAATACAACTGTTGAAGACGCAAAAAGATTGCTTGAAAAATTTAATATCAAAGACGAGTTTGTTTTTAATGATACACCAAAGGAGGATAAGTATTTTGAGAAAGTTGTAAATGTTCCAGTTGTTTCAAATGTCAAAGCAATTAATGCCATGAAGAAAAAAGCTGAAGAATTGGGTTATGTTGCACTTGATGCTGGTTGTGAATTATATGAATCACCAGATGTTGTAATAAACAAAATGAATTCTATGCTTAAAGAAAAGACTGTGGTTATAGGAGGTGGCGAACCATCAATTAAGGTAGAAGGAAAAGGTGGGTCTGGTGGTAGAAATGAATATACAACACTTTGTGCAATTAATTTGATTGATGACGAAAGTGTCTTTTCTTCTGTGGCTTCAGACGGTATTGATAATCATAGTAAGTATGCGGGGGCTGTTGTAGACAAAGAAACAAAAAACATAATTAAAGAAAAGAATATTAATTTGGAAGAAGCGCTTAAAAATTTTGATCCAGAAAATCTTTTCTTTCAAACAAATGATTTAATTGATACAGGAGAAACTGGGGCAAATGTTTCGGACTTGTTTTTATTATTAAAAAAATAAATTAATTATATATGCAAATCACAGATGTAAAAGGTTTAGAAATAAAAGACTCAAGAGGTAATCCAACTATTGAGGTTTTTGTGTCATCAGGTGATGTAACCTCCTCATTTGCTGTACCAAGTGGTGCGTCAACTGGTAAAGCAGAAGCTTATGAATTACGTGACGATGAGACCAAAGGAATGAATAAAGTTATAAGTATTATAGAAGAGAAAATAAAACCAGCTTTAGTTGGTAGGTCTTTATTTGATCAAAAGGCGATTGATGAATTGATGATTTCTCTTGATGGAACAGAACATAAGACAAATTTGGGTGGAAATACAATGATCGGTGTAAGTGTTGCTTGTGCAAAATGTGCCGCCAAAGTGAAGAATTTGACCTTACACGACTATTTAAGAACCCTGTCTACGGTACCTCTAGAAGGCCAGAATATCCCTTACCTTTATGTTAATTTAATCAATGGTGGTAAGCACTCACATTCGGAATTGGCTTTTCAGGAGTATCATATTGTACCCCAAACAAGCAATGTAAAGGATGCTTTAGAGATGACAGAAAAGATCGCAGTTGAATTAGAAAAAATTATAAAAGATAATGGTTTTGAAATAGTGTTGGGTGATGAAGGGGGTTTTGCTATTTCTACAAAAGATATAATTTTGCCACTTAAATTTTTAAAGGAGGCAATAGAAAAAGTTGGATTAGTAGGTAGGGTTAAGTATGCACTTGATGTTGCCTCAACTTCTTTTTATGATGAATCTGCTTCTTCCTATAAAGTATCTGGTCAGAATATTTCAAAAGAAGAATTACAAAATATTTATAAAGAAATTTGCAAAGATTATGATTTGGTTTCTATTGAAGACCCATTTTATGAAGAAGCTTTTGCTGATTTTACAAATTATCAAGATGAATTATCGCCAACATTTTTTGTGGGTGATGATTTAACAACAACCAATGTAACAAGAATCAAAAAAGCTGTTGAAGAAAAAAGTATAAAAGGTTTAATAGTTAAGTTAAATCAAATCGGAACATTATCAGAAACAATTGATGCTATAACTTATGCACAAGCAAATGATGTTAAGTGTATAGTAAGTCATAGAAGTGGAGAGACCTTAGATAGTTTTATTGCGGACTTGGCTGTGGCATTTAATTGTTTTGGAATCAAGACTGGATCACCAAGAGCTATAGAGCGCAAAGCTAAGTACGATAGATTAGTAGAAATATTATCATAAACATATGTCAGAATTACCAAAATCAGAAACCATAATTATAGCAACCATCGGCCCATCATCTGGTGAAAAAGAAACACTTAAAAAAATGATGGAAAGTGGTATGGATATGGCTCGTCTTAATATGTCTTGGGGTACCTATGAAAAGCATACAGAATATATTAATAATATAAGAGAGGCAGCGAATGAGGTTAAAAAAGTTATTCCGATAATCATGGATTTATCTGGCCCGAGAGTAAAAGAAGAGGTGGGTCATCATGTTGATAATGATTCGATTATTGTTATAACAGAAAAAGATAAGGCTGATGCGGAGTTTGGTTCCAAGATGAAGGTTGATTATTTTGCTATGTCTTATGTAACAAAAGCACAAGATATTTTGGATTTAAAAGAAATAATCAAGTCACACGGAAGCAATGCCAAAATAATTGCCAAGATAGAAAGACGTGAAGCAGTGGCTGTTTTTGAAAGTATAGCCAAAGTATCAGATATGATAATGATAGCGCGTGGTGACTTAGGTAATGAGTATCCACTTGGTGAAATTCCTTTTATTGAAAAAGGTCTTCTTATGAAATCTAAAGAATTAGAGGTGCCAGTTATTGTTGCTACACAAATGCTACTTTCTACCACTTATCAAGAAATTCCGTCTAGGGCTGAAGTAACAGATGAGGTGTTTGCCATTATAAATGGTGCAGATGCAATTATGTTATCTGAAGAAACAGCTAACGGTAAATTTCCAATAGAGGCAATATCTTCTATGGAGGAAATTGCCTCACGCACAGAAAATTATCACAATAATCAATATGAAAAATAAATCTATATATATTACAAGACAGATTCCAGAAGAGGGAATTAAGATGTTACAAGAAAAAGGCTACAAATTAACTGTTTCTAAAAGTAAACGTCCACCTACTCACGAGGAATTAATAAAAGCTGTTTCTAAAAAGAAGTATGATGTAGTTGTTACACTTTTAACTGATCATATTGATACGAATTTTTTTGATGCTTGTTCTTCTGTTAAGTTGGTAGCTAATTACACGGTTGGTTTTAATAATATAGATGTAGAAGAAGCCAAGAAAAGAGGTATAAAGGTTACAAATACAAGAGGTACATCAGGGCCAGCTGTTGCAGAACATGCAGTAGCTCTCATGATGTCTCTTACTACAAGACTTGTAGAAGGGGACAAGTTTATACGTAAAGGAAAGTATAAAGGCTGGGATCCGAACTTAATGATGGGTCAAGATATCGCCGGTAAGACAGTTGGGATACTCGGAGCTGGTGCAATAGGAAGAACAGTTGGAAATATTATGCACAAAGGATTTGGTTGTAAGATATTTTATTATGATGCTTGTAGAAACGAGCAATTTGAAAAAGATTGTAATGCGGAATTTATGTCAGTTGATGAGGTTTGTGAGAAAGCGGATATTATTTCACTTCATGTTCCATTACTTAAAGAAACAACCCATTTGATAAATAAAGAGAGATTACATAAGATGAAAAAGTCAGCTATTTTGATTAATACAGCGCGTGGTCCTGTTGTAGATGAAGAAGCACTGTACCATGCCTTAAAGGATGGTAGGATTTATGGAGCAGGACTTGATGTGTATGAACATGAACCAAAGTTAGTTGATGGATTATCTAAGCTAGATAATGTAGTCCTTACACCACATATTGCTTCCGCTAGGCCGTCTGCTCGTGTTGAGATGTCAAAACTCGTTGCACAAAATATCATTTCTTTTTTTGAAAAAGACGGGGAGGTTGTGACTTCTGTGTATTAGAAGTAGTAAGTAGAAAGGAGTAAGGAGTAAGGAAAAAGCGGCGCCGTAGGCGCCGCTTCTGGTTTTAGTGATATTTCATAAAGAGTAACACTGATTGTCTTAGGTATTCCCTTGCTAGATTCCAATCAATGGGTAGAAGGGCACTACCACTTGGTCGAAGTCTTCCTTGGGCGTCAATACTTACATTATTAAATCGAGAAATTATTGGTTCTGCGACCGACATAGTAACTGGTCCCAGTCCACCAGCCACAGCAACACGAAGTTGCGGTAGTTTTTCATAAGTGGCTTCTACAAAAGGTAGGAGTAGGTTTGCGTCCATTGTTTTACCTTGCCCCATGCTTTTATCAAACAGTACTCCATCAATCACATCAGAATAATCCTTGAGTCTTTCAATCACCTCGTTCGGATTATCGTTGCATTCTGCCAGAGCATTTTTGCCAACTTGTAGGATTACAGCAACAGACTTTCTACTTGCATGAACAGCATTAAATACATCAGATGGATTAGGCCATACCATGTCTAGCTGTAATGCATTAATATGTATACCGCCATAAAATATTGCCTGCGCTAACGAGTTAAATACATCTGTGTTTGTGTAATCTGCATAGTGAAGGGTATTGAAAGCAAGCGGGTGATCAGCAAAGATTGTCATAACATCAGCACTTCTTGGGAAGGCGCTTGTCCACTTAGTTTCTTGTTTGTGTAATGTCTTATAACTCATCATGACACCAATCATTAACTTGTGGGGTATTTTTCCATTTGTTAGATATTGATAATAATTTAGCATTTCCAATGTTTGCTCACGGGTCATGAAGTCAGTTATTCCTATGTAAGGATCAAGATCAAATTGATATTGTTTCACTTTGATTCCTTTCTGTGTGTTGTTTATAGAACTTCTATTTTTATACTGACACAGAAGGTATATCTAAGTCAAATTTTTTTAAAAAGAGAAAAGCGGCGCCGTAGGCGCCGCTTTGGGTTAGTTAAGGAGCACTTTACCATGCAACATGTTTCTAAAATCATCTGATTTTGTGTCTGCGTTTTTTGCATGACACATTACAATTGCGATATCTTCCGCTGTTCTACTTATTTCTTTATATAGTTCCGCTTCACCGTTTCTTTTTATTTCAAAACAGATACTAGACAATTCTTCTAAACACTGTTTACACATTGTTATAAAATAATAATCAGATACGTGCAGCCTTCTTGCTCTTTCTGGGTATAATCCAGCCAAAATCAAACTTGCATCAGCTGTATCAGAAAGCAGTACTGATCTTTTTGTTCTTGTTTCAAGAAGACTTTCTAGATATTGAATTGCAAGCACCATACCCATAAGTTCAGTTCTTCTTAGAAACCTTTGAAGTAGAAACACTGTATAAGCTTCTTGATTTTCTGTTAATTTTACACCAGAAGATATTTGTCCAGCTTCTAGAAAATTTTTCCAAAGCTCAACTTGAGTATTTGCAAGCATTAGCATTATTTTCTCCTTTTTGTACTTTCTATTTTTATACTGCCATAAAATTATAAAAAAGTAAAAAATTGAATATTTTGATTTTTGTATCTGTGGACCCTAGGAGATTCGAACTCCTCACCTCCGGAGTGCAAAACCGGCGCTCTACCAAATGAGCTAAGGGCCCTTTTATAGTTGCTAGTTTTTAGTTACTAGTTACTAGTCAGGAATGCATAATATATTATCATATATTTACTTTTTTTGGAATAGCTATTTTAGACATGGGTGAATTTTTTAAATGTTATAATTTACCAATGAGTCAAACTATTAAAAATATTGTTTTGGTTGTTGTTATTTTAATTTTAATTATTTTTATATTTATGTCTTTAAACAAAGAAAATACTATTGATAAGCCAATAAAAATTATTGCTTACGGCGATTCTTTGACAGAGGGGTTTGGTTTATCTAAAGAATATTCTTATCCTTCAATTCTTGAAAAATCTTTAGTGGAAAAAGGTTATAAAAATATAAAAGTTTTGAACTACGGTATTTCTGGGGACACAACCGAAAATGCATTAAATAGAATACAGCCTGTATTAGATGAAAAGCCAGATATTGTGATTTTGACTATTGGGGCAAATGATATGTTAAGAAGGCAGGATTTGGGACAAATGAAAGACAATATACGTAAAATAATGTCTAAATTAAAAGAAAATAATACAGAGGTAATTCTATCTTATATGAAAGCTCCTTTTATAATCGGAAAATACGGTAAAGAATTTGAGGACGTTTATTTTGTTTTGCAAAGTGAGTTTAAATCTCACCATATTAATTCTTTTATGGATGGGGTTTGGGGGGAAAGTGAATATCTTTTACCTGATCAATTACACCCAAACAAAGAAGGTTATGAAATCATAGTAAAAGAAAATGTTTTACCTGTGTTACTTGATGTTTTGGATGATAAATTCTAATTCCAAAGACTCGCACCTTTTTTGTCATTTGAAAACTTATGATTTACATCTCTGTGTAACATCTCGTCTTTGATTGTGGCTATAACCATATCTCTTAATTTTGCATCTTCATTTAATTGCCAGTATTTTTTTGCTGTATCTGTTGCATCTATATTTTTGTGGGCGCCTTCATCTATAAGTCTTAAATATGTTTGATAGCTGTGTATCGCTTCTTCTTCAAAGTATCCAACAACCCTGTGGGCTGTGCTTGGTGAAATTAAATATAATAAAAAGTAAACAACGAAAAAGAAAAACTGAACAAACATAATCAAAAATCTTTCAAAGCTTGTCGGTTTAGCTATTTCGCTATAAACAAGTAAATGTATTCTTTCGTTCTCCGCTTCGTCTAATAATTCTCTTATCCAGCCATTATCATTTTTTATATGTCTTAATGACTTAAGATGTTGGAAAAGTGCCCCAACCATACCTGGCACAGCGGCAATTGTTTCTAGAACTATTGCTCTGTGTCCATATCTTTTACCAAAAACAATATCTGCACATCTTGCAGATATATGCACGATAATCTTGGCAACATTGTCACCAAAAGTTTTCGGTGTGTATTTATAATTTTCGTCATGTTCGATAATGTGAGGACTAACCTTTTTTGTGTCCTCAAACATTTCATTTGCTGTGCTATTTATTTCCATAATTATTTTAATTTTCAATTTCTAATTTTTAATTTTTAATCAATTTATAATAATTCAATTTTTAAAATTAAGATATTAAAAATTGATTATAAATTAGTAATTAAAAATTAATAATTTAATTATATCAAATAATTATGGTAAAATATCTTTTATGTTAGATATCAAATTCATTCGAGAAAATAGTGATTTAATCAAGCTTGGCGCAGAAAAGAAGCATATTTCTTTTGATGTGTCTGAATTGGTCAAAGTAGACGATGAGAGACTTTTAATAAGAAAAGAAGGGGATGATTTGCGCGCAAAACAAAACTCTGCTTCCGCAAAAATGGGTGGCCAAATTTCTCAAGAAGAAAGAAATATAATTCTTGAAGAAATGAAGCAGGTCAAGGAAGATTTGAAAAAGATCGAAGAAAAAGAAGGAGAAATAATGAAAACTTGGCACAAGCTTATGCTTGCTGTGCCTAATATTCCAGATATGTCTGTACCAGAAGGAAAAGATGATGCAGAAAATCTTGAAGTAAAAAAATGGGGAGAAATAAAAGAATTTGATTTTATTCCTTTTGATCATATTGATCTTATGGAGAAGCAAGATTTTGTAGATTTTGAAAGGGGAACAAAGACGTCTGGTTTTAGGGGATATTTTTTGAAAAATGATGGAGCGATGCTTGAAATGGCTATTTGGCAATATGTGATGGATAGATGGCAGAAAAAAGGTTTTACTCCAATGCTTGTTCCTTCACTTGTGAAGCGTGAGACACTTCTTGGTTCAGGTTATCTTCCACAAGGTGAAGATGATTTGTATAAAGACGGAAATGACTATTTGGCAGGAACAGGTGAGGTGGCAACAATGTTTTATCATTCAGATGAGGTTTTGACTGACTTAAATGAACCAAAGAAGTTTATTGCTTGGAGTCCTTGTTTTAGAAAAGAGGCAGGAAGTCATGGTAAAGATGTAAAAGGACTTGTGAGAGTGCATGAGTTTTATAAATGTGAGCAAGTGATACTTTGTAAAGCATCTCATGAAGAATCAGTAAGACTTCATGAAGAAATAAGAACACATGCTGAAGAAATGATGGAGGAGCTCTTGCTTCCTTATCATACGGTAGTTAATTGTGGAGGGGATCTTGGGCTTGGACAGGTCAAGAAATATGACATCGAAGCCTGGATGCCGTCACAGAACAAATATCGTGAGACACATTCTGCGTCTTACTTTCACGATTTTCAAACTCGCCGTTTGAATATTCGTTATCGTGACGAAGAGGGCAAAATGCGTTACGCGCATTCGCTTAATAATACAGCAGCAGCAACACCAAGACTACTTACAGTTATAGTTGAGAACTATCAAAACCCTGATGGAACTATAAACATTCCAGAAGTACTTGTACCATTTATGGGTGGAAAGACAGTAATAGGAAAACCTTTTAGATAGACAGTATTTTAACACAAAAGTCGCCACCCACGGTGGCGACTTTTGTGTTAAAATAAAATACAATGAAAATAAAGAGAAAGGTATTAAATAGAATAATCAAATTTTTTCTTGGTATATTAATTTTTTCTATCTTTTATGGTGCTTTGTATCTTATATTTGCAACTAATTTTGTTAGGATTAATTCTTTTGAATTAGTCGGATCAGATGATAGATACAAAGAACAAATATTAACATCGCTTAATAACTCTCTATCGAAAAAATTTTTTTTGATACCTACGAATAATTTACTTACGTACAGATCATCTGTGTTTGAGAAAGATATAAAAAATATTTTAACCAATACAAAAGAAGTAAAGGTGAGACCGTCGTCTCTTAATACTTTGCGTATTTCTATAGAAAAACATCAGCCCGTTTTTAAAACCCAGGTTGAAAATATGGCAATGGAAGAAAATGGTTTTATATATAAAGAAATAAATGATATTTCTAATCTTCCTATATTCATATCTTCTTCTACACAAAATAAAGAAACAATAAACAAGATGTCTAACTTCATACAAAAAGTAGATTCTGTTTTATTTAAGGTTGATTTAATTTTAATAGACGAATACGGTGATGTATATTTAAAAAATAATCTTAGTGGTAGTTATGTGGTTTTTAAATTAAAAGACGATTTAGAGAAACTTTGGATAACATTACTTAGCGCTATAGAGACTAATCCAATTAAGGAAAGTATTACTGCTCCAGTAAATAATTTAGAATATATTGATGTGCGTTTCGGTAATAAAGTTTTTTATAAGTTTACAAATAGTACACATCAAGATATAATCGCCACATCAACAAATAATTATGAAACAAGCTCCAGTACGAGGGTTTTGGCAGAACCTAATAGATAACAAGATAAACAAAGGGCAACCTCTTTGTGTTTTGGCACCGATGGCAGATGTGACTGATGTTGCTTTTCGTACTATGATTGCAAAATATTCAAAGCCGTATGGACCAGATGTTATGTGGACAGAATTTGTTTCGGCAGATGGTTTGTGCAGTGTAGGGCGAGAGGTTTTGAAAAGAGATATGGAGTTTAGTGATATTGAGCGTCCTATTGTGCTTCAGGTGTTTACTTCAAACGTAGATAATATGAAAGAGGTTGCCAAGTTGGCTCGCGAATTAGGGTTTGATGGTTTAGATATTAATATGGGTTGTCCAGACAAGAGTATCGAAAAGCAAGGAGCCGGCGCTTCACTTATGAAAGATATAGAAAAGGCAAAAGCTTTGATCAAAGCTGCACAGATAGGAGCACAGGATATGCCGGTTTCTGTTAAGACAAGAATTGGATTTAATAAAGTAGAGATAGATACGTGGATTCCTGCGTTACTTGAGTGTAATATACCTTTACTTACTGTACATCTTCGCACGAGAAAAGAATTGTCTTTGGTAGATGCACATTGGGAGTTAATGCCTTATATTACAAAAATGGTTCGAGAAAAAACAGGAGAGGTAAAAGAGGGTGGAACTATTATTTTAGGGAATGGCGACATTAAATCAAAAAAAGAAGGTGTAGAAAAAGCAAAAGAAACCTTTTGTGATGGAGTAATGGTTGGCAGAGGGGTATTCGGTACACCTTGGTTCTTTAGAGACATGGAGAGTTGCGGAACAAACGCGGAAGTTTGCGGAATAGAAAAATCTTTAGAAGAGAAATTAAGAATAATGATAGAGCACACAAAATTATTTGAAGAAAAGTTAGGCGATATAAAAAGTTTTGCAATAATGAAAAAACATTATAAAGCATATGTTCATGGTTTTGACGGTGCAAAGGAATTAAGAATGGAGTTAATGGAGTGTTCTAATTCTAAAGAAGTTGAGAGTGTTGTAGAAAATTGGTTAAAAGGTATAAAAGAATAATAAGAATAAACCCCATACAAAAATTTGTATGGGGTTTCTGAAACTTAATTTTTGGTGGAAAGTAGTATTTCCCCACCATTTCTTACATGTGCATGATAGAAAAGTTTTTTGAAATCTGGATGCATTTTTTCTCCAAAAACTAAAAGGCAATGAGTAATTGTTTCAAGTTTGCGGTCTGGGGTTATTCTTTTAACCCTTTCCAAAACATTATCTTTATCTTCTTTTGGGATACTAAAAACACAACCATGATAACCGTTTCTTTTTCTAAAAGACTCATCTTCTTCGATTAGATCTTTAGCTTTAATCTTAAATTTGCTTTCGTCGTATGAATTACACAAAAATTCTAGAGCTTTTATAGCTAAAGTCTTTTCTGATTCTAATTGTTTGTCATCTATTTTATTCCAGGGACTGATTGATTCGTATGTATAAACATAGCTAGAAAAAATACCACTAACGAAACACCAGACAGCGCTTTTGGTTTTTTGTAATCTATTTTCTCTTACAAAGGAAGATGTACAATTTGTTTTTTCTTCATATTCATTGGGTGTATAAAGAGGTAGACACCAAAAAACTTCATCTAAGAAATAAAATAATTCTTCCTCTAATTCTCTTTTTTTGGAATCAAGTCTATCTTTTTCTTCTTTATCTATTATGTGGCCATATCTCCACCTACCAGCTTCCTCTATTATTTTAAGAAGCACAGAAAACGCTTCACAGGCAGATACATCGTTTAGATTGCTTGCAAAAAATACGAACAATCCTTTATACATCTGAAATTGTTCATCTAAAGACATTCTCATTCGAAGATGTCTTGAAACAGCATCATTTACTGTGAATTGTTCGTGAGGACGAACAAGTTCATTAAAATCAGATGGTTGTTGTTTGTCTGATATGTGGAAAAGCGAAAGACTTACTCCACTTGCTGACATCACATTTGCAATGATGTCTTTTGCTTTTGGTTTTTGTGTTTGGGTGGTTTCCATTTCTTTCTCCTTTGCGTGCGTACACGCGAAATGTCTGTAAAAATCCGTAGATATTACAGAGATTGTTTGCAAAGAGCTACATATCAGTCGTAACTGATAAACAAAATACTATATTATTTAGATAAATAAAGCAAAACCTTAAAAAGTTTATGTTTGGCTAGTTTGTTGGGATACGAACTTCAAATTTTGACCCTTCATTTTCTGTTGATGTAAAAACAAAAGCTCCACCAGTTAAGGAAAGTATTTTATTAACAAGCACAAGAGACAAGCCTGTTCCATTGGTGCTATTTTTTATATTTGAAGCACGGAACATTTCTTTTCCTATTTTATCTTTGTCATCTTCTGGTATACCAACACCTTCATCGTAAAATTCCAAAAGTAATTCATTACCAGCCTGAACAAAAATATTTGCTACACCTCCTTGCTTGCTGTATTTAATACAATTTGAGACAAACGCTTCTGCTATTATTTGAAAAGATTTTTTGTCGAAATTTATTAAATAAGAAAGTGGTGAATTTATTTTGACTATAATGCCTTTTTCTTCTGCTTCTTTTTCGTATTTTATTATTACATCATTTAGTATTGGAACTATATCGATATCATCTTTTGATAGAACATATTTCCCGTTTTCTGTGTGTACAATATCAAGTAATTTATTTATGGTATCAGCGATTCTTTTATTTCCATCATGAATTTGAGAAAGTACTTTCTTTTGGTCTTCTGATATTTCACCAAGTGTTCCATCCATAAGCATCTCAGTGTTCCATCTCATAGAAGCAAGAGGGGCACGTAATTCATGAGCTATATATGATATAAAGTCCGGCTCCTTTTTAGTGGTGTCATTTTCCATAATTAAATATAAGTATATCACTTTAATTTTTAATTTCTAATTTTCAATTTTTAATCAATTTCAAATTTATTAATTTTTAAAATTGTGATATTAATAATTGATTAGAAATTGGTAATTAATAATTAGAAATTATTTGTATATTTATAAAAATAAACCCAGTAAAGGGTTTATTTCTAGTAAAAATCTATTGTGTTAATTACCTTATCTTGTTACGCTAATTGTTGCGCCTTGTTCTGCTGTTGGAGCACAAACAGTAATACGGTTAGATGAGTTTTTGTAGATTTGATAACCCGTACCATTTCCAGCGCCAACTGATGGGTCTATAGGAATAGAAACTAAGTATCTAGAAGATGTTCCAACAAGATATGTTCCAAGATCAGTCATGTTTGTACAACTTGCACCATTTTTACAAATTTCTTGCATTGCAAGTGCGCAGTCTGTTCCTACCATTACAGAAGGTGGCATTGCTCCAAGGTTGTCGATGCTGTACTGATAAACAGCATTTAAAATAGTGTTTACATCGATACGTCTTTGAGCATTTCTTGTTTCTCCTAGTTGTTTTGTTGGGTTAACAGCAAAAATCACAATACCTGCAAGTATTGATATGGCACCAACTACAAGCAATATTTCTAGGAGTGTAAAACCTGATAGCTTCTTCTTTTTCATAATTTTATTAAAATTTTTATTGATTAATATAACATTATTATAACATGTATTTAATTTGTAAATATACTAAAACAGTAAAAGGGTGGATATTATTCTGTTTCTTGCCAAGAAACTATACTCACTGTGTTTTTTGAGGTGCTTTCATTTGGGTTTATTATAACTATATTTTTTCTTACAATATTTTCAATATTTCCTTCTGATTTTATTATTTTATTTCCGCTTGGTTCATCTTCTATTACAAAAGAACATGTGCCACGACCAATACTAAAAGAACTACTAGTAGAATTATTTTCTGTGATATTTATTATTTGTTGTATCGCAATTTCGGAACAAGAGTCAGCAAGATATCTAGCCTCCTTTTCTTGTATGCTAAGGAGAGATGATTCGGAGATGTTTATTCCTGTTAGGTATAAAGTTAAAGCAATTAAACCACCAACAGAACCTAAGATAATAATACTTAGAAAAGCTATATATCCACCTTGATTTTTTTTAAGAAAGTTTTTATTCATTTCGTATTGAGGCTGTTCTTTCATATGTCTTCTCATAATTATACTCCTGTCTTTCATTTGGGTCCTGTGTTTTGACCTTAAATGATATTTTTATTGATGCTTTGTTATTCGTGTTGCCTAGATTTTTAAAATTTAAATCAGATATAATAATTTTGTTAGATGTTAATGTTGTTGTCGCTCCTGTTTCTTCTTCAATAACTATAGAATTATCTATGTTAGAAAAAATTATTGTAGAGGTTGCGCTTTCTTGACCTTCAAGCACAAGAGTATCTGATATTGTTTGGTTATTTGGTGATATAACAGATCGGCTGTTTCTTATTTGTTGGGTAATTATTGACATGGCTCTGTCTGCTTGGTTTTCGGCTTCTAGTATGGTTTTTGTTTTTATGTTTGTTTCTATCATTGTATGAATAAAAGCAACACTTCCTAAAACTATAATAACAAAAAGACTAACGTATAAAAGTATTTCTATTAAAGTAAAGCCAGTATTTATTTTTTTATTAAATTCTTTTTTCATTTTATGGTGTTGTGGTTCCTGTTGTTGTTCCTTGGTTGGTCATATCTATCAAATTTGTTACCAAGGAAATCCTACCGCCTCTTTGTGCATTTTGTGACCATGTTACAGTAGATTCTACTTGTTTCATTTTTGGGTTTATTGTAGATATAACTATACTTCTTGTGTACTCGTTATTTGTTACATCACTGGCTGGCACAAGTGACCACTTGTTGTCTATAATAGTCAGGCCGTAGTTTCCGTCTACTAAATTACTAAAAGAATCATCTCTTATGTTTCTAAGGGCTTCTATGCCTTCCTCAGATAATCTTGTTGCTATATTTCTTTTACCGGTAAGTAAATTTGCTTCTTGTGAGTCAATGATTGCTGTTATAAAAATAATTACAAAAACAGCAATCATAGAAACAGAGAGCATTATCTCTATTAAACTAAAACCTTTTTTGTAATTATTTTTTTTGTTCATGTTTAGTAATCTATTAATCCCTTTTTATTTATTTTTATTGTTTTTGTATTACCTTGTCCGTTTGTGATAGATGTATTTATTTCTGTGTTTGGATATCCGTATAATTTAGAAAAAACAACTTCACTGTCACCATTTATTTCTATATTAGAAAGTATACTAAATTCTTCATCATAAGTAACATCTCTTGTGTTAAAAGAAGATCCCTTAAATAGTATTATTTTATTATTTTGTATTTTTGTACCCCAAGATGAATTTAGTTTGTTTGTTTGTGACAATTTTTGAGCTCGGTATATATAAGAGACGTATGTATCAATGGTTGAATCAAAACTGATTTTGCTGTGGAGTTTTTCGTAAGCGGGCGGGGTAATGGTAGCTACAATAGTTATTATTGCTACTGATAATATTATTTCAAGTAATGTAAAACCTTTCATGTTTATCTATTAGAAACCCCACCAATCAAACTATAAATTGGTAATATTACAGCAAGAGCTATTCCCACAACAACAAACCAAACAATAATTAAAAATATCGGCTCAAGAATTACACTTAAGTTTTTTGCTGTTGTTTCAGCTTTTTGATCATATTTTTCTCCGAGAGTTTTTAATACATCGGATAGTTTTCCAGTTTTTTCTCCAGAAATAATTAATGTGCAAACCGGTGTTGGCATTATTGAGTAATTATCTTTGTGTAATTTAAAACTGGTTTCAAAAGAGTTTCCTTCTAATATAGATTCAGATAAATATTTGTAATATGTTTTGTATCTATAAATAGGGGTAGAGTCTTTTAATGTGTTTAAGGCATTGTTTATCGGTATCCCTACATTAAGCAATGAACCAAGTAAATATCCAAACCTAGCTATCTCTGTTTCTGCTATTAACTTACCAACACCAGGGATTACAAAAAGTATCGCTTGCCCAAATCGTTTTGTTTTTTCATTTACAAAAAATATATAAATAATTATTCCAACAAAAATCACAAATGATGGTACGGCTACGCTTCCATACTTACCCAAGAAAGCCCCAAAGGATAGTATTACTTTAGTTATAAGTGGCAACTTCAAATGCATTGCATTAAATATAAGTGCAAGCTTTGGTAACATAAACCAAGAAATCAATATACTTATTAAAATTCCAAAAGAAAGAACAATGCCAGGATAAAGCATGGCGCTGTGTATTTTGCTTTGGAAGTTGTCTGATTTAGATTGTTCTTCGGCAAGCAAAGAGAGTGTTTTGTCTAACGTTCCTGTACTTTCTCCTATTTTTATTAGATTAGTTGTGTAATTTGGAAAAATTTTTGAATTTTCTAATGCTAGAGACAGGGAAATACCAGAATCAATATCCTCTATTATTTTATTTAATAAATATTTTACGGGGGTTGATTTGGTGTTTTCTTTAATTGATTTAAAAGCATCTTCTGCTCCTGTGCCGGTTGATAATAGTAAATTTAAATTTTCTATTAAATCTCTTTTTTCTTCTTTTGATATTAAAAGACTTGAAAGGAATGTGTTTATGTTGTCCATAAAATATTATGATTTATTGTCACCGATAACACGAGAAACTTCTTCTATGGTTGTTAGTCCATGTTTTATTTTTTCTAAACCATCTTCAAACATTGTTTTTGTTCCACTTTTTCTTAAGATTGTTTCTATTGATTTTTTATCTGGTGTTGAGATTATTGCGTTCTCTATTTCATCGGTTACTTCTATGCATTCAAAGATTCCAATCTGGCCATGGTACCCAGTATAACCACAAGCATTACATCCTCTTCCTTTGTATATAGTACTAATACCAAAATATGGTTCTGCTAATTCTTCACTGTATTTGCAAGATGAACAAAGTCTACGAACTAGTCTTTGGGCAATTACTGCTTCAAGTGTTGAAGATAATAAAAATGGTTCTATGCCCATATCAAGTAATCTAGGGATAGTTGTAACGGCGTCATTGGAATGGAATGTTGATAAAAGTAAATGTCCAGTGAGGGCAGCATTAACAGCAGTCTCAGCTGTTTCTTTGTCGCGTATTTCACCAACCAAAATAACATCTGGATCTTGGCGCACAATAGATCTAAGTCCTTCGGCAAAGGTTAAATGAGTTGCTTCGTTTACTTGTATTTGGTTTATACCTTCTATGCGATATTCAACAGGATCTTCGATGGTTGTTATATTTATGGTTGGGTTTTGTAAATGTTTAAGCAAAGCATAAAGTGTAGTCGTTTTACCAGAACCAGTAGGGCCAGTTACAAGTATCATACCAAAAGGTTTTTTGGATACGCTCTCTACCAGCTTTTGATTTTCTTCAGAAAGACCCAATTCATTAAGTGATAAATTACCAACATAATACGAAAGCACACGCAGCACTACTTTTTCTCCAAAAATAGTTGGAAGTATTGATACACGCAAATCTGCTTTTGTTTCTTCTTTTACAAATCTAATTGACCCATCTTGTGCCGAATCATGCTCATCTATACGCAAAGAGCTGTCTACTTTTATTTTGTTTAAAATATTTTCATAATACTTCTTAGGTAATCTTGATACTTCGCTTAATATTCCATCTATTCTAAAACGAATTAAGACATCATTTTCTTGGGGTTCGAAGTGTATATCAGAGGCTTTAAGTAATAGCGCATCTTCAATTATTTGGTTAATTATTTCCGGTGCTATTCTCTTGCTGTCTTTTATTATTTCTGCGAATCTTGTTTGTAAAGTGTTTTTGTAAAACAAAAATAATTCTTCTATTTCTCTTTTGATTGCATAAACAATAGTTATTTTTGCGGGTGCAAGTATAGGTAAAACATTTTTTATAAGCTCTTCTTTTTTCTCTATATTGTCGGTTGCTAACACTGCTTCGTTTTCGTTTGACGAAATAAGTGCGACATGGAAGTTTCTGGCAATTGTTTCTGGGATTTTTCTAACGGTGTTTTCATCTGGCTTGTGGGTGCTTAAATCAAGATATGGTAACTTATAATATTCTGAAACGGCTTGAGTAAAAAGTTGCTCGGTTAATAAATTATTTTCTATTAAATAATTTATTACGTGATCAACATGTTTGTCGGTTTTTGTTGTTGCGTTAAAATAAACATCTTCTCCGATGTAGCTTCCTTCGACTAAGATTTTTTTTAATATTTCAAGATTCATAAAGAATTAAATAACTTGTAGGATTTTTTCTACCTTTTCTACTATTTCAGAAATAGGGGTATTTGATTTTACAAAGTAACCAACAGCGCCAAGCTTTTCGGCCCTTTCTTTATCTTCATCTTGTCCTAAGTTAGATGTAATTATGACAGGTGTACCAATGTTTTCTTTTCTCATATCTTCAAGTACAGAGAATCCATCTTTTTTATCCATCATTAAGTCCATTAAAACAATATCAAAGTTTTCACTTTTGATTAAGTTAAAAGCTTCTTCTCCGTCGTTTGCGATCTTTACATCAAATCCGAGTTTGGATAACTTAAGCGAAAGAGCGTTTGCAATAGCAAATTCGTCATCTGTTACTAAGATTTTTTTCTTGTTCTCCATTTGTTTAATTATAACTTAAAAAAGCTAGTTTTTGGTTATAAATTTTTAGTTTTTAGTGGATAAAGTAATATAGGTTTTTGGTTTTGACTTTTGTTTTTTAATAATATAGTATCGGGTTTAGAAGTAGTTCGTTTTAGTCTTATTAACCAAGGAGAGAATCATGAGCGCAAGTGAAGGTGGTCATTTAGGAAATCCAAGGTCAGCAGGAGAAATCATGCTTGAAGTGCTGGCAGAGCAAAGTGGTGCTTTTGATTTGATTCGTAAGTATGAAGAGGCAGCAGAAGCTTATGAAAATGCAAAAAAAAGTGATTTCTTAAAAAAAGAAATCAATGACATAATTAGTTTTGTTAATAGCAAAGAATGGAAATCTATTTTGAAATTGCTTAAAGCTTCTGAAGAGGAAATACAGATTGGTTTTGATTTTGGTGCTCATGGTGAAATTGGTTATTTTTTAACTAAGGATGGTTTTGTGCTTAAGTTTACTGAAAGCTCAAACTGTCTAAAAGTTGTACCTATTATTACATCTTCGTCTGATATAACAGAAGAAAAAGTGCTAAGTATTGCAAGAGCTTTTCGTAAGAAATTTGCAAGAGAATTACATTCTTTTTATGGTTTTGTTTTTGGTAAATTGGGTTTTATTGTTGATGCTTGTCCAAAATAATATTTTAATGAACTTTAACCGCATGTAAATAAACATGCGGTTTTTAATTTTCTGATATAATGTTTTGATGAAAGAAACCAATCATATTGCTTTATATCGTAAATATCGCCCACAAAACTTTGAAGATGTGTCCGGACAAGAAAGTATTGTTAATTTATTAATTTCGTCAATCAAGTCTGGTAAGGTTTCTCATGCGTATCTATTTTGTGGGGGGCGTGGTACTGGTAAGACTACTGTTGCTAGAATATTTGCTCGTGAAGTAGGTTCAAATGACGAAGATATTATAGAAATTGACGCAGCGAGTAATCGTGGAATAGATGAGGTACGTGAACTTCGTGAGGCAGTGCGCACAGCCCCATTTTCTTCGAAGTACAAGGTTTATATCATTGACGAAGCTCACATGCTTACCAGGGAAGCAGCAAATGCCCTCCTTAAAACATTAGAAGAACCAGGTAGTCATGTGATATTTATATTAGCAACAACTGATCCACAGAAACTACCAAAGACTATTTCTTCTCGTTGTCAGGTTATTACTTTTAAGGAACCGGATAATAAGACTCTTACAGATAGACTTATTTTTATTGCAAAAGAGGAGGGGTATAACTTAGATGAAGAATCTGCATCACTTGTTGCATCACATGGTCATGGTTCATATAGAGATGCAATTGGTGTACTTGAGCAAATACTTAATCAATCAAATAAAAAAGTTGATAAAGAATTCGTGTCTAATTATTTAGGCAAGGTGGACTTTGAAATCCTTAATTCTTTAATAGAAGCAATTTGTACAAAAGATGCAAGTAAAATAGTTAAAATTATAAACAAAGAAGAAAAAGAAGGCAAAAATCCTCTTACTTTTTATAATCAATTATTACAATTTTTTAGAAACGGATTACTTATTCGCGCCAAGGAAGATGGGTTAATAGAAAATCTTTCAAAGGAAGAAAAAGAAAAGGTGAACATTCTTGCAAATGAATTTCCTCTTGTTATAAATACCAAAACATTACTTACACTTCTTAATAATTATGATTTAGTAAAAAATTCAGAAAGAAATTCTTGGACAGCAGTGCTTGCGGTGTTTGTATCGTTAACTGAAGAGTAGTTTGTTGACTTCTAAGTTTTTTTATTATAGTGTTATATTGTTTTATATTTGTTCTTTATGGAGGGGTACATGTTTCCACATTCAACAACAGATCCAGATTTATTACAAATTGAAAAGAAAATTGCCCCGCTTGTAAGTTTCATTAACGGTCTTGGTTTGCCGACATATTATTCTTGTGAGGGACATGGTGGCAATCGTGGAATTATACAATTCTCTTATCCAATGGTTGTTATTACGCCAGATGTTAATTCCGATCAAATAAAATCTTTTTTCCGTTTGCTTGGAATTTTGGGTATTTACAATTCAAATCTTGATACAAATTACAATGTTCGGTGGGTACTTGTTTCTAATGGAAATAATTCGATAGAGATAGTTCTTAGGCCAGACGATCCGAATAATTATTCTTTAAGAGAGTTGCATAAAAATTTAAGACATTTTGTTTTTTTACTTAAAAAAATTAATAAATGGTACAAAGGTTAATTTTTGATTGAAAGCCCATTTGTGTGGGCTTTTTATATTAATGCCTAACGGGCTGGCTATCTGCTATAATTATTTTAATGAAATTTAAAGAAATTTTTACAGCATCATTTCATCATTTAAGTACAATAATATTCTTTTTTGGTTTTATTTTTGATGCGATATTACTTCCTCGTTTTGATGAATTAATAGCTAGGTTAATAGGACTTGCTCATATTTGTATAGTTGCTATTTTTATTTATTTTCGTGAATGGATTGTTTCGCGTAATACAGCAAGTGTTTTTGAACAAAGGCTTTTTTCTTTAACAACCTTTATTATTTCATTTTCTTCAGGCGCGGCTTTATCTTTTATATTTATTTATGCTGCAAGAAGTGGAGAAATTTCTGTTTCTTGGCCATTATTTCTTCTACTTATTTTGTGTATGTTTGCAAATGAATTTATTTCTACGCATAATTTCAGGTTCTCATTAGATGTTTTGGTTCTTTTTATTGCATTGCTTTTCTATGTTGTTTTCAATGTTCCTCTTATGCTTGGTATTCAAAATGATTTTACATTTTTGTTCAGTCTGATTATTGCATCTTTGATATCTTTGATTTATTCGTATTTATTGAAACATGCTTCTTATACAGCAAATCATGAAAGGTCTAGGTCTTATGCACTCGCTATTGGTGTACCAATGTTCGTCGGAATGCTTTATTTTTTGAATATGATTCCAGCCGTACCACTTTCTTTGAAAGAGTCAGGTGTTTATCACAAAATAATAAGAGATGAAAAGGGTGAGTTTGTCCTTGGTTATCAAGATAAAGACAAATCTTTTTTGTCTATTTTAAAGAAAAATATTCATACATTTAAAAAAGAAGATGATGCAGTTTATTTTTTTAGTTCTATTGATACACCAGCAGAATTAACTGCGCCCGTTTCTCATGTTTGGGAATATTATGACAAAGACAAAAAAACATGGACCGAAATCACAAAAATTCCTTTTGATATAAAAGGTGGCAGGGAAGATGGCTACAGGGCTTACTCTAAGAAAGAAAATATTACACCTGGATTATGGAGGGTTACTGTTAAGGTCGGAGATAATCGTATTGTTGGTAGGGAGAAGTTTTGGGTTGTAAACAATAAGTAGTTTAGAGGATGTTTTTGTGATATATTTGTAAATAGAATTGTTCATAAAGGAGGATTTACCATGAGTAAATCAACACAAGAAGCAATTAAACAGTTGAGGGACTATAAAGTAACTTGTCCAAATTGTAAAAAAGAATCACCTTTATCTCTTTGGGGTTTTGTACAAACATATTGGTATGAAAGACCTCGTGGTTGTATGGATGGGGATAATTGGTGGCCAAGTGAAGATATAAAACAATGTCTCTTGGTTTGTCCTAATACTTGTCTCTCCGGTGGTGTTAATTTTGCGGTGAGGATTTATGATTTGCCAATAGATAGACGTGAACTTGATTGGGTTTTTGGTTTAGTCAAACAAATTACAAAATTACATGAATCAGATTTGAGTCTTATTTTTGCTGATCATTATGTCCAGTATGGAGACAGGGAAATAGAAAATTCTGAAGAAAGAAGGAGAGCAAGAGAGGCGGAATTGGAAATATATTGATTTTTAAAAAGCGTAACCAGAGGATTACGCTTTTATTTTATCTTTGAATCACGAAATCTGTTTTTGGGTTTTTGTGTCATTCCCGTGCAGACGGGAACCCAGTTTTAAAAAATATAAACACCTAGACACCAAATCAATTTTTGTATAACACAAATAGGAGTTTAATGACTCAAACTTTTTTATTTATTCCATTGCTTCATTTAGTCCGCCAACATATGAATTAAGGAAAAACGGAATAAGTATTAAAAGTATAATAGCTGGAACAACAATAGTAATTATAGTTATCCAAAAGGCGGCATTTATTTTTTTCTTTGCTTTTTTTGAATCTTCTTCTAATGCTAAAATTTTATCCATTTGTATATCTAGCATTGCTTTTGTTTCTTTGTCCATATTATTTAAAGTTTAACATATTATTTCTTCCACTCAGGAATATTTGCAGAATCTCTTTCGGTTTTGCTTGCTTTTCTTATGAATTTTTCGTTTCCTGTTGGGGTTATTTTTGTAACAGGTGAGTCATAGATTTTTTCGGCAATATCCCAAAGGTTTTCTTTGCTTGTTATCCAAGCTGTTCCAAATTTTTTAAGATTAATTGGTTTTGAATATCCAAGCAATGTTTTTTTGCCACTTGTGGTTAAGAAATATTCATGGAAGTATGACATCACAAGTTCTCTTATGGTTTTATACACTGGGTCGCGCCACCTAAGTACATTGTGATTGGTTTTACTGATTGCACCATAATAATTTTTTTCTTTATAAATTGTGATTATATGGTCAAAGTCTTTTTTGTCACTAACTTTTAGATTAATAATTATTGGCTCTATGTTATTTAACCACAATGCTGTTCCGGCAAGTAACGCTCCTTCAATGCAATGGGCCTTCTTTTCTTTTAAAACTTTGGCGGGCGACATAACAGTCTCACCATTTTTTTCATGATTAAAAGGTATAGAGTCCAGATAATCTTGTATCTTGTTCGGGGTGTTCAGTTTTTTAAAGAAGTTTAATTCTTTTTTGTTTAGATTAAGCTTATTTCCCATATTTTAATTATATCAAAATAAATGTGGACAGTAGATATTTTGGGTGTTTTTAGATGTTAAAATTAAGGAATATATGAAAAATTTAATATTTGTTTCTTTATTATTAACAACCCTTTCTTTTTCTTTTGCTCAAAGTATAAATAAAAGTTTAAAGGTTGGCTCAAAGGGTAATGATGTAAAAATCTTGCAACAGGTTTTGGTTAATGAAGGATATCTTCCGGATGAGAGTTATGTGACTGGTACTTACGGTAAATTAACAGCTAAAGCTGTATCTGAGTTACAAAAAGATAATGGTGTTAAATCAGTTGGTTACGTAGGTCCTCAAACTATTAAATTAATTAATGGTTTAACAGGAAACACTAATTCTGAATTACCTAAGAATACAAACGTTGGTGTAAAAACTGTTACTAATACCAATGTTGTGGTATCTAAAAAAATATTAGAAAGTAAAAAAGTTGTTGTAAACAAAACAAATAATATTCAAAATAATAATTTAACAAAAGAAACTTTTTCAAAAGCCAAAAAAGAGATTCGTCCGATTATAAAAACAAATAAATACAAAGAAATACTTAATAATAATAAAGATTTAAGTACTGGTTTTGTTAAGCCAGCAGTTAATGTGTCAAAGCAAGATAAGGCAAGGGTTATTATTAGATACAAAAGTGCACCAACCAAAGAAAGTGAAGACAAAGTTATTTCATCTTCTGGAAAAATTAGAAAGATAAATTCAATTCCTCTTATTGCTACAGAGATGCTCGGTTCAGATATTGATAAGATCCTAACGGATACAAATATTTTATCAATTGAAAAAGATGAAGAGGTAAAAATTGATTCATCTTCTGAGTATTTAAATAGTTGGGGTGTATCTAAGATTGGAAGTGAATCAGTCTTTGCAAAAGGTTTTACTGGAAAAAATGTGAAGATTGCTGTTTTAGATACTGGTATTGATTATAATCATCAAGATCTAGTAAATAATTATGTTGGTGGTTATAATTTTGTTTCTAATTCTACAAACACTTATGATGATAATGGACACGGTACACACGTTTCAGGAATTGCTGTTGCACTTAATAATGATTCGGGTGTTGTGGGTGTGGCACCAGAAGCAAAAATTTATTCCCTTAAGATATTAAATTCAACTGGAAGTGGTTATTCTAGCGACATTATAGAAGCGATTGATTGGGCGATTAATAATGGTATACAGGTTATTAATTTAAGCTTTGGCACAAAGAATTATCCAGGTACAGCGTTAGAAGATGCTTTTGCAAGGGCAGAAGAGTCAGGGATCGTTGTGGTTGCTTCTGCTGGAAATAATGGAACATGTAGTGGTACAACTACAGATATAGTTAATTATCCAGCTAAGTTTGATTCTGTTTTGTCAGTTGGTTCAGTAGATAGCACAAACAATCATTCATGTTTTTCTGCAACAGGAGATAGTTTAGATATTTCTGCTCCTGGTGCTTCTATTAATTCAACAAAATTAGGTGGGGCGACAGGATTATATTCTGGAACATCTATGGCTTCACCTCATGTTGCTGGTGCAGCCGCTGTACTTATCGGTGCTGGTGTGCCAGATAGAAATAGTAACGGAAGAATAAATGATGACGTTAGAGATATTTTGAAGATTGCAGCTTTTGATTTGGGAACTGTTGGGTTAGATGGTGTTTATGGTTATGGTTTATTAAAAATAGACAACGCTATTAATTATTTGCAAATACTTAAAGCAACTACTAGTACTGCGACCACAACAGATACACAAGGACAAACACAAGAATTTTCTACAACCACAACAGAGACACCGCCAGCAACAACAGAGCAAATAGTAGAGCCAGTAGCAACCACGACACCGAGTACAGAAACAGTTGCAACCACAACACCAACACCAAACACAGGAACGATTGCAACTTCTACAAATCCAATATCTGAACCAGTTGCTCCAGTTGTTAGTAGTCCTGCAACAAGTACGCCTGCTCCAGCAACAGCCACAACAACCGTGGATAAGCCTTACCCAGTTCCTATTATTAGTACACCAACAAATAATACAGTTGCGAATCCAACAGTGCCGATTACAGAAAACCCTCCTCAGATTATTGTTCCTGTGACACCAATTAATAATCCTGTAATTATTAAACCGACAACTACAATTCCAGTTTATAAAACATTACCTGATCAGGCATCAGATAGAGCAAAATTACAACAAGAATTAAATAGATATAAAAAAGAAGCAGAAGAAAGAATCAAAAAAGAAATAGAAGAAAAACTTAAAAAAGAATTAGAAAAAAGAGAAAAAGAAAACAAAGAGCGTTTAATAAAGGAAGCTGAGAAACTTAAAGAAAAGCAAAAAGAAGAAGAGAAAAGAATAAGAGAAGTATTGAAGAAAGAAAAAGAAAAGATAGAAGAAGACAGGAAACGCTATTTAGAAAAACTTAATTCTTCTAATGGTTTGATAAAGAATCAAGTAAATGGAATTCTTAAGAAAGAAAATAATTCAGAAAGAAGATAAAAAACAGCGCCGAGTTAATCGGTGCTGTTTTTTTTATTCATCTTTTGTTTTACCTAATGGTATGTACGCCCAGGCTCTTTCATGAAAATAATAAAGTATTGTACTGTATCCGTTTACCAAAGTTACTATTCCAAGCGTTGCTATTGCGCTTTTTGTAAAAAAGTAAGCAACGAAGGCATCAGCGGTAATACTCAAAATACGATAAGTTATTGATTTTATAATTGAACGTTGATGTTTTTCGTTGGCTTTTCTTTTCATTTTATTTTATTAGTTTAATGTATAAGATTATATCATGGTGTATATTTTTTTAATAAATTTGCAGAGTTTCAAAAAAGAAATTAGAATGAATTCATGAAAAATCTTTCCAACAAAACCCTCATATTTTTGATGTTCTTTCTTATTTTGATATATTTTTTCTTGCCAAAAGATAATTTAGTAGATAGTGATAAGTATGTTTCTGATATTAAGACTGTTCAAAGTAAGATAGAAAATAATTTCTCTCTTAATTCTTTTAATGAAACAAAAATCTTAAATAAAAAGGAAAAAGAAATAAAAGAGAAAGAACTTTTTGAATATTTAGAGGTTATTGATAGTTGTAATCAGTATTTTGTTGGAGGATGTATTAATGTTAGAAATGGTCCAGGTGTTAATTACGGTGTAATCACCAGATTACGTAACGGTGTAGTGCTTAAAGCAAAAGAAAAAGTAAAATTTAATGAAGAAGAATGGTATCAAATTTCTTTTGAAGATGAGTGGCTTAGATATCCAGAAAGAGTAGAAGGGGATTTGTATGTATCTGCAAAATATGTGAAGTCATTTTTAAATGAAGGGAAACAAGAATTAAAAGATGAAACACAAGAGTATAATTATTTGATAAGCACTACATCTAAAATGATAATAGTTGATCGGTCTGATCAAAAGTTGTATGCATATGAAAAAGGTGAATTGTTTATGAAAGAATCCGTCTCTACCGGTTTAGATGTTACCCCAACACCAAGGGGAATATTTCATGTTTATAAAAAGACACCAAGCAGATATATGCAGGGGCCAATAGAAGGAATAAGTGAGAAGGAATATGATTTGCCCGGTGTTCCTTGGAATCTTTATTTTACAAAAGAGGGGGCTGTTATACATGGTGCATATTGGCATGATAATTTTGGTAAACAATGGTCAAATGGGTGTGTTAATTTACCAATTGATAAAGCAAAAGAATTATATATGTGGGCAGATATTGGTACAGAAATAATAGTTAGAGATTAATAAATTAAAAAACCTGTAACCCTTACGGGGTCACAGGTTTGTTTTTTTAAGACTCTTTTGCTTTGCACAGACTTTCTATTTCAGCAACAATTGCCTTTTGGGTTTTTGTGAGTTTACGGTTCCTCTTAAGGTGAGTCATGAGTTCAAGAGTTTCTGTGATCATCTTTTGTGTTGGATTATCAGAAATATTATGTAAACGATCAGCAAGTTTGATGACAAGAGCGTAGTTACTTATACCAAGAAGTTTTTTCTTATGATATGCAAGCTTACCAATTCTTTTTATTTCTTCTTCATCATTTGTTAATTCAAAAACCAAACTTGCAACAAACGGTGAAAACATCTGCGAAATTTGTTCAAAGGTTAACTTAGTATCTTCTAATGTATCATGAAGTATTGCTGCACATATTAATTCACCAAGGTGTTTGCTTCTTTTGAAGGCGACAACAATAAGAGCAACAGCGATTGTGTGATGATAGTATGGGTCACCAGAAACTTTTCTGGTTTGTCCTTTGTGATATTTTTGTGAAGCACTTATTGCAGACATCACCAATGCAATGTTATTAACTAAGTATCTTCGACTCATTTTCTCTCCTTGCGAGCTATTTGAATGTGCCTAATTTCATACTAATTAATATTATTAATCGTGTCAAATTTTGTTTATCCCGTTGAAATAGACCTCATTTTCTTTCAGTATTTTAATAACTTTATATTTTCCCTTGGTGAATGTTTTGTTGTTGTACTTGATGTGTGTAGCTTCAAGAATAATAATACTAGCTTTTGGTTTAGATAAAGCACCAAAGCCTTTTGTTTCTAGTAAGGGTAATTCTCCTTCTAGCCAATAACAACGTTGGCCATCTTTCAAAAATTCGTAAGTCTCATTTTCTTCTAAAGGAAAAGGGATGCATTCTTCTATCTTTCTGTTTCCAGAATTAAATTCAGAAATATTTCTTAATGCCAGATCTGGATTAAATTCAATTTGTATTCCCATAATAAATAATATTATATCAAAAATTAATTTGGTTGACTAACACTAAAATTAATGTTAGTTTGAAAAAAGACAGTTTATTTATTATTGAATAAGGAGGTGATTATTTTGGTTGAAATTCCTTTGGGATATCTGAAAGATAAGATAAAGGAAGTTCTATCTTCCGGTCTTTCTGTTGTAGTTATTGGTTGGATAGATTCTAATCATAGTGATTTTACAAGGTCAATTCCTAAAAGCATGGTTTCGTTTTTTGAAACAAAACCAAGCTCTATTTCTAAAAAAGTTGGTTTTGTTTTGTTTACTAGGTTTATGACGCATAAGACATATCACAATGTAAAGAATGGAAATTGTGTTTGGGCTACGCCACTTGGTGTTGGTGTAATCAAGGACATACTTTTTTCTTGTGAAGACGTTTTTGCTTCAAAAAAAGAAACACTAGAAGTTCAGGCTTGTGTAGAAGATGAACCTGACACCAGAATGAGTGAAGCCGATTTTGCTTTACTTGATTTTCTTACTCAACCAAATAAGGAGAATGTTGAGATGGATGCGACTGAGATCTTCGCCGAAGCTTTTCTAAGGAAAGCAAACAAAGATGGTCTTGTTAGTTCTTTTGATTTAAGTAAGATTATTTCAGAGGTGAAGCTTGATAAAACCCCAAAACAATTAATGCGTGATGGCGTAATTGATCCTGTTAAAAGTGAAGGGAAAGAGCGTGTGGGTTGGTATAAGGCTGGTAAAAATATGGTTCTTGAATCAAAAAAAGAAGAACCCAAAATTCCAACCACACCCCATGAACGTCTTGAGTTTTTGATTTCTCAAGAATTTAGTCTTTCTGCTCAAAAACAAGAGCTTCAAGTGAGAATTGCTGAAATAGATAAAAGTCTTCAAATGATCCAAACCGCTAAGGGTCTTATTGGTGACCTCGATTCTTTGTTTGAGAAATTGAAACAAAAATAATTATTCAAAAAATTAACCACACAGATTCTGTGTGGTTTTTTTTCTTGAATATTTTTATAAATAGTTGTAGTCTTAATTTAGATAAATAAAAGGAGGTGATATATGTCTATATATTTGGGTAATGATTTTTGTATATTTTCTAGTACAAATGATTATCTTGAAGTGTTAAGACAGATAAGTCGCTTTCAGAATCATAGAAATTTTGGTAAAAAAGTTTTTGTTAAAAAACCTAAGTTTATTCCTTGTTGGTTGTGTAAAATACTTTTTAAAAATTTTGGTGTAGAAGGTAATGTGTTTTTTATAGAATATAATGATTTTTACAAAAGAGATATTTACAGTGTTCTTTTTGATGCAAATGGAGAAAATATTACTTGTTTTTATTTTGAAGATGATTTGGAATTTAAATCATAAAGCGGCACCTTCGGTGCCGCTTTCGCATTCTTGTTTTAGTTTTTACATTGATAATATAAATGCTGTAATCATTAAACCGATTAATTGATAACTTGTCATTACAAAAATTTGTTTAATCCAAAATTTCTTTTTTGTATTTGCCCAAATGACACAACTAATTTGTGTTGGAGCTACAAAACCAAGCCATACCCAACCAGCTACTCCATATGCATGGAATCCTACATTTGCCATTTTTAAATAATGAATGAACATTGCTAAAACAAATGTAAAAATTAATGTTAATATAATTTGTAAAATATAAAATGGTGCCATTTCTTTTTGCATCTTCCCAAGTTCTTCTTTTGAAAGATGTGTAGCTTCCATAATTTGCATCCACCATTTGCCAAACATAATAGGGGAATACCAAATTGCTCCTAAAATAAACTGAACCACTGTTGCTAATATAATCAATGTGTAATTTATTTCCATATACTTAAAGTATATTACTTATAGACAAGAATTCAATAGTTTTTAAAAATTAAAAAGTGGCACCCGAAGGGTGCCACTCAGCTAGATTATTTTGGAGGATATATGTGATATGTAACAGATCGGTGAATCAAGCCAGCTTGATTTGCTTTTTCGCCACTTGATACCAATACTCCACCTAATGATTCTGGGATTTTTCTGCTTGGGATATTTGCTTCTGCGACGGGGTATATTAAGTATTCGTAAGATACATTTCTATCTGCCCACTCTTTCATTCCTTTTACGGCTTCTCTTCCGTACCTGTTTCCTTGTATGGATGTTTTTGTCCAAATACCAAGTTCCGGGGTGTTTGTATCTAAATGATGAAGACCAACACAACCAAGAAATTCCACTGTGTCTTTATGAAGAATAACTGCTACAATATCAGTACCTTGCCATTGTTTTATAATGCTTTCTTTGATGAAAGCGCGAGTATCTTCAATTTTTTTGGGTGCTGATGGCCACATGTATTTGGTTACAGTATCATCAAACACATTAAAGATTTCTTCTGCATAAGTGAGATCAATAGGCATAAGAAAGAGTCTATTTGTTTCGACTCTAAATCCTTCTAGGCGTCTTGGGTTTAGTAACACGCTTTTCTCCTTTATAAAAATTAATAAAGTTCTATCTTATTTTATAATAATTGATTTATTTGGCAGCGTCAAGCTCTGTGTTTGACAAAATATAAAAATGTAGTACTCTAGTATGTAGATATCTTAAATGGAGGTAATCCATGAATATGGAAATTTCAAAACATGGTCATCTTCGTGCTATGGACAGAACCAGGATGTTACCAGAAGATGTTCTTTCGGTCGTTAAAAGTGGAATGGTTGTACCTCTTGGTTTTGTTAATGGGTGCGAATTTCTCCTTTTTTATTCACCGTTTGATCGTGATGGCAAGATTGCAGTTGTTTCAGAGGAAAGAACTTTACTCATTTCTGTATGGGAACCCTTTTTTACTTTACCTGCAGGAATAATTAGGCCAACAAGAGATATGGTGAATGAGTCAAAGAGGTTATTCAGTGCTTTTTTGTTTGGTAAGTTAGGAGGAAATACGAAAATATTTAATCCAAATGATCTACTCTCTGTTAATGTTCGTGCTATTTATGGCGAACAAATAAAAGGGGAGTATGATTTATCTGCAGTAACTAGATCAGGGTCAAAAGATCTTAAATATGTTATTGATTCCTCATCAGAAAAACTAAAGGGTATAGTTCTCGGGTTTGAAGAGGAAATGATTTCTTTGCGGGAATTGTTTTATGAAATAACAGTCTTTGATCCAAGTACTCCCCATATTGTGGAGCGCTCACATAGTATCAAGCATTCAACTCTGGCAGATAAATTTTTGTTGATTGAAACAATGGTATTTGTCAGGGTGCAAGTAATGATCTTAGATGAGGTTCAGTATGATTATAAGGATCTAACAATGATGAGGTCAAAATCAAAATCGTTAGAGCTTGTAATTTCTTGCCTTAGAGAAGATTTTCAATCACTGGTAGATGCAGTAATTAGTTGCGGTGTACCATTGAATCATGTAAGGTACAAAATTAATTTCATTAATAGCAAGACCTTACTCCCATCAGTTGATCCATTGATAGTTAAACACGATAATTTTGTTAGACTTTTGACCGTTTGATTTTTGATCAAGCGGTTTTATTTTTGTTTGATTATGTATATTTAGTAAAATATAAAAGTAATTTAATTACGCAAAATTATTTCTGTTATATTTCAATAATTGCATATATTGGTAAGTGATCAGAGGCCTCTGATTTGATTACTCCACTTTTAATAATATTAATATTTTTTGTTGTAAAAATGTAATCAATTTTTTCGTCTTTGTTTGTGTGAGAAGCATCTTCTCCACATTTCATTCTCTCTTTTATCTTTGTGATGCTTTCGCTTTCAGAGGTATCATTAAAATCACCAGCTATAATAGTGTTGTTATTTGATATTAATTTTAATAAATTTTCAACTTGTCCTACCCTAACATCGCTTGGGTGAGCTGCATGAACCAGGTGAGTAGATAATATATCAATGTTACCTTTTTCAAATTCTATAGTTATTTTTAAAGCAGTTCTAGAATTATTTTCTGACAATGTATGAGATTCACTATTTATAATTGAGTGTTTAGACAATACAGCATTCCCCCAATGTTTACTACTTTTTATGTCGTGTTGTTGTAGCAAATATGAAACAGAAGGAGAGAGTGTTTTTGTGTTCGTAAATTTCCAATTGTAACCAAGTGTTTTTGCTACTTCTTCTGCGTTATTATTTTTTCCATCCTCATCCTCCAAAACTTCTTGAAGTGCAATAATGTCGGCATCTGCTTCTTTTAAACAGTTAATTATTTCGGGTAGATTTTTACCTCCCCAAATATTCCAGGATATAATTTTTAATTGTGACATTATATTAGTATATATTAATTAATGAGATGTGCGAGTTAGGAATTTTACTAAGCGGTTGTTGCTAGTAGAATGAAGGCTAAAATTATAATGATGAAGAAGAAGGCGAGGGTGTAAAAGAATAGATTGACAGCTTCTTTCTTTTTTCCATCAAGATACCAAAGTATAGGTCTTCCTAAAACAAGTGATGCGGTCACTGCAGCTGAAAATACAAATAACATGAGCATCATTATTGGAGCAAATACTGTGTCTGGTTTATCAACAAAATCAAAATAAGTTGGTACATAAAATAAGAATGATGCTACGAAGGCGATATAAAGTGCTGTTAGTAAAGAATTAATACATGCGTATTTAAAAATATTTTTTTTCATATAAATAAGTATATCACTTTTGCTGACCCTATGGGACGAAGTTGGAACACAGATATTTTTTGAAAAAATACAACTAAAATGACTATAATTGTACGGTTTAATACAAAGTTATGTATTAAGTTGACATTTAAAACCTAATTTAGTATACTTAAATATATAAAAATATATGATAAAAAATATTAAATTTGATAACTTTTATTCTTTTAATAAAGAACAGGAGATTAGTTTTGTTGCAAAAAAGAAGGAAACTTATGATTATTTTCAGTCAAAGTCTGGAGACCAGATAACTAAAATAGCTGGTTTCGTTGGTGGTAATGCTTCTGGTAAAACTAATGTAATGAGAGTTTTTAGTTTTTTAAGTTATTTTGTTTGTGAAAGTGTAAAAAAAGACCCATTAAATTTAAACATAGTTTATAAGACTTTTTTTAACAATAACAAACCATCAAATTTTAGTGTTGAGTTTGAAATAAAAGATTTTCTATTTTTTTATGATTTTTCTATTCATGAAAATAAAATTACTAGTGAAAATTTAAGCTTAAAAACCATAAAAAAGAATTCTAAAAAAATTAAGCTTTTTTCTCGTGAATTAAATAATGTAACTTTTTTAAATAAAGATTATTTTAAAAGTTTTCCAAAGGACTCAAAAGAATTTTTGAAACAAATTAGATTAGATGTGTCACTTATTGCTTTTTTGAAAGCTAGTTACAGTATCGAAATTATAGATATTGTGTATGATTATTTTTTCAAATTTAAAACTAATATAAATGAAAAAGGTCAAAAAAATAATGTAATGCATCAAGTTAATTCTTTAGTTACATATTTAGAAGATATTAAACTTAAAAAAGAAATGGAGGATTTTATTAGACATTTTGATATAGGTCTAGACGGCTTTGAGATAAAAAAAGAAACCAATAAAGATAAAAAAGTTGAAATATCTGTTCAGGGAATACATAAGACAAAAGAAAAAAATAATAAGTTAGATTTTTCTTATGAATCTCAAGGAACTCAATCATTATTTTTTACACTAGCAAATATTTTAAAATCAATAAAAGAAGGTGATGGTGTAATTATTATAGATGAGATAGAAACCGGTTTCCACCCAGAAGCATTAAACAAAATAATAAGTTATTTTATTGATGAAAATAAAGATAAAAAATCTCAAATTATTTTTTCCTCACACTCATTAGGTTTTATGAATAAACTTGATATGCATCAAATTTATTTAGTTAAAAAAGATGATGACAGTGAAAGTTTAGTTTATCGTTTAAATCAGGTAGAAGGTGTTAGGTCAGATGAAAATTTTTTAGCAAAGTATATGTCTGGTTCTTATGGTGCCTTTCCAAAAATAAAAGTATAAAATGACTAAAACCATTATTAAATCAAAGTATACAGGTCTTCTTTTTGGGGAAGGTGGTAAAGATAAAAAGTTTTTACAAGCTCTATCTGGATTAGAAAAGTTTAAATATTACACTCAGGACTGGGAAGAGTTTAGTTGTGACCATGCTTTCGGAGGTTCTCCTAGAAATATTTTGGAGCAGTGCCGTAAAGTTACTTCTCAGGTTCAGTTTAATATAATTATTTGTTTTATTGATTTAGATAAACTTAAAAAAGATTTCCCTAAAACTTGGCAAAAAGAAAAAGATAAATTAGAAAAAGAATATTCTAGTTTTTCTATTGTTTGGCAATTAGATAATGCTGAGGAAGAATATAAAAAATTTATAGGTGAACAGAAAGACAAGAATAAATTAAATAAATTAGCAATAAAGAAGATAGAAAAAATAGTGAATTCTGATTTTTGGAAAAGAATACTTAATCCTATTAAAGCAAAAGAATCTGAGTTGAAAAGTAGATAGTTTTTATTGTGTTTGAATAATAAGGATACCTCCTTCTTTAATGTTTTCTGATTTTAGATTATTTGTTTTTATGACTGAAGCCTTAGAAACACCAAAAAGTTTTGCGACAATATCTAGAGTGTCTCCTTTTTTAACTTCGTACTTAACTTGAGTATCTGATATTTCTTCTTGGTTTATTTTAGGTGAATTTGTTTGTTTTGTGTTTGAGAAAAATTCATTTAAATTTATTTGTTGTGTTGGGTCTGGTGTATCAACTATTTGAATACGAAAATTTCTGTTAATTAAGAATCCGATTATAAAAGCTGAAAGCACTAAAAGAGAAACCAAAGTTATGGTTATTGTTTTATTAGAATTCATGTCGTAAGGTTCTATATTAAAATTTGATAGCAAAACACCGCCATTGAAAATGGGAGAACCTTACGAGTAGACCCACTCCATGGCGGAGCTTTAGTCGTAAGGTTCTTCAATTGTGTTTTATGGTTATTATAATAACATATCTTGACTTTTCTTTCTAAGAGGTGAGATACTATACAAAGTACATAAGAATTTTGATAGTGATTGCACTAGCTCACTAATCTATAAAAATATCTATACCTGAAAAACTGCATTTAAAGCTTCAGGACTAACTAATGTGTCATAAAAAAAGAATTTTGTACCTAATAAATAATTAGGTGGTTTTTCCATATAGTAAATATTTAATAGATGGGGTCATTTCTTACTTCAGTGATGTGTATGACATAACACTTACACCTGAACAAGCAAATGAGTATTTAGACTCTTATGTTGGGTTATTTTTGGCTTTTGCTGATGACTATGAGCGAAAGATAACTAGATAAAAAGAGGTCTGGGGAAAGATAGACTTTTCCCCAGCTGTGGGCAACTCCTCCCGAAAGGGAGTTGTCCACACGGCTGGGTGTAAAGTCGTCATCTTTGTAAAATTATTAGGGGTTGTGTAGTTGAAATTTGTGTGTTGTGGTACCCACCACTAACTTGCTTATAGTGGTATAATTGGAGAAAATGTTATTTATCAAGGGTTTTTTAGTAATTGATTTTGCGACATTAAAATGGAGCTTATTTATTAAGACTTTTTTAGAATTAAAATAATTAAAGGTATAATTTTATTTATGAAGTATATAATTTATTGTAGAAAGTCCACAGAAGGAGAAGATAGACAAGTTTTATCTTTAGATGCTCAAGAAAGAGAACTTCATGAGCTTGCATTTAAGTACGGTCTTAAGGTTGTTGGTGCATACAGAGAAAGTAGGTCAGCTTTACATACTGGCAGACCAGTATTGGCTCAAGTAATAAAAGAAATTAAATCAGGCAGAGCAGATGCGATTCTGTGTTGGAAGTTAGACAGGTTATCTAGAAACTTTAAAGATAGTGGTGAAATAATACATTACTTACAAACTTCAGTTATTAAGGAGATTAGAACTCATGAAGCAACTCATATTCCTAGTGACTCTGTATATCAAATTCTTTTTACACTTGGTCAAGCAAATCAATCAAGTAGAGATTTAAGTGTGAATGTTAAGCGTGGTAACAGAGAGAAGCTCTCAAGAGGTGGATTACCAGGTGTTGCTCCTTTTGGATATCTTAATGATAAAGCGGATAAGACTATTGTTATAAATAAAAACACAGCTTCTTATGTTAAGAGAATGTTTGAGTTATATGCAAATCAAAATAAAAGTTATGGAGAAATATCGGATATTCTTTTTTCGGAAGGATTAAGAACAAAGACAGGTAGAAAAGTTTTTAAGAGTACAGTACAAAAAGTTATTACTTCAAAATTTTATATGGGGATTATCGAAAGAGAAGGAAAGTTGTATCAAGGAATTCATGAACCTGTTGTCTCAAGAGAATTATTTGAAAAAGCTCAAAAGGTTACAAGTGATAAATCTAGACCAAGACCAAGTAAACTATTCTTTCCATTTAGAGGTTTTCTAAAGTGTGCTTCTTGTGGTTGTGCTTTAACTTCATCTATTAAAAAGGGACATGATTATTACTATTGCACTAACGGTAAAGGAAAGTGTGTGCAACATAAAAGTTATTTAAAAGAAGAAGAGGTTGTTCCAATGTTTCAAGAAGCTTTCAAGAAGTTAGCTTTCGACCAGAGACTTGTTGAGCTTGTTTATCTAGCTTCTAAGGAAAAGAAAGAAAGTCTAAGTAACTATTCTACTAGTGTTATAGATAAGCTACAGGAAGACCTAAAATCGCTCCCATTGAAAGAAGCAAAGCTACTTGATACTTTTCTTGAAGAAAAGATTTCAAAGGAACTATATGATGAAAAATGTCTTTCAATTAAAAATGAAAAAGTTTTACTTCAAAAAGAGATAAGAGATTTAGAAACGAAGAAACCATCTGCAACTTTGGAACCAGTGAAAAATGTATTTATGCAAGGAATTACAATAGGAAATGAGTTTAATGAATCAACTCCACAAGGTAAACCAGAAGTTATATCAAAAGTACTTTGGAACCTTTCTGTAAAAGATAAAAAAGTTGTTGATATACAATACAAAAGTGCTTATCAAACACTTGCATATTCTCCTAAAAAACTCGCTTTTTCTCAATTGCTGGGGTACATGGACTCGAACCACGATACTCAGGACCAAAACCTGATGTCCTACCATTAGACGATACCCCAAAAGATGGTTGTTAGTTTTTAGGGACTAGTGGCTAGTTTATTCATAAAATTTGCTTTGCAAATTTTATTAACCACAAGTCTGTTTATTTAAGTACGTCACTTTATCTTTTTAGTCCTTCGTACTCAGGACTGCTATATTTGTCCGCTCGCAAGCTCACTCGCTGATGTCCTACCAGTAGACGATACCCTAAAAGATAGTTGTTAGTTTTTAGAAAAACCAATAAACATAAATTTTTAATTTTCAATTTTTAATTTTCAATCAATTTTCAATCATTTAAATATTAATAATTGATTAGAAATTTGTAATTAATAATTAGAAATTAGTAGATAATATACCACATTTTGTTATTTTTTTCTAGTTTTTCTGTTTTGTTGTGTTTAAATATTTTTTATTTGTTATTTTTTTAAAATTAAAATTCAAAAATTAAAATTTTTTGATTGTTATCCACATAGATATACACATTTACATAAAAAAATAATTAGTCAATTTTGAAAAAACAATTATTTTATAACGCTTTTGGTTAAATTATTTAACACATATTTTTGATTTGCACGAATGGCTTGCTCGGTTGTATACTCTTATCTATTAACTTATAAATTTTTCTTAAATCAAACTTCTTATGTCATTTAATTCACCAGAAAAAGGAATTCATTCTAACAGTGGAGCAACTACAGAATCGGAAGAGTTTGATCAAAGTTCTATATTAATGACAAAACCTCTTAAAGAGTGTTTGGAATATGCAAAGGGTAGATATAAGCAATTAGATGGTGACATGGCTAAGATTTGTTTTTTTACAGCGAAGATGGCAACAATGGGTGGGGCATTAACAAGAGAAGCTGCAAATAGTCCCATATGGGAAGAAACTGATCAAGATATAGCAAAAAGATACGGTAAAGCAGCATAAAACTTTTTAGATATACTTGTGGTTAACTTTGTTGACACTGTTCTATATTTGTGAGAGAGTGAAGATATAAGCCATTTTTGGTGTTAAAAAATCGTTATTTTATGGCCATTATTAGTGAATTAAAGCATATATTGGGTAATTCTGAACTTACTTTTGAGGAAGTGAGAGCTTTTGAGACTGGCCTTGTAATGCTTACAGAAAATGAACAAAAAGAATTTGCTAGAATAGTTGCTGAAGATCCTGAGCTAATATATCCACTATATATAAACTTTAAAGCAAAACTACACGCCGCTAACGGAACAGAAAAAGAATGGGAAAAAGCAATAGAGACTGAAATAGTTCAATTCGAGGATTATTTGAAGAAGAAAAAGAAAGTAGGAGAAGAAATTAAATAACCCACAAAAAAATAAACGGTTTTGCGAAGCAAAACCGTTTATTTTTTTGTGGGTTTTGGTTATTACTATAAAACAATTAATTATTTATGTATAATTTGTTTATGCAACAAATTATACAAGGACTGAAAATAGTTTTTTCTAAAAAAGAAAGCATCTCTGTTTTTTCCTTTTCTTTGTTTTTAATGATTTTGGGTTTTTTTGCTATATATAATTTTCAAACAGCAATTCAAATTTTTTCTTTTAATTTGCCTATACTAAAAAAGACATCTCTATTCTTCGGTACTTTTTTTGATATGACTCAAATATACTCTGTTCAAATTTTACCTTTATTTATTTTTGGGGTTGCTTTTGGAGCGTTAACTGTATCTTTAATTTTTACTTATGTAAAGATTAGAAAAGATTTACTTGTTAAAAGTGGTGTGTACAGTGGTTTTGGTTTGTTATTGGCAATACTTGGGCTTGGTTGTGCTGCTTGTGGCACAGTTGTGTTGCAGATGGTCTTTTCTTTTTTGGGGTTTGGTGGACTTATATCCTTCTTACCTTATAAAGGTTTGGAGATTGGCTATATTGGATTAACACTTCTTGTTATAAATTCGTTATTGCTAGCAAAAAGGTTGGGTAAACCACTGGTGTGCTAGTTTAATTTAAAATTTTTAATTACTAATAAAGGAACCTAGACTCCCGTATGCACGGGAATGACACACTTATAAACTAAAAATTAAATATGGGTGATATAATATATTTATGTCTCATTCTGCAGAAACACCAAAACAAGCAATAAAAACAATTGTTGCTTTTGTTATAGTTTTGCTCGGTGCTTTTTATTATGAATTACCAAATCTTGGTTATACTGTTCCAACTCCAAAAGTAGAAAATGTTATAGGAACTTTTTATAAAGTTACAAAAGTTATAGATGGAGATACTATTCAAATAGAAATGAATGGTAATTTAGAAAAAGTTAGATTGATAGGTATTAATACTCCAGAAACCGTTGACCCAAGAAGACCGGTTGAATGTTTTGGTAAGGAAGCAAGCAGAAGAATGAAAGATTTGTTATCTGGTCAAATTATTCGATTGGAATATGATGATTCTCAGGGTATAAGAGATACATATGATAGAATTCTTGCTTATGTTTATTTAGAAGATAATCAAATGATTAATCGCAAAATGATTGCCGAAGGGTATGCTTATGAATATACATATATGTCTCCGTACAAATATCAAAAAGAATTTAGAGGTTTACAAAATTTCGCAAGGACAAATCAGTATGGGTTGTGGTCTTTAAGTTCTTGTAATGGTAAGAAAAATTAAATAATTAATTATGGAAACAGCAAAGTATTTATTATCAAGGGTTATATTTTTAATACCAATAATTATAGTTTTTGCTATTTTGTACAAAATGGGGACAATGCTTGTACCGTTTTTGCCAAAAACTTTTAGTAGTGTTTTTGGAGAAGGGGATATATTGCCACCACCTGGATCGCTTAGTTTGCTTGGTCAAAATGGTAAAAAAATAGAACCAACATTACACACTGATGATAAAAATAATTATTTTGTTTATCAAAATGGTACACCTAATTTTAATAATCAAACAAATGGTACTGGTGCAAATAATAGTGGATATATGTATATTAGTTATGACAAAAACGGAAAGGCTATTTATACAGATGTAAACGGTAATGTATTAAACAGTAACGGTACAATAAAATCATCCTCGGGTAATCAAACCAATACAGGTAATGTTGCCTATGAAAGGTCTTCCTATGTTCGTAATTTATCAATATTTGAATACGGACATATATACACAGGTCTTAGATTTGTTGGCGAAGCAAAGGGGACAATGTTTAATAATGGAGTATTTCCAATTTTTATTATTGATAACAATGGGCGTATTTTGGCGCAAGAGCAAGCTGTAGCACAAGAAAGATGGGCTGTGCCTGGTTGGGTTCGTTTTGAAGTTAAGGTAAATAGTGTGTTGCCAGTTAATATACCTTGTCGTTTTGTTTTCCAAGCGGCACCTGGGTCAACAGATGGTTATAAAAAAGTTTTTGTAACTTTTTCTGAGACTTGTAATTAGGTACTTGTTTAAAATAAAAAGCGGTGCCGTAGGCACCGCTTTTGTTAGTCGTGTGATTCACCAACACGAATGAATTCTTTTCTTGTTTCTTCGTTTGCCGCTTCTTCACACATGCGTAGTCTTTCTTCTTTTAGAAAATCTTCCAAATCTTTTTGTTCTTGTGCTGCAAGCCCTCCAAGATGTGAAATGTATTCTCTTACTCCAGAAAGACGATCGTCTGCATATCCGTCAAAGCCCATTCTTCTTGCTGATCTCGTCATTCGTCCAATCCAGTTTATGTTTTGGTCGTATTCTGCTGATGTGCGCAACATTTCTTCTGCTGTTTCTACATCTATTTCTGTCCAAGGCATTGCTGTCTCCAAAGAAGGTGGTTGAATATTTGAATTAGGAGCTTTTTCCATTTTATATAGTACAACAATATTTGTTATATGACAAGTCTATCAATTACAGCTTTTACAAGTGCTCCATCTGCATTAGAACCTAGTTCACGCATCATCTGACCAACAAATTGACCTTTTTTACTTGCGTCAATTGGAGATTCTGCTAATTTTGCTTTTACTTTGCTTTCTATTTCTTCTTCAGACATTTGAGCTGGAAGCATAGCTTCAATTACAGATAGTTCCGCTTTTTCACTTTCTGCTAAATCTTCACGTCCGCCGGATACGAATTGATCAATAGAATCTTTGCGTTGCTTTGCCATTTTTTTGATAACCTTCATACAGTCATCGTCTGATAATGGATCTGTTGGTGGGCGACCTTGTGTAACTAATTCATTTGTAAATGCTGCTGATATAAGACGCAAAACTTGGAGGCGATCCATCTCTTTTGCAATCATTGCAGCTTTGATTTGAGCTTTGATATTTTCTTGCATAATGGGAATATTATAGCATAAGAATAGTTTATCGTGTTAAATAAAATTTGAAGATAATATCCACTTCAAATTTTAATTTTAAAAATAAAGTTTTAAAAATTATTTAACACGATGAATAGTTTTCACCGCCTTAAGCGGGATAAATTAGTTTCTGGTTGATAGTTAAAAATATGGAAAATTTGCTTCTCAAATAAAAAGTAAAAAGGCGCACGAATGAAGTTCGTGCGCCTAGGTGTTTTCTCACCGTGTTTCAGCCCTTTTTGGGGAAGGGGGTGGTGCTGACATGCGCTTCTTTTCTGTTTGTGCATGCCTCATTGCACCGTATGTTTGTGTTTGTATTGGTTGCTGTACCTCTTTTTTTTCAGGTTTTGATCCTACTAACATCAAAGTTCTCCGATTGTTGAAACAACAGTTAAAAATAGTAACATGTATATAAAACAAAGTCAAACAAAGCCTGTCCCGTATGTTATACTTATTTTTATGTTAAATACTTTTTTAATAATTGTTCTTGTGGTTATAATTTTTGTTTTACTTTTTGTGATTTTTAGAAAACAAAACACAAAAGACAACAAAGAACAGGAAAGGGCTTTTATTTTGCTTCAAAATCAATTGGATAAATTAAGTAATGTAATGGAAGATAGATTTGCTCGTTCACAGTCGGAGCTTCATCAGGTTTTGCGTCATCAAGATAGTGAATCCAAAAAATTAATTACTGATATAACAAGAGAATTAACAGAGGTCAAAGAATCCAGTAAGCAAGTTTTTTCTGTAACAGAACAATTACAAAGTTTAGAAAAGATTTTAACCCATCAAAAGCAGCGTGGAAATTTGGGTGAGCTTTCTTTGGAAATGATACTTGCTAATATGCTTCCGCCAGGACAATACGAAATGCAGTACAGGTTTTCTGATGGTTTGATTGTAGATGCAATTATCAAAACCAAAGACGGAATGATACCGATAGATTCCAAGTATTCACTTGATAATTATCAGAGGTTAATTAATTCTGAACTAGAAGAAGATATCGCTTATTTTCAAAATGAATTTAAAAAAGATATACAGAAGCGTATTGATGAGACAGCAAAATATATAAAACCAGATGAAGGTACACTTCCATTTGCTTTTATGTTTATACCAGCGGAAGGTATTTATTATGATTTGTTAGTAAATCAAGCTTCAAAAGGTTCTGTAAACACACAAAATTTGATTGAGTATGCATATCATAAGAAAAAGGTTATTATTGTTTCTCCAACGACATTTTATGCATATCTCCAGACGGTTGTTTTTGGCTTTAGGGCACTCAAAATAGAAGAATCAGCAAAACATATAGAGCAAAGAGTTCAAGAACTAGGAAGGCATATGCTTTCTTATGAGGATTATTTTAAAAAGCTTGGTAATTCTTTATCTACAACAGTTGGTCATTACAATAATGCATACAAAGAACTCAAAAAGGTTGATAAAGATGTTTTTAGGATCGCCGGTGAAAGTGTCGGTATAGACCCACTTGTAATTGATAAGCCATCTTTTAGTGAGGAGTAATTTTATGGACAAGATTAAACCACGACCAGAAATTAATTCTGTAGAATCTGAGAATGTTAAATATGAACCAAAACTTTTACCAACAAAGGATGGTGGAGAGGTGTTTCCTTATGGAGATAGAGAGTTTATTCCAGAACAAGAAAATGTCGTAGAAAAGTTTTGGAGTAAAGGTTTTGATGTGAATAATGATAAGTATAGGCTAATGTTAAATATCAGTGGTTTAAATTATCTTTTTAGGTTGTCAGGAGAAAGTGGTAGAAACCCATTTGGTTTATCTTTTAAAACAACTGAATATGAATATGCTATTACTAATTTAGATAAAGATGGTGAAAGTGAATTATTTGAACGATTGGCAGATTTTTTAGAAACAGCTTATGTTAACTCTAGAGAAAGAATAATTTTAATTGAAATTTCTCCAGCGGATTCTTCATATTCTGTGGAAGAGATAGAGGATTGTGTATCTAAAATATTAGGCAAAACAGATAAATATTCTGAGGAAGAATTAAGGAGTAACTATAAAGGTTTTAAAATTTTTGATTTATATGAGGATGTTTTTGGTGTAGATTATCATGATGTTCATTATAATTCTATAAGTAGAGCAAGTGCACGTTCTAGGTATTTTAAAATTAAGTTTAAAAAATATTTCAAAAATTGGGAAGTGGATGATTTTTATAAAGACCCCGTTAGATTTTATTTGAGAAGAAAGTCAGATAAGCCATCTTTTAGTGAGGAGTAATTCCTTGTTAAATGTTTAAAGTTGTTTTAGTATAGATAATAGTTTTGTTGTTTTTAAGGAGGGTCAAATGTTAGAGATCATAGAGACTTTGACTGTTTCTGTTTTTTGTTATCCTACACATAGGTATAATTATTTTTTGTTAGCTAAAACCGGTCAGGTTCTTTCAGCTGATCACACAAAAGAAGAAATCAAATATTCTGGGTTCTTTGGCGGGCAGTCGCAAATACCTATTTTTGTCGGAATGTTTGAAATTCAAAAAGATTGGTTTGATTGGTTACCAAATAGTACAAAAGAAGAAATTGATTCAAAATTACAAGAATGTGTTCATAGATTCGGCCACCTTACTTTTTTCGAAGAGAAATCCCGCGAGTAAACTCGCGGGATTTTATATTTGATAATTACGAAGAATTAATTTAGTATTAAGAAAGTTTAGTTCTATTTCAAAAAAGGAGATTTTAAATGAATAGCACAGAACATGCTGACGATTGTTCGGCTGTGGTTGAGGTTTTGGAATATAACGTTCCTTTTTTACATCTTTTACCTGGTAAATATGGTCCAGCTACAATCTTTTATCATGAGGAGAGTGGCATTGTTATACTTGTTATTCACGCTTACGAAACAAAGGGTTTGGCTTTGGTTAGAAGCTCTGATCCAATAAAGATAAAGGCCACAGAGTATTATTTTTATAGAAGTAGTGGTTTTAGAAATAATTGCCCAATTATAAGGGAAGATATTTTTAAATGTGTTTGTTTTCGTGATTATGAAAATTGTTTAAAAACTCCAGATCTTATTTTGATTCCAGAATTTTTTTTGGAAACAGCTATAAATCAAGTTGTTTATATGGAAAGATTAAAATCGTTCTTAGAAAAACATGGTTATGTCCTACCTGTTTTAGGTAAGTGAAACATTTGAAGACCGACCCCAAAGGGGTCGGTCTTTCTTCCTTTAAATATGTTGCAAAATCTTTATTTTAATGTATAATATGTCGATTATGTCATTTGCTATTATTCAAACAGGTGGAAAGCAGTACAAGGTTGCCGTTGGTGACGAAATTGCTGTGGAAAAAATAAAAGGGGATTACAAGGTTGGAGACAGTATCACTATTGAATCTGTTGTCTTAAAAGATGACAGTAAAACAACAGAAATCGGCGCTCCTTATATAAAAGGTGCTGAGGTTAAAGCAACTATTACTGAATCTGCTAAGTTGGATAAAGTCATGGTTGTTAGATATCGTGCCAAGTCTCGCTATCATAAGCGTAATGGCCATCGCCAACCTTATATGGGTCTAAAGATTGATTCAATCAAGTAAAACAAAAAGTAGCCAATTGGCTACTTTTTGTTTTATATAAGTTATGTGTTAGGATTCTTTTTAGTTGATCGTTTTATTATTTTTCTGTGTGAGGAGAAGAAGATGGAATATGGAAAAACACTTTTGATTGAGAATTTTTGGTTTTCTTTTTTGTCAGCAGCTCTAGTTTTAGTTTTTTGTTTATTTGGTTTTGTTATTCTTTACTTGGCTGTAGACGCAATGTTTTTTGCTATTAATGATTGTCAAAACATGAGCAAAGAATTATCTGAGGTTTGTTTTGGGGAAAGACATTTAAAAGCTTTTAGTTACATTGTATTTGCTATGTTTATAATTCCTGTAATCTTTTTGTTTTCTTCTTTTCACCTAATAAAAGCCGACTATAAAAAATTTTTAGAAAGTAAAAATATTAATGTATTTACATCGTCTTTTGTTTTTATATTTGGTTTGATACTTTTTGTTTCCCTTGTGTCTTCTCATGGGAAATACGGTGACAATATTTTGATTTACAAAACTTTGTTTGATGCAGTATATTTGTCATTTTTATTTCTCGTTATGAATATCTACGTAGTTTTTTATTACAAAAAACAGATAGAATTGCGTGATAAAGAAATAGAAAAATAAACCATAACACGCGATATCTACCACTTTGCCTAAGTTTCTAACTTTTGTAAGTATGTGCGATTTGATATCGCGTGTTTTTAGTTTCTTCTTTCTAGGGCGCTTTTGAAGGTGCTTTTGTCCACATATTCAAGTTCGAGTCCTGATGATAACCCTCGTGCCAAGTTAGATAATTTTACTTTTTTAATACCAACTATTTGAGATAAGGTTTTTTCTACATATTCTCTTGTTGTGTCCCCATAATCAGTTACTGGAAGACCAAAAATCACTTCTTCTAGAATATTGTTTTCTATATCTTCAAATATACGAGTAACCAACTCTCTTATTCTTATTAGTTCAGATGGTTTGTCTGTAAGAGGTGGTACAAGACCTCCTAAAATAAAATATAAACCATTATATGAGCCTGTCCTTTCTATAGCATCTAAGTCAAGCTCTTTTTCTAGTATCATCAAAGTTTTTATATCGCGGTTTTCATTTTCGCAAATAGCACATATAGTTTTTGTACTGTTTGGATTTTTGTCGCCGAAATATTTGTAACATTTTTCACATTGCTTGCCGGTATTTTTTAATTCTTGCAAAGCATTTATTAGCTGCTCTTTGTAATGAGAATGTTCACGAAGCAAAAAATAAACAAAGCGTTTTGCTTGTTTTGGACCGATTCCGGGGAATCGCATAAAGAGTTCAGTTAGTCTGTCAGTTGCATTCATATATTTTGCTATTATAGCAAAAGTAGTAATTGGCCACTAGGGTTTAGCTAATAGTTGGGCTCAGGAAATTTGCTTCGCTAATTTCCTGAGTGTCTAAACCCTATACCCTAGTGGCTAGGCACCAGCTCTAGAAATCCGATACTCCAACTTTTGGTAATACGAAGTCACCGAATTCACTCTTATCAACAGAAAGGAATGATGTTTTCTTGTCATCGAAGTATAGTTCTACAATACCTGTTGGTCCGTTTCTGTGCTTTTCAATTAGGATTTCGACAATGTTTTTCTTTTCAGAGTTTTCATCATGTTTGTTTTCGCGATGAATAAACATAACTATGTCGGCATCTTGTTCAATAGATCCTGAATCACGAAGGTCAGATAGGCGAGGGCGTCCACCACGAGATTCAACCGCACGTGATAGCTGTGATAGTGCAATAACTGGCACATTAAATTCCTTTGCTAATCCCTTTAATGATCTTGAGATTTCTGTAACTTGATTAACCATGTTGTCATACGACTTAGCTGTACTCATAAGCTGTAAGTAGTCCACGATAATAAGCCCGATTGGTTTATCTGAGTTTAGTCTACGTAAAACAGATCGCATGTTAAGTACAGAGTTAGCTGGTGTATCATCAATGAATAGCGGGGCTTGCATAAGCTCATGCATACCTTGTTGTAATCGAGAAAACTCTTCATCAAGTGAAAGTCTTGATGTGCGCAACTTCCAACCGTCAACCTGTGATTGTGCAGAGAGCATTCTGTCTACTAATTGTTCTTTACTCATTTCAAGAGAAAACATTGCAACGGGTATTTTGTGTTTTACTGCTGCGTTACGCGCAAGATCAAGTGCAAGAGATGTCTTACCAACAGATGGACGGGCGGCGAGAATGATTAGGTCTGATTTTTGGAAACCAGATAATTTATTATCAAGATCCTTGAATCCAGATGGCACACCACGTACTTCTCCAGTTTGTTCAGCGAGCTTTTCTATTCTTGCCCATGTCTCTTCTATGAGCTCAGAGAATCCAACAAGGCGTTGAGTACCTGTTCCTCTTTGGGTTATTTCATAAACCATTCTTTCAGAGTCTTCTAATATTGATTCGATTGAGTCATTTTCATCATAAGAAATTTCTGCAATATGAGTTCCAGCTTCTATTAATTTACGAAGTAATTCTTTTTTGCGAATTATATTGGCGTAATATTTGATATTTGCAGCAGACCCAACTAGCCCTAGAAGTTCTGATAAGTAAGGCGCACCACCAATTGATTCAAATTCTTTTTTAGATCTAAGCTCTGCTGAGACTGTTAATATATCAACTGGTTCTTTTTTGTTAACTAGCCCTTCTATTATTTCATAAATTATTTGATGTTTACTTGCATAGAAGCTTTCATGATTGATGATGTCCGTGATTTCAAATAATGCATCACTAGATAAAAGCAGTGAACCAAGTAGTGCTTTCTCTGATTCTAAATCTTGTGGTGGAATACGAGGCCCACGAAACGGGTCATTTGTTGATGCTTTGTCCTCATTGTATCTTTTCTTGTAAGTTGGTTTTTTGTCTCCTCTTAGACTTCCTGGTGGTAACATATTTTTTGTTTGATTAGTTGTTTGATTAGAACATTTTAGCTTAAAATCTTTGTATTTCAAAAAGTTAAGTAAGTGGATTGTGGGGACAAGATTAGATACAAGACACAAGAAGTAAGAAGCAAGAAAAATGCTTGTAAAATAGGGGGTTTTTGCTTTACTTTTTTAAAAAATGTGTGCTTGACAAATGTATATAATGTGTGATATAATTAACTTGTTTCAAGTGGAGCTTTCTGCTTTATTTGAACAGAAGCTCTTTTCAATATACTTTAAAGGAAAAGCAAATGGATGATATCCGTGCAAATTTTTTTTCGAGGAACAAGTGGTTTTTTGTACTGGCTAGCTTCATCGTCTTCTGCTTCATTATGTTTTTTGTTACGAAGCGGGTGCAAGTCGAAGCCGGCCACGAAGCCGTGCTGGTCGACAAGCCGTTCTTCACGATCTTCAGCGAAGGAGGTGTTCGCCCGGAACCTCTGACGACCGGCTCGAAGTGGTTGTTCTACACGACGGATGTCATCATGTATGACGCCCGACCGAAACAGGAAACGGAACCCTTCGATGATGCAAAAGACGGAACGATGACGTTTGACAACATCCCCATCGACTTCAATGCGTATATCAAGGTTCGGCCGGCCCCCGGCAAAACCCCGAAGTTGCATGCGTCATTCGGTCCAGACTGGTACAAACAGAACCTCAAGGAACTATTCCGCACGTCGGTGCGTGACGAAGTAGTGAAAAACACGATGACAGCACTCACGACCCGTCAAGTTAACAAGGACGGGAAGGAGATCATCGCTGAAATTCAGCGTGTCGTTCTTTCCGAGATGCGTGAGTTCGTGAAGCAGAAGGGCATCGACGTCGAAGTGATGGAAGTCATCGTCGGCAAAGCCACCCCCCCCGGGAAAGTGCTCGAAGCTCTGGCAGAGACCGCATCGCAACAGCAACGCTCGAAGACGGAGGATGAACGCCGGAAAGCGGAAATCAATCGCAAGGGTGCGGAAATCGAACGCGCCAATGCGGACAATGCTTACCGTAACAGCGTCGGTTTCACTCCCGAGCAGTTCCTCAAGCTCGAAGTTGCAAAGAAGCAAGTCGAAGCAGCGGAGAAGTGTGGAGCGAAAGGCAACTGCACGACAATCGTCGGCGAAATCGGTTCACAGACAACCATTCCGCTCAAGTAACTCGCTAGTGCAATGCTAGCGCAAAGCCCAGTCAAACGTTAAATCGTTTCTGGGCTTTTTATTTTTTATATTATGTGTTAGTGTTTTTTTAGAAATAGATCTTTATATATAGGGTGAGTAGAAAATGACCAAACAGACAAGTCAAGCTTTGTTTTCTGAAAGAGAAATAGATTTTTTTACTAGAATTATTTTTATTAATCTTGAAGAAGATGGGTGTTTAAGGAGAGTAAGAAGAAATATTAAATTGTTTATTAGCTCGGTTGCTCAAGAAACAATTTCTCTTGCTTTAGAGGTTTATGAAGAAGGGGACACCTTAATTGATTTTTTGATATCTGAAGACAAAAGTCCAGAAGAGTTGATTCTTGAAAAAGAAATAGTAGAAAAGGTCAGTAAGCTACTTCTTTTTTGTGAACAGAATTTTATTTTAGAGAAGAGAAGTATTGATATTATAAAAATGCGATACGGTATTTCTGAAGATAAAAAACCAAAGACACTTGAAGAGATTGGTCAATCTTTTGGTCTTACTCGTGAAAGGGTTCGCCAGATAGAAACCTTAACAATAAGGAAATTAAAAGCTGTTTTTAGAGCTAATAATTTTTTTGCAAAAAATTTTCTTTGAATTTTAAACCACCTCGTTCGGGTGGTTTTGTTTTTGGATTAACTCGAATGATTGACTAACTATTTAACAAATCAACCGATTGTCCATCTTTTCCGTCTTTTACAATATAACCAAGAGAGAGGATTTCATCACGGAGACGATCGGATTCTTGGTAGTTGCCGGTGAGGCGCGCGCTTGCGCGCGCCTCAAGTAAGCCCTTCACATTATCTGGAATTATCACTTCTTCTTTCTTTGCTTCTTTTAAATTAAGACCTAACACTTCATCAAATAAAAGTATAGTTGCGTACTTGCTATTATTTTCTAATGTTTCGTCTTTTAACATTTCCCAAATAAGCGCAATACATTCAGGGGTGGAAATATCATTAAATAAAAATTCTTCAAATTTATTTTTGTATTCTTCATTTATTTTACCATTTACCCCAAAATTTTCTGCACAAAAATTATATAATTTTTTGTAAGCTACTTGTGCACCATCTAGTGATTCATAAGAGAACATGGTTTCTTTTCTATAATGAGTTGTGAGCATTAAGTATTTAAAAGATAGAGGTAAATAATTAAGTGAGGTTAGTGTTTTTAATCTCAAGAAATCTTCATTGGATTTACTCATTTTGCCAGATTTGTCATTTAAGAAATTTACATGTATCCAATAATTTACAAATTTTTCGTTGTTTACTGCTTCACTTTGGGCTATTTCATTTGTGTGATGCACTGGAATATGGTCTATACCACCAGTATGTATGTCAAAATGCTTACCCAGATACTTTTCTGACATTGCAGAGCATTCTATATGCCAACCAGGGAAACCAATTCCCCAAGGAGAATCCCATTCCATCTGCCTTTTTTCATTTTCTTTAGAAAGTTTCCATAAAGCAAAATCTGTTATGTTTTTCTTTTCTTTATTTTCTTCAACTCTCGCACCACTTTTGAGTCCTTCTATGTCTAGCTTCGCCATTTTGCCGTAATTAGCAAATTTGCTTGTATCAAAGTAAACGCCATCAGAAATTGTATAAGTGAATCCTTTTTCTTCTAAAGTTTTAACTATGTTTATTTGTTCTTGTATATTATCAGTTGCACGAGGGAATATATATTTTTCTTGTGGAATATTAAGCAAAAATAAATCATCCATAAAAGCTTGCGTATAATATTCTGCTATTTCAAAAGCTGACTTTCCTTCACGAAGAGAGCCTTTTTCCATCTTATCCATGCCATTATCATCGTCATTTGTGTTGTGTCCGACATCAGTGATATTGATAATGTGTTTTACTTGTAACCCATTGTAAACAAAAGTTCTTCTTAAAATATCCGCAAAAATATATGATCTTAAATTACCAATGTGAGCATAATGATAAACGGTTGGCCCACAAGAATATATACCAACTTCACCTGGTTTGATTGGTACAAAATTATCGATATTTCTTGTCTCTGTGTTATATAGTCTGATTTCTTTCATTAATATTTAGTTATTCCTTTCATTCTATCATAATTTTTTTGTATAATAATAAATATATGCAAATACATTTTTTAAGCAAAATACGTAGCAAAAAATTCTGGATGAGAATCTTAGTTGTTATTGTTTTATCAGTAATAGTGTTTGGTGTTGGGTATATAGCAGGAGCAGCAATGGGAGCAAGTTCATTTGCTCAAGATGGCAAAGTTGAAAGCGCATTACTTTCTGAGGTCAAAAAAAACATAGATAACAAATTTGTTTTCTGGAAAGCGTCAAGCACCATGCCAACAGATAAGGAATTCGAATATGGAATGGTTGCGGGTTATGTTAACACCCTAAAAGATCCGTATACAATATTTTTTCCACCAAAAGAAGCAAAGAGTTTTTCTGAAAATGTAAAAGGTTCATTTGGTGGTGTCGGTATGCAAGTTGCTCAAAAAGATAAAGCGATAGTTGTGATTGCTCCACTTAAGGATAGTCCTGCAATGAAGGCTGGGATTAAAGCGGGGGACATAATTGTTACAGTTGATGGAAAAGATGTAACAAGTCTAAATTCAGATGATGCTGTGTCTATGATTCGTGGGCCAATAGATACAAAAGTAAAGATCGGTGTAATACATACAGGAGACAAAAAAGTAACGGATATAGAAATTATTCGTAAAGAAATAAAAATACCAACAATTGATACAGAAACTAAAGAGGGGGTTTTTATAATTCATTTGTATAACTTTTCTGCAGAGTCAGCTGAAATATTTAGACAGGCACTTATAAAATTCGTTGAATCTAAGTCAAAATACCTTATTCTTGATTTGCGTGGTAATCCTGGTGGATATCTTGAAGCGGCAGTTTCTATGGCTTCCTTTTTCTTACCTGAAGGAAAGGTTGTATTAAGTGAAAAGCAAGGAAAAAATGAAGATGTTTTAAATCATAGAAGTACAGGTTTTAATGCTTTTGCTAATCAAAAATTAAAAATGGTTATATTGGTAGATGGTGGCTCAGCTTCTGCATCTGAAATATTGGCCGGCGCACTTCGTGATCATGGTGTAGCAAAAGTTGTTGGTGTAAAAAGTTTTGGAAAAGGTTCTGTACAAGAATTAATCGAATTCAAAGACGGGTCTTCTCTTAAAGTGACTGTGGCTAAATGGTATACACCAGGTGGGGTGTCTATATCTGAATACGGTATTGTTCCTGATGTAGAAGCTATTGCCACAACAACGATGAAGGACAAGAAAGGTAATATTTTGGATAATCAGATTTACAAAGCGATAGAGGTAGTGAAGAAGATTTAGAAAGATACAAGATACCTGTCTGCGTGCAACGCACAGGCAGTCAAGAAGCAAGATACAAGATAAAGCGCGACCTTCAGTCGCGCTTTATAAACAAAATGCACGCGATGCATGGCGACATCGCGTGCCCACTACTTCCTTATTTGGAGTGTGGTATGACGAGGAGCATCTATAAAGACTACTCCTTAGAAGACGATCTAGCCCTCGGGGGAAGTTTAGAAAAAATCATTGATATCCCAAGACTTCAACGGTTAAGTTAGCTATCGTCTATCTAAATTAAATATATCAATAATTTTACCTTTGTACAAATTTTTAGTAGTATATTATGATATATGAAAATTATTTTACTTAAAGATACTGCCAAATTGGGACAAAGGGGAAGCGTTGTAGATGTTTCGGATTCTTACGCAGTAAATGTACTTATTCCAAAAGGAAATGCAATACAAGCAACAAATGCTGAACTTGCAAAATGGAAACAAAAAGAAGATTCAAAGAAGTTTAAGAAAGAAATAGAAACAAATACATTTTTGCAATTAATACAAAAGATTCATAATACAAAAATAGAAATTACTGGGAAGAAGGCAGACGCGAATGGTCATTTGTTTGCATCTATTCATGAAAAGGATATTGTAGATGCTATTTATAAAGCAATAGGATTTTCTATTGACCCAAAGCAAGTAATTATAGATGGACACATAAAATCACTAGGCGAATATAAAGTGAAGATAAAACAAGGAAAAGAAGAGGAGAAGATAGAAATAATTGTTAGCCACTAGGGTATAGCCAATAGTAAATACAAATACAAAAAGTCGCGCCGTAGGCGCGACTTTAATTTACAAGATATGGCTTTACATTAAAACAAATACCGCAACATTTACTTTCTGGGTCTTGTTTTGCAATATGAGCCCAGAAGATTTCTTTGCATCCATTTCTCATTAGGATTTTTGCAAACCTGTTTATCTCACTATAGGGAACATGTGATGTTAGGGCAAAAATTTCAGAATTACCAATATTTTCTTTTTGAAGAGGGCACACTTGAGATTGTGCTCTTTTTAGTTTTTCTAGATGTTTCTCAAAGGCTATCATTACCTCACAGACAACAACCTTGTCTCTAAACTCTCCCCTTAATTTTTCTTTGAGTGTTGTATCAAAGGTTGGATTTGGGTCAGATAATACCAATCTGACATTGTCACTTTCTGGATATGGATGTGTATATGTTAAGGCAAGTCTAACCAATGAATCCTTTTCGTTAACACTTAAGCTAAGACTTGAAACATAAGTCTTTTGTTTCCATTCAAAGAAATTTGTTTCTGGCATAATTATCTCCATTTGTACAAAACTAAAAACACTCTACATCAATTTAAAATAAAAGTAAAATATCTTTTGATTCAAGGAATTTTTTGATAATACTTACTCTATAAGTGTGTCATTCCCGTGTATACGGGAATCTAGGTTTGATAAACCTGTATCCAGATTATTTTTTTGTTGGAATTTTTTAATAGAAAAAGCGACCAATTTGATCGCTAAATTTATGTACGAATAGTGAAGCCTTTTAGTTTTTTGTTATCTTTTAAAGTTTTTTTAATTTCTTCTATTTCACATTCGCCATATATCATAAACGTTTGTTTTGAAGATTTTATCACTATCACTATTTGAACAGCGGTAGGAAGTCTTGTTATTTTTATTGATTGACCTTTTGCGCCAATGCCAGCTTCTATGTATCCATTTTGTATTTTTACTTTAGGAAAAGATGATAATATGGCCTTAAGAACAACATCAGCACCGGTTATAACTGTTGTATGTGTTCCAGACATTCTTTTTCCATCGAAATGAACAGGTACTCCCATGATTTTTCCTTATGGTTAGGATTTTATTATTATACAACACTTATTAATTTTTGTAAATGTTTTAATTAAAATAAAAAAACACGATTTGATTCGTGTTTTTTTCTGCGTAAATCTGTGTTTGTTCTGCGACCTTCCGCGTACATTATTCAACGTTTGCTATTTTCTTTCTTTTGGTTGATCCATCGAAATGCTTCATTCTTTTTTCTGTAAAGTTTACTTTGCCGTCCTTAAGAGCAAAAAGTGTATGATCTTTTCCAAGACCAACATTTTTTCCAGGAAGAATTTTTGTACCACGTTGACGAACAATGATATTGCCCGCGACTGCAGTTTCTCCAGCATAAAGCTTAGTACCTAGATACTTCGGCTTGCTGTCTGTTAGGTTTTTTGCCGATCCAGCGGCTTTCCTTGTTGCCATAGAGTGTTATAATTTATAATTAATGTGTTAGCAATTATACAAGAAACTGTTAAAAAAATCAATAGCCAAATTCCTGTTTCTTGGATTTTTTCTTTATATATAACGGTTTTTTGTCTTTTTGTATTTGTTATTTATTTAAATTTTTCTAAAAAAGAAGAAAATAAAGAAGTTCTTTATAAAGATGGTATTTCTTATTCAGATATTAAGACCACAAACAAATCTGATATTTTTGCAAGTAAAAATGGCACAACTTATACTTTTTCTTGGTGTAAGGGCGCAGATAAAATAAAAGAACAAAATAAAATATTTTTTAGTAATGAAGAAGAAGCCATAAAAAGCGGTAGAAGATTATCTAAGATGTGCGGTAAATAAAATTTTCAATTTCTAATTTTAAATTTTCAATCAATTTCTAATAAATTAATTTTTTAAATTATTGATTAGAAATTAGTAATTAAAAATTAATAATTTGATTATATTTTATTTTAATAAAAAATATGTGGATTGTATTAATGTAATAAAAAGATTTTTGTAATATACTAATAACATATGGCAAAAGGACAATTAAAAAGCAATAAAGAAAAAAAGAAACCAAAAAAGGTGACAGCTAAGTAGTTTTAGTAGTTATTAGTTTAAAACACCATAAACAAGCTTTGCTTGTTTATGGTGTTTTGTATTTAACACGACAGATTTCAATTTTTTTAATTATAGAACCCATATTCAATTTCGGTGTTATTTCCGTGCAGACAGGGTTCTAGGTTTAAATACATACTAACCTGGATCCCCGCATTCGCGAGGATGACAAAGAGAAAGGTTTCCTAATTCAAAGTTAATTAGTCTATGCTATAATCCTAGCTATGTTATTTACAGAAAACCTTCAAAGAGCAATTAATCTATCTTCTCGTTTACATAGAGAGCAAATAAGAAAAGATATACATGCAACTCCATACGCCTCTCATCTCTTTTCGGTGATGATTATATTATCTTCTTTTACAGAAGATGAGGATATATTAATAGCAGGCCTTATGCACGACACACTTGAAGATGTTCCAGGGTATAGTTATGAGAAGTTAACAGAAGATACAAATGAAAGGGTGGCAGAAATAGTAAAAGGTGTAACCGAAGAATTAAATCCTAATCTTGATCCTGATATGCAACTTCCATGGCTTATGCGTAAAGAAAATTATATTAAGAATTTAAAAGAAGGAAGCTTAGAAAGTCTTTATGTAAGCTTGGCTGATAAAACACATAACATAATGAGTATATTGCTTGCAGTAAAAGAAGAAAACACAGATCATTTAAAAAAGTTCCACGGTAGTATCAAAAATATGGTTTGGTTTTTTGATGAAATAGAAAAAGTAGCAGAAGAAAGGCTTGGAAAAGAAAATGCTTTACTTATTAATATGTCTAACAAATTACAAGAATTAAAGAATCATTTAAATTAAAAGTCGCGAAAGCTTTGCTTTCGCGACTGAATTCAGTTCTTGATTGGAACTAGAACAAGTGAAGATATTTCTTTTTCTATTCCCCGTCTCTCTTTTTCTCCTGGTGGGAGAGATGTTGTACAGAGAAGGTATTCAATACAGAGGTAAATATGAAAACAGACCAAACAAAAAGTTCCAATAATATAAATTGATATTATTACCAAATCTGTATAACGAGAAGTCGTCATTAGGTGTAAACACCAGATAGTAATTGGACCAAATAGTACAAATAAAAAATATGTGTGCCTAATGGTATAACGGCTTGCAATTTCTGTCGGTAACTTACCTGTTGTGGTTATTTTTTTTGAAAGATTCACATAGCAAAAAAAGTCTTTTAAAAAAAGTAGACATCCAGCTTCACTTATAAACAATAGTGGAAATGAAATAAAAGATGGAAATGAAGTAATCGCAACCAACATGGACACAATTCCCCATGTAACTATTACCCATTTTAACAGGTTTATAAAAATTGAAAGAAAATTTTTTCTTTCAATTGGTGTGTAAAGTTCTGCTTGTCTTACAAACCATTGAGTCCAAGTAATCAAGAACATGTCTATTTTAGAGAACATATTTCCTCCGATGTGTTGAAAGATCTAAGAATACTATACATTAATATATGTATTATGTCAAGCAAACTTAACTAATTAAAATACCACTTTTAATAAGTGGTATTAGTTTATAAGGATTACAGATTCTTTTATGTGAGTTTTTATCTTGTCTGCTTTTTCTTTGTTGTTTGGTGTTTGAACCATAACTGTTTTTCCTAGAGCTTTTTCTTTGTTTATGATTTTATTTAATTCATCAAAATCAAGATCTTTTTCATGTGTAATTTCGCATTGTGTTCCGTAGCAAAGTACTTTTATTAAAGGTTTATTATTTTTTTCAGAAATATCTGTTATTATAATTCTCACATTTCGTACCACTTTAAACTCCTTTTGAAAAGAACGATTATTAATTTTAGACTATCAAATAAAAATTCTTTGTCAATTTGCACTTGTTCTTGCTAAAATGTATTAATGAATAAACTCTCTAATCAGGCATTTGAAGAAAGATACAAGAATTTAAATAAAGAGCAAAGGGAGGCAGTGGATTATATAGATGGGCCACTACTTGTTATTGCAGGACCAGGGTCGGGTAAGACTGAGCTTCTTTCTATTCGTACAGCAAATATTATAAAACAAGGGGCAGTAACTCCTTCAAATATTCTCTGCCTTACTTTTACAGAAAACGGAGCTATTAATATGCGTGAGCGATTGTCTTCTTTAATAAAAGAGGATGCCTATAGGGTAAATATTTTTACATTTCATGCTTTTTGTAATCACATAATCGGAAGATATCCAGAATACTTTTATAATGCAACTAACTTTTCTCAGGCAAACGATGTCACGCGTGCAGAAATAATCACTGAAATATTTAAGTCTCTTCCTCATAAGCACCCACTTAGTGCGAGACACCCAGAACTTGGCTTTGCTTATCTTCGTGATGTAACAGATAGAATTAAGCATATTAAAAGTGGAGGTTATACACCGGAAGAATACAAAGCAATTGTAACTTCAATTAAAGAAGATTATGCGGGTATCAACGAAGCGTTTACTTTGTGGCCCGAAGATAGATTAAATGTGAAGAAGTTGGATGTGTTTAATAAGTTGATCTCTTCACTTGATAAATTAAATAGTACGACAAGTAAGTTCATTTCTCTTGCTTTAAAAAATGCCATTGAGGAATCTATTGCAATTGGAAAGACTGAACCTGTGGCAAATTTCAAAAAGAAGTATCTTGTGGTAGACGTCGGGTCACCAATACTAAAAGAAAGTCATAATTATGACAAGATATTGGCTGTGGCAGAGTTTTATGAATTATATGAGAACAAAATGCACGAGTTAGGGCTTTATGATTATGATGACATGATTATAGAAGTGGCTCATGTGCTACGCGCAAATAATGTTTTGCGTAATGAGCTAGAGGAACAATATCAATATATTATGATTGATGAATTCCAAGATACGAATATGGCACAAATGGGATTAGTAAAAGCGGTCACAACAAGCTCTGTGCATGAAGGTATGCCTAATGTGTGTGTGGTAGGGGATGATGATCAGGCAATTTATAAATTCCAAGGAGCAGAGGTGTCTCATATTATGGAGTTTAGAGAAAGTGTTTATAGAAATGTGAAAACTGTTGTTTTAGACAAAAACTATCGCTCAACAAAAGATGTTATATCTCTTGCAAGACAAATAATAACCAAAGGTAATATTAGATTAGAAAATAGATTCGAAGATATTAATAAAGAATTAAAGTCAGAGAACAAGTCTCTTCCCAAAGGGGGTATTTTAATAAATAAATATAGTTCCGAAATAGAACAATATACAGATGTAGCGATGAAGATAAAGAAAGCATTAGATGATGGAATAGATCCAGCAGAAATTGCAATACTTTCTCGTAATCACAAAGATTTGAAGGCTGTACTTCCTTATTTAGATAAGTTGTCTATTCCATATGAGTACATTAAGAAGGCAAATGTGTTTGATGAAGAGCATATTAAGCAAATTATTACTGTTTGTGAATATGTATCATCTGTACTTAATTATGAAAATAACAAAGATTATTTATTGCCAGAGATTTTGTCTTATAAATTTCTTAGTTTAAATAACAAAGATGTTTTTGAGCTTGCAATTAAAGCCAAATCCAAAAATATTTCTTGGATTGAAGCACTTAAAGAATCATCTGATGAAAAGCTACATAGTATATACGAATTATTAACCGATTTATCTATTGAGGCAAAAAGTTCACCGCTTGAAAACTTAATTGAGAAGTTCATTGAGAAAAGTAATTTCAAGGAATTTTATTTTGGGAAGGATAAGTTACGTGATACACCGGCGACTTATGTTTATTTTTTGGCTTCACTTAAAACATTTATTGATGCGCTTCGTGAATGGAAAAAGGGAGAGATAATCACTGCAAATGATGTGGTGCAATTTGTAAAAATTCACAAGGATAATAATATACCACTTATTAGTGAGTCTGTGTTTACAAGAAATAAGTTCTCAATACAACTTATGACAGCTCATGCTTCAAAGGGATTAGAGTTTGAAGAAGTGTTTATTATAAATGCACATGACAAATCATGGACAAAGGGGAATACGGTTAACAAAGCAACCATTCCATCAGTGCTTTCGCAACTCATAAATCCGGCCGGAGATGATGAAGATGACTTTATTAGATTATTTTTCGTGGCTATTACTCGGGCGAAGCATACACTACATGTAAGTGGTTATGAAGAAATGTTTAGGTATTTGCCCCATGAATTAATCAAAGAAGTTAATGTTGAAGAATTAGAAATAAAAGAAGAGGATCATGAAAGTGTCTTAGGAATGTGGGTAAAAGACATCAAGGAAGATGAGTGGGCTATGCTTTCAAAACTTGTAGAGAATTACAAAATGCCGGTGACGCATTTGAATAATTTTCTAGATATTAAAAATGGCGGGCCAATATTTTTTGTAGAACAGAATCTACTTCACTTCCCACAACCAATGAATGCGTCTGGTGCTTATGGTTCTGCTATACATAAAGCAATAGAAGAAATGGTTATTTATCCAAAGTATAACGCTGGAGAAAGGCCAACATTTGTGCATATCTTATCAAAGTTTGATTTTGTACTGTCTCGTTCTCGGTTAAACGCAGCAGATTATAAATTCATGAAAGATAGAGGTGAGAAAACACTCAAGAATTATTATGATGAAAAAATAAACTCTTTCAAAGATGAAGACAAGATTGAGGTAGATATGAAGTCAGAGGGTGTTGTGATAGATGAAGCACATTTAACGGGTAAGATTGATTTCTTAAGAAAGGAAGATAATGCATATGAGGTGCTTGATTTTAAAACGGGGAAGTCATATGACACTTGGGACGGCAAAGACGATGATACAAAAATAAAGTTACACAAATATAGACAACAATTAATAACATATAAATTATTATTAGAAAATTCTTCAACTTACAAATTGCCTGTGAGAAGTTTGGCTTTACAATTTGTAGAAGAAAATGATGATGGAAATATTGTAGAACTAGAACTTGATATTAATGATACTGAAGTAGAAAGAACGAGAAAGTTGATCTCTGTGGTGTATAACAAAATAATTAATTTAGACTTCCCAGATACAGATAATTATGAAAAGAGTTACAAGGGGATAATTGCCTTCGAAGATGATTTGATAAATGGGGTGATATAAAATAATTTTTAATTTAAAATTATTAATTTCTGATCAATTTTTAATAATTTAAAAAGCCCCGAACCTGTGTAGGTGGGGGCTTTGGGAGGGAAGGTTAGTTTCTGGTCAGATGTTGTGCTCGAGCCGAGCCAGCTCATGTGAAAAGAATTCTAAACTAATTCCCAGATCGTCTGGCAGACGATCTAATCTTGAACCCCTGTACGCAGTACCAATTTAATGGGATTTGCAAGGGGTGAGGTCGGGTTGGAGCGGTTTTTCAGGTTTGGTCGCGGATGCGCACCATGTTTTTCTCCTCTTTGAATGAACTACATCAATTATATCATATATAAAATTATTTGTCAAGTATTTAAAAATTCTTATAAAATCAAGGGTTTTGTGATATTGGTAGAAAAGAATAATGCGTGGCCGTAGGCCACGCATTAATAAAAAGCATCACTATACAAACTCGAACCGTTTCTTGGTATGAGAAAGTGCAAAAAGGTTGGATGAGACAAACCATTAGCTGAAACATTCCATGTTCGCCTTAATCTTGCTCTGTCGCGAACATTTTCCCAATAAGGAATGAAGTCTCCAATAAAATTAACATTAATTTTTTCTAATCCACTGATCACATATTTATACTCAGATAAAACTTGGTTAAGTGGAACGTCTTGTGCTTCTTGATTGTCTTCTAGATATTTCAAAGATTTCAAAGCAAAAGTTTTACCGTTTTCAAGCATCTTCCTGCTGTACTCTGTTTCGGGTAAATTAAGATGATAATTACAAAAATTAAGAACTCTTTCTATTGCAAACATAACAGCAATTCTTTTACGTTTAAAAGCATCCTTTTCATATTTTTTGGGACTTACTTTTGTTTCTCTTTGTAAAACACCTGATCCAAATAACCAATTAACTTCTTGTGTACTCATTTACTTTCTCCAAAGAGCTTTGACTATATCAAATTTACTTTATTTTTGTTGTTTTGTAAAATTTTAATGTTAATATGTAATTATGTCTTTGCCTGATAAGTATAAAGCTGTGTGGGTATCTCATTCTTCAATGGGAGATTTTATCAAATGTCCTCGCGCTTATTACTTAAAAAACGTATATAAAGATCCTTCTTCTGGTCACAAGATGGCTATAGTTACACCACATATGTCTTTAGGTATTGCTGTTCATGAAGTATTAGAAGGGCTTGGGGATTTTCCATCTGATACAAGAATGGACAGAGACTTGATGAAGTGGTTTAATGATGTGTGGCAAAAGTATTCTGGTATAAAAGGTGGGTTCTTAAGTGATGAAGAAGAAAAAGAATTTAAAGAACGTGGTGATAGAATGATACAAAACGTAATTAAAGATCCAAGGTTTCTGGTAAACAAAAGAATAAAACTAAAACAAGAAAAGATGAACCCAAACTTTTTCTTAAGCGAAGACGATAACATTATTCTAAATGGACTTGTTGATTGGATTGAGTATTTAGAAGAAGATAATTCGCTTCATATTATAGATTTTAAAACTGGTAAAAAAGAAGAGGAAGAAGCTTCGCTTCAGTTGCCTATATATCTTTTGTTATGTAACGCTTTACAAAAAAGAAAGGTTACAAGAGCTTCGTATTGGTATCTTGAGACGGATAAAATGATAGAAAAAGAATTACCAGATAAAGAAGAAGCTTTCCACTCTGTTTATGAAATGGCTGTAAAAGTAAAAGAAGCAAGAGAAAGTGGGGAGTTTCATTGTCCACGCGGAGAAGAGGGGTGTATGCACTGTAGACCATTCGAAAGAATCTTAAAAAGTAAAAAAGAAAAAGATGAAGGTGTTATATTTGTTGGAACGGGGACATTTAATCAGGATATGTATGTTATTAAAAAGTAGTAATTTGATGTTATAATCAAATAATGAAAAATAACTTTTTACATTTTATTATTTTTGTTTTGTTTATCTGTGTTGGTGTATATATGTTTGTGGGTATTGGTAGTAAAAGTGGCTACACACAAACAGAAATAAATGAAGCTACAACAACTGACATGGTAGAAAGTTCTATAAATGACACACCCAAAGTAAACACTGCTGTTAAAAATACAGTTAAAAAATCTAGCACAAACATTACAACAAGTACAACAAAAAACACAACAAATAAAACCACGTCAGCAATAAATTATACTAAAATTGGACAGAGGGTTTTAATGAACGGTGTTTATGTGACACCAACAAAGGTTACATATGACAGTAGATGTCCAGTTGATGTTAAGTGTATACAAGCAGGAACAGTTGAGCTTGGTGTTTTGATGGAAAGTGGTAGCTTGTCACAAAATGTAATTATTATTTTAAATAAACCATTTGTATTTGCAGAAAGGGAGATAATTTTAAATTCGGTTACGCCAAGTAAATATTCTGGTAAAACAATACAAGAAGGTGACTATAGGTTTTCTATTTCTGTTAAATAATTTAATAGATTAATCTATAAGCCTTTTTGGCTCCTGGCGGTATTTCTTTTATCTCTTCAAATTTGTATTTTTTGTCAGTTAAGTTTTTTACAGATTCAGTAACTAATATTTCTCCAGATCTCGCTGTGTCTTCTCCTAATTTGCTTGCGGCATTAACTTCGCTTCCGTATACTTCACTGTCACCAATCTTTAAAACTTTTCCATAACCAAGACCTATACACAACAAAACTTTTTCTTCTTTTGTTTTATTTTTGTTATATTTTGTCAAAGCTTTTTCCATCTGTATTCCAGCTTTTATGGCTTTTTCTATATTTCTAAATATAACCAAGTAACTATCTCCTTCTATTTTTAAAAGTATGCCGTCGTTATCTTCTAGTATTGGTATTAATAGTCTTTGGGATTCGTGTATTGTTTGTAAAAAATGAATAATACCAAACTTTTCTACATTTCTAGAGAACCCAGATAGATCAGTAAACATAACACACCATTCTTCACCGAATAGATCCCAAATTCTTTTATCGATTAATTTTTTATTTGAACCTTTTTTAAGTCTTTCATTTATTAAATTTTCTAATCTATCTTCTGATGCTGATGTTAAGATGAGTTTTTTATATGACATAATTAAAAATTTATTATTTAAACTAATTGTATTCTTTTTATAGGAAAACACAAAAAGAAAAGTGGGGTAGGTCGCTTCGCGACCTACCCCACAGATTTTAATTAAAGAACGTCATTTGCGTGATTTGCAAGACGAGAGCGCTCACCACCTTGAAGCATTATATGTCCAAAATGTGGCCATCCCATAAATTTTTCTACCAAATAAGTTAAGCCACAAGATCTTTCATTCAGATAAGGTGTATCAATTTGTGCAGTGTTACCAAGACAAACAACTTTAGTGCCAGGACCAGCTCGTGTGATCAAGGTTTTCATTTGTTTTGGTGTAAGGTTTTGGGCTTCATCAATGATGAGGAACTTGTTTAGAAAAGTTCTACCTCGCATAAAGTTAAGAGCTTTTATCTTTAGTCTACTTTTTATAAGATCATATGTTGCAGCCCTATTCCAATCAGCCCCTTTTGGAACAGCTCCATGTTTGTCATCTTTGTGATCACCGCCAATCAAAACATCAAGATTGTCTTCAAGTGCTCCCATCCATGGAGTTAGTTTATCTTCCTCTGTTCCTGGAAGAAAACCAATATCTTCGCCAACAGGTATGGTTGCCCTTGTATAAATTATTTCAGAAAATAAACCTCTTTCAAGTGCTTGATTAAGGGCTGAGGCAAGTGTGATAAGTGTTTTACCTGAACCGGCTTTTCCTGTAAGTACAACCAAGTCTACGTTTGGGTCCATTAGTAAATTAAGGGCAAAGTTTTGTTCTTCATTCTTTGCTACTATACCCCAAACACTATTTTTGGTATGAAAAAAATCTTTTACTAGGGTTAAAACAACTTTACTGGAAGACCTTTCTCTTACTTTCAGACGTAGACCTTCTTGAGTTTTAGCTATAAAAGTATTTATTTTTAGACCTTTTGTTGCTTCGTTTCTTGGGAGCACGTAATGAGTTTCACCTTCTTTTACAAAAGAAGATTTTAATTGGTCAAGAAAATCAGGTGGAACTGTAATTATGCCGGTAGGCATGAACTCGTCATCACCAACAACTTTATCAGTTTTGTAATCTTCAGATAAAATACCAAGAGCTTTTGCTTTGATACGCATATTGATATCATTTGAAACAATCACAACTTCCATCTTTTGATTTTTTTCTTTTAGATCTTTTGCGACTTGGATAATCAGATTATCCGGTATATCATCTTTCCCGATTTCTTTTCCGTGGAAGAAGATATTACCAGTTGCTTTACCGTTTGAAACAGTAGATAGTGATGTGCCCGGATATGAATATACAGCACCATCTTGAGAAAATATTTCATCCAGTTTTCTTGATGATTCTCGTGCATTTCTGTTTATATCTTCATGGCCTTTTTTATGCTTATCTAGCTCTTCAAGAACAGGGAACGGTATAACCACATCATGTTCTTGGAAGCTAATCAAAGATGCTGGGTCGTGCATAAGCACGTTTGTGTCGACCACATAAATCCTTTTAGGGGTCGGCCTATGTTTTTTGTGTTTAGCTAAAAGATTTTTTATTATGCTTGACGGAGCTGGTTTTGGTTGAGGTTTGGTGGGTGGTTTTACTGGAAGACGTTTTCCATTTCCCATTTTCGTTCTCCTTTAAGGTTTAACAACGAACAACTGCTTAATATCCTATATTTTTTTAAATATAATGCAAGTTTTGTCTATTTTGTAATAATGTTACAATATCATTATTAAAATAATAATAATATGGAAAGTTTACCAAATAAAAATTTAGACACAAATTTAGACACAGATGTGTCGAATAATAATATAGAAGTTGAGCCAAAAGACTTAAGAGATAATCTTTTACATTTTTTAAAAATTAGAAATTTGGATTCTAAATATAAACCAGAAATAATTAGAAAAGGGGCAAACGGTAAGCATCTTTCTGTTGAAATATATGAAGGGAATAAATCAGTTTTTGTTGCGTACAATGTTGCAGAACCATTCCGTATTGGAAAAGAAAGAATCTTAGAAAACGCAAAAGAGGCTATAAGTCATTGGATTGATGATGGTATGCCTGAGGGATTAAAAGTTGGACAGTCTGTACCAGATAGTGTCGGTAAGTAATTTTTATATTGCGTACGTATAAATTAAATGAAAAGTAAATTTGTTATTGTAAATGACAAAATGCAAAAGGGGTACAAGTATGAGCTTGTAGAATCTACTGGTAGGAATTTTCATAAAGATTTTAGACCAGACTTAACACCAAAAGAAATGCTTGAGCTTGGGGTATTCTCTGGTGTATATATGAGAGATTGCACAAAAGAATTTCCTAAGAGTTGGTTTAAGAAAGCAAAATTTGCAAAAGATAAAAAAGATAAGAGCTTAAATTATTTTAAAGTAGAAGCCTCGATGTCTCTTTCTGTATGGAAAGAAAAAGGGTGGATTTATAAAGATGATCCAAGGGGTTGGTTTCAATGGTATTGTCGCTATTATATGGGGCGCAGATTAGAAAAAGAAGATCAAAGGCAAATAAAGAGATGGAAGGCCATGGTTAGACATATTGCTCAAGTTAAGAATAAATGTATGGTAGGGGATTATTTATGCAATACAAGACAACGTCAAGCACTTCTCCACTTTGCATATGATTCTAGAAAATTTTAGATGATATAATATTGTATATGCTTGATACATTAAAACAACAGTTAGCAAATGTTGATTTGGGGTGGCTTATCGCTGTTCTTTTATTTTGTTTTATTTTATTTCTAACTTTCAGAGAAGCACTCACTTGGTATTGGAAAATAAATAAAGTTTTAAATTTGCTCGAAAGAATCGAACTTACCTTAGAAGGCATAGAACATGATCTTAAATTTACAAAAGGAAAAATAAAAGAAAGAGAGGAAAAGGAGTTAGAAGAAGTTGGCAAAATTCATGACGGAATAAGGAAAACCATTCTAGCTAAACATTAGTTAGTAATACAAATTTTTTATTTGACAGCTTATTTTATTTGGTATATCATTCAAATATGCATTTGAATGAATTAGCAAAAATTATGAAGGTTGTAGGGGATGAGAATAGATTAAAAATCTTGTGTGTTATTTTCCGTGGTAAAAAATTTTGCGTTTCTCAAATAGCAGAAGAACTTGATTTGAGTGTGGCTATAACTTCTCATCATTTGAAGGTTATGTCTAAAGATGATTTAGTTGTACCTATTCGTAATGGAAAGATGATTTGTTATGAAATGTCATCTTCCTCTTTTGTAAAAGATTTAAAAAATTTTATTTGTAAATATAAATAATTTATGACAAACAACAATGTAATGGTTTATTCAACAAAAACGTGCCCATTTTGTGTTATGGCAAAGGAGTATTTTGATAAGAAAGGTGTTAAGTATGAAGATATAGATGTTGGTTCAGATAGAACAAAAGCAATGGAAATGGTTGCTAAAAGTGGCCAGATGGGCGTGCCTGTAATCGATATTAATGGTCAAATAACAATAGGTTTTCAGCCTGATGTTTTTGAAAAATTACTTAATTCTAAATAAATTTATGTTTAATATGTTTAATTCAAAACCAAGTCTTTCATTAAAAGAAATTTTTGAAAAGACACAAAGTAAAGAAAATTATTTTGTTGATGTGCGCACCCCACCAGAATATGCAGCTGTACATGCTTTTGGTGCCGAAAGTATTCCGCTCAACACAATAGATTCCTCTGTTGTAGAAAAATTGAAAGGGTATAAAGAGGTTTATGTAATTTGTCAGTCAGGTGGAAGAAGTGCCGCTGCAACTTCGCTACTTGTTTCAAACGGTGTGAATGCAATAAATGTAGAAGGGGGTACAAATGCTTGGATGGCTGAAGGTTTACCAGTTATTTAATTAATCAAAAATATGAAAATAAAAAATTATTTTAAAAATTATAATTTAATTACAGTTTCTTTAATTGTCATCTTTTTATTTTTTGCTATCTATTTTGTTTTTGCAAAAAATGAAAGCTCTAATTCTGTATACAGGAATATAGGAGCAACTGAAGCACAAAAAATAATCGCAAGTAATACAAGTTTAAAAGTTCTTGATGTTCGTACAAAAGAAGAATATGAAGAGGGGTATATAGCAGGTGCGACAAATCTTGATTTTTATGGGAATTCTTTTAAAAATGATTTATCAAAACTTAACAAGGACGATACTTATTTGGTTTATTGTAGAAGTGGTAATAGAAGTGGTCAAACATTATCCATAATGAAGGATCTTGGGTTTAAAAACGTTTATAATTTATCTAGTGGTATAAAGAGTCCATATTTTGATGAGCAACTTATAAAGGGTGAACAAAGTGTTTCTAATAATAGTTTGGCGTCACAAAAAACAAGCAGCACAGTTTTAATTAAAAATGCTTTAGATGAAGCTATTAATGATGAATACAAGGCTCACTCTTTTTATGCGGGGGTAATTATGTCTCTCGGAGAAATTCGTCCTTTTTCTATGATTATTCAATCAGAACAAAACCATATTGATTTTTTGAAGTCTCTTTACAAAAAATATAATTTAGAAATACCAAAAGATAATAATGTTGTTAAGAAATTTGATGGCTCATTAAGTGATGCTTGTAAAATCGGCGTAGATGCCGAGATCGAAAATTTAAAATTATATAAAAACAAATTAATTCCAAGTATGTCTTCTTATACTGATATTGTTGAAGTTTTTAATAATTTAATGAACGCGTCAGAATTTAAACATTTGCCAGCGTTCACCAGATGCTCGTAATTAACTTATATTTTTGTTAAAATATAAGTGGAGTGGATTGTGTTTTGGTTTTAATTTAATTAATTAAATTTTAATTTATGATTACACATATTGCTTATATATTGGTTCTTGTGGGAGCGCTTAATTGGGGTCTTGTTGGGTTAGGTAGTTTAATAGGAATGGATTTGAATGTGGTTAGTTTAGTTTTTGGTTTCGTCCCATATCTTGAATCAATTATCTATGTTGTCGTAGGTGCGTCAGCGCTTCGAGTTATTTTTTCTAAGTAATAGTTTACTTTAGATTAAGAACAAAATATCACTTATTTATGGTGGTATTTTGTTTTTAGATTCCCTTGCAAAAAGCTCATTTTTTTTGTATGATTGTATAATCAATTTTTGATTAATTTTATAAGTTGATATTTGAAAACATATTCCGTGATAGCTCAGCGGTAGAGCAGCTCGCTGTTAACGAGTTGGTCGTAGGTTCGATCCCTACTCACGGAGCATCATAGAAAAAGCAGGGTCAAAAGACTCTGTTTTTTCATTTAAGCCTTTATCTACAACGTAATTTTTAGGTTCGAACATTGGGTATTCTGATTTTATTCTTTGAACACTATTGATTACACTATTTATCTCATCTTTGTTGATAATTATGAGTTTTTCTTCATTCCAAATTAGGTTCGAACCAAGTTTAGCCATAATCTTTCTCTTTGCGTCAACGTCATCACTTTTGAGTACTATGGCTATACGACTAGAAATATCTACAATCTCCATTAGACGTGAATACCAGTCGATACCTGTTGATGTTTCGTTTGTGTCTGAATACTCACCATCAAGCAAACTAATATCCTCATTGTATTCATCTTGAGTTATTTTATTATCACGCAGTAACGCTCTCGTCTTAGCCTTTTTCTCTTGAAGTTCAATTTTACGTTCCTCCTTCCTTTGGTTGATTACTATTTTTTGAGAAACCTCCTGTTCCTTCATTTCATGTATATACTTTTTTGACCACTCTACAACATCACTTGAAAAAGATAAATTTTCAACAAAAAGATTTACCATTTTTATATCTATGTGTGTTTCATTAACTGATTTGCAAGGAAGTTTTGCTTTCTTTCTTTTAACATTATAGTAATGTGTGTATGGTAAGTATTTTGGATTTTGCATTTGTTCAATTTCGATACCACAACTTGGACAGTTGGTTTTACTTCTATAAGCAAATTTATATTTACAATCACAAATTAACTGACATTTCACATCTTGCCCAATGAAGTCACCTTCAGGAGAGGAAACGAAACCTGCGTAAGTTGTATTATGGTGCTGTACCTTAGGTATGTTTCTTTTAGAAAGAAGCATTTTAATTTTATTATGGTCTGCTTCTGAAATAAGTCTTGGTAAACTTGGGTCGAGTTCGTACCTGTCTCCATTCTGGAAGAAAAAACCAGCATAAATTGGGTCTTTCAAAATTTCATAAATACGAGAAAGAACTATTAACTCACCACCACATCTTTTTCTTTTAACAGTGGTCAATTTTAGAACTTCAGTAGCATACTTATGTAATTTACCAGCAGAATATGTTCCAGTTAAAAACATTTCGAGAAGAATTTTAATTGCATCAAGTCTTGGTTTATCTACAAACCATCTACGGTTACCTTTTTCTTCCGTTTTATCATTTAAAAATCCAAGAGTAGCAACACCGTGTGGAATACCCATCGTTGCCTTTTTTGTTTGACCTCTTTTTACATTTATCGATAAGTCCTTCACGAACTGTTTACCTTGTCCAAACTCAACGGACATAAGGAGTACGTTATCACTTGGATAATATACTTTATCGTGTGTAATAATTGCTTTAATAACCCCAGAACTCAATAAATCAATAAGCATTCCACCTTCTGTCATATTTCTCGCTAATCTATCTAATTTCCAGCAAACAAGGGTATCAATGCTACCACTTTTAACCATGCTTATCATTCTCATAAACTCTGGTCTCAAGAACTCTTTTTTAGCAGATTTAGACTCTTGAAAAATCTCTATAAAGTTTGGTAACTTGTAGTAATCAACAATTCTTTTTGCTTCATCCAACTGTGAAGAAATTGACAACATTTGTTTATCTTCACTCTCAGAGGACTTTCTCGCATACTGGCAAGGTTTTAACTTTGTGAAATCTAATTGATTATAATTATTCATAAATAAAAATGAGGTAACGATGCTAATTACTTTTAGTTGCTACACCAAGAGAACATCATTACCTCGTTTTTAGTTACAAAAATACTTATAAAATTTCTAGTATTTTTATACTCTCTTGATGTAGCATTTTTAATTTTATCACAATGTTTTGGACTCATACGCTTTATTCATTCATTCACAACATTTTATGATAAAGGCTTTATTCCAACCAACAGGAAAGTCAAAAGCCTACAAAATAAGACTTTTTACCCAACTGCTCAGCAATTCTTTTTTCTCTTGCTTCTAACACAGAAATTATATTTTCCCTGATTGGGAATGCTTTTATCACATTCCGCCATTACCTCACTGTGTGTAGTCATATGGTGTCGGGTAGGATTATAATTTTACGCTGTTCCTATTTATCCCGCTTGTCGCTTTATTCCCCCCAACTAGAGTTCCTGCTCTAGACATCTGGTCATAAAGTCTCCACATTTAATGGCATCCAAAGGGTGGCTGTGGAATTCGCCTACCATTTCCCTTCAGTATTCAATTGGGTCATTATTGACCCTGAATTACCCACAACGTCGCTAGGTGTAAACAATTCAGGATTAGTAATTTCCAACTTAAAACTTTCAACAAGGCCAGTTAGAACTAATACGCCGATGTGATTTATTTGTTCATCTGTCATGTCAACATCAAAATTCTCTCCGTATGATTTACGTAGAGCAATTCTTAGGTCTTTTAATGCGACATATGAAAGCCTCATATGTTTAGTCTAGTTCTTATATTTTTTGTCAGCGTTTTTCAGCGTATTTTAAGAATAAGCAAAAACGCCTTATAAAAAGGCGTTTTTTAATTAAGTACTTATTCTATTTTTATACTTATTCACTTAACTTTCTTAGTATTTCTAAAAATAAGTGTTTCCTTTTCTACTGTAAATATTTTCAACCCATCTAATCTTTTTAGATTATTAATATGTTTATGAAAACCCATTGTCTTAGAACTTAGGTCTTGCCTCACTTTACGTGCCAATTGTTCATTTGTTCGGTATTTCAACTCTTTGATTGTTTTTAGTTTCTTATATAAATCTTTTAAGACAATACGCCCATCATTTCCATTGAAATATTCATAAACCAATCTCAGTATTTTATATAAAATAGTTTCTGACTTAATTGGTATTGTTTTATTTTCAAAATAAAATATATCACCAGAAAGAACAAGATAGTTGTTTGATTTATTAAGCACGTATTCTATTTCTTCTAAAGCAAGTGATAGTAGTTGTCCTTCAATAAAACACCTCTCGTAACTACCCATCTTTCCATCTTTAAGTTCTGTTATATAAAACACTAAATTTTCTGAACAATCTCCTCCAAATTTCATATTTAGTAACATTTTTATGGGTTTACCTTTCTCATCTCTTATGATTTCTTCCTCACAATACCGTTCATCTGTATAATCAAAAGAGAAATTATCATATGTACGGTTTAACAGCATATAAATATTACTAATTTGATTGTTATTTAGTCCTCGAATATCATTTTCTGTTGTCGGATATAAAACAACTCCTCCTCTTTTTAGTTGGGTAAGCAATGTTTTTGCTTCTTGCAAGAAAACAGCCCCACGTTCACTTAGTTCTTTTAATCGCTCTTCTCTTCCTCTAACAGCTTCTTCTTTATTTTTGATTTTTATTTCTTCTAGGTTCATTTGTTTGTTCTTAATTCCGCCAAAGAAAATGGCTTCATTTCTTTCACGGCATTTCTCCCTCTTCCGTAACTTCCGCTAAGGCGTTCCATAGCAAAAGTAATTGCTTTCATTTGTGCTGATAAAACTACTGGATTAATACTTTCCTTGATAATTATTGATTGAACTACACCATCTTTGTTTATGCGTTTCTCTATGCTTTTTTGATTTAAAGACATTTTAAGTATCTTCTCTATACCTCTTTCCCCAAGACGTAACAGGTTCTTACATATCTCATCATCTATCTTCTTTCTTTCCCGTATCAATACCTCCCTAAAGCCAGTATTATCAATACTATCAATAGGAATAGTATTCCTTGTCCTCCAACTGTTATATGTTCCAACAGGTATCTTATTCTCCCATTTTGTGCCTTCCAAAAGGAGAACGTTATTACTTCTTTTCATGAGTGGCAAACCAGTTCTATATCGCTCTACTATTGAAAGGGCAATATCTAGTGTTAATGCAATATCTGAGCGTTTGTTTACTCTTGTTTCCATACCACCATTATATCAGTTTTCTGTCTATTTTTCTTCTTTTTTGTTATAATGACTTTGCTCACAGATGAATATAGATAAAAGCGTTTTTTGGCGTCTTTTCCGTTGTTCGTGTCTAAAATAGACACTCTAAGGAAACAGGAGCAACGGAAACGCTGTTCATCTGTGAGCACCTTAGGGTGTCTATTTTGTTTTTATGCTTTTATATCCTTATAAAAAATATCCCGTTGTTTCTTTCGTTATTAGTATTTTCTATGTTTTTTATATTGTAACAAACTACAAATTCATTGAGCATGGTAACTTTTTGATTAGTATTGTTCTTCTGTTTTTTACAATACAGTCTTTTATGGTTATTGTAATTTTTATTAATCAATTTCAAACAATTGAAGAACAGAAAGAACAAGCGATGTCTAATGTAGCAGAAAGTTTTTACAACGAGTTAATTGATGACATTATACCAACTATTGAAGATGGTAGTACTAGACATAAACTAAATAAAGTAACCCAAAGGATGAAGAAATTTATTATTAAAGATGATTTTTAAACAAAATATGGAAATCACAATTCTCAATAGTATTATTATTTCAAAAGAAAAACATCCTCATCTTTACGAGATGGCACTTGTTAATAAAGACGGCTTAGAACAGCAACTTATTTCTCTTGATAAGGCGTTGGGAGGTAAAAGTGACCTAGAGATGACGGCAATTCTTCTAGAGAGTGATTTAGCACATGGATAAATAATATGGCAAGAATTATTAATGATATTTACTTTGATTCTACCTCAGAAAAGATTGACCCTCGTTTTTTAACTTACTTAAATTTTACCTTTCAATCTCTTGATATATCTATTCGTAAAGATTCCGATAATAACAAAATAGTTTTCAAAGTTTCTCAGCAAGGTAAACTAGGTAAATCTCGTGGGCATGGTGAAAATGTTATTCATGCCTCATTAAAAGTTACCTATACTTGGGTAATTACAATAACAAACCCATCTATTTCTATCAACAATTTTGAAACCAACTATAAGAATGCCTTTATTTCGTCAAAAATTAGCCCTATTTTAAGAAGAAAGAAGGTCTGTATAGAAACCAGAGATAAGACACTTTCCTTCTCCTGTAAGAGAATTACGCTTGATAGTGTTACAGTGGAATAATCTATGAAAGTTACTATACCTAATAACTATACTGAGTACATAAATACTGATGTTTATGTATTACGAAAAACCTTAAACTCATTAGTTGTTCTTAACTCTGCCGATAAAGAGATACTAGATAACAATCTTAAAAAGCAAAAACATCCATCTAAAAATTTTGTACTGTTTATGACGAATAGTATTGTAAAGTTACATACAACAGACGGAGTACTCAACCTACCAGATAAATTACTTTCTAATACTAATGTTTCTTTTACAAAAGATAAACTAGGAATTCTTATTATTGAAAATAAATAAACACCACAAAATTGTAGTGTATATTTATTTAGGCAAGGTGTGATTTTCGTCCGATATTTAGGCGTATCACTTCTTACAATAATCTGAATTTACTTAATTACTCCCACCCAGCAATCGCGTACTACTCAGTCATCTTTTGCCAAGTTTAACCTTTTGATTTTACTGGGTCTGCACTATCTGGATATGTTCTTTCTTCTTCAATCTTGTTATTTTCAAGTTTGATTTTTACTGAACCACCATCTTTACCAAGAACCTTTTTAAGAACCCCACCTTTTATTGCTTCTGATTTGGTTTCAAAAGTTTTTATTATTTTATCTGTTTTATCATCTGTTAGTTCCCAAATATTTTTAGCCTTATTTTTATCTAGTGTTAGTTTTCTGAGTTTACTTGCCATACAATACAATATTTAGTAGTTTTTTAACGAAATTGACCACATCTCTACTACTCTATTTAGTATGTAAAACAAACTATTGAGTGTCAATTATTTTAAGAGCCTCCGTCTCATTTTTTTCAACAAACACCTCAACGGCATGTTTTGCTTTCTCAAGAAGTTCTATTGCTTTTTCACGCATCGAATGTGCTTTCTTAATTTTTTCTTCAATCAATTCCTGCAACTCTATATCAAGCACAGGAACAACTAATTCCTTCAAAGTTTCTTGATTTAATCTCTGCTGAACACTTCCTCTGCTTAAGCGATTCATAAAACATTGACCTACAAAACTATTTAAATAAACAGTAAGGTAATAAGAATTTATAGATTCATTGTTATTTTCCTTTTTATTTCTGATGGCGATTAAATTATCACTAATAGTTGCCCCTACTAGACAATCTTGAATTCGTGCACACAAACCAATAGAACCAACCCTTGCTACAACAACATCATTTTTTTGTGCTGTATGCTTTTTCTTCTGTTTAAAAGTATTAACAAATAACAAGTCTGTTGTGTCTATTTCCAGATTAGATATATCAGTTCCTCTAATAAAAGGATGTGTATTAATGTCTTCATCCACATATTCATTTATATACTGTCCTGTTTCAACTATGGCAAAATCATCAATTTTTTTTAATTTCTTTTTTGATATTTTGTTTAAAATTTCATCATATTCAGGTTGCCAATACTCAGCATCAAAACGGTCATCTTTTAAGCATTCAGAAAGTTTTCGCACGGAGAGGCTTAATTCATTCGGTGTGTATTTTTCTAAACCCAATTCTTTTAATAATATATTTTGAGCATCTTCATAAAACTTTTTAGATTGCACTGTTAAATCATGAGTTTGTGTATGCAAAGAGTGTATTTTGTTTATGAAACTATCGTTTGGAATTGGTATAAGGACATCTCCAACCTCAACATTGTTTAGATTTACCTGCTCGGTTTGTCTACTAAGATAATAAAGTTGTTGTTTGCCATATTTAGACATTAAAAAACAAGTAAGATATCCTGATGGGATTGTTGGCCGAATAAGTGAAATATTTTGATTAATTGATGCTTTGCCCAAATCAGGGAAAATTCTTGCAACACGACCGACAACTTCAAAAGTTGCTCCGATTATAGTAACGATAATGTCACCGCTTTTAAGTGATGCATTTTTTAATTTATCTGCTCCTTTATCAGAAAGAAAATGACTGAAGTTTTCTACTATTTTATTATCTCGCAGGTTGTCAGTTTTAATAAACTTTACGTCACCACCATAAAAACTCTCTTCCTTCATAGATGGAGTATGTCCTGTGGTAATATTTTTTGAGACTAATTCTGAAAGTTTTTTGTATTGTTTATTTTTTACTGCACTAATAATATCCAAAAAGTGAGGCTGGTAATGTTCAGCATCAATACGATTTGCAAGATTTAACTCACTAAATTTTACTTCTGAAATACTTAATTCCATAAATTATTTTAGAAAATCTAACTTTTGTTCTTTTCCCCAATTAACAAACGTATCTGCAATTTCATCCAAATCGCAAAGGTATTTAGGGTTACCGTCTGCATCTTTCACAATACTGCCATCTGTATCCTTTTCAAAAATATAATCACCACTGTTATCTTTGAAAGACTGCTTCTGTGTAGCAAAAAAAATAGGATAGTCTTTTACAGTTGGATTTCCACCTGCATCTACTTCATTTTCATTCCATTTCTGCAAGAAAATAACAGATGTCTTTGTTCCTGTATGTGGTTTGAATGAATTACCGTGTAGCCCTACAACTGCTAAAATACGAGCCTTTTGCATTATATATTTACGAACATACTCTTCGCTAGTGTTATTAAAAATACCCTGTGGAAGCACCACTGCAAGTCTACCTCCTGCTTTTACAAAGTTAAGATTTCTTTCAATAAATAACAAATGTCTATCTACTGATGTCTGCATTTTACCCTTAGCATTTTTACCAAGCACATACTGAGATAGTAGATGTTTTTCTTTTACCTCACCTGCAAATGGAGGGTTGGCAAGTAATACATCAAACTTCAGCTCTTTTAGACTTTCTTGATTGTCGCTTGTTTTTGTGTGGTCATCATATTCTTGCACTAAATCATAATCACGTAGTTCTGCCTTGAATCGCTCAGGCCATTCCTTTGTATCAAGTGAAGTAGTTTTATAAATATGACTTTTACCGTCTCCAGCGATAACCATAATTGCTCGACTAATCTTTGTTGATTTTTCATCAAAATCTATACCGAAAAGATATCGCATAGCATAATCTTTCATTCCTGTTTTTGAAAGATTCTCATTCTTTGCGACATATTGCATAGCGTGTACCAAGAACCCAGCACTACCACATGCTGTATCTATGACGTATTCTTTTTTCTTTGGGTTCATCATTTGTACACACATATCAATAACAATACGAGGTGTAAAATACTGCCCCTTCTTACCTTTTGCTACATCAGGAAGCAAATACTCGAAAGCCTCATCAATGATACGGAGATTAGAACCAAACAAGCGGACATCTTGTAATTCACCAACACAGATAGAGAGATGCTCTGGTGATAGTTTTATTTTATCTGTCTTTTCAAATATCTCAGGCCATTCTTTTTTAGCATCCTCAAACAAGTCCTCAATTATTTTCTTTGTATCTTCTGGTTTACCAGTAGGACTTTTTCTAAAATACAATTCTTCTCCACTACGAGAAAGTGCTTCTTTTTCATCATACAATTTTGCATAAATAAGTTTGAATATCTCATCAAAACTATCAAAACCAGAGTTAGCAAGAACAAGTTCTTCAAGGGTTTTAATAATAACTTTTAGGTCTTGCTCATGTAAATCTTTAAGAGTTTTTCTTTTTTGAAGAACATCAGCAACTTCTTCACCATATGCAGGAATTTCATCTAGAGTGTCAAAATCTTTTGGGTATGGGCGAAATAACACTAATTGATACTTACCGTTAAGAGCGACACCTATTGGTGAGCCTTCAGCATTAAGATATGACTTCAACTGTTGAATATCATTTTCAGCATTTGGTGCTTTTACTTCAACAATCATTTTTATTGTCTGCCAAGTATCATCTGTATATATAACAATATCAGCACGTTTGTTATCGTTCTTCTCACGACCAAACTGCACAATCTTTTCAAGTTCTATATGCGTTTTTGGGTATTTATATTTCTTTGTAAGTTCAAAGAGGTAAAGTTGGCGAACGATTTCTTCAGGGGCAGATTTACCAGTCTTTTCATTATAGACAAGTTTTTCTTCCTCCATTTTTGAAATAGATTTTACATAGTATTTACCTTCATCTTTTTCATAAATATCTAACTTTGAAAGTGGGTTATCAAACATCAGTAAGTCTTGCTCTGGGTTCTTAAAGATTTTATGTAAGATGTCTTTTGTGTTCATAATATATGAAAATAATTATATCATTTTTTATGTTAAACTTAAAAAATAACTATGCTAGGAAAATTAAAGAAAATTGAATTACGTGAAGGATGGAAACATGAGGCTAATGATTTCACAAAATGGTTAGCACAAGAAGAAAATCTTGCACTTTTAGGAGACGAGATTGGCTTTGATATAAAACTTATTCAAACAGAAGCAAGGGTTGGCAGTTTTAATGTTGATATTCTTGCAGAGGAAGAAAATACAGGTAATAAGGTTATCATTGAAAATCAACTTGAAATATCTGACCACGACCATCTAGGTAAAGTAATTACTTACGCTTCAGGGTACGATGCGAAAGTTATTGTGTGGGTAGTAAAAGACGTCAGAGAAGAACACAGAAATGCTATTGATTGGTTAAATGAAAATACAAATGAGGAAATAGGTTTTTATTTACTAAAAATTGAACTTTGGCAAATTGAAAATTCATTACCTGCTCCTAAATTTGAAATAATATCAAAACCAAATGATTGGGCTAAGGCGGTCAAAAGTTCTGCTGACAGCAGTGAACTCACTGAGACAAAAATAAAACAACTAGAGTTTTGGGATGCTTTCAAAAGTTTTGCAAAACAAAATAACACATCGTTACGCTTTCAAAAAAGTTACCCTCAACATTGGACTAACATTTCAATTGGAAGTAGTGATTGTCATATCGCTCTTACAATAAACTCTCGTGATAAACAATTTGCTTGTGAGATTTATATATCAAACAATAAAGAACTCTACATAAAACTATTTAGCAGTAAAGATGTAATTGAGAAAGAACTCGGAGAAACATTAGAGTGGCTAGAACTACCAGAGAAAAAAGCAAGTAGAATAAAACTAAATACTTCTGGAGATTTTGATAATCAAAAAGAATGGAGTAAAACTTTTGAGTGGATGCAAGAGAAGGCAGAGAACTTTCAAAAAGTATTCCCTAGATACCTATAATTTATAGTATGGGGTTTAGTTATACTTTTATATATCAAAATTAAGAATAAATGACAAAAAACTGTATAATTTAGTACTTGACTTTTATTTTTAGAAGTATTATACTTGATTTAAGACATAAATTTGTCAAATTATATTTATGATAACAAAACTACGAGTATCTAATTTTTATTCAATAGGAAAGTTGGTTGAGTTAGATTTTACAAAAGGAGGTAAGGCTAAAGAAGATGGGTATTTATTGTGTAAAGATAGAAAAGTCTCTGCAATAAATGGTTTTTATGGTGCGAACGCTTCAGGTAAAAGTACTTTTCTAAGGGCATTACAGGTAATTATAAAAATAATTTATAATAAAAATCCATATCTAAGTTTTAATATAAACGAGAATAAAATATTAACCCCTAACCTACATTCTGAGTTTAAAGACCTTCCAACACAACTTGGTTTTGATATTCTTCTTGATAACAAACTATACAAATATGATATTGAGATATTTGATGGTATCAAAATTAAAAAAGAAGAACTATCTTTAATAGATATAAATGTAAAATCTGCTAAAGGTAAAGATGTGTTTATTCGAAATGGTGAAAAAATCACTTTTGGTTCAGATTTTAAAGACCATGAGGCATATTTTTCTGCAGTAAAATTATCAGAAAATCAAACGTTAATGTCACATCTAATTGAAAGTTTTCCTGCTGGAAATGATTTTAGAAATTATAAAGATAACTTCTTTTTAAAAACTGATGATTTTGATAGTGCTATTTCACCATTGCTGGGAATTATATTAACTATCAATAATCTTTTACCTGAGAAAAGAGATAAGATGATGAAGGTAACAAAAGATGTTATGAGTCGTTTCGATAAAACAATCAAAGATGTAGCACTTAATACAGAAAATAATAATATAACCGTTAAAGTAACTCACGAAGGTTTCTATGACAAGGTTGATATAATGAGAGAGTCAGCTGGAACAAGAGAATTGTTCTCACATATATTTAACATATTAGAGTCATTTTCAAGAGGTGGTATTGTTGTTTATGATGAAACTAATAGGTATTTCCATCCAGAGATAGAAGCAATACTTATTTCTTTGTTCAAAAATAATGAAATAAATACAGCAAATGCTCAGTTATTTTTTGCGTCACACAACCACGATACTCTCTCTCTTTTAAATCTTGACCAAATCTTTATAGTTGAAAAAGAAAAACACAATTCTACAACTTATAAGGTATCTGACTTAGAGGATGTTAGAAGTAGAGACAACTTGAAAAAGAAATATAATCTAGGGTTACTAGGAGGAGTTCCTGATGTTATTGATTTTCAGCACACTCTTAAACAGTTCTTATAAAATATGAAACACACTAGAGATACTTATGTAATATGTTATGAAGGTGAAGCAGAAATGACCATTTTTGGGTTTCTAAAAAAGAAATTTTGTCTTGAGAACAAAACCTTTAAACAAGAGAACATAGGTGGTTTCAATAGTTTTTCTATTTTTCAAAGAAAATACAATAAGATTATTAAAAAATGGGGTTTGAAACAAAACAATCTAAAAAATAAGGTACACTTCTTTTTCTTGATAGACAAAGATTTAGACGACTCTGATAAGATTAAGAAATTCATTTCTGGCAATGGACATACTGTTCAGTTTTGTAATCCAAATATAGAGTCGGTATTATTAAAGATGTCAGGTGTAAACATAACACAAGAAGAAACTCTTCAGGAATTTAGGTCAAAATGTAAAGAAAAGTTCAAGCAGAAATTTGGAAAAGAAGCACACAGAATGACTGATTTAGAATTATCATCTATTATTAAAGATGAAAAAGATTTCAAAGGTAACTTTTTAGAAATATTTAATCTATTTAATTAGTTATTTTTATCTATAATTACCTGACGAACTTCATCCCAAGTTCGGAGCAGAAATTAAAAAAACCGAAACGTTACGTTTCGGTTTTTTTAATTTCTGCTCCGTGAAGCACGACACCTGCGTGTCGTGCGTGTAGGGATCGAAAGGACTTTTGGTTTACGCTTTCAGCAGAAAGTGTCAAAAGTCCCGTTTTCATTATGACGAGCGACGGCGAGGAAATAATGAAAAAGATCACCCTACTCACGGAGCTGGTAAAAAGTTTAGAACCCCGAAAGGGGTTCTTTACTTTTTTCAGCTTCGTGGATAAAGTGGCCTGCGTCACTTTCGTGTAGGGATTGAATACGGGGTCGCGAGTCTACTTCGAGCAACGCGAGGTAGCCTTGTGACCGAGCCCTACCCACGGAGAAAGCTTGTCATTATGTAGAAAATGTGTTTTAATGCTTAGTGGATTAACTTCAATAGGATTTGTAAATGGGAAACTATTCAATTTTGGAATTAAACAGTTTTTTGACTAAATTGACTCAGGGTTATGATGAAACTTCTGCATTGGCAATCATAGATGCTTTTCATAAATTACCTATTTCAGGAAATAAAATAGTAATTAAGAAAAAAATGACAGAAGATACTTCATTTACTGGCTATACAAACGAAGTTGGTGATACAACCATTCCAAATAAAGACACTAAAGAAGTTGTTATCGGTGAAAAATCTGAAGAGGTGGTTAGGGTTGGACATTATAAGGTTAAGCAAAGAGTTGTAAATGATGATGAGTCTTTTATTATTAATTGGCATCATTTTTGGGCGTCAGATATTAATACAATGAACATTGATAATGCTCCACCACCGATATTTGGAATCGAATACTTAAAAGAAGGTTTGAAACCGATTGCTTTAATAAGATGGGATTTTGTTCTAGAAGTTGGTACAGATAGTTGGACTTTGGTTGATTGGTTAACAAGTTTCAAAGTCTTTATTTTAAATTGGCTCATGTTAAGTAGAACTCACGAATTTCATAAAAGGGTTTGGGTTGCTAAACCTACAATTATCTTTGGTCAATCTAAAATGAAATTAATAAAATAGTAATTCCGCCAAGCAAGAAATTTGCTTCGGCGGTTTCTTGTTTTATATACTCACCATATTTTCATACTTCCTCCAGTCAAACGTTCTGAACTTGTATACCAGTTGGAGCTTGATATTTACAAAAACACTATACTATGGTATAGTATTTTTGTTCTTTTAATAACGGAGGTAATATGCCACCCAGCATGTTTGAGATAATTTGTGTTCAAGATCAAAACCGAGAAAAATTTGACCTTCTTTCCAGAAGAGTTGGTGGTTGGGGTTTGGAACGTTTGCATTTTGCTTCAACTGATGTACTCGGATTAATGCGTGTTAAGAGATTTGGCAAAGATAATGTTGTTGTAGTCATTGGAGAATATACGACATTCACTTCTGGTCAGACGCGTGAAGGATACATTGCTCTATTGTTGGAAGATGGAGTTACTCAAGAGCAAATCATTGTTCTTGAAGGTAACGAATCTCCTGAGCAAATTGAAAATCTTGTACGAGTTAAAATTTTTGACTTACTTAATTTACAAGAATATCAGGTTTAGTTAATCTCACCCAAGCAATTCCCGCTTCGGTGGGTTTTGTTTTTATATCTTCAATTAGATAGACATTTTTTTGTTTATATTGTAGTGTTATATCCAGTGGGTTACGCTTACCTATTAAAATTAGCGGAGTTTTTGGAGGTATATATGACAATTTTTAAGATTGGTCGTCCTGGGATTATTGCTACAGGCAATGCTATTAACCCAGAAACTTGGAGGGCTGTTCAATCTGGAGATGAATTGTGGTTCACAGTATCACCAGGAGCTGAAGGTACTAATCTTGGAATGGTTAATTGGCATCTTATTCGTGGTGATAGAGTTCTACGTTTCGGTTACGGAGATGAACCGATAAACAATACGCAGTTCGTGTTCGGGTTTCCACTTCCGCACACAAGAGATCAATTTAATGATGAAGAGATTCAAGAAAAACTCTCAGATATCTTGTGGACTGTACAAGTCTTGCTAAGTTCTGTTACTAATCTACCAACAGAACTGGTTGAGGCAAAACCACTTATTGAGGACTGGGGATTTCCTGGAACTCGGTTTGCGATTCTTAGGTTTCTTGATCCGAGAACTTCATAAACGTACCACCGAAAGCTATCGAGCATTCGGTGGTTTTCTTTTTATATACTTATTAAATTATTTTTTATACTTTTTTCAATCTAATATTCTGAACGTATATCCCAGTTGGGGAACTTGACAGTACTTACTTAACTATTGTATTATAGAGGTATTGCTTGTTAAGAAAAAAAGGGGAGGTAAATGAAAATTACTGCTCAGCGTGTACGAGACGGGCTCGGACTGCGCCCACTGGTTCCTGGATTTTTTCATGACGAAATGGGAACCTGTTCTCTTCGAGATTCTGGAGAAAGTGTATGGGTGGGTATCGAACTTGCAAAGTTCTTCTCATCTACTTTGCTTGAATTAACTTGCGTGGATAGTTTTAATCTTATTTCTCGAAGGCTGATAGATATTGAAAAATATTCGCCTAGTACAAAGGTTCTTGCTGCCACCAAAAGAGGTATAAGAATTATTGAAATAGAAGGTAGGCAATTTTTAAATAAAGGGTATGGCGTATATGAACGCAAAGTACCTTAACCGCCTAAGCAAGAAATTTGCTTCGGCGGTTTCTTGTTTTTATATTTAAATCTGTTTTACAAAACCAATTAATTAGCGTAAACCAGTGAATATTCTTCGTCGGTTTTCCTTTTGTAAACTTTTGTATATTTTATATACTTAGAATATGCTTAAAGTAAACAATCTGACAAAATTTTTTGATAATATAAAAAATAAGTATTAATTTTTAAATTAAAAATGAAAATAGATTTTCATAAGTTAATAGATGATATTAAATATACAGACAGTAAAACATCTTATATGATTTCTTATCCATTTTTTATTAAATACTTTAAAAATATAGAAAAAATTAAAGTAGATAATCTTATAGTTGGTACACATTTTGTCTATGGGTGGATGCCGACTGTGCTTAATTTAAATGTTACAGAATTAAAAGATGTTTTAAGTATTTTAAATGAAGCAAAAAAAGGTTTTATTTTAAATGAAGATGAATTATTAAAATTAAAAAAATGTATAAATAATTCTCTTGTTGGAACATCTAAGTTATTACATTTTATAAATCCAGATAAGTATGCAATATGGGATAGTAATATATATAGATACATTTTTGGTAATTATAGTTTGGTTAGAATCGAGAAACCTGTTTTATATTTATCTTATTTAAAAGAGTTAGAAAAAATTTCTAAACAAAAGGATTTTAAAGATTTTTATTCTAAAGTTAAAAATATTGTTGGGTATAATATTACAAAAATAAGAGCAATTGAATTAGTTATGTTTAGTGCGTCAAAGTTTAATAAATAAAACTATGTTAAAAAAAATTACGCATAAAGTAATAAGATTTTTCCAAAATTTAAAATTAAATAATTTTAATAGAAACACATTAGGGATACCTGGAATTATTATTTTGTTTTGTATTGTTATATTTTTAAATAAATTAGAACCACGACCTTATCCAATAAAGGACTGTAGGGAGTTTGATTTAGAAAATACGGTAAAGAATTTTGTTTCAAAAGAAGATTGCATGAAAGATGATAGTTGTAAAATTGCAATGTATTTTATAATAGACAGTGAACAAACAAATTTATTATCAAAAATGGGTAATGAAATAAAAAGTTACAGTGAACTTATTGAAGGGGGAGAGGATATTTTAGAATATGATAATGAAATAAATAAAAATAATTATAATTCTGTTTTTGAATTTTTAACAAACGGTGAGTCTGTAATTCCTAATCATAAAGTTTTTTTTTCAGAAGAAGATTTTTATTTATTTAATAAATATTCTATTCAAGCAGATCCAGTTCAGTTTTTAAGAAAAACTTTTGATGAATATCTTAAGGGTGGTAATTATGGTATTTTTGAAGAAAATCTTACAAAAAAATGTAATTTAGTCCACGGTGAATTGTATGGTCTTGATGGTACTGAAAAAAGTTATTTCAAAAGCAGGTTTGTTCCTTTTGCAATATACAGACACTTTGTTGGTGGGTATGATATCTTTATTATTTTTGTGGATAAACCAGATAGAATTTTTAGAGTTTGGGTTGGCTATGATAAAAATGATGATTATCAACTTAAATTCTTTAAAGAGTTAGCGGTTCCTGCTGAAGAAGTGAAGGCTTGGAGAAAAGCCCTTAGGGGTCTTTTATTAGATAGTAGGTCTTCTATATAGAAATAACTATTAGCCGACGGGTTCTACTCGTCGGTTTTCCTTTTGTAAACTTTTGTATATTTTATATACTTAGAATATGCTTAAAGTAAACAATCTGACAAAATTTTTTGATAATAATAAGGCAGTAGATAATGTTTCTTTTTCTATAAAAGAAGGGGAAATATTTTCATTAATTGGTCCAAACAGTTCTGGTAAAACAACTATAGTTAAAAATATTATAGGTTTATTGGAGCCAACTAAAGGAAATATAACCATAAATGGTTTTGATATTTCAAAAGATAAAGAAAAGGCAAAAGCCCTTATTGGATATATTCCAGATGAACCATCTATTTGGCCATATATGACAGGGGAGGAATTTATTAATTTTACAAAAGCATTGTTTTTTGTAAAAGATAAGAATCATAAAAAAGATTATGAAAAGCTTATTTCAGAATTTGATTTAAATGGTGTAGAGAAAAAATATTTTGAAGAATACTCAAGAGGGAATAAGCAAAAGTTTAGTATTATTTCGGCGATGTCACACAAACCAAAGTTATTACTTATTGATGAGCCAATAGTTGGTCTTGATCCAACAAGTGCTTCCATTGCAAAAGATTTATTTGTAAAATATAAAAAAAGTGGGGGTGCAATTCTTCTTGTAACACACACACTTCCTGTTGCGCAAGAGATATCAGATAGAATTGGTGTTTTAAAAAATGGTGAATTGATTGCTATTGGAACCTTTGAGGAATTAAAAGAAAAAGCCAAATTAGGTGATACAGTAACACTTGAAGATGTTTATAAAAAATTAACTTAATTTTATGTTAAAAGTTTTTTTAAAATTTGAATTAAGTAAAATAAATAAATATTTTGAAAAAAGAACTCTTCCTAAAGTAATTACAACTTTGCTTTTTCTTTTGGTTTTCTTTTTTGTTTCCCTTTTAATTTATCAGTTTTTTGTTTCTGGTTTTAGATATATAAACGGAGAAGCTGTTGAGGATATTCGACTTGCGCTTACTTTGTTTATATATGAGTCTTTTCTTTTATTACTTGCTTGTGTGATTATTTTTAGTCAGACTGTATCTGCCCTTTTTAGTTTATTTAAGGGGGAGAATAATGAATGGGTGATGTCTACACCAGCATATAATGTTTTACCAAAAATAGTTTTTGTAAAAAGTTTTTTTAGCTCTCTTGTTCCTTCTGTGATTATGTTTTTGCCAGCATTGATTGCTTTTAATAAGGTTAATCAGTTGAATTTTGTTTCATTCTTATTTATATTTGTTTCGGTTTTTTTGTTTCTTATTTTGCTTAATTTTATAACCCTATCTTCTCTTATTTTGATCAGCTTTTTATATTATAAAATTTCAAAAATTATTAATTATATAAAGTTTAGTTTTAAGGGGCTGGTTATTATTATGACAATCCTTGTTTCATATGTGTTTTATAAATTATGGAGTATTGTTTCTTCTGTGGACTTAGTTAGGATGTTTAGAGCTGATGATGTAGACAATATTCTTAATATAGATATTATAAGTAGTTATTTTGCTTATTTACCAACGAATAATTTTGCCCTAGAAATTATTTATTGGCAAAATAATGCATATAAAGACGCCATTTATAATTTTTCTTTAATGTTTACGCTTTGTCTTTTGTTTGGAATAATTTTTTATTATATATCACCACTTTTTTATTCTGTTTGGCAACGTTTTCAGGAAGGAAGTGTTAGTAAGGAAGTAAAAAGTTTTGGTTTGTTTAAAAATAGAATTACTTATGAATTTACTGGTGGAATAATGAAGGCTTTGTTTAAAAAAGAAATGCTTATTTCTACGAGAAATTTTAAAGCTATTATGTGGTTTTTGTTTTTGTTTTCTATTTGGTTTTTACAAGTAGGAACAAATCTTCTTTTGGGTAAAAATATTCGTCTGCATCAACCAGACATAAGTATGAAGATGGCTATACTTCAGGCGATGCAGTTTATTATTGCTATATATTTTATTAGTGCTTTTACTTTGCGTTTTGTTTTTACTACTTTTTCTGCAGAAAAGAAAACTTCTTGGGTTTTGCTTTCAGCACCGATAAATTTTAGGAAAATGTTTTTTGGAAAATATTTGTTCTACTCGGTGTTTTTTGTGACGCTTGGTCTTGTTATGAGTTATATAAACATGAATGCTCTTAATTTAGGATTTTCAAATGTGATCTATTCTGTTACTTTATTTATTTTTAATGTTTTGTTCATTGTGACACTTGGTCTTTCTTTGGGGGCGATATTTCCAAATAAAGAAACAGATGATCCAGAAATAATAAGTACAAGTATGCCAGGGTTGTTTTTTACAGCTCTATCTCTTTTATACGGAGCGCTTAGTTCATATGTTCTTTATTTGTCGCTTGTTCAAAAAGATTACACAAAAGTATTGTTTTTATTAACAGTTACTTTTTTTGCTGTTATCTTGATGTTATTTAAAATACCTAAATTTATAGAAAACAAAAAAGAAAAATATTCTTAATGTTTTTAAAATTTTGTAGCTTATTTTTTGTTTTAAGAATATAATTAAAAGTATGTTAGATTTTATTTTATTAGATATTATTTATTTTATTATGACTTTTTCTATTTTTGTTCCTATTTTATTTATTATAATAATCAGTATTCGTCAAATTAATCAATACGAAAGGGGTGTAAAATTTACTTTTGGTAAGTTCACTTCTGTTATGGAGCCAGGCTGGAGAATTGTTTTGCCAGTAATACAAGGATATCAAAAGGTTGATATAAGAATAAAAGCGGTTGATGTTCCAGATCAAAATGCTATCACAAGAGACAATGTTTCTGTTAAAGTTAATGCAGTTATTTATTATAAAGTTAGCGATGCAGAAAAGGCGATTATTGAGGTGGAGGATTTTAGATATGCTATTTCGCAATACGCTCAAACAACGATGAGAAACATAGTTGGTGAAGTAACTTTAGATGAGCTTCTTTCAAGTAGAGACAAGATTGCAGATAGAATAAGAGAAATAGTTGATATAGAAACAGATGCTTGGGGATTAAAGGTTCAAAATGTTGAATTAAAAGATGTTAGTTTACCGCCAGAGATGGAAAGAACTATTGGTAAACAAGCTGAAGCAGAAAGAGAAAAAAGAGCCGTGATAATAAATTCAGAAGGTGAACTTGCCGCATCAGAAAATATAGCACAAGCAGCGGCAATGCTTGCGGCTACTCCTGGAGCACTTCATCTTCGCACATTACAATCAATTAATGATATGTCATCAGACCAATCAAATACAGTTGTCTACATGGTACCAGTTGAAGCTTTAAAAGCATTGGAAGGATTCATTAATAAAAAAGATAAAGTTTCTTTATAGAAATAATTTATTTTTTATAAATATTTTTCGCCGTACTTACGCATCTCTTTTTCTAAAGGTTTTAAACCTTTTCCTTTTTGGGTTAATGAGTATTCTATGTGAGGGGGCTTTTTGGAAATAACATTTCTTATTATCATTCCATTTTCTTCTAGAATTTTAAGTTTTTTGGTTATTGTTCGAGTGCTGATACCAGAAAGGGAGGTAACTAAATCACCAAATCTTTTTGGGCCAGCAAATAAATCTCTTATTATTATAAGTAAAGTAGAATCACCGATAATGTGGGCAACTTTGCCTATCGGGCAAACGCATAGTTTTTTGGTTTGTGATTCCGTTCTAAACATATACACAGATTAACATATTTCTTATTACTTTACAAAGTAAAGTAATAAAGCTATACTAAACAAATTATTATTAAATTTTAAATTAAAATATGAATATATTTATTTGGGCACAATCAAAATCGGATTCTAATAATTCTGTAATCGTTGAAACCATTAAAAAAGAGCATGAAGCAAAAGGAGACTTAGTTTATGTTTTAAGCGCAGAAGAAGCTTCTTTTGATAATGATTCTATTTCTTCTTATCAATCAGAACTAAAGAAAGCAGATATGGTTTATTTAGCATATCCAATTCACTGGGGTTCTTATCCTTTTATGTTTAAGAAATCAATAGATTCTATTCTTGCTTATGGTTTTGCTTATGAATATAAAGATGGATTACCGGTTGGTCTTCTTAGTGGTAAAACTGCTAAAATAATTACAACCTCAGGTCACCCGAAAGAATATTATGTAGATCAATTAAAGGCAATACATTATTTGGCAGAAAAAACAATAATTAACTTTGTTGGCATAGATAGTAAAGGAGCGGTAAATGTTGGTGGCAGAACACATGGGGATATAAACGGATTAAATTTGTCAGAAGTTATTACTTTGATTAATAATTAATTATTAATTTATAAAAAGAGCGAAACCTATCGGTTTCGCTCTTTTTGATTCATGTTTGGTGTTATAATATTTATTATGACTAAAGTTTCTAAAAATGATTTGAATATAAAAGAGCTTGAAACAGAAATAGCTAGATTAAAAAAATTGGTTTATTTTGATGAGCTTACTGGTGTTTTAAATAGACGAGGTTTTGATCTCGAGGCTGGGAAACTTTTTAATTATATATATTCAAAACATGGACTTAATTTAAATAGACAGTCAGACAAATTACCTTTTTCTGTTATTTTTATTGATATAGATAATTTTAAAAAAATAAATGACAAATATGGCCACGAAGAAGGTGATAAGGTTTTGAGGCACACAGCAAAAGTTATGAAGACTGTTTTACGTGGTGATGACATTTATGCGAGGTGGGGAGGAGAAGAGTTTGTTGTCGCTATACCTCAAGTAAGTAAAAATATTGCTGTTAGAATTGCAGAAAAATTATGCAACGCTTTTGCTGATTCACATGTTGAGCTTGATGGTAAAAAAGAACAAGTTACTATGAGTGTTGGTATTGTTATGCATAGCAATGAAAGTGATTTAAATGAAATGATAAAAAAGGCTGATGAGGCAATGTACAAAGCAAAAAGAAATGGTAAAAATCAAGTCGTTGTCTTTACTCACGGAGAAGAGGAAATTGGGTATTTTTTAAAAATGTTCCATCTTGTAAAAAGTTTAGGAAAAGAAGATGAAATAAAAGATGAGCAAAATATAAAAAAAGTAAAAACTGACAAAATCACAACAAGACAAATAAAAACAAGAAGGATCCCTAGTATTTGATAGTTTTGGTTATTTATTGTAGTGTTACGGTAGGAATATAAATTTTCTAACTTTAAGCTTATGAAATATAAGTATTTTTCAACCTTTTTGGCTTTATTTGGGCTGTTTTTCTCCCCATTTTTAGCAAATATTTTGAATGCGCAAGAAGACGCTGTTGTTTTTGTGTATAGAAATGTTGATATGTCTAACTTAGAAGAAAGTGATTATTTCTATAAAAAGACTAATGAAAATGTGGTTTTTTCTTTTGAAAAAAATAATATATCTAAAAACGTAGAGCGAGCCTCATTGTTTATTGACCCAAAAGATAATTCGGTAAATGCTGTTTCTGTTAAAATAAAATATTCCAAAAGTGATTTAAAACCAAAAATAATAGATAACACAGACTCCGATTTTTCCTTATTTTTTGTAGAGAATGTCAATGAAAATGATGGGGTTATTACAATAACTTACATTGAGCCGTTTCCTGGAATAAACCAAAAGGCAAAAATAGTTGATATTTTTTTTGAGAATATAAGCAATAATCAATCAGAAATTTATATAGAAAAGGAATCTGAGGTTTTAGCAAATGACGGCCTAGGTAGTTATCTTTCTTGGGAATTACAATAAAATCATAAAAGTTATTTTTTAGTAACTTTTATTTGTTGTGATATAATTAGTATATAAGCTTAATTTAAAATTATATGCACATCAAAATAACTGGGGTTCATATTGAGATAACAAACGCTATTCATGATTATGCGATTGAAAAATTTAGTAATTTAGATCGTTTTTCTAATAACGACACAAGTGCAAAACTTGAAGTTATTTTAACAAAAACAACAGGTCATCATTCACACGGAGAGTTTTATCAGGCTGAGGGTATTGTACATATGAGCAAGAAAACTTTTGCAATGAAAACACAAGAAGATGATTTGTATAAATCAATTGATGTTCTAAAGGATATGTTATACATGGAATTAGCATCTCATAAAGATAAAAAGCAGTCACTGTTCAAAAGAAGTGCTCACAAAATTAAAAATTTATTAAAAAGGGGTGGGCGTTTGTAATTAGTTTAAATTAAATTATGGATAATGATTCAAAACTAACATATATAGTTATATCTTTGCTTGTGGTGGTACTTGCTTTTGTTGCTTATTTTTTACAAGGGGTAACAGATGATTCTACTTCTTTGACCGCAACAAGTACCAAAGAACAAGTCATTAAAAAAACAACAGACAATAAAACTTCACAAAAAGATTCACTAAACACAAGTACAACAACACAAAATAATTTATCAGCAACAAACACAACAATTATGAATATTCCACAAAATGTAACCGGTGCAATTATTAAAACTAATTTAGGGGATATTGAAATTGCTTTTGCTACATCAGCACCAAAGACTGTGCAAAATTTTGTTTCGCTTACATCTTCTAAGTTTTATGATGGTGTTAAATTCCATCGCGTGATTAGAGATTTTATGATTCAAACAGGTGATCCATTATCAAAAGATGACACAAAGAAAGACTCTTGGGGTACAGGTGGGCCTGGATATAGATTTGAAGATGAATTAAGTGGTAAGGAGTCATATACACAAGGAACGGTAGCTATGGCAAATGCTGGACCAAACACAAATGGTAGTCAATTCTTTATAGTAACAGCAAGTCCTATGGTACCACTTCCACCGAGTTATACAGTTTTTGGTCATGTAACAAAGGGTATTGAAACAGCTCTTAAAATACAGGATATGCAAACAGGTGCAAGAGATGTGCCAGTGCAAGATATAGTGATTAAATCAGTAGAACTTAAGTAAGGGTTATATTTAGTGAACTACTTATAAAATTAGTTGATAAAAGATTAAAGCGTGGCCTTTGGCCACGCTTTTCTTATTGATTATTTTCTGAAGTCTGTTTTGTTCATTCTATGAACCTGCGGTCCATCTTCTTCATGGGTAAGTTCACACAAAAATTTAATATCATTGTAATTTTCACTCAAAAAAGAATGTATCTCTTCTAAATTATTGGTGCCAAAAATTTCCCAATAAATAATAACACCATCTTGTCTTGTTTTAACAACAACAAAATATGAAAGGTTTTGATGATCTTTTATTTTTTTAGATGTGTCTTCAAAAGTTTTGTCAAAATATGAACACCCTTTACCGACAAAGAACATACCAATATAATCCTTCATACCCATTTTTTTCTCCTTAATCTACCTTTAATAAAAAGACCAAAAATCTTTTTTAAATCTAACAAAAGTAAAAACAAAAGGCAAGATAAAGAAAAGCGCGCCTACGGCGCGCTTTTGTTCGACTGAAGATAAAACAACAATATTTTTGCAAGTAAATCATTTTTTTCTTCTTGTGAAGAGTAAAAAATTTTTTCTTTACAAACATCTTCACCTGTCATTTCTACTATCTCTGTCTCCGTGTTTACAATATTTACTTTGTAAAAAAGCACATCGTAAAAATTTATATCACTCCTAGATACTATTGATAAAAAATCATTTATATTATTTGTTCCAAACAAAGCCCACAATCTTGTCACTGGAGAATTTTGACTTTCTTTTATTCTAACACCGTTTTTTAATGCGAAATATTTAAATTTTCTTATGTTTTTTAGAATTTTATCACGTATTTCTTGATTCAATTCTGTTTCATCAGATTTACCATATTCTATTAATTCAAGATTTTCAAAAATATCCATTTCTATCTCCTTGTTTGTTTAAGAACTGAATCTTTTTTAAATCTAACAAAAGTAAAAACAAAAGGCAAGATAAAGAAAAGCGCGCCTACGGCGCGCTTTGTGTTTTTATCTTTAAACTTCTTTGACTCCTTCTTCATCCACCATAAATAGATAGTCATTTTTTCCAAACGTAAGACGTTGAAGGTCTTCACTTGTATGTCCTTCTATTTCCCAATAAGTTGTTCCACCCATTACACCCTCAGGTGGTTCTCCAGTTATGGTAACAATATAAAATTGATAGGCGTAATTTTCTTCATTTATAAGTCTTTCAATTAAAGAACAAACATCGCGATGAAATGCTCCAGAGCAAGAACTTTGGCGACGAGAATTACGAATAGCTTTTTCGTAAGCGTCCATTTCTTCTTTCGGGATCTCTTTCCATTTTGTTTGAGTTGGAAAAGAATTATTTAGTTGATTTTTTCTAGACAAAATACTTTCAGCTAGAAGTTTCCCCAGAAGATCTTTTCTTCCGTTTTCACCCATTCCATAAACTTTCTCTATTGCAACGTCTTTTGCATCTAGTTCAACAATGCTAGTTTCCATATTTACAATATTTACTTTATAAAAAGAAACCCCAATTTCACCGATTAAATTAAGTAATTCGTCTATATTGTTTGTGCCATAAAGCATCCAACTTATTACTTTTGAATCGGTTATAACTCTGCGTGCTTCGAAGGGGTTAGTTTCTTCTTCTTGTTGTAAAATAAAATATCTATATAAAGAAATTTTATCTAGGATTATTTTTTTGATAGCTTCTTTCAAATCATCAATAGATATTATTCCAGAAGTTATGATATGAAGTTGGTCAAATTCTTTCATTTCTATCTCCTTGTTTGTTAATGATCTTACTAAAACAAATCTAACAAAAGTATAGATATTTAGCAAATTTACCCTGTTAAATCAAATTTTGAATTCTTTTGAAAATTTAAAATTAGAAATTGAAAATTTACATACTGGATATAATTTACAAATTTTCTATTGGCTAAATACTAGTGGCTAATGACTGTCCATATATCCTCTTTTAAAACTTTCAAAATCCATTTCTTTTTTGCCTTCTGGTATTACAGATAAGATTATATCTTTTGCTGTTTGGTTATCAGAAATATTATTTATTAAATCAACTTTTGTTACCTTTACTCGTATTTCTTTTGCTGAAGGTCCTGAGCCATGCGAAGGATGTTTGATAAAAAAGTATAATGAAGGCCATGGGGTTAGGGCTCTAAACTTGCTTCTTACAATCACAGCTTCTGTGTCTAAAGTTATCTCTCCTAATTCTTTTGTTATTTTTTTGCAGAAAGTTGCTTTCGAGTGGTCTTGTTCTTTTGGTATAAGTGTTTTATCTATGTAATGTGGAAGTATTTGTACAAGTAATTCTCCACCTAATTGACCACAAGTTACTTCTAGGGTTTGTGCTGTTGCCTCTTTGTCTATTTGAAATTCATTTTGTACAAGTATTGGGCCGTGATCCATTTCATTATCTAACTTCATTATACTTATACCAATCTTTTCTTTTCCATCAAGTAAGGCGCTTTCTATAGGAGACGGGCCTCTGTATTCTGGAAGTAATGACGGATGTACATTCAAAACACCATTTGTTGATAGGTTCAAAATATGTTCAGGTATTATTTTTCCATAACTTGCTACAATAAATAAATCAAACTTTTCTTTATGTAAAGGAGAATTATTGCCTATATCTTTTAAACTTTCTGGTTGAAACACTTCTATGCCTTTTAATTCACACCAAGTTTTTATATGTGGTGGAGTTATTTGCATATGGCGACCCTGTGGAGAATCTGGTCTAGTTACAACTAGTTTCGGAATAATATTTGCTCTATAAAGTGAAGCTAAAACTGATTCAGCAAGTGGCCCCGTACCAAAGAAGGCAAAAGAAATATTGTTCATACTTTTAAATTATTGGTTTTCATTGTATCATATTAAGTCTGATTGTTCTTTTTATGTTTAAAAGGGGATTTATATGAGTTGTGAAGTTTTGGAAAAAATTCTAGTTTCAGGGCTACATCTATCATTGGGACAAAACCTATATATGGTATCGTTGGTGGTATTGATCAAACATTGGTACACAGTGATCCAGATTTTTCTATAGTTGCTGGGATTGGTGTAATCACAACACAACCCAGACTTGTAAGAATTTCACACCCACAAAGAACAGGTTCTTGTTTCGATATATCCGCAGTTAAAGTGATTAATCCAAAAGGTAATTTTTATTATCAGGCAGCTAATTTTGTTAGGGATTTTTGATGACTTGCTAAATTATTATTTCGTGGTAGTATTTTATCCTGGTAGACAATTGTGTTTACTTGGTTATTTTAGGAGAGAAAGATGACTGGACTCATAGTCTCCATTCTTGCGGTTACACCGATTCCTGGAAAGATTACTGTTCTTGATACAGGGGAGGTTAGTTATCAAAATGATCTTTCCAAAGATAACAAAACTCATCTTGAAAAAGGTATAGTGGTTAATAATTTTGAAAGATTTTCAACAGTTATGGCAGATAATCTTCTTGACGAAGGAATATCTAGGCCGATTTCTGCGATACGTATAAATGGTTTGTTTTATTCGGCTGCAGCTTTTCATCTGGTATGAATAAATAACAAAGCGCAACATTCATTCGGTTGCGCTTTTTCTTATTTCTTTTTCTTATTGGCCTCTTTTATTTGTTCTTCTGTAAATTCTTCTAATTCAAATCCATGATCAATAAATAATATTCCATCTAAATGATCTATTTCGTGTTGGAATATGTGCGCAATTAAGCCTGACGCACCGAAGCTAAACTTATTTCCATTCTCGTCATAGGCTTCTATGGTTACAGATACGGCTCTGTCTGTCTTACCGTATATCCATCTAACAGAAAGACATCCCTCATGCATCTCTGCATGCTTCTTAGATGATTTTGTAATAACTGGGTTTATAAAAACAAGCGGTTTCCATTTTGCTTCTTTAGTGTAAGCTTCTTCTGATATAACAAATATTCTAAGAGGTAAAGCGATTTGTGGCGCAGCGATGGCAACTCCATCATCTTCACGAGATAGGGCCTTTTTCATTGCAGAAATAATTTCTTTTAATTCTTTTGTGCCGAATTCACTCTTTTTTACTTCACGCGAAATCTGCCTTAATGGATTCTTCCTGTCCTCATCTATTTGAATTATTTTGTCTGAAACTGACATAGGGGGTAGTTAATGGTTTGTAGTTACTAGTTTTTAGTATAATACAATAAATAAAAATTATTGACAATATGTGATATTTGTTATAGATTTAGGTGGGTTCTTTAAGGAGAAAGAAATGGACAGTCAATCACCTTTTTTTATTTATGGACTCATACTATCTTTAATCGTTCTTTCTGTAATGAATGATTTACCAACTTATATTCGTGCAAAACTTGCTGCTAGACGTATGAACATTAGGGACAAAGGTTATGTTGAGCGTCAGTATAGTGCTGAGGGTACTCTTACTTGGACACATAATTTTTGTCACACAAGACTAAGGATTGGTATAGATAAGAATGGCAATTATGTACATTATTGTTGGCGTTGTGAATGTGTTTTTCCAGACAATCTCCCGCCGCCCCCACCAAAAGGAAAAGAGGGAATTCCGTTGCCTAGTGAAAAATCAAATAAATTAGAAATTGCTAAAGTGGTACAAATTCGTCCAAAAAAATCTGCATAAATTAAAAACTCCACCGATGAAAGTCGGTGGTTTTGTTTTGTGTTCTTCTGCGTTTGTTCTGCTAACTACCGCGTTTGTTCTGCGTGAACTTCTTTATTTAATTTTTGCAAAAATTAAATAAAGAAGTTAAGTGGATTTACTTCCGTACTTCCAAGCTGGGTTATCAATTTTATTTTTTCTCTTAGGGTTTCATTATTTACCCACTCTCTTTCGTTAATATGTATAAATAGCAAAGTCTTACCTCGTCCAGCTTCAAACCACTCTACTACATATGGATCTAACTCTTGTTCTATTTTAAATTTGATTTCCTCATTTAGATTTTCGAAACTTGTTTTTATTACAACATAATATGGTGGTAGCAAAAAGTTATCTCTTTCGACCAATGTTTCCCTATAGAATTCTGCTAAGGTGTGAGACTTGAGATGTTTTAATATTGGTGGGTTTAATCTTGTTTGAAAAATTAGACTTCCTCCTTCTTTTATTTTTTCTGACATTTCTGTCACTAAGGTGAGGATTTTTTCATCTGTTCTATATTCAGGCAAAGAAAATAATGAATCCATCGATAATATAATTATATGGTCGACTTCTTCTAAAACATTATGGGCCATTTCGGTACCAATAAGAACACCGTATGCTGAATCCATCCACTCCTTATAAACTTTTTTTACTTTTGATTTTGTATTTGTTCTTTCTCCGTCTATGACAAAGGTGGGTATTCCTAGTTTTTTTAATTCTTCTTCTATACCCCCAGTTGCTATACCTAATGTCTCCATTCTCCAACTACTACAATATTTACACGATAAGCTTGTGTCTTTTTCTAATCTAATTATGTTTTCACATTCATGGCAGACATAAGTTCTTATTCCTCCTATTTTATGTAAAACGTAAGGGCGGTTACATTTTTGACATGTAAACAAAGTTGAACAATCAGAACAAATTGTTGTCGGGTACATTCCTTTTCTGTGTGCATACATAAAAACATGTCCAGATTTTTCTAATTTTATATTATGTAATATTTGTATTGCTTCTTTTGATAAAAAGGGTGAAGCACTTTTGTTATCACCACACATTTTTACAATAGAGACCGATGAATCATTTCTTAAATGTATTGGCATTATTTCTACAGCATCTTTTCTTTTGAATGCTAAATGTGCATCAAGCGACAATGTATGAGACCCTAGCAAGCATGGAATACGGGAACTTTCGGATATTTTTTTGAGTACTATGCGCATGTCATAGCTTTGGTTTCCGTGGGTGTAATAATATGAACTATGTTCTCTTTCTATTACACATAATCCTAAGTCTTTTCTTGTCCAAGGTAAAAGTGTTGGTGTTGCGAGTATTAATATTGGATGCTTTTCATTTTTTAATTTTTCAAAAGAAGATGTTATTTGTTTATCTGTTAAAGAGCTGTGTATCGGTGCAACATAATCTTCTATTCCTTTGGACAGCTCACTTTGTGCATGCTCAAGGTCTGTTATTGTAGGAAAAAAAATAACCATGGATTGCTTTTTGGCAAAAGATTCTCTGACTGTTGTTTTGTATCTTGTTAATCTGTCTTTGTATTTTTGTTGAAGTAAAAGTATTTCGAATCCTTTATCAACTTCGGGTATGCAAAAAGTTGATATTTGTGTGTAAGCTCTTTCTGGAATTAAATCAAAAATTATTTTACCAACTGGTTGCAAAATATAAGATGATGAAAAATCTAATGCTTGCCAAATTTCTTTTGGTATAAAACCTTTATGAAGAGATTTATTTATTTTTTTGAGACCGAAGTTTGCATGTCTTAATGATTGTCTTTCTTCTTTTGCATTAGTTACATGAAGTACAAGCGCACGACAATTTCTTTTCTTTATAGATATTTCACAAAGGTCTCCTTTTTCTAATTTGTCTTTTGAGAAATAGGAAAGATATTCATGTGGGATTCCTTGTACAAGTGGTGCGACGGTCAGGAGATACATAGGTTTATTATACAGGATTTATTTAAGTAATAAAAATCTATTTTTTTATAAAAATCCTTGAAAAATAATGGTGTTTTAATTTTAATTTTAAAAGTTAAAATTTAAAATTAATATTATGCTATAATACTTTGACTTATGGGGTTTTTCTCAAAAAAACTAGGTATAGATTTGGGAACAGCAAATGTGCTTGTTTTTGTTCCTGGAAAGGGGGTTGTACTTGTTGAGCCTTCTGTTGTTGCTGTTTCTGAATCTGACAACAAAATACTTGCAGTTGGAAGCGAAGCCAAAGACATGATTGGTAAAACGCCTGACTCTATAATCGCGTATCGTCCGATGCGTGACGGTGTGATTGCTGATTATAGAGTAACAGAAGCAATGCTTCGTTATTATATTAATAAAACCTTGCCATCTTTTTATTTTTTTAAACCAGATGTGATGGTCTCTGTTCCTGCTGGTGTTACTTCAACTGAACGCCGTGCTGTAATAGAAGCAACAATAAAAGCCGGAGCTAGAAATGCTTATGTTGTTAAGGAACCAATCTTGGCTGCAATTGGTGCAGGTATTCCTATTCATGAAGCAAAGGGAAGAATGATAGTAGATATAGGTGGTGGCACTACTGATGTAGCGGTTATATCACTTGGTGGTATTGTTTGCAGTACTTCTGTTAAATGTGCTGGGAACAAAATCGATCAAGCGATAATTGATTATGTAAAAAAGAATTATAATCTTGCAATCGGTGATCAAACCGCAGAAGAAATAAAAGTAAAAATTGGTTCAGCATTACCTATAGAAGAAGAACTAGTTATGAAAGTAAAAGGGCGTGACTTCATAGCTGGGCTTCCAAGAACTGTTGAAATAAGAACAAACGAAATAGTAAAGGCTATAGACAAAGAACTTCGTTTGATGATTAAGGCTGTAAAAGATGTTCTTCAAGAAACACCACCAGAACTTGCATCAGATATTATCGATAATGGAATAATTATGTCAGGTGGATCGTCAATGCTAAGGCATTTACCAGACTTGGTTGAGCGTCGTACAGGGGTTAAGGCAGTGCTTGCAGAAGATGCGTTTTATTGTGTGGCGAAGGGGACGGGGATTGCGCTGGAACATCTTGATACTTATAAACGCTCCATATTCGCAAAGAAGTAAAAAGTCATAAATTATCCTATTTACTTTGTCGGGAGAAGTTTTTAATCGTCAATGTACAACTAAGTACATCTTCTCATAAAAACTTCTCCCGCCTCGCATCTAGAATAATTTCTGACTTTTTTAAGTACAAAAATGCGTGACTTTCGGTCACGCATTTGGCTAAACACCCTTTACCAAGAAATTACAAGATATTTAGAGTTTATATAAAGTTTATTTGGATAAATTTTTCCATCACAAAAAGGGGCTATTATTTCTTCTGGTACAAAATCATCTGGGTGTGTTATTGAAACAGAGAATCCATTTTTAAGTGCCCATAAAGCAAGTATTCGTGGCACACTCATTAGAAATTTTTTACAAGAATAAATCGAAAGATTTTTGTCGCTTTTGGGGTGTCCTCTTTTTCTACTGTATTCCCAGCGCCATGGTCTATATTGATCAATATCGATTAAATAAGCGTGGTCATAACCAGCATTTGCTGTAGCTTTAATAAATTTTGGAAGATCAATAATCAATGCTTCAGCTATTTCTTTTGAAGCTTTTAAGTGGTCTTTAAATCCTTTTTCTTTATCAATTTGATTTTGTTGGCTTACAGCTGTACTTATTGTTCTCATTTCTGAAGCTAAAGAAACAGGGACTGTTTGCATTTATGCTCTCCTTGATTGTTTGGTTTGTGAAATAGAACTATGTTTCTAAAAATACTCTATACTTTTTAAATTATTATTGCAAATTAAAAAACCCTGTACCGAAGTACAGGGCTTTGAATTTGCTCGCGATAAGGGGTTCGTCTTAACCCTTTACAGGATTTTGTCCTGTAAACGTAGCTTTCGCCACGACATTAGGCTTTTGCCACCGTTTGGTGACCGCACTTACCGCGATTATTGTATTATATCATATACAACATATTCTTGTCAAGTCAAGGGCATGTGATTAAAAAATGAAAATGACATAAAAACAGGGCAAAAAGCTTCGCTTTTTGCCCTGTAAAATGGATTACCGAAAAAGACATAATTTCGTTCGAAAAACATCTACAGACTCGTCAATCTCGGTAAATTGGGGTCCTCGCCAAAATACAGGCAGGGTAGACAGGCAAGAAGACAGAGATTACATCAAGTTTATAGAATGTAGATCATCTAATTACCTGAATTGGGTTAAACGAAGGATATTACTCTTTCAAGAAATATCATACTTATCATCCTTCGTTTAAAACTAAAAAGAACAAATTTAGGAATAATGATTAACACTGATGTTTTCGCATAAACAAATCCTGCTGATCATATACCATTATTCCCTTCAAAAAATTCTTCTAAAAGAAAAATACTTTGAAGGAAACTCTAGATGTCGCGCGAAGCGCGACATCTAGAGTTTGAGAGATAATTTTTTAGTCAATTTAAAAAGGCTCTTATCATCTCTCAA
>JACCDG010563609.1_pt1 | contig 105082 bp, 94 predicted proteins | sample 7442471 | NCBI WGS metagenome assembly JACCDG01 (sample SAMN15323444, study PRJNA562643) | freshwater metagenome | isolation source: river surface water | place: USA:Blue River Watershed | collected 2017-08-17
TCCTTGAGAAGAAGAATAATATGGAGAAAATGCTCAATTTGATGAATCAAAAGATTCGGAATAGTGATTACCAGTCGGAGGTGAATAAGAAGATGATTCGCTATATGTACACCTTCTTGATCATCGCCCTCCTCGCGACAATCCTCTACTTCATCTATATGAACTATATCCGGTACTTAGATCTGTAGATAGCCGTCAGTCGGCATCTTATGCTAAATCATATTACCATCTCTTGTAATATGATTTTATGCATAAAAAGATATAATTAGTGTGTAATTACAAAGTTTCAACTCGATGTTCCCTGAAAGGGACAGAGAGTTGCAGCGAGTTGTTAACCTTCTGGAGATCGAAGATTTCCAGAAGGTTACAGCGAGTCGTCGATCATCTGGTCGAGGAAGCGCATTTTGAGATCGATCTTCTTTTGGTTTTCAAGATAGATCTCTTCATAATACTTTTGAACGATCAAATAGGCGAGTGCAACAATAATCATCATCCATACAATGGTCGTAAGAGTTGTGAAGTAGAGAGAGAAGTAGAGAAGAAGTGCGATGAAGAGCACAAACGCCACCAGTAGGCGGTATTCTGGGATATCACCTATCTGCATTTGATAGATCCATTACTATATTAGAATCATTTTATTTTGCTCTTCGATCGTTTCTTTACCAGAGTCGCTTTGGCTCTATCTTTGGATCCCTCTTTGGATCCCTCTTTGATCTCCTCTTTGAGACTCTTTGCTTTAGAACCTTTCTCGCGATCTTCCAAGAGTTTCTTCTTTTTGGGTGGAAGTTCCGGTTGGAGAACTGTTTGGATCGGCTCTTGAAATGTTACTTTGGTAATAGATTTCTCAACGGAATTTTCCGCGGAAATCTCTTTATAACCCCCCTCAACGGACTTCTCACCGGAAATCTCTTTAGAACCCTCTTCAACAGAACTTTCCCCAGAAATCTCTTTATAACCCCCCTCAACGGACTTTTCACCAGAATCGATCCAAACGATCCGTTCTTGTTGTTTCTGGGTAAACCCGAAGATAAAGAGTGCTTGAAGAGAGTCAAAGAGGTATTGTATGCGGGGTGATCGTTCGTGAATAACAAAGTGTGAATCACTGATGACCGAACAGAGGATCATCAAGAGAAAGAAGGTTTGTGCAATATTATCGATATTCTCATCTGGATTCATCTTGTTTATGATCCCATCTTATCTATAGATCCGATTCTTTTTTCCATAAATGAACCCAGGATAAAGGAGATCTCTCAAAGATCAGTATAGGATCCTTTCAACTCTGTTGGCTCGACAAAGTCGAGAATAGAGTAGCAGGGAGTCGTCAGAAAAAATGGAATCTTCTGCGAATGCTAATATTCTCAGTGTATTGGGATCCCTTCTCGATCTCTACAAGAAGGATCCCGCTCTCAAGTTCAAGGCGCGAGCCCTGGTCACTTCGATCGCCAACATCAAGAAGTATCCCGAAGAGATCAAGTCCGGCACTCAAGCAATGAATGATATCAAGGGGATTGGCAAGGGAATTGCCGATCGCATTGATGAGATCCTCTCTTCGGGAACCCTCGCGGAGCTGGGTATCACCAGCGAGGTGACTGAAAAGAATGACACCCTTGCCATTCTCTCTTCAATCACGGGTGTGGGAAATGTCCGAGCGGAAGAGTGGTATGCCGCGGGTCTCCGAACCGTTGCGGATGTCCAGGCCGCTATCGCCGCCAAAACGATCACTTCAACCCATCATATCGATATGGGTCTCAAGTATTATGAGGATCTGACCCAGAGGATTCCTCGAGCAGAGATTGACAAGATGAAGACCCAAATCAAGAAGCTCTTGAAGGCGATCGATCCGGATCTCGTCTTTGAGATCTGTGGATCGTATCGTCGCGGGAAGCCCGATTCCGGAGATATCGATCTTCTCGTCTCCAATCCGAAGTTTGTCCAAGAAATTGCCGCGCAGAAGTATCTTCCGAAGATCATCGAAGCCTTTACCTCCGCCGGTTTCATCATTGATCATCTAACAGAGAAGGGTGACAAGAAGTATATGGGCTTTTGCCGGCTCTCTCCCAGAAAGCCCGCCCGACGCATCGATATCCGCGTCTTTGACTATGTCGCCTTCTATGCAGGTGTGATCTACTTTACCGGGTCAAAAGAGTTCAATATAGAGATCCGCAATAAGGCCCTTGCTGCGGGAATGAGTCTCAATGAGTATGGATTCAGTAAGCTCGATACGAAGGAGAAGATCTTCCTCAAGAGCGAGAAAGAGCTCTTTGAGATCCTCGATATCCCCTTCGTCGAACCTACTGCTCGATAAATAAAAATACAAGTATTAAAAGAGTTTGCCATAATCATATTACCAGATATCGTAATATGATTGATGATTTAGAATAGTTGATATAGAGTATAATTTGATAGAGAGGAATCGGGGCGAATCTCAGAGAGCGATCCTGTTTAACTTATGAAAATCTCTTTATATTGACCAAGAGATAGTTTGGTTGAGCTTCTCTTCCACCTTTCGGAAGATCTTGCTTCCGATGAATCCTTTATGGGCGCCGAGGGGACTTGGATGGCTGGTGATGCAGACGCGGTTCTCTCGGATCGTGGCTGGGAGGAGTTCTGCTTTGGCAGCGGCGAAAGCTCCGAGAAGGAGGAAGACGCAACTCGGATTTTCCTGGGCAATGAATCGGATCACATCATCGGTAAATTCCGACCAGAGTTTCATATGGCATCCCGGGTTTCCCTCTTCGACGCTTAGAGATGCATTGAGCAGGAAGATTCCCTCCTCTGTTGCCCATCGGGTCAAATCTCCAGAGGTGGGTTTCATCGGATAATTGCGTTCGGGAAATGATGCGTGAATCTCTTTGAAGATATTGACGAGGGAGGGTGGAACTTTCGTGCCTGGGGGAACGGAGAAGGAGAGTCCCATTGCTTGTCCGGGTTGATGATAGGGATCTTGTCCGAGGAGAACTACGCGGATTGCAGAAATATCCATCTCGAAGACCCGAAAGCAAAGTTCGGGTGGAGGATAAACGGGTTTGGTGAGGCAACCTTCTGCTTTTCCGACGGAAGAGCCAAGAGGGTTGGCAGCAGTGGACTTTGTAATCTTCGCATCGATTTCCTCCAAGAGTACTCGATGCTTGTCGAAAAGGGGCTTCCAAGATGAGTGTACCTTTTCAATCTCCATTTTGAATCGTTCTAATATTATGATATTCTGATTTCTATTACGATCTTTGGTAATAGAAAATGATGATCCTTTTTTGATATGAATGAATGAAAATATAAACTTAACTAAAGGGGACTCTCTGGTTCTGGGGTTGACGACTCCCTGCTACTCTGTGATCCCCTTTGGGGAGCCAACAGAGTAGTTTCATTCTCCAGGTAGATTGCCATTTGGGTATTCTTTTCCTCGAATCCACACTTTTGGTAGAATGCCTTGAGTTCCGGTGTGCAATTGAGGATGATCTTGTAACACTTCTCCTTCTTCGCCTCATAAATCAGATTTCGGATAATCCTCTTACCCAATCCCTGATTCTGGTAATCCGCCGAGATGACAATATCCTCGATATGGGCGACTGTGCCAAAGTTGTGGATCATCTTCTTTTCAAAGAGGATGGTACCGAGCCCAACGACCCTCTTCGCCTCGTTGCAATAGAGAACAAAGACTTTGTGAAGGGGATTGTTCTCGAGGTAAGCGAGGAAGCTCTCGAAGGTGAGACGATATCCCTCGATACTCTCGGGTGTCTGTTCGATCGGAATGGTGGGAGAGAGCGTATTGAGGAGCATCATTAGCTCATAGGAGTAGTCAGATGCGGTGATTGGGCGATTGATGAGCATAATGTGGTAAAGATGCGGTAAGAAGATTCGCCAAATAATAGAATCGGAGAGTGATTTTATTATATGGGTATATATTTATGGATCAAAGTAAACGCCGCCGATCGATTTACCAACGCATACCGACACCTTGTTCGATAGAACCGGCGCTAAAAGTAGATTCAATCGAATCACCGGCCTTCTTGAACTGCCTCTTCGTCTTGTCGGTGGAGCGCTTGAAGGACCTTCCAATTCCAGAAAAGAAACTACGAGTTCTTGAACGGAAAGAAGGGACCTTCTTACTCTTCTTCTTCTTGGGAAGAGCATCTTCATAAGCCTTTTTGGCCTCATCGTATTTAATCTTCTTACCATTCGTGTAAGCAGGGCAACCAGAAGTGGTGTAGGGAGTAACAGCGATCGAGTTACAATCACCTGTGTATGTCTTCTCAGCTGCAAGAGCAGCATCCCAAGCTGCCTTCGCATCATCCATCGCCTTTTTAAGATCATCCAGAGTTGGAGTTGCAGCTGGAGTTGCACTGGTAGCGTGCTCCAGATCCATATCTTGGAAGAAGAGCCAGTAGATTGCGTAGACAACCACGATAGCGATCACCACCTTAAGCCAATGCTTCTTGAGCCAAACAATCGGCTTGGATGAACCAAGCTTTGAAGCGATCTTGCGCATACGAGCCATTGTAATGTTGTAATTTGATTTGAAGAATTCCTATATTTGATGGATAAAAAAAGTTTAACCACGCATACCAAAGAAGCGACGAACGCGGGAGTTGAGGGAGCGGCGCTTCCTCTGCTTCTTCATATAAGGCTTATACTCGGCCAGAGCAGCATCCATCAGAGCCTTTTTTTCAAGCATATATCCCTTGCAACCAAGTGTAGTAAAATATTTTTTATTCTTATCTGTACTTGTTTCAGAATCCTTCGAACAAGTAGCAGCACCAGTACTATCAACTACACCATTGCGATTTTGGTAAGTAGTCGCCAGAACATCATTATATTCACGAACAGATTTCTCATACTCATCTTTAGCATCCTCATAATCATTCTTTAGCTGCTTAATCTCATCAGCGGTATGAACGCGGGTAGTTGTGTAACCCTCCATATCATCTGCGAAGAAGAGCCAGTAGATGACATAGACCACGATGATTGCCACCAGAACCTTCACCCAATGCTTCTTAATCCACGAAGCAGGTTTTGCCACCATATTGCGCATACGAGCCATTGTGAATCTTGTTTGTTTTTCTATACTCTATCTTTCGATAAAAGTATGGATGCGATCAAAAAAGATGACGACTTGCGCTGCAACTCTGTGCTCGATCTTTAGATCGAGCCAATAGAGTTGTTTTCCTTTACCTTTCATTGAGTTACCTTCTCCACCAACTACGACGCCGACTCTTCTTCCTCTTGGCATAGGGTGAATAGTCGGCCCAAGCATTGTCCATCTCGATCTTCTTTGCTAAACGATGCGCAGAACATCCCGGGATCTGTGAAGGGGGAACTGCATTAGAGTTGGATTTATAAGCAGGGTTGGTAATAGTGTTATTACTACCACCAGATAAATCACCTGGACTACCAGGATTACCTGATGTAACATATGTACCTTTTTTTAATACAGGGCAATTTGGATCATTTACAAAATAAGATGTTCCATCACTTGACGTGTTTGCAGTATTTGATGTTAAACACGTACCATTGATCGCGTTATACAAAAGAGTATACTTTGTGCCATCTAATTTATATACTCCATAATCAGTTCCAGCAGTACAATCACTCTTGATACTTGCACCTGGTGGTAAGTTATCCGCAACGCACATCTTTTGATAGTTCAAGAACTTATCTCCGCACACTTTGTATGGGTCATTCCCATCACGATTTTGTATTGTCCTTAATGGAGATGTTGGATAAGGGATTGGGATACGAGGATCTCCCGCCGTAAAATCTTGAGCAGGAGCAGTATATGTATTAAGTTCTTCATTATACGCACGATCTGCCTTCTCATACTCACCCTTCTTCGTAAGATAGTCATTCTTCAACTTTTTAATCTCATCCTTCGTATGTATTTGCTTCGTCGTATATGCTTCCCATACACGTCCTCCAAACAAGTAATAGATCACTCCAATCACAATCACTACCAACAGAATCTCCATCCAGTTTTTCTTAAGTACCTTCATTACCATCATTCTATATATCAATTATATCAAATCAACGATTTCTATAATAGTATCTTATAAGTTTTTACCTATTCACTTGAGGCTCGTTTCACTTGAGGCTCGCCTTCAGCTTCTTCCACAAGCAGCCGAGTTCAATCTTTCCGCAGAAGATCATCATCGCCAGAATGATCAAGATGATTGTCCCAATAAAGACCGCAATCGTCGTCGGGCGGCTCCTGTACGCCGCATACTTTGAGTCAACCTTCGAGTGATTGATACCTTCAAAGTTCTCCTGCATACTTCCTGCATACTCCACTGTCTTACCATTCTCCTCCGTCGCCCCCTTACCCTCACCAGGATTGACAAAAGTATCCGTCTCCTCAATATCATACTTCGTCAATCGGATCACATCCTTCTCGCTCTTCACGGGATTGATCACCTTGTACGGGAAGACGTACTCAGGAACACCCAGAGCATTGTTAGGTTCCGTCGTGTAATTCGCCGGATGCGGGTATTCATTACCATTATCCTCATAACTCTTCAAGTAAGTAGGGTAGAAAGTCGACTTGTCATACTTCACTACAGGATTTCGCATCTGGATGGGGAGCTGAACGGGGTTCTCAATGGTATACTCCGCCTTCTTCGACTTGGAAAGGCCATCAACATCCATATCATAATCGACACCTAACTGATTACCGCGAACAAAGTTGGCATTCTTGGTACCACCCGCATCCTTGCAAACAAATCCTAAACTATTTTGTGTCTTGTTCTTCACCAAGAAGCACCCCTCAGGCGCCTTCTTTGCGCCAGCGTCATAGGGACATCCCTCGCCCAGATAAGGGACATTGACCAGGGGATCCCTGGGGGCAGGAGGGATAAAGTTGCAATACTGACCCATATCATTGGCGCGATTATGCTCCCAAGGCTTATAGACCGCCCTGTTAATGGCAGTTCCGGCAACACCCTTAGGCACTGCACCCATACCACTCTCGGGAATCGGCACAGGCATCAACTGCTGAGTACCTTGATCGACCACTTCGACTAACTGTTGATTTTGGAGTTCCATCTTATCGAAACGCGATCTATTACGAATCTTCTATAATACTACTATATTTATATACAATAAATATAATTATGATTGATTTGATAATGATTTCGTAGAGAAAACTATCAATCTTGGCTCTCCCTTCGGGCGAGCAGATTGATCGCAAGTCGTCTCTATTCCATCTCTTCGAGTCCGCAATCGATCACCTGAACAGCCTGCAATGGGCGATCTTCCCCATCTGTCTCCAGCTTCTCAATCCGCTCAATGATATCATATCCCTTTACCACAATTCCAAAGACAACGTGCTTCCCATCCAAGTGCTTCAAAGGAGCCTTCGTGGTAATAAAGAACTGAGACCCGTTGGTATTGGGTCCTGCATTCGCCATCGAGAGAAGTCCGGGTTGATTATGGGTAAACTCAAAGGGCTCGTCCTCAAACCGCTCTCCATAGATCGACATACCACCTGTTCCATTTCCGCGTGTTGTGTCACCTCCTTGAATCATAAATCCCTTAATCACACGATGGAAGACGGTATTCTTATAATCGGCCTCACCTTTTCCGGTAACAGACTTCATACAGAGCGTCCTAAAGTTCATACACGTCCTTGGAGCATTCTCATCAAATAGCTCGAAGTAGACTCTTCCTTGGCTCTTGCCCCCAATCGCAATCTCAAAGTAAGGATAGAGAGCCGTATTCTCAATCTTCTCATAGTCGCGATTTCGGACATTCACTGCACTCTGGGCACTCACTTGGGCAATATCCTGAAGCTTGATCTGATTCATCAGGCGTTCTTCCTCAGATGGTTCTTCAATATCTCGTGCGATCGCATTTCCCCCTCGCAATGCACTTGGATCCGCTACGGGCATCCCACTCATCCCCTCGGTAATCCGCTTTGGTCCTCCAGATCCATAATTCCGGTAAGCGTACCAAATGCCGGCGACTACCAACAAGATCACGATGATCATCACAATGCTCTTCCAAGAGAGCCCCGATAACATACTCATTTGCGAAAATTCAGATAGAAACTAAAAAGTGCTATATTATAGCCTTTGCGGAATTCCTTTATCCAGACGATGGATAAAATCCAGGAATCTCTTTATATCCCTCACTCACGGTCGATATAAAGAGATTTCAATATAGATATATGTGGGAGGTGTTTCAATAATGCGTACTTGGCCGAGTGGTTTAAGGCGACGGTCTTAAGATCCGTTGGTATACCCGCGCAGGTTCGAATCCTGCAGTACGCAACCCTCCTTACCATCCTATCATAATATCTCGGGATATTATGATTATTTGGATAATTTGTAATGAGATTGTATGGGAAACTTACAAGAGCCGCTCATTGACGATCTTGTTGAAAGGGTGATTCTTGTTGATAAAAAGGACATCAACCTGCATATTGAATCCATTGACATAATGGTTATCGATGATGTCATAGACAGTGAAACCAATTGACTCCATAAAGGCGATATGCTCGAGGAAGGTGGGAACGCCTTCGTTATACTGACCGAAGAGTGGGATTTCGAGGATGATAAAGTCGGTGCGATCGAGGATATCACGACCGGTTCCCTTAAGAATCGGGATCTCAGCTCCTTGGCAATCGATCTTGATCAGAATATTCTTGGCATCCTGGAGGATATTCTCCTTGGCAATTTGGGTGGAGAGGGGGATTGTATCACTCTTGATTACCTCGCAGTTGGCAAAATGATGGGTCTTCTCGCGGAAAAAAGAGTCTCCTGTATTCTTCATTTGGTACCAATTGACGGTTGTCTCCGTCTCATTCAGCAGGACATTGTATACCTTTACAGCGGCATCATCTTTATATCTCCCCAGCTCCGGGTAATTGATACCCTCATAGAGATAGTATTGGGCGGATGGGTAGATGTGACGAACACAGAATGTCCAGTTGCCGTGATGGGCACCGATATCGAGAATCGCATCGGGTGTATATCCCATACACTTCAGATTGTGAATCTTCTCAAACATTGCGGATTTATACGGACTTATGATAATTTATGATAACCTATATCATAAAAATAGTATTGATTGAGTCTATAAACGCATTACCCATTACAACTCTGTTGGCTCGATCTAAAGATCGAGCACAGGGTAGCAGGGAGTCGACCTTTATCTTAGGCATCGGTCTGTTGGCGGCTCGAGCCACCGGAGAAGGGTTCGGGGACGCAGTCGCAAGGCATCGAGGTGAGGCAGATGGGAGCGGGAAGAGGCTGGTAAGGGATCACACGAGGATTGTAGAGGAAAGTACGGTAGATATCACGCAGGTACTCTGTTGTGATGATAAAGGTGCGCTCCTCCTGGGTGCCGGGGTATAGATCCGCGGGGAAGACGAGGGTGTAGCACTGGAACTTCTGGTCAGTGTAATACTGGAAAGAGTTCTTGAGGAGATTGAGAACACGGGTGAAGAAGTCGGCATTCTTCATATACATAAACATCACCTTCTCGCGGTCCGTCAGGTCACAAACGGGAACGGATGCACTCTCGACAATACCCGTTGCGCGGTTAATCTGGTCGCTCCACTTGGTGGGGAGGACACCGTTGGGGAGAATCCTCATCAGGAGGGTCCTGTTGGTGTAGTCGTACTGGACGTAGAGAGGGTCGACGGTGAGGAGACCACCGGCACTGGGAAGGTAGATGGTGATCGTCTGACCACCGAAGCCAACGACAGAGGAGAGATTGACGGTGGAGCAGAAGTTCTTGCGGGAGGAGTTGTAGTAGTAGCGGGCCTGGTTCTTAAGACGGAGGACGACATCAAAGAAGCGCTGGTTCTGGAGAATCGAATAGAAGAGAGGAGTGATATTAGTAATCCGGGGAGCACCGTTCAGCTCGGTGACGGTAGGATTGTTCTTCACGTTCCAGGAGGGCAGATCCTCCATAGGACCGTTGAGGAGATCAGTAGTGGACATCTTTAGAGATTGGTAAGATAGTGATCGATTATACTATATATGAATTCTATTTTATTTTTCTCTTTTTCCACGTCCCTATTCAAATCTCTTGGGATCCGAAGGATCCAGAGAGTTGCAGCGCAAGTCGTCAAATCTCTTAGTTGCTAATGTGGGATCGCTTGGAATCCCAGGAAACTGCTTGACTAACACTATTCTTTAGATAAGCCTGACTGGGTGATGGAGAAATGCCAAAGCTGTTACAGGAATTTCCTCGTAAACCGCATTGAATGGATGATGGCGATGGACGAGGTGATAGGGTGCCGCTCTCCAATCTCCGCTTCTCCTTAATCATCCTCAATTTCTCTCCCAAGGTTATCTTCCTATTTCCAGAAGGTTGCTGGGAACCATCCATCTCCTGCTCTTCTTCTCTCTCGTTTTCTTCCTCTTCCTCTTCCTCGTTTATCTCGCAAGCTTCTTCCTCGCAAAGCTTGTCACAAGCTTGACCACAAGCTTGACCACAAGCTTCTTCCTCATAGAAAGAGGTTGTAATGGGAACTTGATGCTGGGTTTTCCGAACAGCAGGATAGAGATTTCGCATCATTTGTGCTTGGGCCATCTCCTGGAGTTTTGCCACAAAGGAGGGTACTGGTAACTCCTTGAGAATATGATGTTTCTTTAAGTAGTGGGTATATGTGAAGAGTTCCATCAATTCATATGCGCTATAGATCTGTCCAAGAATAGGAGTCCCTAAATGCCCAAAGATCTCCATTGGAGGAATGACTCGATAATGGTACTCACGGCGTTCGAAATGGGCATCTTTTGCCCCCTTAATCGCTCCAAATAAATTCATATAGAAATCCCTACAGCTGAGATAGGAGATATAGACTTGGTCAGCGAGGGAGAATCCCCGCATTCGCTCTAAGTACTCTGCGGCTGTTCGAATAGGACGGGTTGTCATCATATTATGAAGCTGAATGATCTCTTTGGCGGTGTATCGCTTGGTGACTCGGGGGAACTCGGGACTCTCCGGAGAGACAAATAGGTAAGAGTACTCTTTGCAAGCGTTGTAGTACTTGATCGCATCTTCGAGGGATTTTGCGCATTTGGTAAGAAACTCTTCGTGCATCAAAAAGTTGATGATGATAATGTCGGTCTTCTCTTGCTTTGTACCCCGCCTCGGATACTTCTTCAGGTCGAGCGTAAAATTCCCATATACAATGATGCTCTCTCCAGACATCTTTTCGTTGTTCTTTTGTTCTTTGTTGATCGATAACTATGCTATCGATCAACTTTTTTTGTTCAGTTTGAACGCTCTCTCTTTTGATTCATAAAATGAAGAAAGTGAATTGTGACTCCTATCAATGTGGTAGTATAAAGAGAAAGATTATAAGACTATAATATAGTATCTTCGGAGATCCAATAGAATATGAACTTTCAGGAGAAGAAGGACTTGTACAAGGTGAGGCAGACGGTGTTGGAGATGATTGAGGATCGCGGTTATGCCATTCCCCCGCACTTGACCTCGATCACATTCGAGCAGTTCTCCATTCAGTATGATCAGGAGACGATTCACTTTATGGTAGAGGATCCATCAAAATCGAAAAAGTATTATGTCTATTTTCACACGGAGAAGTCATTTGGTAAGAACAACTTGAGTACGATTGTGGATAAGATTGTAAAAGAGACGGAGGATGAAGAGATGGGCATTATTATGCTCCTGAAGGAGAAGGAGAGTTCATCGATTGAGAAGGAGAAGCGGAAACCGAAGTACAAGAATGTGGAGCTCTTTGAGCAGCGTCTGATGAGGTTTAACCCGAGCAAGCACGTCTTTGTTCCGAAGCACGTGATTCTCACTCCCGAAGAGGAGGCGGAAGTGGTCGATCGTCTGCAGACGCCCAAAACGAAATTCCCCAAGATCAGTGTAGATGATGTTCAGGCTCGCTATCTGGCGATGCAAAAGGGGCAGATGTGTAAGATCATTCGGGTCGATCCTGAAGTGGGTCTCTCGATTGCTTACCGTGTCGTTGTGTGAGACACACAATGATTATACTATCATCATATCATCATAATATCATCATACTACATCATATTATATCATCGTTCATAAATAGTAAAAAATCTGTTACTATTTATTAAGTCTATTCTCGTATACATTCATAATGAAGCTTATTCATAAAATCTTCAAGCATTACATTTTATACAACAAAAAGTATATCTATCTCTTTACCATCATCACCCTCATTCTTCTCCTAATCTTTCTCTATTTTAACATTCTCTTCTATCATCAGATGGAGGGATCATCTACAATATCGATCTCCCGAGAGCGCTATCAGAATGATATTCTAATGCGGTTGGTTCTGGTGATCGCCTGTAGTTTCCTGATGATTCTCTTTGTAGGATTGTATATCGATGAGTCAGGGATGTTTGGTCATAGTGGTTCTTTGGTCTTCCTCTTGGTGACCGGCCTGATTGCAGTCAATCTATACACTCTCTTCTTCCCTTTTATTCAGTCGTATCGAGAGTCGATGATCATTACACCAGAGAGATCCACGGAAAAAGAAGAAGAGACAAAGGATGATATCAGTGTGGTGACAACAGAGACAATAGAGACAACAGAAACAACAGAGATTCCAGAGAAGAAGAGAAAGAGGCCATTGAAACCCTCCATTAAAAGATCGATCGATAAAGAGAAGTCCGTTGAGAAGGTCGAAGAGAAGTCCGAAGAGAAGTCCGTTGAAGAGAATTCCGTTGACATGTCTGATCAAAGATCAGCGGCTAAGAAGACCAAAGAGAAGTCCGTTGAAGAGACCAAAGAGAAACCCATTGAGAAAGTCGAGGAGAAATCTGACGACTCCCTGCAACCTTCTGCTCCTCTGCGAGGAGCCAAGAAGGTTATTGAACTATTGGATGATCAATCAGTCAAACGATCTTATGATTTTCTCGACATCGATGATTGATCCATTCAGGTTAAAGAGATTTGCCATAAAAGATATATATGATCTTTTGATATACTTAAAAAGATGGGAGTCGAGATTTGCCAATGGGTAGTGGAGTATATATGGCTCGATGCGGAGGGAGGATTTCGGTCAAAGGTTCGGGCTTTCCAGAGGAAGAGTGAAGTGATCAATGGAGCTTTCATCAATGCAGATGTGATTAGGGATGAGGAGTGGAAGGGGGGTGATCACGATTGGAATTATGATGGATCATCTACGGGACAAGCGGAGACTAAGAGTTCTGATGTGATCTTAAAGCCGATTGCGATCTATCCTCATCCTCTCCTTCAGGTGAGTTATTTGGGAGGATTGTCTAATGGAGGAAATGATTCCAAGAAAGGGTACCAATTCCGTCTGATCTTCTGTCATAGCGAGCTTCCGGATGGATCGCCAGCACCGGGTTGCAATTATGAGGTGGCGAAGGCTGCGTTTGACCGTCCGGGTGTAAAGGATGCGGAGTATTGGTTTGGGATTGAGCAGGAGTATTTCTTTAAGACTCGTGGAGCGGAATATCCTGTTGGATTTACCAAAAGAGAGAATCTACGATATGAGCCCATCGAAGATCGAATGGGTGATGATCATCAGAATCCATCAATCATCAACAGATACCATTGGAAATATCCAGAGGGGAATATCTATTACTGTGGAGTGGGTGCGGATGCTCAGAGTGCGATTTTCCGGAAGATTGCGGAGAGGCATCTTGCCGTTTGCGGGGAGATGGGGATTCCGATGGGAGGGATCAATGCGGAGGTGGTTCATTCACAATGGGAGTATCAATTGGGACCGAGTGTCGGGATTCAAGCCGCGTTTGATCTATGGGTGACCCGGTACATTTTGGTGAGGATTGCGGAAGAGAATGGATATGCAATTAGCTTTCATCCAAAGCCACTCGCCAACTTTGGTATGGAAGAGCATAATCAAGGTGGAAAGATGGGAGAGGAAGTTCCCACACGGGTCACTCCGGCATTTAATGGAAGCGGTTGTCACGTCAATATCTCGAATGCGCGAATGAGGGCGGATCGGGGATATGCCGAGATTCTCTTCCTCTTGCCAATTCTGGGAGCACGTCATACAGAGTTCCTCAAGATTTGCGGAAAGGATAATCATCTGCGTCTCAATGGGAAGTGTGAGACATCGGATCCCAACATCTTTTCGTGGAGTGTAGGTGGACGAGATACTTCGATTCGGATTGGACATAAGACGGAGAGGGATCAGAAGGGATACTTTGAGGATCGCCGTCCTGGGGCAAATATGGATCCTTTCCTCGTTCTCAAAGAGTATTTGGTTCAATAATCATCCATAAAAACATCGATAAAAACATCGATAAAAACATCGATAAAAACATCGATAAAAACATCGATAAAAACATCCATAAAAAACATCTATTCATATACTTTTATTACGAATCTCAGTAATAAAAATTCGAATGATAGAGTAGTGAGACAAAAATGTCTGCCAGTATCAGTCCTACTCCCGAATGCGATATCTATTATACACGTCATTGTAATACCATCTCAAATCTCTTTCACGAGTTCAAGGGGTATTGTCCCAAGGGAAAGTATCGATCGATTGAGAATCCATCTCTCTCGAATCTTGGGATTATCCACGCTCTTCGTATCTTTGAGAACTACCATTTGGACAAGAAGGTAAAGCCACACGTTGTATGTGGATCTTACTATGTCCGTACGTGGGAGACCGCCTTCATTCTCTATAACTCCTACTTCAAGGCGGGTGGTGCCTTATACGTCCTTCCATACATTCACGAGTACAATGATGATGATAATGATAAAGATGTACCAAAGGAGGTGTATGAACGTGAATATAAGTACTACAATGTCCGAAAGTGCCTTCTTGACTTTATGAAGTTCATTGATTATTTAAAGGAATTCATCAAAGAGCGCTATCCACACTTGATCGAGAAACAGCTCTTCACCTTCAAGTTTCCCAAGATCATTTTTATGGATAAATATGGTAATCGAGTTGACAGAAAAGATGCGATGAACTTGGAGTTTTACAAGAAGCATATCTATCTCTATAACCCGAATATGCGGATCTTTGAGACGCGGATCTTCCCGAAGTTCTATCGGGATATTCTCGGGGATCTTGGCCATCCAAGCAGCTCAATTCGTGCTGCGATTGTGATTCACGGGAAGTTGATCAAGACGGATCTGATCGGCCTTGTTTACAAGAAAGATCGTGATGGCAAATTCATTGGGGCATCTATGGCACCTAACGTAGATATTACCCGAAAGATTGATGATAAATACTATTTATTGATTAATAACTGTGATACATTTTTGAAGAGGTATCATCCAGGGAGGGATAAGGGAACCTTCGAAAAGGGATTAACACAAACATTCCCCAGTTCTCAGAGAGAGATTCAAATGTATGACAATTTTATGGTAAGGCCACTCGGACGGGTCAATATGAATACCAAGTTTATTCGGGGTTTGGTGGAGAAGAAGATGAAGTTTACTCCAGAGGTCTTAAAGATCATTCTGGGTATCTACTATCGGGGCAAGTATATACAGCGATTCCAACGATATCTTGAATGGATGAAGTCAACATTCGTAACACGCAAGTCGGATCTGGTCCGAAAGGATCGATCAGCAGCTCGCAAGTCGGATCTGGTCCGAAAGGATCGATCAGCAGCTCGCAAGTCGGATCTGGTCCGAAAGGATCGATCAGCAGCTCACCCAAAATCAAGAACACGATCAAAAAATGTATAAAAAGAATAATTTTATTACCATACTATGATCAGAGAGATGATAGTATAAATGATTTTTATAGATAAATTCAAATATTTAACGATAAACGCGGAGGATGTATCCCATCCCATTGGCGTACCAGTTTTGGTCGATCACATCCTCCGAAGTGACGATATAGACCTGATCTTGATCCCTCTTCTGAAAAAGGACTTGATTCTCTTCAAACTTGATCTCACTACTCTGAAAGTATATAGACGTTTCTGTTACCATTGCTTGATCACGATAAATCCGCAAATCGACGGAAACATATGGATCTACAAGAAACTCCCCCTTGATCCTCTCAAAGGTGATCGGGCGATCATCTCGATGGATCTTCGTTGGAGGACGAGTGGTAATGGTACTGGTATTAATGATTGATTCCATCTTTTTGGATTCTCTTACTCCTCTTTTGGGAAATCTCTTTAAGATACCTAATTTGATCTATGCAATCCAACTAAACCACCATCAATGATATATTCGATGGACGCACCGCCGCCAGTGCAGATGTGGAGGTTTGGCAGAACTCTTTGATCCTCTCCACTCTCCATAAGGTATTGGTTAACAAAAGCGGCTGTATCACCACCACCGATAATGAGTCGCTTTTGGGGATGGTCCCTGATTGCTTGGAGGAGATATTTGATCAAAGCAGTAGAACCGGCAGAGAATCGGGGATTCTCGGTGATTCCCATTGTACCATTCCAGAAGATCACATCGTGTTGATCGATCAATGAATAGAGTTGTTTGAGAGATTCACCACCGATATCAAAGAAGTAGGATCGATTCGATCGATCAATATATGGATCCATAAAATGATGGATATGATGATATTCGATGCGATATGAGGTCGGAGATTCTCCGCATAGACCATCCTTCATCAAGATCGCCTTATTACCCAAGCTCTCCATAAACTTCCGATCATCAGGTTGATAGAGGTACGAGTTGACGATTCCACCACCCAGATAGATCGTATTGACTCGGTTCTTCAGTGACTCGCACAAAGGTAACTTATCCCGAATCTTCGCTCCTCCTAAGATCACCAAAGAGTTCTCTCTCTCTCTCTCGCTCTCCACACTCCCCGTACTTCGGAGAGATTCCAGAGCAGTCACTTCTCTCTCTACCAGAAAGTCGTAGTATTTTGGTCCATTCTGAAAGCCATTAATACTTAGGTGATTCCGGTGCATACATCCAAATGCCGCATTGACAAATACCTCTCCCAATTGATTCCATACCTGATACGGTTCTGAGCGTTCAATCATATCTCGATCTCCACCATCAAAACCACACTCTTCCGGATGGAATCGGAGATTCTCCAGGAGATAGATCCGAGGTGTTTGATGGATTTCATTTACATTCACATATTCATCTATCTCATAGAGCGTTGTTACGAAGAGCTTCTTGCCATCTTCCCGGATCTTCTCCAGACTACCCTCTCCCAATCCATCCGGTAAAAAATCAAAAATCATCCCCTCTCCTCCCACCTCCGGATCACCCCGTAAAATCTCTTTAAGCCGATCTAAGATAAAACGAGTTGAGTATTTGGCGATCATCGATTCGCGGGTCTCTCCCTCCTTCTTGGGCTCGGGGCGACCGAGATGGGTTGCGATGACGATGCTTCGGGGCTTATCTTTGAGGATTCTCCGGAGTGTGGGAAGAGTAGAGCGAATCCGGAAATCATCGGTGATCCTCTTTCCATCAGGATCTTCGCAAAAGGGGACATTATAATCGACTCGAAGGAGAACATTTTTGTTGGAGAAGGAGATATTGTCTGTGATAAAGGGATAGAGGTCTGTTCGGGACTTGTATTGATAGATGTGCTGGGCAAGGCGGATGCATTGTGTCGAGTAAGACCACTCATTATCATACCATACTAAGAGTTTAACACTCTTGTCCCCCAGCTGAAGGGCGCTCGCCTTATCGACAATTGTGGGGGCCGTTGATCCAATAAAGTCTGAGCTCACCAGCTCATCCTCCTCCAGACGAATAATATTTGATCCCAACTTCCGGATCTTCTCCCAGAGATCTGCCAAGAGGATGGGCTGTTCGGTATGGAGGACCAAATCGACAACACTCACATCATTCGTTGGAACGCGGATTGCCATTCCCTGGATCTTCCCCGCTGCCCCCAACTCCGGAATTACCGCCTTGATCGCCTGAGATGCCCCAGTAGTTGCTGGGATCAAATTATTGAAGATGGATCGGGAAGAGCGGGCACTCTTGGAATTCGTTTCGGCGCCATCGAGAATCGACTGTGAAGCGGTTGTCGCGTGAATCGTCGTAAAAGAGGCCGATTCAATCCCGCCATACCACTCCATCACTCGCTTCAAAAGCGGCGCAATGCAGTTGGTGGTACAAGAGGCAGCCGAGATGACGCGCTCTCCCGAATATCGGCTCTCATTTACCCCGCAAATGTAAGTGGGAATTGCGCTATCTTTCGCTGGTGCAGTGATAATCGCATAGGGAACGCGATGCTTCTCAATCGCGCTCTGAGTGAGGAAAGCCCCGGTCGCTTCAAAGAGCAAATCGACATTCCACTCGATCTTGGCAGGATCCCGCTCACGAATCAGGCGAATCTTCCGAGAGATTCCCTGATACTTAAACTCAAAGGTATTCGAATCGTCTCCGCAAACTCGAACTGCAAAATTTCGGTCATAATGTTGGTGAATACTATCATATTTGAGGTACTTCTCCAAATCGCCGATCTCGAGGCGAGGGCTATTTACGGCAACGACCAGGATACCCGGCCACTTTTCCGCTTCGAGCATCAACTGCAAGAAGAGGGACTTGCCGACGCGCCCAAAGCCATTGATACCTACACGAAGAGGGGCAATCATAGTACTATATCAGGATGTTTATATTTCGGAGAAAATAAACGGAGTATCTCTACAATCATTTTCGATATTTTTATGAGGATATTATCATAGATAATGATAGTATAATATCATTTGATTCATCAAACAAGAATGGCAGCTCAGTCGCCCTATTACTACTTTATCCTCTTCGCAGTCTTACTGATGACAGTGGGCTTTGTCTCGGTCTACTACAAAGCATTAGAGACCCAAGATACGTCAAACTTCTCGAACCTTTCACTTGGCTCCTTCTTTGGAGCGATGGTGATCTTCCTGGTGATTGCGATTCAGCGTTACTATCCTGTTCATATCATCTTCTATCTCATCTCTCTGGTTGCGATTGTAGGACTTATCTATCATCGTCGCAAGAGTGATATGGGGACGGAGTTGGAGATCTCTTCATAATTAACGAATGATTGAAGATTTGGATCTAAACCTTTTCGAGAATGATCTGATAGATCACGTTCTTTGGTAGGAACATAAGGTTCCTACCCTACCTCCTCGTCAGGAAACCAAGGTTTCCCGACACCCTTCTTTTTTATTATCTAAACCTTTTCGAGAATGATCTGATAGATCACATTTTTACCATAACCCACATAGATCGATTCGCGGTAAGGGATAATGTGTTTGATCTTAAAGGTATCTTGTGGGACTTTTAGGATGATCTCTTCAAGAGTCGCCAGCTTTCCGAGTTTCATCTCTGTCCACTTCTCGATCGAATCTCGGATGCGATTCTTAAGACCCGTACTGGAGATATCTCCCGTCACGGATGCGAAAAGAATCACTTCAGAGAGGGAATGGGTCACTTGATCGAGGATCTTGAAGAAGAGAGTGGAATCATCGAGATAGGTATTGAAATGATGGATTAATACTTTGTCATAATTGATATTTTTGAATCGATTGTTTTTGAGAAGGAAGAAGGTCGATTGAAAGGTCTCAATGTTGGTGTCGATTCGTTGGATCTGATCATTTCCGGAAGAGGAGGAGCTTCTCTCGGAAATTTGCTTCTTGAATCGCGCCAAATCGTGATTGAGAGCCTGAATCGATGCCGGATTCTCGTCGATATAGGTAACATTATACTCTTTCAGGGCGATTGTTTCAAAGTAATCGACAAAGGAGATGTAGACCCCTTGGTTGACAATCAAGAGATTCTCATAGAACATCTCATTCTCACCAAAGAGTCGATCATAGATCTCCTCATAAGGGGATTTGAGGATTGTCGTAGAGACGACTGTCTTACCATAGTTCTTAAGGGCTTCCACCAGAGAGAGTGACATTTTAGGGAATATCGACGTGCGATCTATACTACCTTTTTATGATAGAATAATTTTGCAATCGCTTCGCAGGAATTGCCCACTCTCAGAGAATAAGATCCGATCATAGAGTAGTATTCTCAACCAATTGAATTGATCTATAAAAAGTTACAATGGAGTTCGATTTGAATCGTTTTGTGAAGCGCTACAACAATCGGGAGTTCCTCCTTCTCTTCATCTTTATCTTCTTTGTTCTCTCGATTTTACTCGCCTTTGTGAAGTTCATCTCCCAATGGCCCGTCCTGATCCTCTTCTCCTTTGTCGTTGCCTTTATCATCTATAATCACTTCTCAGACTCACCGGATCCTAACTATGTAGAGACCCAAAAGATCTACAAGGATATGATGGTAAAGAGTGCGGCGAGTGGATCGAGCGAGGGTATCCAGTCAATCCTCAAGAATAGTATCTTGCTCAATAATGACAACCGAGTTGATTCTTCATAAACCTTACTGGTTTATGAAGAATCAATAAGGGTGATTCAACCGAGTTGATCAATCATAAAGAGATTTCTGATGGGGTCTTAAAGAGATTTCTGATGGGGTCTTAAAGAGATTTCTGATAGTCAATCGATAAAATCATATGATATAGAATATCATAGGATGAAATATTATAGTAAGAGTATGGTAATGATATAGTAAGAGTATGGTAATGATATTTAAGCGAGAGAATCGAGGAGTTTGATTACCTTTCCGATCACCTCAATATACTTCTTGACGATTCCTTCCTTGTTATTGTTCTCGGTAAGGCTAATCTTCATCAGCATCTCGAACTTTTGCGGGTGAGATAGGCGATATCCGACATACTTCACGTCGGGCTCTTTTGCGAGATACTCGGAGAGGATATTGCCAAGGGTATCATTCTCCTCATAGAAGACGAGATCATACACCTCATCACTCTTCTTGTTGCGACTGATCACAATCTTGTCACTGCTCTTCACATTGATCTCTGCCTTTGCCCTCATTAGCCTCGCCTTGAGCTTCTCAATACCCTCGCGATAGATCGCCTCAGCGGGAAGATGCCCCACGCTCTCAATCCGGAAGTTATAGACTCCAGGAGCGACACCAGGAGCTCCATCTTCGGTAACGCGCTTATAGTACTGTTCACCGTTGTCAAGGCGGAAGGTATTGGCCGCCTTCTCGTCGAGACCCAGCTCGGCGATCTTTGCCTCGAGGGCATCTCGATCAATCTCGAAGGTGTGGACACAAGTGCAAGTGGGGTTATATGCGGCACCATCGACTTGGGAGGTGCTCTTCTTAAGACGGGTCTCGAAGGAGATAGAGTGATTTGGCTTTAGCTTGGTGATGGGAACGGTGGGGAAATAGGAGAAGGACTTCTCGATCTTTTTCCCGGTGGCATCCTTGAAGATGAGATCCGAGAAGTATACATAGGCAGCATCTTGGGTGTTGTTCTTGGTCTTGCATTCAATCTTGATCGAATCGTAATCGATGTCGGAATGGTCGGAAATGATAGGAATCAAGGAGAGACGCTTGTTGACAAACTCGTTGTCAATCACTTTTGAATTCTCAAAGAACTCAGTAGCCTCCATATCGATGCAGTATACCTCGACATCACACATAATCGTCCGGCGAATGCCATTGATCAGGGAGATGGCATAATCGGCGCCCTTCTTCCCGTTCTCAATACGCTTCTCAAGTACAAGTGCAGCGTCCATTTTATAGATCAAAATTTTTAGTCGTCGTCGTGATGAGAACGAAACCTACTTACTATGTAGATTATATCTGGAATCTTTTATACTCCCTCTCAATCCCTTTTCCTTTTTGATGGATCAAACTGCGCGTCACTCTAAGCAATTGATCGCAGTTCAATCAACTTTCAACTCGCTTGGGATCCGAAGGATCCAGCGAGTTGCAGCGCAAGTCGTCATCTATCGATGAAAGTTCATCAAACCGCGTCCAAAAGGGTGAGAATTAGTATATAAAATGAATAGAAATTATAGTAGAACTCAGCATTTCTCATAAGCACTTCAACCCGTATCAAAGATGGATCAAAACATTCTCTTTTACAGTAAAAAATGCCCCAATTGCAAGAAACTTTTTGATTTGCTCGAAAGGGCGCCTCCAGCCGTCTCCAATATGTTTATGATCATCTGTGTCGACAATAAGAAGTACAAGATTCCCCCAGTTATCAAGTCTGTTCCTTCAGCGATTATGACAACACCCTCTGGAAATCATCAAGTCTATTCCGGAGTGAATCTAATGAATTTGATCAAGATGCGTATTGGGTCTCAGCAGCGAAATCCCGGTACGGGTGGCCCAGGTAGAGGTGCTCCAAGCACCCGAGGTGGAAGAGGTGGGATGATGATGCCTCCTCGTGGCGGCGTCCAGAGACCTCAACAGGGACGAGGCGGCCCAGGTGGTCCTCCTTCGCGAGGCGGTGGAGGTGGAGGCGGACATCCAAGTGAGTATAAAGAGCCGGAGCCAGAAGAGTGGGATGCATTTGTGATGAACAATCTTTCAGGAAACTTCGCCTTTATTGATGAATCCAAGAATGAGCGGATTGTCGAGAAGAATGGATTCGCATCTCTTGCAACTGCCCAAAACTTCCGGATCAACTGTCCAGATGATGAAGGACCCAAAGGTAAGGAAGATGTGAAGCCAACAACCTATTCGATGAATGATCCCAGTTTACAGATCCCTCAGGGGCAGATGGGTAGATCCAATCGTTTTGCCGATGAAGCGGACCAACCTCCCCGTAATCGTTTCGATGAAAATGATTATGGCGGATATGATGATGAGGGTTATGGTGGCGGCGCTGGTGGCGGAAGAGGAGGTTATGATGATAGGGGAGGTGGTGGCGGATCCCGAGGCGGCGGTGGATATAATCCGAATGAGTTTAATCCAAGGGGTCAACAGTCATTTGATCCGGATATGTTCAGGGATCGTGGATATGAGGGGGGAAGTGATAGCCGCTCCAATTCGCGAAAGTCGGAGTTTGATTCAAGACTCGAACAGATGAAGAGCGCTCGGGACTTCGGAATGCCTCAACCGATCCGCCGGATGTAGATCTATCAAAATGCGGTTATAAAGAGAAAAAGGATATAGAATATATAAGATAGATATATCATCTACCATCAACAATGAGCACACTTGCCCAGATCAAGTCTGTTTTTATCCAGCAACTCGATAGTTTCGTGGAGGAGTTCTCGAGTCTCTACCCGGAGGAGACTGAGATCCTCCTCTTTGCGGAGAAGTATAAGTTGATTAAGAGTGCCAACTCGACTTTTGTGGTGGAGAGCTTTGTTACTTATGTTCTGCCTCTTAAGGCTCAGATTTTGGCGAAGGAGGAGTCGTTCTTCCTGTCGGGAGGCGGCCAGGGAGATATCAAGGATGATTACAGCTCGAAGCTAAGGGACATTATCAAGAACGTCTGGCTCAACAAGATGAGCGAGGGAAATAAGGAGATTATCTGGAAGTACTTTACCGTCTTCGTTCGGCTGAGTGAGAAGTATGCCGTTGAACTGATGAAGGGAAATTAAATGGGAAAATCTCTTCCGTATTAATCTATAAAATCATACTATACAGAGTATATTATGATATTTCATTTATAGAAGAAATGGTAAAGGGGATGGCAAATATCCTGGGTTCCTACTGGAATAATTCCCAGATATCGTGGCGATCATTCTTAGGCCAATAGAGGTTATACTCGTTACGACGGCCACCACCTCCCTTAGGATGACCTCCAATCACCTTGAGCCGATCGCCCAATTCCCGCAGATCCACCTTACCTGTCTTATGATCATCAATCAATGTAATACCATACGCATTTGCATTATATTCCCACGCCCATAAGACGGCGAAGTCGATCTTTCCCGCAAGATTGGTGCAAATTTGCCGTCCCACCTTCTTGGTGAGAGCCGGGCTTCGGAAGTTGAGAACACCTACCCGATATCCCTGAAAGGTTGCGATTACTGCATTGGCTGCAATCTGATCCTTAAGGGCCTCCGTCACTTGGAAGTAGTAGTTACCAAATGTGATCAGATCATTGATATTTGACTGTTGAATAATCTCCCATAGCTTCTCAAAGATCTCTCCACTCTGGATCCGGGCATACATCCGAGGATCACGGCTATGGGTATAACGGAAACCCATCGCCTCGGTAAACATATGCGTGTAGGAGACCCAAGGTAAAAAGAGCTTTGCATCCGAGGAATCAATGTAGCTAATCACGGTAGGAACGGCCACTTTAGGATAGAAGAACTTCCAAGTGACGGCTGATGCGCAATGCTCATTCTTTCCTTTACTCTCGATCCAACTTGAATAAAAGTTATTGTGTTTCATCTTGGGGAGATGGTCATCCAATACAATGGCAAAAGAGCAATGCTCTAAGATCTTGCGTAAGGTAAACTCTGACCAGTCGATGTCAACAAAGAGCGCCTTGCATCCACGATCAAGGGCGCGAGCAGGATCCCACATCGGCAAGGGTTTTGATTTCACAATCTTGGTGATCTTTCCGCCCAACTCCGCAATGGCGTGATAGGCCGTCGCCGCCGCAAAGAAACCATCATTGTTCTCATTGAAAACGATCGTATCAATCTCTTTAAGCTCACCGTCGGTAAAACGTTTACGGAAACTGATGACACTTTCGAATGAGTTATCATACTCCTCTTTGGTGGCAAAGACGGGAGGCTTCACTTGCCGATGAACCTGCTTGATCTCTTTGTTCTTGACACACTCCCGAATCATCGCATTGAAGTTTGTCGCCTCACTCTTGTTGATTACATCCATCATCGCATTCTGCTCCTCATTTAATCCATTTCCGCCCGTGTTATTGCCATTTGTGATGGTGTTATTCCGTGGAGCACGTCTTACAGAACGAGTCGCTGTACTCTTGCTCTTACTTCCCTTTGTGGACGACTTACTCTTACTTTTCGTTTTGCTCTTACTCTTTGACTTGGTAGGGGGTTTATTGGTGGGATTCCCCAACTTCAAGTTACCCAAAAATGCAAACTGACTATTCATCCTCGCGAAAAGTCAACTGATACTACTATATAGTCGATATAAAGAAATCACGCATCAATCTATAATATAGCACTTTTTTCGAACAAACCCAGTATACTATGATCATCCAGATGATAGTATTATCATATTTTATCAATCAATTACCTACCTTAGAGCATTGCCATCAGATCAACGCTAAACTGAAGCTTCGCATCAGGGAAGTTCGCTGCATTCTTGATCTTAAGGAACTCAATCAGAGGAAGAGCATTGGGTTTAAAGGAACCATCCACTGAACTGATCAAACGCTCCACATCCCAGTTACCATAGTCATAAACAGAAGTAAAGTTAATCGCGATGGGCGCAGTATCCATCACACTCTCGGAAACCATTGTACCCATTAACTGGGTCTGGAGGGCAGCAAGGCTAACATCATAGGTGGACATCTTGGATTACGTTAGGAAGAATCTATCTAATATAACGGAAGATCTTTTCTTTGGGAAAGATTACATAGGATAAAGAGATTGATGCATATATTATATATAGTGAACAAAATGCCGGCATTTATCGATGATGTCAGTAAGAAGATCCATCATAACTTCATTGGAGTTGTGGATAAAGTGATTGAGTACTTCAAGACGCATAAGAGCTTATCTTTTGATCTTACGTGTGAAAAGGTCTCGTATAGTAAGAAGGTAAAGAAATATGGACCAAAGTATGCCCTTTACCATATCACTGCGAACTTTCTTCCTTGCTTAAGAGAGGTATGTGATCATAATGCTGATTACTTTACATATACTTATAAAAAGAAATCACTATCATACTTCATTGGTAAGATTACGATGAAGCAGATTACACAAGATTCCTTTAGTAAGCTCAATGAGATCATCTTTGATATGATAGTTCAATCTTTCCGCCTCTTAACCACTAAGAACAGTGAAGGAGAGTTGGAGTTTCATAGGGAGTATATTGAATATGTGAAAGAGATGTTTGGATATAAAGGATCAAAACAGTACCCAAAGATGGTAATGATGATTCAAGAGGTTAACACTATGGATTTTTCCTCGTATGCCCAGAGATACTTAGAGGACCCTTTGAGCTCCAATAAGATTTATAATGGCATTGATGATCCAAGATACTTGCTTGAGAGATCTTCACATGATCATATTATTGAGAAAGAAGATATATCTAAAGTTAAGAAGCGCGGTGAGGGGATTGCGATGTTGACTGGTGCTACGATGATGTCTTGTACAGTCTGTTAAAGAGGTGATTCTAAAATGATCTTTTCTTCGGTCAAACTCCGAAAATATTCTACCCTCTCAATGTAAAGGATATTTCACATTTTTATCTATCGATAAAATCAAACCGTCAATCAAAACCCTTCCACTACTACGATGAGCAGCACCGATTCCATCTTAGAGAACACCCCTATCCCTGGCCACGAGGAGGCGTCGTTCGTCGACCCTTCCAAGATGAAGATCAAGGAAGTGTGTAAGATCATTCACGATCAATACCTCGCCGTGATTGATGAGTCAATTGAGTTCTTCAAGTACCACGAGGAGCTGAGTGCCTCTCTTCCTCGTGACAAGAAGTCGTATCTGGAGAAGGTAGAGGCGAATGGTCCTCAGCAGATCCTCTACAACCTCACTTCGAACTTCCTCTATTGCTTAGAGGCGATCAAGGATCACAATAGTGATTACTTCGCCTATCAGGCGGACAAGATCAAGAAGAAGAGTGGTAAGACGGAGAAGGTGAAGATCTCGTGTCTCATTGGCAAGACGACGATGAAGCGTATCGTGGCGGATGCGAGTGAGGAGCTGATGCACAAGATCTTTGATATGCTCGTTCAGTCCTTTATCTTCCTTTGTACTAAGGATGGTGAGGGTTCCGCCCTCTCTTTCCGTAAGGAGTATCTGAAATATGTGAATGACAACTTCGAGGATTCAACTCATTTCTCCAAGATGAAGCTGATGATCGAGAATGTCGACACGATTCTGGATGATTATGATCCGGCGGATTATCAGAAGACGGATGAGGAGAAGGAGGCTGAGGAGGCTGCCCGGAAAGCAGCTAAGGGAGGCAAGGGGAAGAAGGGGAAGAAGGGCAAGAGTGGAAGCGGCGGGGATGATGCCAATCCTTTTGACTTCTTCACCAAGAGTGCAGGGGATAATCTGGTGAAGAATCTCGAGAATTCGAAGATTGGACAGATTGCCAAGAACATTAGCAGCAAGATGACGGAGAATGACTTCCCGATGCTACGTGATCCGAGCCAGCTCCTTGCATCTCTCACCAACCCAGGTGCGGAGAATGGTCTGGGTGATCTCATTAAGTTTGTCTTAGATGAGGTTCAGACCAACCTTGAGTCGAGCAATATTAGCCATACCGATCTGATGGGCGAGGCTCAGAGTATGATGGGTGGTCTCTCGAAGCTGACCGGAATCGACCCCACTAAGATGATGCCACCTATGGGCGCAGAAGGTGCTGAAGGTATGGATGCTCCGGACTTCGCCCAGTTTGCGGGGATCTTTGAGGGCCTCGGAAATGAGCTGAAGAAGTCTTTGGATGCAGAAGGTGCTAAGGATCTTGACTAATCATACTCCTATGATAGCATTATAATCTTATAGTAACAAATCACCCAGAATAATCTTATTTATAAATAGTACATTTATAAGTAATTACAAGATGGATCTAATGGAATTATCAGAGATGAAGGAGAGTCCTGAGGTAAAGAAGATCAAGCGGGATGCCTCCAAGCTGATTCAGAGGTCCGAGGTGCTGAGTGATCCTTTCTGGATGGAGGATCCAGGAATTCTCTTTAAGCCGGAGCGCCTCAACCAGTTCTTCCCCACGTATCAGATGACGTTTATTGAGAAGCTCAATGCAATCACGCGCTTGGCAATCTATCTTGGTCTCGCCCTCTATCTTGTCTCATCCAACTATAACTGGCTCTATCTTGCGGTCCTTATTCCGATCTTCACGATCTTTATGTACAAGACTCAGAGGGAGAATATCGAGACCTATTTCAATAATTACAATAGCTTAGAGAATGCGATTAATGAAGCGGAGCTCCTTACCCCGGAGACCGTGAAGCCTACCGTCAATAATCCCTTTATGAACATCAATCTGATTACGGATGATAGGACACGCGCCCCCGCAACTCCCTCGTGGAACAATGATGAGGTAATGGCGGATATTGAGGATAAATTTAACTATAACCTCTATCGTGATACGGGAGATCTTTATGGTAAGAACAACTCCCAGCGCCAGTATGTGACGATGCCGGCAACGACGATCCCGAATGACCAGACAACGTTTGCCAAGTGGCTCTACCAGACCGGTCCCACGTGCAAGGAGAAGGCTACCTATTGCGCCCCCGAATTCAATCCTTTCCCTATGGTGGATACATCTAATCCTTATGAGCTGATCAATAGGAAGGTTTAATCGGGTGTTCTTCAATATAGAAGAATAGTATAGAGTGTACCCCGGACAATCCTCCCGATCAATTACCAGATTCAATGTATCAAATGAATTAATTGTTTTTGATGATTGTATCTGGTAACAGTATGGGGAGCAATGTTCGGGGGAAGATGGCTCTGGAACTGAGTGTCCCGAACGATTCATCAAAACAATCATCAAAACATTTTATATATACTACTACGATAACTCGTAATAGTATATGAACTTTATTTGATGCAATGATTGATAACATTACGGGATTAACTTATCGTAAAGTCATCCTACCTACTCGACAGTAACAACTTTTGCCAGATTTCGCGGCTTATCTGGATTGTACCCTCGGTGAGTGCTAAGACCATACGCCAGATACTGTAATAGAACAATATACAAGATCTCATCATATTGATCGATATAGGGAACTTCTAACTTATGGAGGACATTTAACTCCGGGATATTGGTGATCACCAGTACTTCCGCATCACGTGCCCGAACCTCCTGATAGACATTCATCATCTTTGCCTCATTCTCACGATCAATCAGCAAGATCACTGGGAAACCCTCTTCCAGCAACGCAAAAGGGCCGTGCTTGAGGGATGATCCCGAGTACGCCTCCGAATGAATGTAAGAGACCTCTTTGATCTTGAGAGAGGCCTCTCGGGCAATCGCCTCGAACTTCCCCTTGCCAAGGATAAAGAGATGCGGGTGGTCAAACATCCCATAGTAGGTAGATAGACCGAATGATCCCAGATGGAGATTACTGAGAAGCATCTCGATCTTATAGTGAAGAGAACGCAATGAGGTGAGATAGTGTTGGATCTTGATGTTGCTGCTACCGCTTGCTCCAGATACAGCTCCTTGTTTCAATTGATAGAACCACATTGCAATCAGGGACAAGATAACACACATCGATGTAAATGCCTTCGTCGATGCAACGGCAAACTCCCTTCCCGCATTCAAGTAAACTCCGCAATCGACCTCTCGGGCAATCAATGAGTCAACTACATTCACCACGCCACACGTGATAATCTTTCGTTTCCGAGATACACCTGCACCTCCTCCACCCATCCCATCATCACACTTCTGGACACGCTTCAGCGCCTTATACAAGTCCAATGTCTCTCCGGACTGACTACACAAAATGACGCACACCACTCCATCTATCGGGAGATCCTCTTCCACAAATTCGCCTCCATCAAATACCTGAATACTCTTCATACAACGGAATTGCTGAAAGTAATGCCGGCCAATCAGACCCGCGTGATAGCTTGTTCCGCACCCTAACAAGACGATATGATCGACTTCTCGCAAAATCCCTGCATTCTGATCAAGTCCACCCAGCTTCACTACATCATCACAAATACGACCTCCGTGATTGATCGCATTGAGAACTGTCTTTGGCTGATTCAAGATCTCTTTTAGCATATAGTGTGCATATCCGGAAAGTGCCAAGTCCTTCTCCTCTTGGAGCTTCTTTGGGACTTTCCCCTGAAACCGCGTTGTATGGACCAAACCCTTTCGACCAATCACAAAGAGCTCCTTTGGATCAAGGACATAGTAGTTGGAGAAGATCCCACAAAGACCATTCGGCTCCGATGAGATCATAACCATCTCATCATTCTCCGCATAAATCAAGGGCGATCCATTGCGAATCACGAAAATCTTATCGGGATGATCCTTTGAAAGAATAGTTAGACCATAGGTTCCTTCAAGCCGCCCTGTCGCCCTCTCAATCGCCTTCTCGCAAGCACTCTCTCCAGAATTCATCCCGAAACCCTCTCCTCCTTCACGATACTTATGGTAATAGTATTCAATCAAGTTGACGATTACTTCACTATCGGTTTGGCTCACAAAGCGATATCCTCGGTCGCCCTTTACCAGCTCTTCTTTTAAGAGCATATAGTTCTCAATAATTCCATTATGAACCAGCATAAAGAGACCACCCATCGATATGTGAGGATGAGCATTGATCTTCTTTTTTCCGCCGTGTGTTGCCCAGCGAGTATGCCCGATCATCACATCGGCACTTACTCCCTTCGCCGCCTCCGCAATATACTCAAAGCAATCAGCGCACTCTTTCCCGCTAATCTTCTCTTCCATTAGCTTCTTCTCTTCACCAGAAGACCCAATCCATCCAATCCCAACGGAATCATAACCGCGATTTTGCAACATTACCAGACTCTGAACTACTTGTGGGGTGATATTATCCCCTCCATCCCCCTTCGATAAGACCGCCGTAATACCACACATCCCTCGCTCAAAAAAAAAGAGGTTGATATATATTTCTCTATCTAAGATCTCTTTATATTCAAAGAGAATTGAGCGCAGAGGGAGTTTTAGAATACTATGACAAGAGATGTGATAGTATATTATTTATGGAGGACGACTCTACCTCTTACTTCTTCGATGACTTATTCAACGTCTTCAGGATAAAGTATCCCATTACACTCGCATTGGCGAGGACCAGACCCTTTGTAATCAGATCATTCATCTTGCTGGTGCTATCCTCTACATATTGTGCATTGACGCTCGATGCATCCATCGAGATGCTGCTATCGGAAGATGAGGAAGAGCTGCTGGTCGAGTCGCAATGAGGCCGAGGACGAGGCCCAGGGCTGGGAACAGGAATTGAGCACGGTGCACAAGGGGATGGGCAAGGAGTATCAGCATAATCAGGGATCTGCTCACAAGGCTTGTAATGATTGAAGCAGCAGTTATAATTTGCCTCAGTACAGACCGTAAGGAAGCGGCCGAACTGACCGGTGCACCAGAAGACCTCATCGCTCTCTGTCTCCACGGCACCCGAAGCGTGGAACGATGTCTTCGTCTGAAGCAGGGCGAGCTGAAGGTTGGGATCACTGGGGAAGAATCCCGAGCAAATGAAGGGTAAAACGTGGGAATTCTGGTTATCCGTACTAATCGACTTAAAGGCATCCGATGTATTGACCGGCGCAATATTTAGGAAACGACCACACTGAATCAGCTCATTATTGTAGCCATTGGTCAGGTAGGTGATCTTCCTCAGAAGCTGACCGCTCTCATTATAGGCATTCTGGAAAGTCTCCGCAGGACCGCAATAGAGATCACCACCACACTGCTCATAGGCAATGGGACCTAAGTAGAACTGGAGCTGATCAAAGCTGGGAGGGCACGAAGTGGTAAATGTGATAGGATAAGGAGGATCGATATAGTTGGGAACGGAGTAGACACAAGTACAAGGACCAATGTGGACATTGTTCACGGACTTAAAGATACCATACGTCTGGGTGTAGACGTGGTATTGGATGAAACCCAAGGAGAGGAAGGTGGAAGCGGAGAGATTCGCCACCGATGCACGATAGATCTCAATCGAATCATTCGCTGCACTCTCCACGTAGACAAAGGACCTCAAATCGTTCTGGTAATCGAGATCCGCTCCCGAGAAACCATCCATATAGATGTTGTGGACGAGGGCTACTTGAGCACCATCCTTTAGGGCGACGTAGTTACCCTTGTATTTGAAGGCGATGACGCTATCCTTGATGAGGGCAGCACCACCATAGACACAGATACCGTTACCTTGGCCATACATCACCTCGAGATTCTGGATAGTGCAGTTATAGGAAGGAGCCGCGAGAGTTAAGGAATTCGAGTTGACGGCACTTGCATTACCGGCAAAGTAGATGCGGACGTAGCTAAGGACAACGTTATTGGTGTTTGTCATACTACCGCCATAGAGAACACTTGTACCCTCGAGATTGATAGGAACACCATCCTCCACCAAGTTCGTCACGTTGTTACCACAGACGTAGATACCGGACCAGAGAGCGGAATAGGGACCGAGACCGCCATTATAGGTCCAATTCTTGCGATTGTTAAGAGCGAAGATCTCACAAGTAGGAAGAATGGAAGTGAAGATGATGGGGCACTTGCAGCTTCCTTCGGCGAAGAGCTTGCTTCCTATGGTAACGATCAGGGAGGGAGGATTACGGGGATCAGAGAAGTCGGGACTATTAGCATAAACGATGGTTCCTTCCTCAATGGCAAGGACGGAGTTGTTAATCACGTTAATCCTGTTCATAATCACCCAGTTCTTGTCACTTGTCCAGACGGTATCGTGGGTGATATCATTGTAGACAAAGACAGTTGATTTGTTAGGATTGAGTGCGTTGCACTTGGGGATCTTGTTTGATGGGCAACCGGTCCAAGAACTCATTTTATGTATCTATGATAGACTCTCTCAGGGAATAGGGGGAGATTGTAATCGAAATCTTCTATAATTATCAAAGATTTTATCTATCCTCTCTCTCTTTGCTCTCTTTGCTCTCTTCGTTCTCTTCTCGATCCAAAAAAGATCCGAGATGGATCATTTGGTGTTCTTTTATGGAATATTTTATATCGATGATATAGTAGTAATCGTTAAGAAAAAGAGTAAACAAAGAAAATGAACACCCCTTCCTCTTCCTTTGTGATCCATCAAGATACTCGTCTTGGCTATGATCCTTGCTATGTTTCGGGTATGGAGAGTACCAATGCCCGCCTTGCTCAATATGCTTTAGATTCTCGTCAGCTCAATGATGACTCCCTCCAGTACCAGGAGATTCGCGGTCTCTATCGCAATAACCACGATGGTAAGGGTAAGTATGTGAATGATGAGACGGCTCTGCGTCAGGGAAAGAGCTGCTCCGAGAAGGGTCGCGTGGCGAAGACCCTCGACACTGTCCTCTTTGCCGGTCCCCCTTTTATGGGTGGCGGTTCGTCGACCCTTCGCAATCCCGATATCAAGTCTCGTCTGATCAATGGTGAGCAGACCCACGTCAAGAAGAGCACCGCCCCCACTTGCGGCGTCACGATCGACCGTTTCACTCCCCTTATCCCTTGCATTGCTGAGAATGTTCAGAATCCTGAGCACATCATCCCGGATCATTGGGTCCGTGGTGGTATGAGCACCCGTACAGTGGTTCGTAATAGCGATTATCTTAAGTCCCTCGGCCAGAAGTAAAGAGTTCCCATAAGAACTATCATCAAAATCCCTCTCCAATCATATCATCCCGACGATCATATGATTTTTGCCCATTTGCCAGCTTAAAGGAATTTTCCCAAAAATGGGTAGATTTGATAGATTGATCTATAAAATGGCCGAACCATCCTCGCAGTACTTATTGGAGACGCAGGGGTATATCTTTTTGAAGGGAGTGTATGATAAGGAAGGCGCAATTGCCGATTTTAACAAGACGCTCAATGAGTTTATGACAAAGCATAAGGTGATGATGTACCTTCAGAAGCCGATGGATATGGATGAGGAGCTCTTTTATGTCAATAACACCTATTCGAACATCAATACGTATGAGAAGGCACTCTATTATGCGAAGCCGGTGATTGAGAATCGGGGTGCGAAGAATAGGACGAATGACGTGGGTTACTATGACATCTACCGGGCGGATAAACTCTTTCCTAATATCTTAGAGATCTTCCAGGTGAAGACCTTAGAGGCGATTTTGGCAAAGACGACCTCCTCAAGATGGAAGTTTCATCGTGCAAATATCCATATCTCCAACAATGTCCGGAATCCAATGGGATACCATAGTGATGGTTTGGCCGACTCAATTCGTGTTCTCATCTATCTGAATGATCTCCCCACAACACAACACGGTGCACCTGTCTTTATTAAGAGTAGCCACACCCTACAAGGAAGGGCAAATGGAATCAAGAAAGAGGATATTAAGACCTTCACGGCCGAAAAGGGAGATATCTTGATTCATTATGAGAATGGATTTCACCGGAAGTTACCCCAAGAGGTCCAGGGAGTAAATGGATTTATCTGCGTCCACTTTATCAGAGCATAATTGGTAGGATTATATATAAAAAGTTTTAACTCTAATTATTACCATAGATAAATGGTAATAAGATGATGATATATGGATTATTTTCGGATGGGTTCCTACCACCTAAATCTGCTTGGGGCAGCTCTGCATATGGTTAAGAGAGTGGTGGGAGGTCATATCGAGGGTCTTCGGCATATACTTGCGACTGGGGCACTTGCTGGCGAGGCGGGTCTGGCCGCGGAGGTCAGACTCAAGATCGACCATATTACCGCTGTAGAGACTGACGAAGTTGCCGGTAACAACGGCGCGGTCCAGGGTGCACTTGTTCGAGTTCTCGAACTTGCCAGTGTAAGTGGCATACTGGAAGGGACCCATTGAGGTCTTCACTTTGGTGTCATACGAACACGCATCATACATTAGGCGATTGGAGCTCATCTTTACGATCTGGATTTGAATGTATGGATCAATTCTACTAATCTATGCAAATATAATTTTAGCCAAGCTAAGAGAAGCCAACGATTCTTAGCAAGGTCCCTCTTTACTATATTTTTCTCTCTTCATTATAGATAGCATTTTGAAGTCATTTCAATCCATTTTAAAATGAGTTTTAGTCGTTTGATGTATGATGCCGATGATAGTCGCCTCGCTCAGGCGTCAAGTATGAAGGCCGCCGCTTATCGCACCGAGCAGCCTATCCTCCGCACCAATTGTTTACAGGAGAATCCCCGAATTATCAATCAACACAATGGTGTTGCAATGCCCCGGAATGTCGATTGGCGCTTCTATGCAGGTCCCGTCGATGTGGAATCAGATCTGATGGGTGTTCACCGGATTGCGAGCCGTTGCCCCTCTAAGAAGTACTCTCCCGGAAGTCTCGATGGACTCGGCACCAATGAGTTCCAGAGCAGTCGCACCTTTGACCCCCAGGCAATTGCCCAGATGGCCTACACCCCTTGTGAGAAGTTCCCCACCGAGGATACCCGCCTAAGTAATCCTTCGTGCAATCTCCGCGGTACCGGTATCAACCGCTTCGAGGACCTTTGCCTCGATCCTCAAGCAAATATCTTTATCCCCACTCAGGTATGCCTCCCCAGCCGTATGATGGCAAAGGATCAGTATCGCGCTCGCGTGACCATTCCCAGGGTCAATGATATGAATCCCAATATGGGACCTCTCCCTTGCATTCCTATCAACCAGAATGGTGCCGTTTGTGCTAACTACACCGGTCCCCTTCACACTTTCAATAAGTGCTAATTGGTAGGAACCACCTCGCACTTTTTAAAAAATCGAATGATAGATTTGTTCTTCAATCTATCATCTCTCAGGTAGGAACCTAAGGTTCCTACCCTACCTCCTCGAAGGGGAACCGTAGGTTCCCCTTCACCCCTCCTCTTTTTAGAAATCGAATGATAGATTCGCTCTTCAATCTATCATCTCTTATAACTGCCTATATAAAGAACTTTTCATTTTATATATTAATCAACGTTAGAAACAGATATTTGGCCATAGCCATACTAAAAGCCACAACAGCTACAATCAACAGCAAGATGGAGCACGTAGAGGAAGTTTCCGGTTCATCCGCGGGGATGGGGAAGGTCGGCGAGACCCTCATTTTTGACAACTATGAGACGAATACGCCTCTCAAGTTTTTTGACAAGTTTGAGGATCCCGAATTGGGGATTCGTGAGGATGTGATGAGGGGGATCTTCTCGTTCGGTTTCGAGCGCCCTTCACCCATTCAGCGTATTGCGATCAAGCCGATTACGGAGGGTCGCGATTGCGTCATTCAGTCGCACTCGGGAACGGGTAAGACGGCAACGTTTATCATTAGTACTCTGCAGCGTATCAATCCGGAGGTGAAGGGGACGCAGGCGATTATCATTTCGAACACGCGTGAGCTGGCGGAGCAGACTCAGCGTGTCTTTAAGGCGCTTTCGGCGCACACTGGATTCTCGTCCTATCTCTGCATTGGTGGAGATATGTCGAGTAAGTATATGGCGGGAGCGATTCAGAGCGAGGTGATCATTGGTACTCCTGGGCGCCTTTGCGATATGCTGAAGCGCAAGTACATCGACCCGACGAACATCAATTTGATTGTGGTGGATGAGGCAGATGAGGTTCTCTCGTCGGGTTTCCGCAAGCAGGTCTCGATGATCTTCCGTTCGATGACCAATACGGAGTATCAGACGGTCTTGATTAGCGCGACGATTCCGGAGGAGATGTCGGAGCTGATCAAGTTCATTATGAAGAAGGACTATGTTTCGATTCTGGTGAAGGATGATGAGCTCACCCTGGATGGTATTAAGCAGTACTATGTGAATATTGATGAGAGGTATAAGATGGATGCCCTGATGGACATTCTGCACAATGTGAGCATTTCGCAGTGCGTCATTTATTGTAACAAGAAGCAGAAGGCGGATGAAATCAAGTATCTTCTCAATGAGAAGAACTTCAAGGCGGATACGCTTCATAGCGATCTGATGCCGAAGGATCGCAAAGATGTCCTCAATCAGTTTGTAACGGGAAGCACTCGTATCCTGATTACGACGGATATTATGGCGCGTGGTATTGATGTGCAGCAGATTTCGCTGGTAATCAACTATGATCTCCCGAAGCAGCCTCAGATCTATATTCACCGTATTGGCCGCAGCGGCCGTTTCGGTAGGAAGGGTATGGCGATCAACTTTGTGGGCTACAATGAGGGACCTCTGATGGCGTGCATCCAGAAGACCTACAATACTCATATCTACAATCTGCCCAAGAACCTTTCGGAGCTCAACAGGGCTTAAGAGGTAGGAACCTATCATACACTTTATCATACATATTTTATCATCATTTAGATGATAGATTAGAAATTATAGTAGAATATAGTAGAAGATTCTTTGATAGATAAAAAGATAAAATGTATATTCCATCGACGACTACAGTAAGCGCCATTGACGTTGGCCTTCTTCCCTCTGCACCTGGAATTTCCAATGCAGTTATCAATCGTGACTTTGCTACGATCAAGGCCTATATCATTGCGAACCCTGATATGATCAAGCAACTCGCTTTCTTAAACCGTGCTTTCCATAGCGCAAATAACTATTGTGCCAATGGTGGTTCTGGAAATAGTTACAATATGACGTATCCCTGCAACTTCAACGTCTCTTTGGGAACGGCGATTGTGACGCTCTCTCCTCAGCAGTGTGTCTCGATGTACAGGTATACCGCAAATGCCCGAATGACCAATTCCAATCTTGCCTTTCTGATGCGCGTCGCCTTTGGCATTGATAACCAGATGAAGACCGCCAAGCGCACCATCCTCCGCAATGGTGAGGTATGCGTCAACTGCGATCTCCTCCCCATTATCCAGAACTCGAACCAGCTCGCCACGAATGATAGCGCACGCGTTCTCAACTTTATGCTGGAAGGTAAGGGAACCACTTGCGTCTCAGGTGATTTCTATAACCTCGCTTGCGGCGGCACCTCCAGCAATAGCGTGATCTAATCCCAATCCCGTTCATACCCTTCAAATTATATCATAATCATAATTAGATGATTACGATTCTATCTTATTACTGAAATCAACCATAATTATACATAAATTCGCAATGTATCCATTCGCATTCTATATGAACGTCTTTTCGTTCGCGATCTTGACGATGCTCTTCCATTATCCGCTTCAATACATCCACTTGGAGAAGCGCTACTTTGAGCGCTATAGCGTCAACTTGATGCGATCTGTTGCTTGTTATCTCATCTGTGAACAGAGTTATGGAATCCTCGCCAAGAAGGGCCTCTTCCGATCCTATTGCACGCATAGTTCGGAAGATCCCGAGGAGGACCTCTTTTATCTCTTCCTCGCCTACATCTATTATGACACCGTTGTTTTGATCTATCAACACTATCTTGGCGTAGAGAAGAAGCTCCGATATGATCTCCTCTTACATCACCTGATCGCCCTCTTCTCACTCACCTTTATCCAGAATGAGGGACTCTATCAGTTCCTCCCTCTCATCTGCGCCAGCGAGGGAATCTCTATCGTCAGCGGATTGAAACTCCTCTTTCAGGCACTTAACCAAAAGCTCTATACCCGATACTGCATCCAATATCGCCTCTTTTACCTCATCTATGTCCGTGCCCTCTTCCTCTGGCCCTTCCTTCTCTACTCCTTCTTCTCTGCAATCGATGAGGAGAGTTGCCCAAACCCCGCAATCTCCGAGGAGAATTTTATCTATATGCTGATGGGTGTCGGAATGATCTATAGCGCTGAGTATCTTTGGTGGGTACGCGGAACATCCGAACTAAAGGCCATCAACTCGATTGGCTCTATGAAATAGAGCACAGAGTTGCAGGGAGTCGTCACCAAGTAAGGTAACGTGAGGATCAAACAAACAAAAAATATATGTCAAGATAGTAGGAATTCTCTTTGAAAAAGATCAAAGTATCTATCTTTTTATCCATTACATCTATTTATCTATAAAATGGAATATGCAGCAGCGGCAAGTCTATTAGGGCTTGGATATCTCTTCCAGACCCAAGGTTATGATAAGAACAACAAGCCGAAGTACGTGAAGCAGGCCGTAAAGCCTTCCAAAGTTCCCACCTCCCGTAATGTCTATGATTCCAATCGCGCCTTCGACATCTGGCAGAAGGAGCAGAGTATGGCCGATGCCCTTAAGGCAAAGAGCGCCCGCCCCCAAGAGACCAACATCATTACCGCCGGTCCCCCCTATAAAGAGATTTATAACAAGGTCGATTATTCCGAGACGTCGCTCCCCGTTGAGTTTAACCAGTTCTCCTCCTATGAGAGTACCTTTGCCGACTTGGGCGATCCCGAGAAGGCCTCTCTCCTCCCTCGCAATCTTAGCCGTGACAATAAGCAGGTTCCCGAGAGCGGCGGTTTTAAGGGCATCTCCCTCACCGGTGACCCCATCAACCCCAACTCCTTCACCCATAACAATATGCAGCCCTTCTTTGGCAGCGGTGTGAAGCAGAACTTGGACGAGTTTGCCACCCGTGGTATCTTTGAGACTTTCACCGGAACGAGTGATAACTATCAGAAGAAGAAGGAGATTGGCCCCATCTTCGAGCCCCAGAAGAACGTCACCAACGTCTATGGTACCTCCAACTTGGACGGCTATATGCTCGATCGTTATCAGGTCTCCCAGATCCGCAGCAATGAGACGCCCATTGAGCGCACTTATGTCGGCCCCGGTCTCAATAAGGGTTACACCGCAACTCCCAGTGGCGGTTTCCAGCAGGCGGAGACCCTCGATTACATTATGCCGAAGACGACGAATGAGCTGCGTGTCAAGACGAATCCTAAGCTCAGCTACTATGGTCGTATCAATGCGGGTCAGAAGATTGCCAAGCCGGGTAAGATCGGTACCGTCTTCAAGAACAGGCCGGATACCTTCTACATTCAGGACCCGGATCGTTATCTCACTACTACGGGTGCGGTCACCGCCCAGGCGATTCGCCCTTGCCAAATCGTCCGCTATACCAACCGTAAGACGACGACGACGAAGAGCAGAAAGGGCCCTGCGGCCCCGGTGAATGGTACCAGGATCGCCGTTCGTGGTAAGTTCCGCGTGAGCGACAAGCCGCAGTATGAGACGGATGGTCCTCGTAACGCGACGCTCAGCGGTCTCTGGAATATCTTAGGATTTGGTCAGGATGGCGACAACAAGGATCGCCCAGATGATTATGGTAAGAAGGGTATGGACCTCGGTACCAATAATCGTATGGATTATGGTGAGAAGGGCCGTAATGGTAACTTGAAGGGCGAGGGCCGGACGACGGCGCGCAACGGCCAGCGTGCCAACGCCACCAAGCGTCAGACGATGGAGAAGAGTGATCGTGATGGTAATATGGGTGTTACCACTTTCAAGTCGAAGGTCTATGATCCCAATCAGAAGGCGAGAACCACGGTGAAGGAGACGACGGAGGATAACGAGAAGAGCGGCACGGGTCTGAGAGGCCCCAATCGTGGTAAGGTCTATGATCCGAATGAGCGTGCCCGTACCACGGTCAAGGAGACGACGGAGGATAATGACTATATGGGTCAGTTGGCATCACATACGCACAAGGGTAAGGCATTTGACCCGAGCGAACGTGCTCGTGCGACGGTGAAGGAGACAACGGAGGAGAATGACCAGCGCGGTACGGGTCTCCGTGGCCCGAATCGTGGAAAGGTGTATGATCCGAATGACACGGCGAAGGATACTCTGCGTCAGGACACGGAGAATAACAATCACAATGGTAACTTCTCGGGAGCGACCACCTCGTACAAGGGTAAGGTCTATGACCCGGATCAGCATCTGAAGGATACCCTCCGTCAAGATACTTCGGTCTATTACGCGGGTAATCAGCACGGCGAGGAGGTAGGTGCTTATCAGACGGCGGAGATGGAGGCACCTACGACGATGCGCCAGTTCCAGAGCGTTTCGTACACGGGTAACGCGGGTAATAGCGGTACGACAAATGTTCAGATGAGTCGCGAGGATGCGGGTAATATGAATGTCCGGAGCGCGCGTGCTCAGCAGGATCGTGGGTACACGCCTAACGCCCAGGGCCCGAGCCGCCGCGGTGAACCTGTTCAGATGACGACGCGCAAGGTGGGCGATATCCAGAGCCAGTATCTCAATGAGCGCGGTGTTCAGCCGAGCCAGATCTATAACTCGATCCCTCAGGTCGATCAGTTTGCGGTATCGAATCCCAAGATGACCGTCCCGAATGAACCTCTGGAGTTCCGTAATGTCGACCCGACCTTACTGAAGGCATTTGTCGAGAATCCTTACACACAATCCCTCGAGTCGTGGGCTTAAAGAACGGCAAATGGAAGAATAATATAAAACGAATAAAAACTAATACAAAGGATACCTTTCTATTAGAAATATGTTTTTATGGTAATATTATGGTAATCAATCTCTCTACTCGAGGGCAGCAAGCCACTCCTCGATCACGCCGGGCTCGTAGCCACGTGCCTCAAGTTCGGTCCGCATCTCAGCCTTCGCCTCTGGAGTCACTTCATCCTCGTCTCCAATCCGATGTCTGGTCTTCACCAATGCGATCACTACGGAGATCTGTTCCGCACCGGAGATCTCAATGCGAATATCATCAAAGAATCCAACAAGAACATTGACTAAACGACTAAGCCGTCCTGTAAAACACTTACACTCGGCATCGGCCATCTCCTCGTTCAATCGCTGATAGAGGTCCTTGCGAACTTCGCCAACCTTCTTGGCTCTTCCATCGGAAGAGCAGAAGGTAGCCTCTTCACATCTCTCGATTCGTCCAATCACCTTCTTGAGAAGATCACTGAAGGTGATACCAAGGGTACTATGCGCCTCGGCGGAGGTCATGTACTCGAAAAGAGCAGACTTGGTCTCATCGGAAAGCAAATCGGGCGGAAGCCCAACAATCAACTCCCTAAGCTGATCATCAGAGAGATTCGGAATGGATTGATCATTGAGCAAGTTATAGATTGATTGCTTGATGGAGGCTTGGACAGCCGATGAATGGACATTTTGTCTATCATTATAGATCTCAGCACGCATACGATAATCACGCATTTGATCGACCATCCTTTGTAGAGGAGCAGGGATCACTTCAAAGGGATTATCACTAATAATAAAAACTCCTAATCTTCTGCATTCGATCAGTTGAATAGGCAAAGTTGTCAACTGATTTGAATTACAATAGAATATTCGTAGTTGAGTAAAGTTTCCAATTGATTCTGGTAAAGTCCGTAGCCTATTGTGATCACAATGTAAGTCTCGTAGCTCAGTAAGGTTTCCGAACGATTCTGGTAAAGATGTCAACTGATTGGTTTGACATTGTAAAACTTGTAGTTGCGTAAGATTTCTAATCGATTCTGGTAAAGTTCTTATTTTATTGTTACTACAATCTAAGTGTCGTAGCTGAGTAAGGTTCCCAATTGATTCTGGTAAAGCTTTCAATTTATTTTCACTACAGTCGAAGATTTGTAGCTGAGTAAGGTTCCCGATCGATTCCGGTAATGTTATCAACTTATTATAAGAACATTCAAGAGCTATAATCATTTCAGCATTCATCATCAGATCATCCCACGATGTGTAGGTGATCTCTTGACCATCCACCGTCTTACATCGAAGATAAAGAGGTTTACTTATAATATATTTTAAAATTTGTCTCATTGTTATCGATTACTGATTATGGTAAGGATCTCTTTAAGCTGATCAATATAGATCATCTTAATATTTTGATGGATAAATAGATATATTTTGTATTGTTTATGGTAAGATTATGGTAATCAATCTCTCTACTCGAGAGCCGCAAGCCACTCCTCGATGACGCTCGACTCATAGCCGCGGGCCTCGAGCTCAGTCCGGATCTCGGCCTTTGCCTCCGATGTCATGGCATCCTCGTCTCCAATCCGATGACGGGCCTTGACCAGAGCGATCACTACAGAGATCTGCTCCGCGCCGGAGATCTCAATGCGAATGTCGTCGAAGAATCCGACGAGGACATTGACCAGACGGCTAAGCCGTCCAGTAAAGCACTTACACTCGGCATCGGCCATCTCCTCGTTGAGACGCTGATAGAGATCCTTTCGGACTTCGCCTTCAACTCGCTTGGCTCCCTGAAAGGGAGCAGCGAGTAGCAGGGAGTCGTCACTCTTCTCAACCCGTCCAATCACCTTCTTGAGGAGATCCCCGAAGGTGATATTGAGGGTACTGTGCTCTTCAGAAGAGGCCATGTACTCGAAAAGAGCAGACTTGGTCTCATCGGAAAGCAAATCGGGTGGAAGCCCAACAATCAACTCCCGAAGCTGATCATCAAAGAGATCCGGAATCGATCGATCATTAAAAAGGTTATAGATCGATTGCTTGACGGAGGCTTGGACAGCCGATGAATGGACATTTTGCCTATCATTATAGATCTCATCATGCATACGATGATAAAGATGATTCATCCGAATGAACATCCTTTGTAGAGGAGCAGGGATCACCTCAATGGGATTGCCATGAAGAAAGTTAAGATACTTTAATCTTCGACATTCGATCAGCTGAACGGGTAGAGTCCTTAACTGATTTAAATAACACCGAAACTCTTTGAGTTGAGTAAGGTTTCCGATCGATTCCGGCAAAGCTGTCAACTGATTACCTCCACAGTTGAACAGTTGCAGTTGAGTAAGGTTGCCAATTGATTCAGGTAATGCTGTCAACCGATTGTAACCACAGTAAAACTCTTCGAGTTGAGTAAAATTTCCGATCGATTCAGGTAATGCTGTCAACCGATTGTAACCACAGTAAAACGCTTTGAGTTGAGTAAGGTTTCCGATCGATTCAGGTAAGGATGTTAACTGATTGGAATTACATAAGAACGCTTTGAGTTGAGTAAGATTTCCGATCGATTCAGGTAATGCTGTCAACTGATTTGACTTACAACAAATGCGTTGTAGCTGAGTAAGGTTCCCGATCGATTCAGGTAATGCTGTCAACTGATTTGAAGAACAGTAAAACGTTTTTAGCTGAGTAAGATTCCCGATCGATTCAGGTAAAGATGTTAACTGATTACGAGAGCAATCAAGATATATAATCTTATCAGCATTAGCCATCAGATCATCCCACGATCTGTAGGTGATAAATCGCCCATTCACCGTCTCACAATGAAGACTGAGAGGTTTACTTCGGATATATCCTAAAACTTGTCCCATTGTTATCGATTACTGATTATAGTAAGAATCACTTTAAAATGATACATATAAATCATTTTATAATTTTGATGAATAAATAGTTATAATTATATGATTTTATAGTAAGATTATGGTAATCATCTGCTCTACTCGAGAGCCGCAAGCCACTCCTCAATAACGCCGGGCTCGTAACCGCGGGCCTCGAGTTCAGCTCGGATCTCGGCCTTCGCCTCCGGAGTCACCTCATCCTCGTCTCCAATCCGATGTCGAGCTTTGACAAGAGCGATCACCACTGAGATTTGCTCGGCACCGGAGATCTCGATGCGAATATCATCAAAGAATCCGACCAGGACATTGACCAAACGCGAGAGACGTCCGGTAAAGCACTTACACTCGGCATCGGCCATCTCTTCATTCAAGCGCTGGTAGAGATCTTTCCGGATTTCAGTATCGCTTTTCTCAACCTTCTCAGAACTCCCATCGGGAGTTCTGGAAGTAGCCTCTATCCTACCGATAACCTTTTTGAGGAGATCGGTAAAGGTGACACCAAGGGTACTGTGCTCTTCAGTGGAACCCATATACTCGAGAAGAGCAGACTTGGTCTCATCGGAAAGCAAATCGGGCGGAAGCCCAACGATCAACTCTTGGAGCTGATCATCAGAGAGATCTGGAATGGATCGATCATTGAGTAAGTTGTAGATCGATTGCTTGACGGAGGCTTGAACAGCCGATGAATGGACATTTTGCACATCTCTATAGATCATGGCACGCATTTGATGATGACGCATTCTATCGATTATCCTTTGTAGAGGAGCTGGGATTACCTCAATGGGGTTGCCTTGAATATTAAGATAGTCTAATCTTCGACATTCGATCAGCTGAACGGGTAAAGTTGTCAACTGATTGTTAACACAGTCTAACCTTATTAGTTGAATAAGGTTTTCAATCGATTCTGGTAAAGTTCTCAACTGATTTGAACTACAAGATATCAGTTGTAGTTGAGTAAGGTTTCCAATCGATTCTGGCAAACTTGTCAACTGATTGCTATAACAGTGTAAACCTCGTAGTTGAGTAAGATTCCCAATCCACTCTGGTAAAGTTGTTAACTGATTTACCCCACAGTCAATATCTTGTAGATTAGTAAGATTTCCAATCGATTCGGACAAAGTTGTAAACTGATTTGATGCACATATAAAACGTCGTAATTGAGTGAGGTTTCTCATTGAATCCGGTAAAGTTGTCAACTGATTGGTATCACATTGTAAAATGTGAAGTTGTGTAAGGTTTCCAATCGATTCTGGTAAAGTTCTTAACCTATTGTCACTACAACATAAATTTCGTAGTTGAGTAAGGTTTCCGACTGACTCTGGTAAAGATTCCAACTGATTTGTATGACAGATCAACTCTTTTAGCTGAGTAAGATTTCCGATCGATCCTGGTAATGTCCTTAGCCTATTGCGATTACAATATAATTCCCGTAGCTCAGTAAGGTTTCCGAACGATTCTGGTAAAGATGTCAGTTGATTGTTATCACATTGTAAAATGTGAAGTTGTGTAAGGTTTCCAATCGATTCTGGTAAAGTTCTTAGTTTATTGACACTACACTTTAAGTGTCGTAGTTGAGTAAGATTCCCAATTGATTCTGGTAAAGATTTCAACGGATTTGAGAAACACCGAAGGTCAATGAGTTGAGTAAGATTCCCAATTGATTCCGGTAACGATGTCAAGTAATTATTAGAACAATCAAGAGATATAATATTTTCAGCATTCGCCATCAGATCATTCCACGATGTGTAGGTAATCTCTTGTCCATCCATCGTCTTACATCGAAGATCAAGAGGTTTACTTTTGACAAATCCTAAAACTTGACCCATTGTTATCGATTACTGGTTATAGTAAGAATCTCTTTATATTTTGCTAAATGAATCATCCAATCATTTGATGGATAAATAATTATAAGTATTTTTATGGTTATATGGTTATATAGGTACAATACGTAGAGTCACACCAGCTCTCTACTCGAGAGCGGCGAGCCACTCCTCGATCACACTCGGCTCATAGCCACGGGCCTCAAGTTCGGTCCGGATCTCGGCCTTCGCCTCTGGGGTCACCTCATCCTCGTCTCCGAGGTTGTGTCTCGTCTTGACCAATGCGATCACCACTGAGATCTGTTCAGCACCGGAGATCTCAATGCGAATGTCATCAAAGAATCCAACGAGGACATTGACCAGGCGACTGAGTCGACCGGTAAAACACTTACACTCGGCATCGGCCATCTCCTCGTTGAGGCGCTGGTAAAGGTCCTTTCGGACTTCGCCTTCACTCTTCTCAACGCGTCTAATCACTTTCTTAAGAAGATCTGCGAAGGTGATATTGAGGGTACTGTGCTCTTCAGAAGAGGCCATATACTCCAGAAGAACCGACTTGGTCTCATCACGAAGCAAATCAGAGGAAAGCCCAATGATTAACTCCCGGAGCTGATCATCGGAAATCTCATCCAGAGTTTGATCATTAAGCAGGTTAAAGATTGACTGCTTGATGGAGGCTTGGACAGAGGAAGAGTGGACATTTTGTATATCTACGTAGATCCCTGAGTGAATACGATGATCATGCATTCTGATAATCCTTCTTTGTAGAGGTGCTGGAACAACATCAATGGGATTCCCACCAAACTTGAATACGATCAAACTTCTACATTCGATCAGTTGAATGGGTAATGTGATTAACTGATTTAGTTGACAGTTGAACTTTTCAAGTTGAGTAAGATTCCCAATAGACTCTGGTAAAGTTGTCAAGCGGTTTGAACCGCAGTTAAACCATTGTAGTTGGGTAAGATTTCCAATTGATTCCGGTAAAGTCGTCAATTCATTTAACTTAAACCATAACCTTTGTAGTTGAGTTAAGTTCCCAATTGATTCCGGCAAGGTTGTTAACTTATTTGAAGTACACATTAACTCTTGTAGTTGAGTTAAGTTCCCGATAGATTCTGGCAATGTTGTCAACTGATTATCAGTACACCATAAGTATTTTAGTTGAGTAAGGTTCCCTATCGATTCTGGTAATGTTGACAACTGATTATCACTACAGTTTAACGATTGTAGTTGAGTAAGGTTCCCAATCGATTCTGGTAATGATGTCAACTGATTATCACTACATGTTAACTCCAGTAGTTGAGTAAGATTCTCGATAGATTCCGGTAAAGATGTCAACTGATTTCTATTACAGTCTAACTCTTTTAGTTGAGTAAGGTTTCCGATTGATTCCGGTAACGTTGTCAACTTATTGGATTCACATTGCAGTTTTTGTAGCTGAGTAAGGTTTCCGATTGATTCCGGTAACGTTGTCAACTGATTCATCGAACAACTAAATCTTTGTAGTTGAGTAAGGTTCCCGATTGATTCTGGTAATGATGACAACTTATTAATAGAGCAATCAAGCTCTATAATATTGTCAGCATTTGCCATCAGATCATCCCACGATGTGTAGGTGATCTTCTGAAAATCAGTCGTCTTACACCTCAAACGAATAGGAGTAGCCATTTTGATAGATAAAATAGTTAATTTAACAGAAAAAAAGGTTAAATTGAGCCTACGTACCTTGATAGAGATTGATGATCTTCCTCTTTGGAAAATCACTTTTTATGGTAATTGATTATAATTTTATGGTTATATGGTTATATGGTTATATGGTTATATGGTTATATGGTTATATATATGTACAGTAACATAGTCGCAGACGCACATGCGCTCTACTCGAGAGCCATGAGCCACTCATCGATTACACCGGGCTCGTAGCCACGGGCCTCGAGCTCAGTCCGGATCTCGGCCTTCGCCTCCGGGGTAACCTCGTCCTCGTCTCCAATTCGGTAACGGGCCTTGACCAGGGTAATCACAGCGGAGATCTGCTCCGAACCGGAGATCTCGATGCGAATATCGTCGAAGAATCCGACGAGGACATTTACCAGGCGGGAAATCCGTCCGGTAAAGCACTTACACTCGGCATCGGCCATCTCCTCGTTGAGGCGCTGATAGAGGTCCTTTCGGACTTCGCCCTCGGATTTCTGGATGCGTCCAATCACCTTCTTGAGGAGATCCTCAAAGGTGATATGAAGGATACTATGCTCCTCGGTGGAGGTAATGTACTCCAGGAGAGCTGACTTGGTCTCATCGAAAAGAAGATCCGCAGGGAGCCCCACGATGAAATCGCGGAGCTCATCATCGGAGAACTCTTGGAGAGAGGTGTCATTGAGGAGATTGTAGATCGACTGCTTGACGGAGGCTTGGACGGCGGAGGAGTGGACATTCTGCCCATCTCCATAGACACCGCCTCCAGCAACATATTCGCCATCATATTGAGCACGATTACGAAGACGCTGCAGCATCCGCTCAACAGGGGCGGGAATTCCGTCCTCAAATCCCTCACCAGGATCAAGATTGGCGAGATAGTCAACCTCTTGAAGACGTCGGCATTCGATCAGCTGAACAGGTAGAGTTCTCATCGTCTGCTCATTTCCGACGATGTTGAGTCTCCTCAACTCGCCAAGTTGGCCGATCGTCTCGGGTAGTCCCCTAAGGGAGTTCGCACTGAGTTGGAGATCAGTGAGCTGGCGAAGATTGCCAATGCTTGCCGGAAGCTGCCTCAGAAAATTGCTCTCCAGAGAGAGCCTCCTCAAGCTGACTAACCCGCCGATTGTCTCGGGCAATTCCGCCAGACCGACATTGGTCGCCGAGAGTATTTGAAGCTCTCGGAGATTGCCGATTGAATCGGGTAATCTCCGGATCTGCTTCCCAGCCGCATAGCTGATATTCAGCTCTTTAAGCGACCGAAGCTCCCCAATTGACTCGGGAAGCCCTTTTAGGAAGGTATAATCAACCCGGAGAAGTTCCAAACTCGTCAATCCTCCGATCGACTCGGGGAGGGTCTCGATTCCACTGCTGTGGCAATCGAGCGTCTTCAGCTTCTTTAGGTTACCGATGCTCTCAGGGAGCCTCTTTAGCTTACGAAGACTGTTGAACCTGATATTCTCCAGATTCGTCAGATTGCCGAACGATTCAGGCAACCAAGAGATGTTACAATAGACAATCTCCAAACTCACCAGAGATGCAAGATTGCCAATGCTATCGGGTAAATCACCCAAGTCACATCCACACATCTTTAGCCTCTTGAGAGAGTGGAGATCACCGATCGATTGGATCGATTCGCCAGAAGCGAACTTGTGATAGCCCATCTCAAGGATCTCTAAAGCGGTGAGGCCGCCCAAGGTTTTGGGCAACTCCCTCAGGGGATTATGGTCAAATTGGAACTGGACCAACTGAGAGAGTCCACCGATTGAATCGGGAAGCACTCGGATCTCGTTATGTTCAATCTTCAAAAGCTTCAGCTGGGTGAGATTCCCAATGGTCACGGGGAGCTCGATCAGCTTGTTATGGCAGATGTCGAGATCCTCGAGCGAGATGAGACCACCAAATGACTCGGGTAAAACCCGAATTCCGCATCCGAGCATCCGGAGATCTTTGAGAGCCGTGAGGCCCCCGAAGCTCTCGGGAAGTCGGTGAATCTTAGTATTGGATAGAATCAGCCGTTGAAGCGCCTTGAGGAGCCCGAAGCTCTCGGGGATCTCCAGGAGAGCATTCTGTTCGGACATATTATTTCCGTTAATATCGAGATCGTCCAGCGAGGTGAGATTTCCGAATGACTCGGGAAGTCGCCTCAGCTTGTTCGCCTCGAGGTTAAGCGACTTCAGATTGACCAGGTTGCCGAAGCTCTCAGGGAGCTCACTCAGCAGGTTATCTTTCAGATTGAAAATCTCGAGATGAACCAGCTCACCGATCTCCTCAGGCAGCCGAGAAATTCGGCTACTCGCAATATCGATCGAGCGGAGATTCCGCATCCGGGAAATTCCAGGAGGAATCTCATAGAGATATGCCCGAGTACTCGACTTAAGGTCGACAATGGTTTGGAGATACTCATCGGGCATTGCCAGAAGAGGCTCCCAACCCATAAAGCCTTCGCTCCACTCCTGTGTGGTCGCGCTGGGATCATAATGGGTAACTCCAATGTAGCTGCTCATTTTGATCAATAAAATAGGTAAATTCAAACAGAAATGTGTGAATTCAAGCCTACGTTCTATGGTAGAATTCTCATCTTTTACCTTCCAAAAATCACTTTTTATAGGGTTTTATATTATAATTTTTATGGTTATATGGTTATATGATGATATATAGTGATATAGTTATATGACGACTTCCTGCTACTCGCTGCAGATCTTCGATCTGCCAAACGAGCCTCAAGCTTCCGAGCCTCAAGCTTGCGAAGGAACGATCCGGAGGATGTTAGTATTATACCAGCGAATGATCTCTTCGATCATCCGATTCATCTCGTAGAGCGATCCAATGGCACACGACCGATCATAGATCCGGCTGGGGCCAGCTGCTGCCATACCCTCGAAATGGGTAAGGGCATTACTGACCATCTCGAGGAGACCACGAAGATTTGCAGCATCTCGGCCATATCCCGAGGGATACTCTTCGCCTTCGTCCATAGTGCCATCCTTCTCGATCTCGATCATTCGATAGAGAATCTTGGAGAGGAGATTACTCCCCTCGGGGTCTTCAGCATAGATCTCGATGGGGATGACGGCGGCGCCGCCGATCTCGCAGTGGATTCCGCATTGGACTTTCCGCTCACCATCCATCATACAGGAACCTCTCCCGTGAAGGAGCGCCTTTTGAAGGGCGATTTGTAGGTCGGTGAGTTCTCTCTTCTTCTCGGTGCTCAGGGCTCGGAAGCGCCTCTGATCCGCATCCGTAAGGGGATAATCCGTAGGAAGACGATGAATCGGCATTTTGATCAATAAAATAGGTAAATTCAACGGGAAATCGATGAATTGAGCCTACGTATCTGGAAAGAGGTTTAGATTGATCCTCTTTGAGAAATCACTTTTTATAGATGATTGATTATAATTTTTTATGTTTTGATCTATCACGATCTATATTGATCTATCATCATCTCTCTCCTCCTCTTCTCACCCCAATGTGTGATTATACCCGATGGCGGAAGAAGTGATCGACGATATTGAGGCCGGTTTCGGGGACAATCGTCTCAAAGAGAGTGAAGTCCATCTCGAACATATCCATCTCAGGGTGAATGATTCCCTTCCACTCATCTGGCAGGTACTTCTGGTACCACGCATAGATGAACTCTGCGCTCACCATCGTCTCCGATGGAGAGCGGAAGAAGGGATACGCAATCCCTGAATAGCGGCACCCTGTATAGTAGATATTGCAGGGAGGTGTCTCCAGATCGAGGTCGAGCCGGAACTCGGGCCTCCAATCAATCTGGGGGCTAAAGACTTCAATCAGGTTGGAGAGGGGAATCTGGTTATGGAACATCACCTCATTGTACTTCGGGATTACATCAGCGGGAGGGATCTCCTCCACCTTGTCCGAAGTGATCGTGTCTGGGAAAAAGAACCCATTCCGATCATTAATGTTAAAGTGCCAATTCTTTTGATTCATCAATTCCAGGGGGAAGATGAGAAGGCAGCCCACGGTATCCGCATTCTCCTCACGGAGTTTCTCCATACTCTTGCTGGTGAGACCCATAAAGATCCCGGGATATTCGCACAATGCAATCTTATACTGCCCATCAAAGTTGATCTCCGAGATGCTTAAAACACCCTCCACGTCAACCTTCGCCACGTGGCGTTCGACGGGAGTCTTGATATAGGGCACCTCGTGCATCTTCTTGTAGTTGATGGGGCGGGTAATGTGGTAGATGTAGGTGTAACCCTTCTCCCGCAGAATATCCGCATTGCTCTTGATGGTATTCATTGCCGGCATCATTTTATCAATAAAATAGTGTGAAATGAACAAGAATTTGTTAAGTTCGCCACTACTCTTCTTACTGGAAAGCTACCACAATTTGATGAACAAAATCACTTTTTTATAATCAATTATAATTTTTTATGGTTTGATATATATATTGTGATATATGATTTGATATATGGTTATATAGAATGGATATAGATGGTATGGTGATCTCTTGAGGGATTACTCGAAGGGGATCACCTTGACACGGTAATAGAACCGGTCATCCTCTTCGTCCTCTATCATACTCGCGTCAGTGCTCACATCGGAATCACTCTCCTCGGCATCGGGCTCCATATGGAGGCAGATGCTGTAACGGTGGAGACCTGCCCGGGCATCATAGTAAGATGCACCGAGCTGGTGGCACGCGGATGTGAAGAACTCCCGGGTCTCAATGCAATCAAGCAGGTAGGACCTCGTCATATCATCGAAGCAGTTCCGGAGGCGAGCTCGAAGAACGGCATCGAGGTCATCGAAGGCGGTGTGGTATTCGGTCGCCAGATGATGGCACTCATTGCAGGCGATTTCGAGGAGATGGCGGCCACGAATGGCGTCGGGATTCTCCCGGTCGACAGAGTCGGCGGAGTTCCGGCAATACTCGTAGTTCTCGTAGTAGGGAACCATCTCCACCACCTTCTCGCTCTCCGGACAGATAAACCCGATCTTCCCGATCGACGAATCGATCACGAAGGTGGGGACTGTCCAGGCGACATCGCCTGAGTAGGGCTCGATCAAGCGAACGGACCGGTAATCTTGGGTACCGGCGAGGGGTCGAATACAATAGTGATACTGTTGCTCTCGGGCCTCGCCCTCTTCGCGAATGACACCGCTGTAAAGGATTGCCCCACCCGTCTCATCATCGATGGCGTGGGTGTAGAAGGTATCAGCGATCTCTCGCTGCTTATTTGCCTCGGATATCTCAGCGGGCAGCCGGTGGAAGAGCTCGTCGTAGAGATCCCGAATGAGGGATGCCGACTCCCTGCTACTCTGTGCTCGACTTTGTCGAGCCAACAGAGTTGTGTGGCTGTTGTTAGGGCCGACATAGGTGATGTAAGCGGAGATGCAATCTCCGAAGACGGTTCCCCAGTAGGCGACGGCCGCACTCTTCCCAGCATTCTCTCGATGATCCTCATTGAGGAGGTCGTGGGGAGTGACTCGGCCAAGAAGGGGTGATAGATCAATTCGGTAGATGGTCGGCTCTTGGTAATCCGCCCCGAAAATGGGGGTTGGTACCTCGGTCTCTCCCCGAATAATCGACTGACGAATATCAGCGATAAGCGCCTCGTGAGAGGTAGTTGGGATCAGGCGACCCGGTTGATAGAATAGGGTATGCTGTGTAGTGGCCATTTTTGAATCAAATAAAAATGCTGAAATTCAACGGAAAATTGTTGAATCGTAAGCAATGATCTTGAATGAATTATGTCAACAAATGATTACATAAATCATTTTTTGATGATGAGAGTATTATAATTTTTTTTTTGATATGATCATCGTGGCGGCGACTTGCGCTGCAACCTTCTGCTCCCCTTTGGGGAGCCAAGAAGGTTGACCTTAATCGGTCAGGCTGAAGACCTCGACGTGCTGTTGAAAAACGTCGATCAGATCGCCATCCTCGTCCGGTTCCTGTTGATCATCGAACCAGTAATGGTAAACGAACGGCTCGCGGCAAGTTTTGCCGGGCACCTCGTTCCATCCAGGGAAGATCTCATCCAGGGCAGTGTAATACTCCTTCTTGAGTTCGATGCAGGAAATTGCGAGGGTGTTGCCACCTTCCGCGAGTTCCTGGTCGATCGCATAGAGCTGAATCACTGCCTCTTGGTAGGCTTCCTGGGCCTCCTGGAGGGCGAAATACGCCTTCCAGTAAAAGTCCTGGGCGAGTCTGCAGTCGGGATTCCACCGGTCATCGGCGTTACGGCCAACGCGATCGAACTCGTAACCCTCAGGGTACTGCTTGATGGCGTGCCCTGTTCCCGTGATGGGGTTGGTAATCTCGGTAGGGAGGCCGCTCTCGGGATCGACCGTGAAGTCGGTAACCTGAATGAGCTGCTCCTCATCAGAGCGGTGCCAATCGACCAGATAGAGCTTGGTGGCTCCGCTCTCGGGATCCTCACGGATGCGAAGGCCAAAAGGGCAACCGATGGCGTAATAGAGGGTCTCTCCAGTCACCTCGTCGACGGGGAACTGTAGAACCTGCTGGGCCCACTCGTATGCCTTGCGGGCATCGACAAAGGCGCAGGAGGCAGCAGTCACCGCGTCAAAACGGGTGCGGTAGGGACTCTCTTCGGGGAGGGAGTAGTAGAGGTCGTTTGTCACTTGGCCGTATTGCAGACCAAGGTTGATTGCGCGGTAATATTTCCGACGCACCTCCAGCTTCTTATCCTCGTCCTCGTCTTCGATCATCTCCCAGGGACGGCTGGTACCCTTCGTGTTAATCACGAGGGATGGATCAAGCTCATTGTAGAGCGATTGAACCGCTTTACGAATCGCTGCGTAATCAGGCCTCTTCTTGACTTCCTCCACCATCTGGGGAGGGAACGAGATAGGAGCAGAGTCGGCAAAAACGGACATCGTAAAGAATAAAATGGTTGGTATACTCGACAGAACTGTGAATATCCAGTTAAGTATCGATCCGAATCGATATCTATAGAGTTAAGATGGTAAATTTTTATAGATGGATAAACAGAGAGTTCATAAAATCGTTTACGTTATAAATTTTTTTTGTGGGGAATATCCCCTATTAACCTTCTTGGCACTTAGAGGTGCCGTGCTCTCTACTTGACGGGTGCAAGTAGGTGCGAAGGTGCTTATGCGCTGCCCAACTCGGCAAGCTCGGCGAACACGGTGTTGATCGCCTCCTGGGACGCGTCGTCCTCCCCAGAGATGGGGATCACCTGGAAGTATTTCCGCTCGTCCTTCCGATTGATGATGAAGCGCTCGACCTCGATAGTGCGCGCGTAGTTCGCATCAACACTTAACCGAAGGAGCTGAGCGTGGCTCTTCGCCCGCTCTTCTTCAACGAACAGAATTGCCCTGGCAACGTCCACCTCCGGCGGGGAGTGTTGGAAGCGGAGCACGGGTGACCCAGCGATAGTCAGTGGGTTCAGGTCTGCGATTCTCGTCACATCTTCGGAGATGTTCCGCAGGGAGCTCTGGTAGTCGGCAAATGCCTCCCGCTTCTGGCGAATCGCCTCGAAAAGCTCCTGACTTGCTCTCATCCTCTCGTCCTCGATGCGCTCCAGGGCCTCTGCCCACTCCGCGATCTCGAGGATGCGGTCGTTGCAGCGTGAAAGCTGCGTCTTGTACGAGGCGAGGATCATCTTCTCCTGGAGCAGGTCGCGGTCCATCGTGATCTTGCGCAGGGTAAGTGCGTTCCGCTCTCCGCGGCTCTCCAGGTAGGCTGAGGTGCGTGCCTTCCACTCTTCGTCCGTAATGGCCAAGTCGGCTGTGTCGCGCAGCTGCCCGGTTACCGCCGTCAAGTGCTGGATGGCGTCGTGGATGGCAGCGAGGTCACCCTCGAGCCGTGCGATCTCCGCATTGCTCGCCTCGATGGCCACAGTAAGTTCGCGGTACCTCTTCGTGAGCTCGCTCTGCTCCTGCGTAGTAGTCTCCAGTAGGGTGAGGAGAGCCTCGCACTTCTGCTGGAGATCGGTTGCCTTGTCGACCAGATCCGAGACCTTGATCTCCCCAGCATAGATCCGCTCAATGTACGTATTGCGGGTCTCCATCAAGCCCCCCAGCGTGTAGTAGCGGGAAACCTGGCTATGGACCTCATTGTACGTGTAGGTGTGGGTTCTGAGGAGCTGGTTCTGCACGATGGGCAGCTGCTCCTTGAGGATCTCGGACATCACCGAGTAGTAGACCTTGGTCGCCAGGGGACGAACCATCTGGTAGACCAGCGTGCGGAGCGCATCCTTGAGCGCCTTCTTGTCGTCGGGCAAGTACCTCATCGAGCGGATCATCGTTGTGATGTGCGAGCCGTAGAGCTTGTCCAGGGAGGGATAACTCACCCCCTCGAGGAAGTTGATGCACGTGGTAGTGTCATCCAGCAGTCGGAAGTGAATCCCGAAAGGAGGCGGCACCCCACCGATGATCGAGCGCGCGTGCGCCAGGACGATCAGGGCGAGTAGCTGGTTGATTTTACCAGCTGCCGTCTCCACCACAGGGGGCGTGGGGATCCTCTTCCGAGGAGTCGGACGTCCAACCAGGAACACCGTCTCCTCAACCGCAGGTGCGGGCAGGGACAGGTCCATAGAGACGTCGACATCGCCATCCTCGTCTCCGAAGATGTTCCGCGGAAGTGGATCCGGCATCGAGCCAGCTCCTTCTTCTTGCACGGAGTCGTCCGGTGTTCGTCTCTTGACAGGGCTCGGAGTACCTGTAGTACCCGTACGCCTCCAAATGGGAGACGGAGATGGGGATGGTGACCTTGGGCGCTTCCCACTGCTGCGACTGGGTGTCTGAGGTGATTCACTCATTCTCTTTTATGTATGAGAAGAGATATATACCAAAGGACTCAAGCTATAGAAAATTGAAAAATCAGGGAATTTCATCCATCCATTTTTCGATCAATCTCACAAAATCAAATAGCGTAAATCATTTTATATATAAATAGTTAAAATGATAAAATATGATAATAATATGGTAATATAGTAATAATATGGAAATGGTTTAAGAGCTCTTCTCTCGAATCTCGTCGAGGTAGCGGATTTCGAGAAGCGTAGGATCGATTGGCTTGTTCTCGGGATCTTCATATTCGAGCTCCTCTTCGTCATAGTCCAGGGTATTCTCTACTTCGTGATATTCCCCCTGCTTCTTCTTCTTCGCCTCTTCATCATCTCGGGTCTCATTCATCGCCTCGAACATATACTCCTCAAATGTGATGTCATTATATTCATAATCCTCCACGGGTTCATAGTCGAGGTTCTTCGTATCGATCTTGAGGAATCCCCCATCCCAATGAAAGAGGAAGATCCCATTCACCACATAGACCGAAACGGGAGCATCAAACTCGATCCTCTGGCCAATCTCATCGATCTCGTCATCATCATCACTCAATTGGCACAGCTCAATGGGGACAATCCCAAGGTACTCGCTCTCCACCTCGTACTCGTGGCCATAACAGTCACGATATCTCTCCTTTCCACCAAAGACCTTGTCAAAAACAATTGTGTATCCAGGGGTCTCATCCCCATCCCCATCCTCTGGGTCAGTGCCTCCAGATCCCGCTCCTCCCGCTCCTTCTTCCTCTTCTTTTCCTTTCCCTTCTTCCTCCAACTTAAACTCCAGAACATTTTCCTCGAGATTCTGGTAGACAATCTCCACATACTTCTCTTTGAGCGCATAGAAGATATCACCGATGAAGTATGTCCCTACAGGGAGAACTTCCTGGATAACGCGCTTCTCCGAATGATGATCTAAAGTGAACTCCATAATGGCTTCTCTCTACTCTCTCCTCACATTCCCTCTCCATAAACTCCCCTTCAATCCCTTTTTGGATTTGATGAATCAAATAACTCAGTATAAAGGAATTTCCTGACAAGAGAGTATTAACAAGAAGAATGGCGGCATCAGCATCATCGATATGCGCAACGATTTGCAATAATCTCCAGTCCCTTGAGACTTGGCAGAAGGACACTTTGGCGATTCTTTCGCTGACGGGTTTCTATATGGGTCTTGAGACCATCTATTATAAGAACAATGTCTGGAGGCGTGATCCGACCTATGAGAATGGTCTCTGGCGGTATGATATGAAGAACTCGAAGGATCGCCTCTATGCATTGCTCTCTTCGGGAATCTATGGAATCGTCGCCTGGACAGGTGCTCAATTGGTTATCGCGAACTCACCTCCTCTTTCGGCATTGGAGTATGGTGCAGCCTACCTCCTGGGCATTTGCAGTGTCCTCATTTATGATACCACCCTCTATCATCGGTAGGAACCGAAGTATGGTCTTAAAGAGATTTTCCGAAAAGAGAGTAATCAGGAAAGAATGTCCGTAACACTGGAGATTACGCAGGGTATGACAAATGCGGGACTCAATCTCTTTGCATTCTATTATGGTTTTGAGTTTCTCTTTCCGAAGCGCCCTCCCCTTATCAATCCAAATTACGATTACATTCATAACACAATGATGATCTTTCAATCGGGAATCTTCTCTTTTGTCACAGTTGCTCTTGCATCTACCATCTCAAAGACCCCCGATGAACCTGTAATGGGAGACTACATTCTCGCCATCTTTCCAGTTCTACTCATCGATCATATGATGTACCTTTATAATCGGTTCTAATCTATCTTCCTCCATAAACTATTTTATTACCAATACCCGTAATAAAATATCTATATTATTTGCCAAATCAAACGAAACCTGATCAAACGATCCCCAAGCACTTTTTGAGGAAGGGAATCAAGATCTGGGTGCTGCTAAACAAGTCTATTCCAAACGCATCGAACATCGGGATATCCATATACAATGCCTTAAAGAGCCCCGTACCTTCTGGTAAGAACTTCCTGTTTTTATAGATCAAAAAGTTGTGTATATGAAGGGTGATATAGATGAGTGTTCGGCACATCAATGGGCTCTCTTTGTGAGTCGTTTCATAGATATAGAGTAGATTAAGATGGAAGATATGGGTGATCTCTTGAAGCAATTTCTGGGGCCCATCTCCGCCCTTACTATCTCCATCCTTATCCTCTTTTCGAGCCCAGAAGGCAAAGATCGTCTCCACGCCATTCTTCAGATCTTGGTGAATGTCGCAGATGTCATCATAACATTGAATCAACCACGCCTTCTTTCCATTTTCCAGAATCGCCTCTACACTCTGTCCCTTCAACTCCAAGTTTGACATCAAGATAAAGAAGTAGATCGTCAGGTATGATTTGGAGAAAGTCTCCCGTTGAGCCCGGGCAATCCGCTCTTCTCTTCCCTCCTCCTCTAAACCCTTCCCACTACCCTGGACCTTTGCAGATCGATCTAAGGCGTTGAAGAGATACTCCATAAACTGGTAAAGGTGGGGATACTTCTCCAAAGGATAGACCGAAACAAGCCGATCATAATAATGTTTAAATGCGAACATATCAGATGCGATCATATCATTGGGTATACCCTCTGTATTAAAAGTCTTTGCCATATCCACTTCACAGACCCTGGTAGTGAAGGTCGTTTTGCAGAACCGGAGAAATGCACCACTTGGATCCGCCTCTTCATCCATATATTTATCGATCAAAAGGTAGGCCATAATGGAGAATTGGAAGTTTTCGGTGGGAATCTTGAGGAACTTTCGGATGATCTCTCGCATCTTCGCGGGTCCGATTCCCGATCCGGAAAAGCCTGGTCTCTTATAACTCGATACGAGGGGATAGATCGAGTAGACGGGGTAAAAGAAGAAGATGCTCATCATTCGGACGAGGTCATCATCATTCCGGATGAAAGTGGTAATCTCATTGTTGAGAAAGGGTGTTATAATTTCGCGTATTTTCGCGATGAGTCGTACATTCGCATCCCCGGATTGTTGGAGGAGGAACTCCTTGATCACCTGGAGGAACTTGTCCCGATCCGCAAGGGCCGAGAGGGAGAGATCTCCCGCGGCGATCGCCTCACGGAGATAGGCGCGGATATTTTCGGATTCATCCCCTGTAAACTGGAACTGGTCGAGATAGGCGAAGAGTTGTGGGTGGGTTTCGGGGGTAATTGGCTGGGAGTGCCATTCAAGCGTTTTATGATAATAAGTGGGGATCTTTTTGATCCGTTCAATCCTCCTACACACAGAGGAGAGATCCATTATGTTATCGTTATAATGGATCGAAACTACTACTATTATGAGAAGACTCTTTAGTCTGATGATTTAAACTAATGGACATAAAGGAATTTATAAAGTACACCATTGCACACTTCCGGTCTTGGGAGACTTTCCGTGCGCAACTCCACCCATACAGGTGACCAAAATGCAACACCTTGTTGAGAGGTATTACGCTTCGTGTGTCTACTCATCTATTAGCAATTGAAAGGTCAGATATTTCTATCCGGCACTTTTTCTTCAATCCACAAAATCAATGAACGTAAACGATACTATCTCGATGATACTATCATTTGATCAATTATTATACCATTCTATTACCATCAAGTCCTTCCCTTAAATGAACTCCCGAGTGCAATAACAGCACTTATTCTCCCCCTTTCGCTTGTAATACTCTGTCCAACACTCCTCGTGCAGGTAATACTTGCACGACTTGCACTGGGTAAACGGCTTCTCTCCCTCGTGATCGTGATCAAAACAGATAATGCACTCTCGATCCTCCAAGTCGGCCGACTTGTTATAGAGCTTCAGGTAGAACTCGATGCACCTCTCGTTCGCTCGGATCTTCGATACATCGAGTGCACTGATGAAAAGTCCCGAGGGATCCTTCACTCGGGACAAAGCTACATAGGTCTGACCCGCCTCAAAGATATCCTTGCCAATATTGAGCTCGCAATACTCCAAGGTGCATCCCTGGGTCTTGTGCACGGTCAATGCCCAAGCGAGGATCAAAGGCATCTGCTTCTTACTCACCGCCTTTCCATCCTTCTCCTCGTGCGTCCATACATCATATTCCACAATCATCGGCTTCTCGTGATTCAAGAACTTCACCACTGGAACCGTATCCCTTGTCGGCGACCCATCCGGTGTCGTTGCATCAATCGTAACAAACCCCGTCACAATCCCGCGACTCCCATTTACCAAGCCCTTCTCCACATCATTGACGAGATACATCACCTGAGCCCCCGTCGACAAGTGGAGAGCCGCTTCACAGTTGGTCCCCTCATCGATGATATGCTGGAAGCGCTCTCTCTCATACTCCTGGACGGATTTTGAGAAGGTGTAACTCGCGGTATAGACCTGGGACTCTCCCTCGAGCTTCATCAGCTCCATCTGATTATAGTGATTCACTTGCTTCTTCAAGGGGAAGAGGACTGTCGGCACAATCCCGTCCGAGTTCACAGGACGGCCTTTCCGGTAAACAGCCATCAGATACTGCTCGACGTGATCGTCCACGAACCCAATGCGGATCTTGTTGAGGACTGTCTGGAACTCCCGGTCCTTTTGGCGGACGATCTCATTCAAGTGGACCACTTTAAGCCCAAGAGATCGCCAACAGATCGCGTCAAAACAGAAGATGTCGCTCTTCACAGGGGGTAGCTGGAGGAAGTCGCAAAAGAGAACCACTTGAATCCCGCCAAAGGGGACTCCCATCTTTCCCCTGAGCCGTTGCCCGAGAATCGAGAGCTTATCCAGGAGCTCCCCGCTCATCATCGAGATCTCATCGATGATGAGAACCTTCGCCTTCTTCCAGCGGTTGTAGGCGCTTCGCTTGGTAATATTCGTCTTGATCTTCTCGACATAGTAATCGATCCCCTTGCTTCCATCCTCGATTCCGGACCAAGAGTGGATGGTAATCCCGGAGATGTTCATCGAGGAGATGCCAGTGGTACTGGTGATGTAGATCGATTCATCATCCATATTCCCCATACAGTGCTTGTCGATGTACCAGCAGTAGTAGGCCTTCAACAACGTCGATTTACCGGTTCCAGCGGGACCGGTGATGAGGACATTAGAGGTAGAACAGAGCGCATCAAAGGCGCGCTTCTGATCTTTGGTAAAGGTGATGCTGGTGTAGTCAACGTAGTTGACTTGGACCTTCTTCTTTTTCTTCTCAGCGGCTGCCTTCTCGGTATTCTCCTTCTTCTGCTTCATCAGTGAGAGGAAATCAGGAGTCTGTGCAGAGGCACCAGAACCCGCGCCTGCACCACCCACCTGCGCCTTAAATGAGAAGAGGGAGGATGCCATCTTATACTCTATTCTCTTCTCAATAACCCTTTATCTGAGGGGATTTTATGGATAAAATAGTTTACGTTTATGGATAATAGGTATTTTACGTAAAAAAAGTGATGGATAGAAAAGTCTAACTTTTTGATTCCATATAATAGGAGTGCCTGGACAAGGCATACTGATCACCTCGCAAGTGATTAGTGAATCTTGCTTATTCTCACGTCTTTCGGGATTTGAGTTTGAGCCGGAAGTCCACTTTTATAAACCATACATATAACCAATAACGTAAACAAGAATCAGTAGTAAAATCACTGCATAGAATGCATTGAGTAACTTCGGATTCCTCTTATAAACCGCTGAGATATCAACCTCTTGAATCGTTGACGCCATCGTAATCTTCTCTATATAACATCTACATTGATCTTATATATTTTATTGATAAATCCCCTATTTAAGCCATCATTACAAAGAGGACGAACAAGACCAGAATTGTCCACTCAACGATCTTGACTCGACCGCTATCATCCATAAAATGATTGAGCATCTCCATTGATGAACCCGTCCCCGTGACATACCCCAATAGATTGCTCGCATTACCATTATTAGATGCCCTGCCAAAGTTGTTGGTGTATGCACTCTTCTTGTTAGCAGATGATCGATTCTCATTCTTGCTCTTTGTATTATTATCATTATTAAAGAAGTTCAATAGGAAGCCAATATTGGAATTGTTACCATTCCCAGTAGGAGGGAGAGGTGCTACAGCTGCATTTGTATTAGCGGGTTTCTGATTAACGGGTACATTGGGAGGTTTTTGATTAGCAGGGAGATTGGGAGGTTTCTGGTTGGCTGCAGCATTGGGAGGCTTCTGATTGGCTGCCGCATTGGGAGGCTTCTGGTTTCCTGTTACCGGCACATTTGGTGGCTTCTGATTGGCAGCCACCACATTTGGAGGCTTTTGGTTACTTGCTGTGGCACCTGCATTGGGAGGTTTCTGGTTGGGTGCCCCTGCCGTAGCTCCGGCATTGGGAGGTTTCTGGTTGGGTACCCCTGCCACTGCCGTAGCCCCAGCATTGGGAGGCTTCTGGTTAGGACCTGTTCCTTGATTATTCTTCTTATTACCACCTGCACCTGTTCCAGCGTTCATCTTATAATTTTATGATAATTTTATGTATAAAAAACAATAATTCGTTACTATTATGAAGAGAGATATTTGCAAGAGAGAGAAGAAGGAAGGAGGGAGAAGGGAAGATCGAAGGATGTGCGGTTTGAATCGATCTCATTTATCTATCAAAAAGTTAGATTCAAAGAAGAGCGGACAAATTAAACCCAACAAAGATGGACACATCGACGATGATTGAGGCGAAGAAGGAGTATACGACGCAGCTCCAGCAGATTTTAAGTCCGCGTATTTATGAGCGTTTTAAGTTCATTTTTGATGGAACCATTCAGGTAGTTCAGAAGGAGTTAGCGATGTCGCAGGTCCAGAGTGGAAGTGTAATGAAGATCTTCCAGAAGCAGCTCTCTTCGATCAAGGATTGGAATGAGAGTAATATCATTGAGGAGTATGAGCGGATCAAGAGCCGTTCCAAGTGCAACTATCTCGACAAGCTGATTAAGGCGGTCATCATTGCAAATATGAAGATTCTCAGTACAATCCAGTATGGCGCGAGGAAGAGCAAGTCGAAGATCCAGGTCCACATTCCGACGCCGACTCATTTTATCCACAGGTGCTATGTGGAGTGTGCCAAGGAGATTTACAAGAATCCGTATATTTTTGATATGTCCTCTTCGCTCTCTTCCAAGGAGAAACATCAGAACTTGCGCGATAGTCTGCTGATTATTGATAATGGTATCTCTTCGGCGATTCGTCAGCTCTTGCCCATTGGCGATCTCCTCGAGCAGAACTTTAATAGCGATGCTGAAGATGAGGATACCGATGACGAAAGCTCAGTGGACCGCCATCGAGGCCATCGCCAAAAGGGAGGTTCTGTTACTTCGTCAGAGGAGGAGAGTGACGAGGAGGAGATGTCAAGTGAAGATGATGAGACATCTACCGGTGGTGGAAGCTCAGAGGGAGAGGATGACGAGGACATGTCCAGCGAAGATGGCGGCTCGGATGAGGGAGGTCACGAGAGTGATATGAGTTCGATTAGCAGTGGGACCGCTTCAGAGGACGATGATGATGAGGAGAATGCCACACTGGGAGGAGGTCAGAGTCAGAAGTCCGAATCCTCAATTTCAAAGAGGTCACAGGCACTTGCATCTCGAGTGGAGAGTTATTTGGAGGATCAGACGGCAGATGATATTCAGATATCGATTGGAGGCGATAAGGAGACACAGAGTATCTTGGCGAATGTGATGGAGCAGCGGGCGGAAAACGCAGATCCATCTGGGTCGACACAGGGATATTTCGGAGGTGGTGTCCCTCAGACTCCCAACCCAACTCCCCAATCATCCCCTGTCTACAGTCCCGCTCCCGCTCCCCCACAGCCTCCTGCACAGCCTCAAAGTAATGGTGGATTCTTAGGGGCACTCTATACGACATTCGCCAGTAGTCGCAATATGAAGCCAAATGCAGATGACGTTTCCGTCCCCACTGTGAAGTCGAATCCTCCACCCACTTCACCCATTTATGGAGGGACACCACAATATCAGCAACAGAGGCCGGAGGAGGTGAAGCAGATTGTCTTCTCGGGAACTACCAAGCTCCCTCCCGGCTTTGCATCTATGCCGGCAGAGCCCCCTAAGCCAGTCATTGCTACTCCTGCTTCTGTTCCTGCTTCTGCACCTGCGCCGGCACCTGTTGCACTGGCACCTGCCCCAGTCCCTGCAGTCAATCCAAATTATGGAATCTATCCTCCGAGAGTGCCACCACCTCCTCAGAGCCCCGTCTATCAGCAACCTACTAAGCCGGTAGCTCCTAAGCCAATTGCACCCACCCAGAGCCATATGATGCGTCCCCAAATGGGTAGCAAGAAGCTCTCTCTGAAGGAGCAGAAGTATGGAGTCAAGAGCTCATCATCATCCGCCATCCGGATCGATTCTGATGATGATGCGTCGTTTCATTTCTAATAAATCTTTCCAAGGATGAAATAGAAGATTTTATCCATCAAATAATTAAATAACCAAATATGGAGATCATCAAGGCGATTGGAGATAATATTGTGTTAGTGAGTGCGATCATCTTTGTTCTTCTTCTCGTTCTCTATGGACTCTTTTATAAGAAGAGTAGTGGAACTGCTCCCTCCAAGAAGTCCGATGAGAAGGAAGATCCCAGCAAGAAGAACAAGGAGAAGTTGATCAGCTATCTCTTCTATTTCATCCTCGGATCACTTGCAATCTATGCTCTCTATCTGATCTATATCAAGTATGTTACCCGGAATCTGATCGAATCGGCAATGCCCCAAGGAGCAGCTCCCCGTATGGGAATATCCGGTATGTCCGGAGGAGGTGCTTCCCGAACAACCGCGGAGAATGCACAGAAGCTTGCGAATGCCCTTGGTAGCTACTCCGTAAAGATGACCGGTGATGATATCGATGTTGGGTTTTTAGAGTAGGTAGGAACTTAAAACATATAACGTAAACGATTTTACTACTGAAAATGGTAATAAAATCCAAAAACTTCGCATATTCGTTCAAAACCTATAGGAAAAAAATATCCGATAGTAGTAGTATCAAAACGCCGTCTAACTAAAGAGATTTTACGGGGAACATTTCCAAACGAAACAGATAAAAGATGAGTATTCAGATGAAAAAGTTCGATATGAGGAGGGTGAAGGACGATCAGGTGGTCGTCCTCATTGGTAAGCGTAACACGGGTAAGTCTTTCTTAACCCGTGATTTACTCTATTACCATCAGGATATGCCGAGTGGAGTAGTGATTTGTCCCACGGAGGGAGCCAACAAGTTCTATACCTATATGGTCCCCCCGATCTTCATCCATAAGGAGTATACGCCGAAGATTACGAATGACTTTGTGAAGCGCCAGCAGGACTTGACGAAGAGGATTTTGGCGGGGGAGAGGCACATTGACCGTCGTGCCTTCTTGATTATGGATGACTGCCTGTATGACAATGATTGGAAGAAGGATAAGCGCATTCGCGAGATCTTTATGAATGGCCGTCATTGGGGCATTATGTTTGTTCTCTTGATGCAGTATGCGATCGGTATTCCCCCGAATCTGCGTACGAATATCGATTGGGTCTTTATTCTGCGCGATGCATCGTATCAGAATCGCAAGAAGCTCTATGAGTGCTATGCTTCGATCTTCCCTACATTCGATATGTTCTGCCAGACAATGGATCAGTGCACGGATAACTATGGCTGCTTGGTGATCGAGAACTGCTCGAAGTCGAATAAGCTGGAAGAGCAGGTCTTCTGGTACAAGGCCGATACCCATCCCGATTTCCGCATCTGCTGCCCAGAGGCGTGGAAGTTTAGTGAACAGAATTATGTTGAGGAGAATAGCGATGATGAAGGGATCGAGTCCTTCTACACCAAGAAGAATCGCCCCCGCGTCAATATCAAGAAGGTTTATTGAGAATCAAGTTTACTAAATATCGTTTGAAAAAAAGGAGGGTGAAGGGAACCTTGGTTCCCTTCGAGGAGGTAGGGTAGGAACCTTAGGTTCCTACCGCAGAACTATGTCGAGGAGAATAGCGATGATGAGGGGATCGAGTCATTCTACACCAAGAAGAATCGCCCCCGTGTCAATATCAAGAAGGTTTATTAAGGCAGCTTAAAGAGATCGTCCACCATTATATAAATATGCCTCTTTTTTTTGAGCCATCTCCTACCAAAATATGATCACAGAGATCCTATTTTTACCATACCTATAAGTAGTATAGATCACACAATTTCGTGATGTTTTTCAAGATCAATTTCATCCAGTATCTCTTCATCGTATCGTTGATTTGTGGAACAGTTCTGAGGAAGAGTACGCTCAATCCGGGATCAACGGTAAAGCGTGGAGACCCGATCTACAAGAAGATGACCTATCACTATCGAGTTAGCAAGTATGTGAAGCAAGTAATCCGAGAGATCAACTTGAGTCATTACCATATCTCTAAGGTATATAAGCGAACTCCGAAGAAGGGTATTGTGGGAATGATCAGGCTTTCTGATTTGATGGATAAATTAGATTATCTCTACTTTTTCCGGAGTAAGAACTTGTTGGTCTACTTTTTCGGAGTCCAGGGAGAGCATAAGATCTACTTTGAGGGAGTGGATGAGATTGGTGATCTCAAGTATCTCTCTCTTCCGATTCCCCATAGCTGGTTCAATGAATACACTTTGAAATCGATCCATAAAAACCTCTCGGAACAAGGCTTTCTTTTTCAGGTGACGAAGGGGGAGGTTGTCCGAGTGAAGAACCAACTTCACTCGGTTTTCCGGGCATTTTCCCATATGACACACGCTCGAGACTACCCGAACCATACTCTCGAAGTGGAGGGGTATAGTATGGGTGGCGTCTTGAGCCAAGTCTTTGTTTACCTTTTAATCAAGAATGAGTATCTGGAGAGACACCGTCTTAAGATCGATCTCTATGTGATTGAGTCGTGGTGGGGCGGAAATCAGGAGTTCTATGACTACTTGACCTCCTACGTGAAGATCCATAATGTGATGTGCATCGGATCGATTCTCTACTATTATAATCTCTTCTTCCAAAACTATTTCAAGATCAAAAAGTATGTGGAGTTTCCGGTAAAGCCACTCTTCTTCAAGTATGCCCAATTACCATTCCCATTCGCCATTACGGAATACTTTGGCGATCATCATTACATCTCGAGGTTCCTCAAACACCTCTGAAAGAGGTGTTTGAGAAATCGAGGGATGCTCCAAAGGAGACATCTCGAGGAATCGAGGGATGCTCCAAAGGAGACATCTCGAGGAATCGAGGGATGCTCCAAAGGAGACATCTCGAGGAATCGAGGGATGCTCCAAAGGAGACATCTCAAGATTATTAAATACCTTCTTAATTATAATATTTTATGTATAAAATTCATCATAAGATAGAATCTATCTTATGGTCCATCCATTGAGTTGATCACTTAAAGTCATAACGAGTTATTCCTTTCGATGGTAGTTGATCATATAAGAACCGCCACCAGGGATATGAAAGGAGAGGACCTTGTAGGTAATCCCGGTTACTTCCCCTTTGATCTCTCGAATCATTCCACGCTTTGGGTCTTCATAGAAGCGAATTCTTGCCGGTGAAAGGAAAACCACATTGAGCTTTTCGGGGGACTTATCCCCATAGAATCGATCCGGGATAACCAAAGCGGGTGAATTAGCAAACTCCGCCGACTCAAAGTCGTTCGCTTCAAGGCGTTGATAATCCGCAATCTTTTGAAACGTCGTGTGAAGACGAGTCATATGCGCGGTAATTTGAGTGCTCTTCGTGCGGGCCATTTTTGGATAGAATGGGATAAAAATGAACGATCTATAACGAAAAGGTTAGAGATGCTCTAACTTGTAGATAGCTTACATCCCACTGAAAAGGAGGCAAAATAAATTTTTGGATGATCAAAAAAGAGAGAACGTAAAGAGATTATAATTTGTTTTTTTTTTTGTGGGGGGTGATACCCGGTGATCACGCTTACGCGCACTCGACCGAGTACCGGGTGTGTGGGTGTGGATGGGTCGGGGGCCCGGGCCTACGCTGGGATGACCAGGTGGGGTCCGTCCAGGGAGATCTCGGGGTAACCGGGGCGCGCCTTGGGGATGTAGCCACCGACGTTGAGGGTGTAATGGGTAACACCATCGATGACGCCGAATGACTCAATCACGCCGTGGCGGATGCCGGTATTGATCTGACGGCGCGTCAAGCGGACGCACTTCATCAAGATCACCCCTCTGGACTCCCTTGCAAAAGGGCGGAGTTTGCCCGTCCGGTACATGACCAGGTGAAGCGAGTCCACGTCATGGTCATAGACCTGTGTGAAGGCCGTCTTGGCACAGCGCTTCCCGAAATTGCCGATGTTCTCATTTCTGCGAGCACCGGCCGACTTGGGCTCGCGCCGCTTAGGCTTCCACCGCCTCCTCGTACTGTACGACATACCACGATCGTGGTCGCCGTAGTACCGCACTCCCGGCACATACACAGAAGGTACATAGTCCGACATCTTCACAAAATAAAAAGCAGGGAAACAGTAACAAAGTGCACTGGTTGCCTCTAATCATTTCTATAGGTTTTTCGCTTCTTAACAGACTCGAAGGGTCACTTTTTTATCTCATCGTACATTAGTGTTTACGTAAATTTCGTGATTGGATTAATAAAATGGTACGTAAAGAGGTTAGAAGTGGTAAGAAGGTATCCAAGGTGTCCAAGGTATCCAAGGTGTCCAAGGTGTCCAAAGAGCTATTGAAGTTCGCCGCATATACGTGGGGTGTTGGTATTGAGCACGAGGTGCATCTTTTTCACTCTCCCAAATCATCCGATCCATCCTCCTCCAAAAATCCCATCCAAGATGTTGTTCTATTTGATGGCGAGGCCGCGTTACGACGTGTTTTCGAGGCCTATCAAAAGGGCTCTCTCCATTTAGACGAGGATGAGTACCAATTTCTCAAGACAGTACCCTTTGAGGCCACTGGTCGCCGTTGCAATAACCAATGGGTCATCAAAAAAGTCCCCTTTAATATGCCCGAATTTATCACGTGGCAACCCTTCTGCAATGTCCTCCAAAAGAAGGATCTTAACAGCTACGCCGATCTTACCGAAAGTGCCCGGTTAAAGTTCATTGAGATTATTCAACGAGAGCCCGTAACCCGGGAGATTATTCGCAAAAATGGTGATTTGATGCAATATCCCACTGGAATGACCCGATATCTCAAGTGCCCCAAGAATGGAAGCACCCCCAATTACATCTTTCCCAAGAAGCGGGGAACACGAGAGGAGATCATTCGCCCCGAGTATGTCGGTTCATATCATATCACCTTCACTCTTCCCCATACAGAGAAGAGTTCCAATGAGGTCTTTATGAAGAAGCACCAAAACTTCGCCAACCAACTCCAGTGGATCGAGCCCCTTCTCCTCGCTTCCTACTTCTCCCAAGATCAGTTCGCCTGTGGATCAAAAGAGGATCGCGTTCGAGGCAGTTTCCGAGTGATGATTATCGGTTGGGGCAATTTTGCCGGAACGGATGTTCGCCTTTTCAACGAGGGTATCGGCCGTTATTCCAAATTCCGGTCAATTCCTTGGCGCAAGGGTCTCAAGCTCTATGAGTATGAGAAGATTCGGCCTTGTATTCCTCCTTCTCCCGCGGCCCTTGCGGAGGGTGCCCATACCACCCTCTCTTCCGACTTTCGCACATTTGGTAGCACAGATCCCGAGCGGCCGGAGCACCGCCAATCCGGCGTGGGAATGACCAAGCCGAATGGTGTCGAATTTCGCATCTTTGATCATTTCCAGGATCATCTCTATCTCACCCCTCTGACGGAGTTGATTGGAATCGTCGCCGAAAATTCCCGAGTTACCCAGACAAACAAATATGTCTATCAAAATAAGCATTGGATTGAGACGATGCATCGGATTATGAAGAGCGGATACAAGGCCCGTATCCCGATTCCCTATGTGAAGTTATTGAATATGACACTGGGGATTCGCGTTCCGGTTCATTCGTACACCGCCTATGATCTCTTCCGGGCAGTTGTGATCAAACTCTATCAGAAGAACTATTATGGTGATTGGAACAAGATCTTCCATCCGATCTTGTTGGAGACGCCGAAGAACAGACTCCCCAAAGAGGTGAGTGTCGTCGTTCCTCAGATCAACCGGACCTCGTATGAACTCAGCTTGATGATGAAGCTCAATAGGAAGCCGGCACTCCTACGGGCATTTAACCGGATGAGTGAGGCACTCAATCTCATCTATGACCAGAGCAATCAGAATGGTACCTATGATCATCCGGTACAGATTCCCTTTGACCATTTCCAGAAGATGGTGGCGAAATATATGGGCAAGGTATGGATTCGAGAGGCGGATGATATTGCACATTTCCACGATACGCATCACCTCTTATTGAAGAAAAACAAGATTGGTGAGATCGAGGCACTTCAGATGGTGAAAAAGATACCGATTTATAAGAATTTGAATGGATTGATTATGGATATGTATGATACAAAAGATACAAAGATTAGTGGTTATCTACTCCGCGATATGAATGTCGTTGAAGTGACTCCAAAGTAATCGTTAAGGTTGCAGGGACAAGCTTTGCGAGGAGTCGTCAGACCCTATTCTGCCAGGCAGCCCTCATAATGGGCCTCTTGATTGGGTTGGAAATGGGGACAAGCCCCAGGAGCACATTCAGGAAGACATCCTGGGCAGCATCCCCAACATCTCCTCTTGGGAAGAAAATCAAAAGGCTTGGCCTCCGCTTCCGGAGGAGCATTATCCTCATCCTCTTTGGTCAAATCAATCACGTCGGGCTCTTTTGCCTCCGCAACGCCATCGTCACGGATTTTTCCAACCTTCACGGCTCTTCCAACGGAAGAGCAGAAGGTAGCCTCATTACTGAGATTGAGTGCCATTTTGATCAATCAAAAACAATAAAATAGGTAATAATTCAAGAAAACCTGAGTTATCACACGACTCGATTCATAGAAAAGAGCCCTTTCTATGAATTTATAGATCAATTATTCAGCTATATCAAAATGATTTACGTTATGCGATTTTTCGCAGATCCCACTGATTAACCTACACGGCCACCGAGCCAAGGGTCCTCGTTATTGAACATTCCGCTCATACCGGACATTGCCATAATCGGGGTATGAACCTGTTGCTCCTCATTGAAAGACTTTGGCACATACCTATACTCAATTCTCGGGGGCGGGCACTGCTGATTGCTCTTCACATAGCCAACGGCAACCATAATCACCCCAATCATCAACAAGACCATAATCATTGATCGCATTTTTATATAGTCACTATTCTACTATACTATCCCCAGATTTTCACTTGCGGAGAAAAGCGGGCGCAAAAATAGAAGATATAGATAGGTAAACTTTTCGCATTTTGCCATTTTCAACGAATTATCCCTTATCCCTTCTCTCTTCTCTCTTCGATTTCTCCGATCTTTCCCCCAAAAACAACCGTAATCCATAATGCAATCCCTATCCAACGACCATCAAGATTGGACTCCTGTCATCCTCTCCGGAAAGAAGCCAGCCAAGATTCCCGGATCCGCCGGTCCCAAGTACGATATCCAAGACAAAGTCGCCGAAGAGGAACGCGCCAAAGCCGCCAAGCAACGCGCCCTTGAAACCGAATCGGAAATCTTCAAGATTGAGACTGTCCCAATCAGCATCTCCCAAGAGATTATCAAAGGCCGTAATGCGATGAAGATGACCCAAAAAGAGCTTGCCCAAAAGCTCAATCTTCAACAATCTGTGATTGCCTCCTATGAATCTGGTAAGGCAATCCCCGATCATCAGATTCTTCAGAAGATTGCAAAGGCCCTCAATATTCGTCTCAGTCTCAAACGCGCAAATGCCCCCAAGAAAGAGTAAGTTTTTATCCCGATTATCTATACTATTACTCATTTTGGTAATAATATATGGAAGAGATAATGATAAATAATAGATCATAAATCATAGATAATCAACTTACTCAAAATAGAGACCATTGAGGATGCGGGTATAGACAAGATACTCGATCTGGTAATGATCGAGTTTATGGCGTCGGATCTTCTTGGAGTCACATACAGCACACTTGGTAATCTTCCGCTTGTTGTACGGAATGAGACCATAGTAACACATATCGTGGTAATGAATCCCACACTCTTCGCATAGATAGAAGACTGGAAGATTGACCAGAATCTCTCTTTTGGCCATCACTTCTGCCAGAGAGCTCTTTGTCTGATATGAGACGGGATTTCGGCCATAACTTCCGATGCTAAAAGAGGGAGTCTGGTAATAGGTGGATGAGTCCGTTGTAATGGGATGTGTTCCCGATGACTTCCGGGTGCGCTCTTCAGATGGCTTATACCAGAAGTACTTGCAATGCTGGCAGCGCAAGACGATCTTCTCGGAGAGTCGATCGAGCTCTTTGCGCTTCTCTTCTGGAATTGCCCTCTTTACCCATTCCCTCTTCTTCTCGATCAATCCCCGGATGAACGTATTTTTCCGGAAATAGTCGATCACCCACTTTCGATAGAGGGGTATCTCGGAGTGGACTGAGTAGGATGCAATGGATATCACTCCCAGAATATTCGCCCAGTTGATCCTCCAATGCGTCTCTGGACGCTTTTCGATCCAATAGAGAAGCGTATTGAGTGAGATATTACTCAAGAGATACTCATCGATGAAATCCTCTTCCGTAGATTCTGGATCACGATCCGCTTTATCTGAATTAAATCCGAGAACCACCTTGAACATACTCTCCACATACTCCACCGTTACCATTGGATCAAGCCCCTTACTTATCCCCTTGCCAGCTCCCTCTCCATCCTCTCCGGCACCTTTTCCAGAATAACCATCAAAATGGAGATCGAACATTGAGAAGATGAATGAAAAGAAGAGATTCGTTGATCTCTTCCAATCCGTAAACATCTCCGCAAGTTTCGGCCTCTCTGTCTGATGGATAAACTTATGAACCGCAATATAGAGAGTCTCCAACATTGTCTGTTTGTCCTCCTCCTTCACAATCGTACTGGATTGTCCAGTGCAACTACTGCAGACACAATGAGCCTCCGTCCTACAGTTTCCCTTTGGATTCGATAGATTGAGATTCGCCATTCGGGTAATCCCCGGTAGCTCCATCTGACGCTTATTGAGATACTCCAGATAATGAACGGCATTCCGTAGAACTCCCCCGTTTGCTTCGATAACTCGCTTCCCAGTCATATGGAGATAATCCGTAATCGCCATCACAATATGGATATGTGCTCGTGGAGTAATCAGATAGGGTCTCTCTCTCTCTTTGCTCCCGCACGTAATCGTATCGATCAAGTACATAAAGATATGGATATGTTTGTATCCCGGATCGATTTTGAGGATGAACTCACTCAGATGATCCACCTCATAGACCGGGATCAAATCGATGTAGTTAAAGATAAACTCGAGGCGATTGTTTCCCATCGATTTCACCAAGAAAGTCTCCTCATTCTCTTTGAGATACTCATAGAAAAGCCGATCATTGGCCGATCCGAGAATCTCCAGAATGCACCCGTTGAAGAACTTCTCCTCCACCGTTCCCGCATCTGACTTGAAATAGAGATGTGTGATCACCTCAAAATTCATCTTGGTTGGTGCCTTATAATCGTGATCGAGCACCTCTAATAACTGCTGAATCATCGCCATCTTATAGGCCCGTGTAGATGTCCTCCAAAGAATCTGGAAAAGCCCCGCATTCCTCTTCTGCTTCTCTAAATCTTCCGCACTATACCTCCGACGAATCTCCCTCAAAATTCCCGCGTGCCTCTCCTGAAGTTGGCCTACTTTCGCAGCCGGAGATGCCGCATTTCGTCGTCTCATATCCCCTCGAGAAGCAGGATAGACCTCTTCAAAAAGGAACTTCTCTTCCAGCTTCGGTGGCCCTTCCATCATCTCTTTGATCAGGTCTTGAAGGGGATCATAATAGGGGATCATATCGGATATCATCTCCTCCTCCGTCATTCCATCTTCGCCACTACCCCCGCCTCCACCTCCAAAGACTAATATATTCTTACAAAGCCTCTTGGTCAACTTCGCCCATTCCGACCATCGAGGTTTCCCATCAACCTTCTCTATGATCGTGGTTGATGGGGAAGTGTTCCATAGATCGACCGTAGGATTTGCGAGAAGGCGCGCCTTGATTTCATACCATATATCAAAGTAGGTATCCATCACCATCTCTGAAAGACTCTCCATATGCTGAGTCACCATTAGATCGAGGATGAAAGAGCGATGGGTGAGAGTCTGCAAGAAGATGATTCCATATTGAAACGCCTCCATCATCCGCAGATTCTGGAAAAGCAGAATCTTTCCATTCGGACCCTCCACCCCGAAAGGATCCCCCGCCATCATCCAATCAAACTCTTCTTGAATATGCTTCAAGAAGAAGGTGACATAGGAGTTGTTGAGGTAGTAGGTGTAGACAAAGACGAACGTGAGGAAATTGTTGATCGGAATGCGGCTCTTCCCATCCATTCGGAGAATCTGCGCACCTCCCCAAGAGATATGAGGGTTCGATTCTGTCCAAACCTTCTGGTACATCGCCTCGACAAACCGGAAGTTGATTCGTAGATAGATCCTCTCCTCCACAACCAACTTCTTGAAATACTTGAAATTCTTCGTCAACATCGCAAAGACAACTTTCATCGCATTCTGATTCTCCTCCTTCATCAAACTTCCTATAACGTCCTTACTCGGATGATCATCATCCGCGGGAATCCCCGTTAAGCCAAACTTCGCAATGCTCTCATTCTCATCCTGAAAGAGCTTTCCATACTCAATATTCACGTCAAACTCCGGGTCGTACAAGTTCTCCGCAAGGGGAATCAAGGCGAGTTCCCGATGAAACCGCGCAATCACATTGGTAATATACTTATAGGCAATTAAACTCTCCATTTTCTCAAAAAAGAAGCCGTGAGTGATATGCCATCACATATCTATTTTGGAAATTCCTTTATCCAGGGCGCATTTAATGGATGAAATGGAAAAAGTGAAGAGGGCGGAAGAAAGGAGGGAGAATTGTGGAGGGAGAGAGTAGATAGAATCATTCCAAAAATGGCAGATTTAAGCGTATTAAACCTGGTTGGTTACCATATCGGTGTTCAGAAGAAAGAGTTTACCCGGGAGATCGAGGCGGCCCGCCGGAACTCCCCCGGTGCGTGCGTCTTCCAGGCTTTTACCAAGAACCCTCGACAACTCAAAGAGGAGATTCTCTCCGCAACGGCACCCACTACCATTCGCACCCGAGAATATCTTGCGGCAAATCCGGAAGTCCGCTTCTTTTCACACGCTTCCTATCTTCTCAATATGTCAAACGAGGATAATTGGGAAGCGAAGGTAAAGTGTGGTGTTGCGGAGCTCATCAATATCCATCTTCTTGGAGGTGTTGGTTGCGTCTTCCACGTCGGGAAAAAGTTGAAACTCACCACCGAAAAAGGTGTGGAGTTGATGGAGAGATTTATTGTCGAAGTCTTGGAGAAGATGTATGAGAAGTACCCGGAACATAATGTGAAGTTTATTTTGGAAACGGCTGCTGGACAAGGCTCTGAGTTGCTTTATAAAGTAGAGGATTTTGGCCGATTTATCAAGCTCTTTCAGGGGGAGAAGTATGCGGAGAATCCTGCGGTTAAGGGACACGTCCAATGCTGCGTGGATACAGCTCATATCTTCGCAGCCGGTTGGTCGTTGTGTGATCAGGCGAAATGTGGGAAGACATTAACCGATATCTCCACGCACATTGGTTGGGAGAATGTGGCGTGTATTCATCTCAATGACAGCTTAAAGATGTTTCATTCGTGCACGGATCGCCATCACAATATTGGCCGGGGCTTCATTGGAGAGAATCTGAAATACTTCCTCCAAAAATCGCTCATCGAGAAGGGCATACCACACATCCTGGAGACCCCGTATGAGAAAGAGGAAGAGATCTATGCGACCCATAATGCAGAGAGAGAGATCATCAAAGGATGGCTCTTCTCTGAGTAATCATTACCACGATTCCAACATAACATAATATCACACTCCATATTAGAACTATTTATTCATAAAATCAAATAATTATCTATAATTATCATCATTTATCATCATTGAAGAGAGATGCCATTAGAGATTGAATCGAGCTTTTTCTTACGAAATGAGATGATGGAGACCACAGAGGACAAGAAGATGCCTACAAAGCTCCAGATGTTACGTCATTTGAAGAGGATGAAGGCGAAGAGAAAGGGGAAGTATCTCTTCCGAGTGGCGATCTTCTACCATCCTCTTGATAAGAAGAGAGAAGGATCAAATTACATACGTGTCCGTGATGAGGGATTCCGCACGACAATGACCTTCAAAAAGTATGACAAAAAGAGTGGGTTCGAAAACGAGTACGAAGTGGCCATTGACTCGTATGATATGGGGATTAAGATTCTGGAGAATCTCGGGTGCATCCCCAAGTATCATTACGAAAAGATGAGAGAAATATGGGACGTTCCAGGAGGTTATGAAGTGGTTTTTGATACCCAACCGGGATTACCAGATATTGTTGAAGTGGAAGCACCCACTGAGCGGAAACTCTATCAGTTCGGTAAGAAAATCAATGTGGACTTACGAAAGACAAACAGGATTGCTGGTAAGAAGTTCTATGAGAAGTATTATGGGATCAAGATGAAAGATGATATCAATATGATGTTCAATAATATGCGGGCATATTTTATGAAGCACGCAAAGAGGAATAAGAATAGGGTGAAGCTGGGGAAGCTGCTGGAGAGACAGTACCGAGAGTACAAGTCTCTCGTAAAACGGCGGAGATAATTATCGGAGGATATAGTATAATAGAACGATCTACACTACGATGTCCAAGCTATTATCCGTTCTTGGAGCTCTCTTCCTTGGAGGAAAGAAGGCGGTCAATCAAGATATGCTCTTCTGCTTGATGGAAAGCAACCTCCACCAGCGATCCTTTGCTGCCTCAAAGGTGAGCTTTGCCAACACAATCGATATTCGCAATATGTGCTCTCATTTCTCCAGTGAGAGTGGTATCCATCGCGCCTGTGAGGAGTATGTGGAGGAGCCTCTGATGGTGACCGATCGCTCTCTCTGTGCTGAGTTTATGGACGGGGAAATGGGTCCAAGCGAGCAGGAGTTCCATAAGTGGGCTCGTTTCACAGACTTCTTGATGGAGCACAAGAAGATCTACGCGGATGAGGCTGAGCTGCTCTCTCGTTTCCACATCTTCCAGGATAATCTCGAGTGGATCGCCCAGCAGAACCAGATCAAGGAGCACACCTATGAGGTGGGTGTGACCCGCTTTGCGGATATGACCCATAGCGAGTACAAGGATTTTGTGAAGCGTGGTGGTCTCTCGGTTCTCCAGGAGAATCTTCACGAGGTCTCTCTGAGGGGTGGCGTAGTATCGGATGCTTCTCTCGGAATTCCTCGGGATATGTGCGGGACGATGAAGTCGGAGAGCGGCTCTTTCCCCACCACAGTTGACTGGCGTTCGAAGGGTGTAGTAACACCTGTTCGTGATCAGGGTCAGCAGGGCACTTGCTACGCACACGCTGCTTCGGAGAATCTGGAGAGTGTATATGCGATTAAGAAGGGAACTCTTCCCAATCTCTCCGTCCAGCAGATTGTCGATTGCTCGTATTCTTACGGGGATCACGGTAACAATGGAGGTATGTATACCTATGCCTGGACATATATCCACGATTCGGGTCTTACAACAGAGGCTGCCTATCCTTACACGGCGGGTCCTTCTGACAAGTCGAGCTGCCAGCCATTCACCCCTTATACCTATGTCTCTTCCTGTTACCACGTCCCCGCGAATGAGCTCCAGCTCACCTATGCGGTCTCTCATCAGCCCGTTTCGGTGGCGATTGAGGCGGATTCCCGCTCTTTCCAGCTTTACACGAGTGGTGTTTATAACAACCCGGATTGCGGTACGAACATTGATCACGCAGTAGTAGCGGTTGGTTATAATAGTATGAATGGTCAGGATTACTGGATTGTTCGTAATTCGTGGGGTTCGGATTGGGGTCAGGGAGGTTATATCTATATCGCTCGTAACTCGGTTGCTACATCCACTGTTGGTCAGTGTGCGATTGCGACCTACGCGGCATATCCCCAAGTGTAAGTATGAGGAGTCGTGAAAATAGATAAGTATATGAAGTATATGAAGTATATGGTAATAGAATATATATAAATGATGATTTTATATATAGTAAGTTATAAGTTATAGTATTAAGTTATTCGCCATCGTGAGGCTGAACACGGCAGCATCGCAATGTGAAGATCTCTTGTAACGCGACCACAAGCATCCCAAAAGGGATCATTATCCACATACATCGCATTTTATCACTCCCCTCAACCAGACGTCTCTGCTCACCCTCTCGATGAACACTCTCGTGATATCTCTCCATCCGCTCACGCTGGTGAGGATTCATTGTCAAACGACGTGACATCGGCATTTTATAATTGTAAGTTTTTATGATCTGATCCATCTTCTTTGTAAATATCTCTTTATAACCACGATGAATCATTTTATGGTAATCTTATAATATATATTTTTATGTATAAATATGAATAATATGGTAATCATATGGTAATCAATCGGCTTATGCCTTCTTGATGATCATTACGCGTTTCTTCTCACCACTGGAACCGCCAGAAGGGGCTGCTGCGGGAGCTGCAGAAGCAGCAGGCGCACTCTTACGCGTCACGGTCACTTCCCCTGTTACAGCATCTTTGGTCTTCACTACGACGATCTTGTTCTTGGGCTTTTCTGCAGGAGGCTTCTCGGGAGCCGCGCTTGATGCAGCAGCCACTACAGGAGGAGTAGAAGCAGCAGTAGACGAAGTGACAAATCCATCCGCCTTCTCCTTGACCGAAACAGCAGCCCGGAGCTTGTAGGTATTCTTCTCGGCGGTGTTCTTTTCCAATCCCACCTCGATGAGAACCTCGCTCTGGGTGAATTCCATTCCGTGTCGGTCAAAAAGCGCCCAGATCACAGTCCGGATGAAGTCGTCTTGATTGACGGGTACATTCTCGATCAACTCCTCTTCGCCGTACTTAGTCACCACCTTGGCGCCTCGCTTTACCAGCTCATCATACTTCTCGATCGAAAGATCGGAGGCTTTGTGGAAGACTTCTTTTGTCTTGGGAGGTGTTGGGATGTTCATCCGGAATCCGTACCGTTTTCTCAGAGCGATCAGATCCGCAATGGCCCGAGGACGATTTCTCATCTCTCGACGGCAAATATCAAATTGAATCGTCGTGGACTTGATCCCCAGATAGTACTGGTGGTTCTTGCCCAATGCCTGCGCTTCCTCGAACTTCCGGAGGCCCATTCTTTGGGCCCAACGATCATAGTGCTCTTCAAAGTAGAGACGTCGATGCTCGCAGGCAGCAGCACCGACGTAGGAGAAGTCATAGACTCCCTTCTCGCCCTTCTCTTTATATGGGGCGTTTGCTCGAATCTCGTTCTCACGCAAAGGCCGATGGAACTCTGGATCATCACGGTCACAGACCAGCATCATATCAAAATCGGAATTGCACCTCGACCCTATGAAATAGAGGATGGTTGAGCTGTAGAACATCAGCCGATGGCGTTGTCGAATGGGGACATCCGTCTGGATCATCTGGAGGAATTCATCCATCCGATCCCACGATTCCCTGTGTCGAGTATCAGCCTTCAGATAGTGCTTCAAATCTTGTATTTCCAAGAATGCGAGTGAATTTGCGTTCAAGAACACGGTCGCCGCGATCCATTGCTCCTCTACCGTCCTCGGGATGTACATCGCATAGAGCTCTGCACTCTCCTCGGGAATTGCGTAGAAGTCAGTCGCGATCAAGCGCTTTGAAACGATCAATACGCTCACCTTCATCTCATCTTCCTCCTCGCCCATCCGCTCGAACTCCTTGAACGCTTTGAGGTATTTCCCCAAGAAGTCCAGGTAGTCCGAGTAGACTCGGCACCGATGCCGGTAATAAAGGAGCTGATAGAACGCCCCAACCACGGCCTTCTTCTTCATCGAGATCTCTTTGATCCCGTAGAGGATGTAATCCTCTTTAAAGAGGACTTTGTAGTACGCGTGGAATGCGACGTGTTTCCCGATGCCGAAGAGGGCAATTGTGTTGACATTCTCGTATCGTCGGATGGTGTGGAGGAACATATCGTCCACAGCGGGTGTAAACTCGAGGAACAGGCCTCGCTTATCGATCTTCTCTTTAAGACCTGCCAGAATCCCGCTTTCGTGGACCTCGAGATCCTCGAAGTTCTCGGTGATCCCGTTGATCAGATGATCCGGGGATCGGATATAACGGCTTTCAAATTCGGCCATTTTATCGATCAATTTGAATGAATACAATAAAAAAGAGTAGGTTGTTTGATGAAATCCAAACGATCTACTTCAATCTCTCCCAAGAGCTCTTCCCTCTTATTTACCTTCCGTGAATCTATTTTTCATATTGATTTACGTTACTCTTTTTTGCTTTATAATTTTTTATGGATCAATCTATGTTACACTATCAATGCTCTCCTACCAGAACTCTTACCAGAACTCCGGCTCAAAAGAAGTTCTCGCCGGAACCTTCATAGAGAAAACCGATATCGAACCGGTCATCATAGAGGGAGATTTCGCCGATCAAGGCGTAGAGGGCCATTCCGTCGATATTCGCCCGGAATTCCCAAATGAAGGGATCCGCTGCGGGGCACTCCACATCACCATCATAGATGGCATCGGTTTCGAGGGCGAGTTCCAGGTTATGGGCCATCATCAAGCCCCAGTATTCATCGATCTCCTCGCGGGATCGGAAGAAGAGGCAGTGGTGATGTACGAGGCGTCGGCTCTGGATATAGGCCTCAATCCGCCGGATGATGGCGTACTTGAGCGGATTGCTCAAGCGCCGGCTCCTCTGGATCTTCTCGAGCATCTTCTTGGAATCGCCGGCAATCGTCGGGTCATCATACATCGTTCGAAGATAATCACGGATAAAGTCGTCATAATCATCGGCCACAAAAGGCCGCATCTGAGCACTCTGCCGGACCCTCCTCTTCGGACTCTCCATTGAAGTACTTCCTGTAGACATTGGATGAATAAAAAGGTGAAATTCACAATGAAATTTGAGAATCGTCACTACTCTACTCTTCTTCAGGATCATTTTGGTAAGATCTCCAAAAATCATTTTTATGGATCAAAATCAATGAACGTAAATCATAAACGTATCGGTATGAAAAGTGTTTGCCAAATTCAAGTATGAAAAGTGTTTGCCCCAAAACATTTGATCTATCAAATTCAAAAAGGGATCCCTTCATCGACTACCAAATTCCATCGCAAAAGGGAGAGTAATCAGATTAAATCTGAATTGCAAAAGATGCCAAATTATACGAAGAACTCGCTGAAGATTTCGGGACCTGCGGACATGTTGAGGTACTTTTATGAGAAGAACCGGGTAACGGCGGAGGATATCAAGTTTATGGAGGAGGTTTATGGACCCTATGAGTATGATCTCAGCTTTGAGAAGAGTGTTCCGAGGCACAATTACCAGATCACTACGGATTATCTCCAGAAGATCCTCTTCAAGGCGGTGAATGCGGGCAAGCCATCTGCGATTGAATGGCTACCACTTCCGATAGAAAGTGAAACCTCCGGACTTCGTTCTCCGCCCTTGACGGCGCAAGCTCCTCTACCTCCGTCCCCTCCGGTTCAGTTGAAGTATGATGGCTGGGATTATTATGTCTATTTGTGGGGGACAAAGTCCGATGCGATTGAGCCAACGGCTTATCTGGAGTATATCGATGGAAAGGAAGATCATCTTGGAATCCGGACACAGGGGTATATCACCTATACATTTGATACGGCGTGGTCTTATCCGGAGATGTGGCTAAAGGCGGTTGCGAATCTCTATCCGAAGCTGAAGTTTGAGCATTCGTGCTTGAATGAGGATGATGGATATGAGACGGAACATACGATTATCTATGAGGGCGGGAAGTTGGTGAGTGAGACGAGTGCGAATCGTGTAGAGCAGTTGATGGAGGAGAGGGGAGGAGTAGAAGAGGTGATGAAGAACTTGCTCCGGATGATGGATTCGGAACCACTCAAGATCGATTACCGAGAGTTGGTGGAGGAGGCGATCCGGAGGGAGTTCTTGGAGAACTCGGCTACGAATCCAGAGGAGGAACAAGAGCTCGATTATGTCCAAGTCTTGGAGACGGCCTTTTACACGATCTTGCACGAGATCGATTCGATCAAAGCAGCGGGGTTTGATATGTTACTCAATGAGTATATGGGCTTTGCAGGGTCTCAGGTGATCCAAAATGAGGCGTTTGCGAAGAAGTTCGTGGAGTATATCCGGAAACTCTCTGCATAATCATTATCCAATCATAACTATCCAATCATAACTATCCAATCATAACTATCCAATCATAACTATCCAATCATAACTATCTTATCATAATTACCATATATTATAATATTTTATGCATCAATAGTAGTATTTCATTTGTAATCGTGATAGAATGAGTTGTCCAAACGGTGGTCGTATCTATTATATCTATCCGAACAAGGATGGGAGTTGCCGCCCAGTCCAGATTACGTGTGAAACGGGGCCAACAGGACCGACGGGTCCGGCGGGTGAAGCTTGCAATACGGGTTCGACGGGTTACACGGGACCTCAAGGTGAGACGGGTTATACGGGATATACTGGATATACAGGATATACTGGTTATACAGGTCCTCAAGGCGAGATTGGCCCAACGGGTTATACAGGTCCTCAAGGAACAATTGGAATAAATGGTGATACAGGTGATACGGGTTATACAGGTTATACGGGATCAACGGGTTATACAGGTGCGAGGGGTACAACTGGATATACGGGTCCAACGGGACCCGCAGGAGCAAATGGTACAGAGGGTACTACCGGATATACAGGATATACTGGTTTTACGGGTCCAACGGGACCCGCAGGAGCAAATGGGACAGAGGGTACTACGGGATATACGGGATATACGGGTTTTACTGGTTTTACGGGTCCAACAGGACCGGCAGGAGCAAATGGAACAGAGGGTACTACGGGATATACTGGATATACGGGTTATACAGGTCCTATAGGATATACTGGTTTTACGGGGTATACGGGTCCGGGTGCGGTAGAGACGTCAATTTTAAGTGCTTCAAATACAACGGATCAAACGGGTGTAACTCAGAATGTTCCGATTCAATTCCAAACAACGATGTATTCTACGGGTTCTGATATTACGAAGACGAGTAATACACAGGTGACGATTCAGCCGAATGGTTCATACTATTTAAGGGCGACAATATCACGATTCACTTCAACAAGTAGTTGGGGAATTTTCCAGTGGTATGATGTGACAAATGGAGTATATGTGGGTATTGGAGGATTTGGTGAGGTAACCTCAAGTACAATGCCTGTTGGATCTGCCCCAATTGCATATGCTTATGTAACTCCCTCTGTAGCAACTACCTATGAACTACGACAAACAACTGTTAATACAATTGTGGTTACCGGCTTAAGTGCTACCTATCAAGTTTCGAAGATTGCGGGATATAGTCCTGCCTTAAATGGTGCAACGGGTCCAACGGGTCCGACTGGTCCAACAGGACCAACTGGCCCAACGGGTCCAACGGGTCCAACAGGTTATACCGGATATACAGGATATACTGGATTTACTGGGTTTACAGGATTTACAGGTTATACAGGTTATACCGGATATACGGGCTTTACGGGGTATACAGGACCAGGTGTGAATGCAAGTTTTATGAGAGGTTCCCGATCCACGACTCAGAGCATCTCATCAACAGGAACACCGATTATCTTTACTCAAGTCGACGTCTCTTATGCGGGTGATATTTCGCTTGATACATCAACGGGTATCATTACCCTTGCCCCAAACAGGACCTATCGCTTGATCGCGGGAGTTCCAAATTATACATCTTCAAGTTCCGTAGTGCGTCCAGCATTTGCCTGGTACAATCGTACAACGAGCACACAGATTGGATCTCTTACCTCAACATATTCATCTGCAGATGTGGCAACTTATGGAGCTTTTGGTGGTATCTCGGAGATGATTTTGACGACATCGACCACAACGCAAGTCGATTATAGAGCGGTTAGTTTATCAGCAACTGTCTCTGTAGGTGGAAATCCTGATTTTGCAACGACCGTGGGCAGTTACCCTTGGTTCGAGATTACGGTGATTGCCGGAAACGCGCCTACATCCACAAGCCTTTCCAACTCGACGATTCAGACGGGGATTACGATCTCGGCTACAACAACGGCTCCCGTTCCAGGTGCCAGGTCGTTGGATCAGATCAATTATAGGACAATTTCAGATAAGATTCGCATTTGTTACCGGTTTGGATGGGCGGTGGGTACGGCGGGTTCCGGGGATTATCTCTTCACCCTCCCCACAGGCGTTACCTTTAAGACCACATCGGGGTATAATCCGACCTATACGGGGTCATTATGGTCACCCAACGTCAATTCAATGGCTCAATATTTGATCCCACTTTCAGGAGGAATTGTTCAACCAGGAAGCTGGTCGACCCACGGATATGTGATTCCATACTCCTCGACGACATTCCGACTTGTATTTTCAAATAACAATGCGAATAGTATGCTCGTCTTTAGCTCTTCTTGGTACACTTTCGGGATTGAAGGACAAATCAATATCGAGTTTGATATTTGGGTATAAGTATTAAAAGAGTTTGCCATATCAATATTACGGAGAATGGTTATAAATACAACAAATCATATGATTTGATCAATCATATGATTTTATCTATAAAATGAATCAAGATAAAGGTAACTTATGATATATAACTATCATTGATAGTTATATATCAACACAATGGCTACCATAACAACTACCATAACAACTCGCTTGGGAGATCGAAGATCTCCAGCGAGTAGCAAGGAGTCGTCAACTACTATTACGAAAACATTTTATCAAAAGTACTGGAGGGAGTATGAATTGTACTGTATGAAGTACCATCAAGAGAAGTATGGACATACTACGTGGCATTGGATGAATGTCCCGGAAAGTGTACTGTTAAACTCCGGTTACATACACGACTTTAACAGATTGCGACTGAAGAGAAAGGAGGCGTATGAGAGGGATGGAGTCTTTTATAATCCGATTCAGGAGTATGGTCTCGATGGATTCGCAGAGGAGAAATGTGGAGAGGATCGTGTGATTTATCACGGGATTCAGGCGAAATTATGGAATCCAAAGAGTATACTTACCGCGACTGATTTAGGTACATTTTTTGCTGCGATGTTGGGAAGACTACGTATGAAGTCATCTGACTCGAAGGGTTATATCTATCACACTTGCCGACTACAAGCAGATGTTCGAGATGATATGTTGAACACCCGAGGGATTATCCAACAAGAGCTGTTACCTTTTGATGAGTCTCACGCAAAGAGTATGACAGTACTATCAACGAGTGAACTCCTGCCATCTATTTCGGAGTCTGCGTATACCTTGCGCGGATATCAGGAAGAGGCTATTACTATGTTGGGTATGGGATGGAGTGGAGTCGGTCTTCTAAATCTTCCATGCGGTACTGGAAAGACGGTGATCTTCAGTAATCATCTTCGGGAGAAGAAGTACAAGAATGTAATTATTGTATCGCCACTCAGAGTTCACGCGGAACAGACACTGAAGCGTGTGAAGGCATTTTTGCCAGAGTATGATCAGCTACTCCTCGATTCAGATGGATCTACGGATATAGATGATTTGAACGAGATGATGGAGAAGAGATCGGTAATCTCGACTACCTTCAAGTCATTTGTTCAAGTGATCCGGCAACTCTTTGTGGAGAGTACAGAGAGTGATTCAGAGGTGGATAGTGTAGAGTCCTCGTATGAACCTCTCATTGATCTCTCAGATACACTTGTGATCATTGACGAAGCTCATAATGTCGCAAGCATGAGTGACGAGAAGCAGGAGATGATCAAAATCATCCAGTCATTCCCGAAAACTCTTCTGGTAACAGCGACGCCACCATCTTGTATGGAAGAGATGATTGGTTGTACAACGATTTACCAGTATCCCTTCCGATGTGCGATCGAGGAGGGTCATATATGTGACTATCAGGTATATCTTCCGATGATAACTATGGATGAAGCGAGTGGTGAGTCATCTGTTTATATCGAGAAACCGATAGAACTATCTGATCTGAATGGTGATATGGTTCAGAAGTCACTCTATCTTCTGAGCGGGATGCTTCAGACTGGTTCGAAGAGATGCATCGCATACATGTCTCAGAAGAAGGAGTGTGATCTCTTTATGAAAGTCTTGATGGAGACCAATGCAAAGTATCACTATCTCGATCTGTCAGTAAGCTCGATTACAAAGCTTACCTCAGGATCAAAGCGGAAGAAGATCATCGAAGAGTTTGAGAAGGATGATGGACGAGGAGAGATTAAGATCCTCTGTTCCATCCACATTCTGGATGAGGGAGTAGATATCCCTGCATGTGACTCTGTATTTGTCGGGAATGTTACGGAGTCGTCGAATGAGATCAAGATGGTCCAGAGGATTTGCCGAGCGAATCGTCTGGTGGAGAGTCACCCCAACAAAGTGGCAAACTGCTTCTTGTGGGCAGATGACCATCAGAAGATTGTGGGATCGTTGAGTCTATTGAAAGAGAATGACATCGAGTTTCATAAGAAGATCAAAGTGATGAATGCTAACTATGAGAAGAGTGGAGATACAGAGATGATTGACCTTGTAGGTAAACATAACGCGAGTCTGACTAAGTTTATCAGGGTGAAATGTATGAGTCTCGATGAGATCTGGGAGATGAATAGACAAAGAGTTTTCACGTTCTGTGATAAATACAATGGTAAAAGACCATCAACAAAAAGTAAAGATGCATCTGAAAAAAAGAATGGACAGTGGCTTGCTAAACAAATACTGCATATCAAGAGTGTTGAAGACAAGTTATATCAGAAGCTTGCTGAGAACGATCACGTAAAGAAGTTAATGGACGAGACTCTTAAAGGGAGAGGTAAAGATCTAACGTATGAAGAGAGTAAACATTTATGTTTTGCTTTTTTTGAAGCGAATGATGGTAAGAGACCATCTACAAGAAGTAAAGATGAATCTGAAAAAAAAAGCGGCACATGGCTTGCTAAACAGATACTACATATCAATAGCGTTGAAGATGAGTTATACAAGGATCTTGCTAAGAATGATCATATAAAGAAACTAATTGATGCGACGCTTACAGGAAGAGCTAAAGGAAAAGGTAAAAGAGAAGGTAAAAGATTAACCTATAAAGAGAGTAAAAGTTTATGTTTTGCTTTTTGTGATACAAACAATGGTAAGAGACCATCACCGGCAAGTGAAGATGAATCTGAGAAGAAGAATGGACGTTGGCTTACTGTTCAGATATCAAAGATCAAAAGTATTGATGATGAGTTGTATAAGGAACTTGCTGAGAATCATCATGTGAAGAAGCTAATTGACGAAACACTTGAAGGAAGAGCTAAAGATAGAAAAAGCTTATGTTTTTCATTATGTAATGCAAACAATGGTAAGAGACTATCACCAAAGAGTAAACAAGAGTGTGAAAGAAAGAGTGGACGTTGGCTTAGAGGTCAGATATCAAAGATAAAGAGTGTTGATGATGAGTTATATAAGAATCTTTCTGAGAATGATCATGTAAAGAAGCTAATAGATGAGACACTTAAAAAAAGAGGTATTGACAAATGGAAAGAGAATAAAAGTTTATGTTTTGCTTTTTGTAATACAAACAATGGTAAGAGACCATCACCATCAAGTAAAGATGAAGATGAAAAAAAGATAGGTCGTTGGCTTACAGATCAGATAGTACAGATCAAGAGCGTTAACGATGAGTTGTACAAGGATCTTGCGGAGAACGATCACGTAAAGAAGCTAATCGATGAAACCTTATCAAAACGTATTAAGAAGTAGTAGTTATGTAGGTAAATTATGAATATTATATATCAATTTAGTTTGATATATAACCATATACTTCTATACTATCAATGAGTAATTCGGAATTACCTCAATCTCTTCTCTCAAACTGACGTCCCTTATCACGTCGTTGGTATCGATTCCCTTGACGATCACCGTGATGCTCGCCTTTACCAAATCGACCTTCGCGACGTCCTCTACGATCACCACGTCCTCCCTCACGTCCTCTTCCCTTACGGTTGCGTCCCTTATCTCCATATCGATTATTGGTAGTGGCTCTTCGGGGAGACGCTTTGAAGCACTCTGGGATAAGATCCCCGTAAAGTTTCTTTATCTCATCGAGGACCTTGGTGGGGAGTTTGCCGACCACATTCAATTTTAAGACTGGTTGATCTTCGCGTAACATGAAAAGCTCATTGTACATTACAATCTTGGCGTGAGTACGCATACTGAGTGTAGTATCGCGATCAGGCGCGCATTCTGTAGGTTTCAATGGGACACAAGTCTCATAGAACATCTTGTTACGATGTTTCGCAAACTTGGAGAAATATCCAAGGGCCAACGCCATCATTATATTGTCATCAGTCTTTTCAAAAGTTTTTACATTAGGGAAGTAGACCATCTCAAAAGGTTTCCCATTGAACCCCCCATATTGAATATGGCTGTTAAAGTAGATTTTCTCTTTATAGCCACCTTCCATCAGACTTCCTCCGCTCATTCCAGCAGTCTCCATTCGAGCCTTATTACGGCTTTGAGCAAAAGACTCAGCTCGACCAATTTCATCCGCAACAGGTTCTCCATTTACACCGACGATTGGTTCGTTCACCTGATCCACATCAACCGCAAGACGATCCTCGGGACTGATCATCTTCATCTCCTTCTTCGATTGAGTGATCTCTCCCTCGAGTTCCTTTTTATTTGCTGGACCACCCTCCTTCTTATACTCGTTAAAGAACTTCTTTTTGAGCTCTGGTGGCTGCACAACCTTCATCAGTGTGTACTGGATTTTGCGAGCCTCATTACCCACTTTATCCCAAGAAGACTTATTACGACTATCCACGAAAGCTCTATGACTAATACCATTCTCCATACACCATCTCTTCGCATCTTGTGCTGTCTTTCGGGTAAGCTGTGCGATTGGAATCTCTACGATATTGTTCGCAGTATTGTTCTTGTTGTTGTTAAGATTACCACCACCCATCTGAGGCCCCATCTGAGGCCCCATCCGATTCATCACATTCTGAGGGAGTTCATTCGGGATCTTCATAAATGCGCGGAATTCTTGATAGATGTTGTGGATCGTCATAAAGTCACCGTACTGGCTATCAAACTTGTGCTGCTTCTTCTCATATTCCTGAGCAGCCTTCTTAAACTCTGCGTTTGACATCGGACCACCCTTAGGTCGGAAGTCCAAGAACAAGCCATCAATTCGCCCCTGAATTAAGTTCATAATCACAATAATTGGGATGACCTCGTACCGGCAGTGGTAGTAATAGGATGCGATCACTGCTCGAGCCTGTTGGATCGAGAGACCACTAAATGCCGAAATGGCTCGTCCCAGATCCGTCAGAACACCATCATCCTTTTCAGATGTGATGGCCCCGTTCACGTACAGATTATGAACAGCAGAATCGACGAACTCCTTGGCAGGAGGAGACATCATACTCGCCAAAAGTTTCTTCAGATCACCAATATTCTTGATGTATTCAATTTTCATAATATCAAGCATATCCATCGTGAGATCAGATTTCTGAATGGAGGGAATTGGGAACTTCGGGAACTTGTTCATCTCCGCCTCGGTATACAAATGATAGCACTCACCTGGCTTTGTACGACCAACGCGACCCTTGCGCTGCTTAATGGCGCTCTGAGAGACGAACTTCTCCAACAGGGCATTCGCATCTTTCAAAGGCTCATACTGGTCTTCGAGCGCTAATCCCGCATCAATAACGAAGCTTGCACCCTTGACCGTGAGGGAGCTCTCGGCAACGTTTGTTGAGAAGATGATCTTACGTGTATACGGCCTGGAAGGATCCGCATCGGGATGATCCCGATAAGCAAACTCCTCAGTTGCATACTTCTCCTCCATCGGGTCAGACTTGCCTTCGAGAACTCCGATATAAGGGTTTTCGCCACCTTCCAGAGTCTTTAGCTGGGGTTCGAGGTACTGGCGCATCTTGTTCGCGTCGGCACCCGACTTGATGAAGACGAGGATATCACCCTCCTTCTTTGCGCGCAAGATCTCCATCACCTTCTCAACCGCCGTCTTCTGCCAATCGACTGGCTGCTTCTTCTCGAAATACTCCTTAATCGGGAAGGTTGTTCCTTCACCCATCTCCACCACATTGAAAGAGACATCCTTGTAATAATTTTTGAAGGTATCCAAGTCGAGGGTTGCACTGATAAAGACCACCTTGAGGTCCTTGCGCTCGACCATCGCCTTCTTGAGGAACAAGATCAGTTGATCGGTCTGAACGGAGCGCTCGTGAGCCTCGTCGATAATAATACAGCTATAATCAGAGAGATAAGGATCCTCACCTGTAAGCCTGCGGACAATCGTACCGACAGTGGTAAAGGTGATCATCGTCTGCTTGCCACCCTTGTCAACTTCGTGGGCTCCCTTGAACATATAGCCGACTTCTTCACCGACGACGACGTCGGAGGTACGAGCAGTATCAGTGGCGGTCTTGCGGGCGAGAAGCTTCTTGGGAAGGGTCATCAGGACCTTCTTTTGGAAGTTAAAGGCTTGAGAGCAAAGGCGGCCTCCTAAGAAACTCTTACCAACACCTGTACCAGCCTTAATTACAGTAACACTATTCTCACGGATCGACTTGATGATTTCACCAGCCTTTGCGTAGAGGGGGAGGTTGGACCAGATATAGGCCCAGTTCTTGTAGGTTTGAGGAACGACTTGTCCTTCCGCAGCACCGCTATCATACTTGATCACATCATTTGCGTATAGATTTTGGTAGGGTTGTCCGGTGAGAGGATTAAGATTCTCGCCACGGGGATCATAGATACCGATTGGCTTCTCAAAGAAGGGCTTCTGCTCTTCGGAAAGGAACGCATCATAATATTCGTAGTTATCGGGAGGAGACTTAATATAGCCATCAATGACGCGATTGACGTTCGATACGGGGAGATTTGGCTTTGCACTTGCACTCTTGCTCTTGCTCTTACTTGCGGTGGCCATAGCAGCGTTGAGATTGGGCATATTAGGGACGCCCTCTTCGGCGAGACGCTCAGCAACCGATTGACTATTACTCGGCTCTTCTACCTCTACCTTCACCGACTTACTCTTGCTCTTACTCTTGCTCTTACTCGCAGACTTTGCCAGAGTAGCACTCTTGGACTTTGCCTTACTCGCAGACTTTACCACAGTAGCACTCTTACTCTTTGTCTTGCTCTTACTCCGTACCACGGAAACATTTGCAGGACGCTTACTATTGGAAGGGGGAAGAGGAGCGGGATCCTGTGCCTGATTCCGATTGGGTACTAAAAATTGTTGTAAGGCGTTCATTGGACAAACAACAGAGAGATTACTACAATTACTCGATATAAAAACCAGATCCAAAAAATCTCTAATGAAGAGATAGAAGAGTCTCACTCATTCGTTTGAGTATCATATCCAATATTCTACCATAATTATTACAATTTATCTATCAAATGGAACCAATTACAGGAACAGTGAAGGAGTATACCTTTACCACGACCAATGGTTTTGCCGATCAGATATCGAGAAACGGATTTAACGCCAATGTACATATGAAAGTCCTATCCTCGAAAGCATCGACACTACTCAAGCAGTTCATTCAGTTCAACTTAGATCGTAACTTTCAACGAATCCAGAGTAGCAACCGCAATGCGCGATCCTATGGTACGATTATCCTCCAGTTCCCTGACTATTCTCAGTTTCCCCAGCTATCCAATGAGGGACCCAAGAATAACGGAAATCGAGCGAGTATCAATGCAATCATCAAAGAGAGTCGTATCATCTTTGATTATCAGGGAAATCCATCACTCTCCTTTACACTTCCCCTCAATCAACTTATCCCTCTTTTTGATACTATAGGGACGCCTTATATCGGTTACGAGTATTTACCACGTCTTATGAAGGGGGACAGGACACAGGTCGATATTGCGGAGTATCTCTTTGATCCGATGTTAAAGATGAGGTTAGGTCAAGCGAAGAAGAGTATGACGAATGAGGAGAAGCGAGAACAGATCAATGAGATCAAGGGGAGAATCCTGCGGGTCTTATCGATGATCGATCCAGTTAAGGCAAAGAGCACAATGATGAGGGACGAGATCAAGAGAGTAATTTCACAATATTATTCATACCTTCTTACATTAACCGATGGTAATCGTAATGGTAATGGTAATGATTTCATTACCGAGATTGAACCCGATGTACAAACAAAAAATCAGGATAGTTTAGAGAGTAAGATTGTGGCAAAGTTTAAATCAAGTGCGATTCTACAAGAGACTGTATCTCAACTTCTCTCAATGGAAGGAACAACCAATGCTACATTAAGTATTTTATCCAAACTTTTCAAATCGATTACAAATAAATCTGCTGCTCGAAAACAGTTCGAGACATCATTACGGACCTATATCCAGAGTCCATTAAATCAAGCAAAACATACAAAGAAAGAATCAATGCGGGTAAACGTGACGAATGCGATTGTAACTGCGTTTCAGAAAAGTGCAGATTTTCAAGAAATGGTAACGGGGCTAATGGCGATCTCTTTACCAGAAATCTCCCCATATGAAGACATATATAATGGTGTTTCTACGTTATTTAATCTTCAAGATGTAATCTTAAAACTAAGTGGAGAAAGAGCTACTATGAATCAGTCATATATCACGTATGTTGAAGATATATATCAGCAATTAGTAAAGCATATTAAAGAGTGTGCTTCAAGAAAAACAACAAGAGCGATCAAATGTAATGAGTTATATAAGATCCTTGTACCCGAATCTAACGGTAATAATGCATCTACTGTTGTACCCACATACGTGATGGAGAAAATCTCTTCATTTACGGGTAATCGTATGGGTAAGCTCTCCCCAACCAACTTCCAAGAGGTGATTCGCATTTACAATGAGATGGCAAAGAGTCTCTATCAGCGTAGTCAGTGGAATGTTTCAGCTACGAATAAGAATACCCTTATCCAGATATCATCGATCTTGTCAGCTGCGAATGGAAATCTTACAGTTAAACTCGGGAGTAGCAACTCTGCTTCCACACTCTCTACAAAACCTCCATCTGAATATGGTAATGAATTATACAATAACGAAAACAATGAAACAATTGTACCAGGTAGTCAAGCTACTGAACCTGTTTCAGGTGGTGCGAAGAGAAAGAGTAAGCAACGAGAGATTCTGAAGGCAAAGACCACAGAGCAGCTTCGCAGGATGATGCGCCGAGCTGGTAAGAAGTGTTCCCGGAAAGGTGTTGCCCTCCGAAAGGGTCAGTTGATCTCTGCTCTTATGCGGTCGTAAAGGATATTTTATAAGTTTATAATATGCCTCTTTTTTGGATCGATCCCATCCGATCCATCATATAGTACTCTATCTCAAATCAAATTCTATTACGAAAACCAGTAATAGAATTTATAGATAATCATAAAACAATCACACTTAAGCTCCAATCCTAAAGGTATGTCCTTGTATGGAGAAGCCGAGTTGATTGAGCTCATCGACCAGGTTACGGAAACAGAGGATATTATCGTGATCATCGTCATAGAGGTAGACCTCTTCATACTTTTTGCTAAGGATGTCAAAGAAAGAGCTCTTTTTGAAGTTCGCCACGCTCTTCCCGTTGCTCAATAGATCCGTAATTGCCGGATCATACTTCTCGTGGATCTCCGCCCATAGACTCTTCATCTTTGTGGCATAGGAAACAGGGTATATATTCTCTTCCGGGATCTGAATTCCGAACTTTTCCCGGAACAACTGAGCGATCATCCCAGGCGAGTTCCCTCGGCCCGTAACTACATAGAGATCTATTGTCGATGACCCACTCTCCGCAATCTCCCGCAATAGCCTTACTTGCTCTTCCAAACTCTCCCCGTCATAAAGGAATTGATAACTTAGCCGATCATCAGAGCCAAACTCGTCGGTATTGACCAGACAGCCACGCTGATAGTATTCCTTTACCACACTCCTCTTATGAACATAGTCTCGGGAGTTGATCTTATCAATCAGTTCTCGACTCTCCGGATCATAGACATAGATGTGGGAGTTTGTGCGGATGAGCGTATCATCCAGATCAAAGATATGAGCAACTCTTTTGTGAGAACTTCCTGCTTCCATCTTCCCTTCTTCCTCTCTCTTCTCAAAATCTCTTTACAACGTCTCATTTGATCAATAAAATCGAAATATAGTAGTATAGTAAGTGTATAGTAAGTGTGTATAGTAAGATGGAGTGGGATAGAGATAAGGATCGAGCCTTGAAGGGCGTGATTTCAAGCGATGCGATCAAGAACGCGTGCCAACATATGAACACGATGAACATCTTGACAGCTGGATATAACTTGATCAATGATGTTACCTATAAGAGGGGGCAATTCTCGGTGAGAGAGGGTGTTGGGAGGATCCCGGCAGAGCCAAAGTGCCAAGTGCGAGTATCACCATTTTGCAGTGATATTCAGAGGGCAGAGATTCGGAATCAGAGATATCTTCGGGCATTTTTCGAGAATCAGATGGGTGTGGAGATCCAATTTCACTCGGATCCAAAGTATCAGACTCAGACACTCATCTATGATGAGAAGAGCCGTATTCTTAAGCTGATGGATCAGAGGGTTTAGGTGGTACCAGAATGATCTCTTTCCATTCGGCGAACTTCCGGTACTCGTCGGAGAGTGGGACACCGCCCTGGATCATCTCCCGAACCTTCTCTTCAATCTTCCCGCAACTTATCTTGGGAATCATCTCTAAATTTCCAGAAAAAAAACGGATAAGAGCTTCATAGTTGATGGGGCTCTCTTTCACTTCATTACAATCCAATATCTCTTCATTATCATCGCATTGATCTGCGATATACTCAATCCGTCGCCTCTTCAGGGCTTTCATTTTAGGGGAAATAGGACCACTTCCGTAGTTCGCTTGATGGAGGAATCGCCCGTGCTCTTGATGATTCCGCACGCCATTGAAGATAAAACGACCTCTTCTTGTGGACATTCTCTTCTCTTTTCTCTACTCTATGAATCATTCTCTCTCTTCATCTTGATCGCGTTTGATCCCTTTTTGATTTTGATGGATCGATCCATCCCAAAAATATAGCATATAAAGATAGTATTTGATTCATCATATCATATCCATCATTCCATAACTTGACAATAAGATGTTACCTCAGGCGATTACCATCTTCTTTGTGATCTTGCTCCTCATCGGATTTATCTATGTTATCTTCCATACGGTTCTCAACCGGATGATTGATGGGGTCATTGAGTCTGGTAGTAGTGGAAGTGGAAAGGAGACCTTCATCTCTCGAATCACTGGAATGGAGACAAAGGATGACAAGAAGGTGAATAAGGCGGTTGTCTTACGCGAACACGCTCTGAAGGCGTATAACCAGAACAACTTCCAGGTGGCGAATGACATTCCCCTCAGTCAAACATCCTATGCCTATTTTATCAATAAATTCTTCATTAACAAGGATAAGAACACTTGGGTAGAGCCTGAGATGAATACGGAGTTGATGGGTCAAGTCAACATCCCCAAGCCGGACTTACTCTATGATGGTATTTGGAAGGCGGATTACAAGAGCCGTGGTGATTATCAGCGCGTTGATTGGCGCCCGGTTCATCCGATCAATGAGCATCGTGGAGAGCAATCGGTGGATAAGATGTTTGAGCAGTTGAAGGTGAAGCCGATGCCGGATAGCAACTTCCGCTTCGAGACGAGCTGTTGTGGCCTCAATACGGAGCCCTTCTGGCAGTATGATATGATTTGTGACTCCAAGGCGGATTCCAAGTGCGTCGATGGTAAGAACGAGTATAAGACGGATGATATCGTCTGCTTCCCGGTCTACCTCGATCCTATGACGAATTAAGTCCGATCAACCTTCTTGGGACTCTTCGAGTCCAGAAGGTTGCAGCGCAAGTCGTCATACTTTTTATATGATCCAAATGTAGTACAAAAACATAAGAGTCTTTGATTGATAAAAAGATGGATTACACCTATGCATTATACGCGATCGTGATCTTGGTTCTGATCATTGCCGCAATGGAATTTGGTCAGAGGTATCTGAAGCAGCGTCGTGAGAGTTTCGAGAACTTTGAGAATCCTAAGTCAAATGTCTATTTCCAGGAGAATACCCTCATCTCCTATGGGGACAATATTACTGGATCTGCCGTGAACATTCGCCAGAACAGCTCTCGTGGCACTCCCTCTACCTTCGGCACTTCGGGTGCCCGTCCCTCTTTCCTCGGTCTGCCCCAGTCATCCTATGCGGGCAGTTACTACAAGTGTCCCTCGTGTGAGCTCCAGTTCGATTGCTCCAACTACCCGTATGAGGTGGATGATGTGCACGGTGCTGTTTGCACAAATTGCATTGAGAAGAAGCTCTACAATGATTACAATCTCCCCGTCTTCGCAAAGTCCGTTGGATCCCCCCGAAAGTGCAAGGACTTACTCTAATTCATTGTTTTTGGCACCTATATCCCAAAATAATCATAGTCTGAAACACATACTATGATTCATTATTATTACCATTATCATTACCATTACAAAGCCTATCCCTCTAATGCCATAAGATCCGCATAGATCGAGGCGACGCACTTCTCGACATCTTCGAGATTATGATTTGTGTAAACCGAGTGAAAGGGATAGGTGACCTCCAGTGATTGTTCAATCGAGAAGTGTTCAGTGACGTGTGCTCTCTCAATCCCTCCAGGCGGTACAACGGAGGGGCGAATGATTAAGATCTCCATACTATCTGGGAATGCGGCCTTAACCATATCAATCTCATTCAAGAAGCGCGCATCGGTTACAAAGATGTAATCGAACGTCGCCGCTTTCATCCGCCGCAATGTTGCTTTTACCCAAATGTCCGGATCAACCTGTTTTCGCATCAGCTCCGTTCCCACCTTGATCAAAGAATCCCTGGGGGAGAATCCCCAATCCGGATGAGGAAGATCCTTCAAATCATCCCCGAAGTGCTCGGGGGTAAACCCAAACATAATGGAACAAACTTCACGCAATGGATCGGCAAAACAGAACTTTCCGCTATTGGGGATCATCGCCATCAGACGATTCGCTACGGTATCCTTACCACAACGCTTACAACCCGATATCAAAACCACCTTTGGCATTCTTCTTTTCTATCCGTTTAAGTTCAAGAGTTACTCTCTACTCTCTCTTTCGGGAAAGTTCTTTAGATCCTTCCGAATTGATCTATAAAATAGAATCCCGATGAACTAACAGAACGCGTGAGAGATGGGGATCGCGGCGAGAGATCCGAAGACGAATCCGAGGATGTAGCGTTGGCGCATTGTCTTATAGATATGGAGCCAACCTTTATTCTCCTCAGATGTCTTCAGATGATTGAGCATATAGTCCGACTTGGGCATCAAGAAGTAGTAGATGACGGAGATGGGGATGGTAATGGCGAGGAAGAGAGTTGCCCGGTGATACATATTGGTCACGCGGAAGATACCACTCTTCAGGACAAAGATTGAGATGATGAGACCGAGGATAAGACCCTGGAAATAGAGATTACGGCGCTCGATCACAATCTGGTTGTAGACCTTCACCAGATCAGGAGAGAGAACCTCCCGGAAGCGATTATTCTCCTCCTCATTGACGGACATTGTCATAAAGGTAGCTCCGAGCATACCAATGCCGACCATACCTGATAGATAACACGATAGTGATGCCATTTTATGGTAATAGAGTATATGATTTTGTATAATAAGATAGATTCTATATTATTATATGGTATATTTTTATCGATAAAATGATGATATGATGATATGATGATATGACTCTTACTTAATGAGAATCGCCGCAGTTCGGATCGTATTTCGTGACTTCTCTGCATCGGTCAATCCGCCCTCCAGTTCCTGATAGCGCTTCAGGAGAACACTCTCATCAATGTCCGGAAGAATCGCCTCTGAGTAGATCGACTTCATACCATCTACCGCATTGATTCGGAAGGTGCTCGGGTAAAAGTGAACGCAGCCGAGAGCGGGATCCGTCATAATCGGGCGAAGAGCAGCTGGAATGATCGGGGCCATCTGCGGGGGCAGGATGAGGAGCAACTGCTCAAAGGGTGCATAAGGCTTGCCCATCTCAAAAGTAAGCGCGTTCACATCACTGATCTTTGCCTCGGCTCCAGCTCCAGCCGAAAAAACCTTCATAATATCTGAAGGGTAAGGTGCCACCAAATAGCGGTAGTGCCACGTCCAAGAGGGACAGCCGATCAGATAGTAACGCAGGTTAAAGACAAGAGACTCGATATAGTTGATACACATCGCCTCAACCACGCGATGATACTCCTCAGGATTCTCTTCCAGAGAGATACCCACAAAGTGCTTGTAATACTCCGCCTTCCACTTTGCCGGTTCTTGGCGGTAGTTGATCTTCTTGAAATCACCAATATACTGCTCATAAAGAGGATGACCAGGGATACAGATGTCCCAATGCTCATAACGGGTAATATCAATCTGGTAGGGTGTCATCTCATCTTCTTTCTCATCTTTCTTGCCAATCCCCTTCATCTTCCGGTCAATCTCCTTTTGTTGAAGGCCAACCAGATACTGTTCCTGATCAGCCACAGCCTTCAAGATCTCTACAAAGAAAGCGTGATTGATCTTGGGTTCAGGCTGGGTGTCTGGGTGATAGTCAACCAGGTACTCCTTGTACCCACCCTTCTTCCGAATGTCATTATAGATCTTCTGGAGAAGCTCCATACCACCCTTTCGGATCTTGAAGAAGGGAAGCGAGATGACGAAGTCATTACCCACCAAAAAGGTGAGGAAGTTGTAATCGTTCATAATGCTGATCTCATCTACCGAAGTAGCCCCGTCTCCCATACTCTTCGTCAGTTCACCCTTAAACGCCATCTTACACTTGTCAATATCAAGAGCAATAAACTCATAGTTCCCGAGGGTCTCTTGCAGATCGCGTTCTTTGGCCACACTGCGGAAGATATGAATCTTCGACTTGTGCGTAGCCATTGCCAAGACAATCATATCCGCATCGGGGCTGTAGATGTAGATCGACGCATCAGCCTCGCTCTTATTCTTACGCATATTGCGGATAATCGGCAAGAACTTCTGTTCACCCTCTCCCGGAACGTTCGAGTTGCTGATCAAGACTTGAAGCTTATGCTCTCCTCCAGCTCCCACAAAGCCTCGCTTCTTACCGACGTCAAGAAGGGCAGCAGCCAGCTTCTCCATAAACTCAGTACCGGGGGAGATGTTGGCACTGGCGTCCCACGAGTCGGTGATGGGCATCTTGTAGTGGGTCATCCGCTCCTCTTTGTACTGTTTAATCTGGAAACCTTTGAAACGCCGGGAACGCTGCTGAACCATCTTCATCCTGGGTGCGGGACCATCAAAGGAGAAAAAGAGAAGCTTCCTCGGCTGAATTGTCTCATTCACAATGTGCTTGGTATATTTGATCACACCCTCAATCACTTTGGCCTCAACCGCGGTCTTGGTCATTCCAGCGGTAAACGCACCGGACTTTTCGAGGCCTCCGTAGACATCGTAGACGATGCCGTTGTAGTCGAGGAAGAGATAGTCGCAGATCTGTTTGCCATCCACAACCCCAAAATAGGTGTCACGATGCTTCTTAACGAGCTCACGAAAAAAGGAAGGAATGCCCATCTTATGGTAATGTAACCAATGGTAATACTACTATTATCAGGTTATATTATAATCTCTCTTCTATCAAGTTCTTTATATCCCCTGTAGAGCGATTTTTTGTATTGATGTATCAAATCTTGCGGTTGGTATAAAGAGATTGATTCTATAGAGAGTATAGATGGAGATTTGCACATTCTCTTTAGTTAAGTAACACTCACACTCATATTTATACATACATTCATTATATTGAAAAAAGAATGAAGGGAATATCACACAAGAATATGTTTCAATCGATCTATCTGAGTGATGATGATAAGAGTGATGGGAGTTCAGAGGAGAAGAAGCAGCAGCAGGCAAAGGCTAAAAGCGCGCCTCCTGCAAAACCATCGACTCAAAAGATCGATCCGCCCAAGCCTCCAATCTATTCTGGAGATTGCAATCAGCAATTTACTCCAGTAGCTTCGAAAGGTTTCCAACATCTTCGAACCAAGCCTTCGCACTTATCGCCATACTATCGTGGAGTATACAAAGAGAGTTACGCTCGACCCAAAATTGATCTTCATTCTGTTTTTACAGATGATCCAGTATCTGCTCCTCCTCCTGCAGTTGACGACTCCCTGCTACTCGCTGCTGACCGGAGGTCAGCCAAGCGAGTAGTACCTACTCCTCCTCCAACAGAAGCACCTATTGCACTTGGATTAGGGAGTGCATTAAAAGAGATATTTAGATCTCAAGAGTGGCCTAAACCTCCTCAGTGGCCGCAACCTTCACAACCTTCACAACCCCAGCAACCCCAGCAACCTCAGCAACCTCAGCAACCTCAGCAATCATCTCTATTACTCCAAAGTGATTTAATGAAGGCTTCGCTCTATATTCCTCCTGTGGAGTCGTCAGCAATTGTCCCAATGTTACCAACAACTCTCTTGGCCAAGTCGCAAGCAGACCAAAGAGGAGCAGAAAGTAGCAGGGAGTCGTCAGAGCAGCTGGAGGACGAAATTGGGGAGGACAGGTCGGAGCAGCTGGAGATTTACAACGAGGATGAGTATGATGAGTATGGCGATGGCAGGTCGTACTATGTCGACCCGATCGTCTTAAAGAGTGTTGATCTTCGCCCCTATTTTGACGAGAAGGATATTGAGAAGGTGAAGAGGTTCAACCAGATCTTCAAGACGAACCATCAATTGAAGATGACGGATAAGGGTCTCTATTCGATCTCTCGTTCGAAGGATGCCGATTGGATCACGCACGAGATTATGCAGTATTACACGTATACAATGAAACGTCCGATGAATAATACAGTGATCATTGATGGAACGGCGGGGATTGGAGGTAACACGATCTCGTTCGCGAAGCAGTTCCATAAGGTAATCAGTGTAGAACTCAACAAAGTTCATTATGATGTGTTGGAGAATAATGTGAATGTATTGAAGATGAAGAATGTTGATATGATTCACGGGTCGATTATGGAGAGTTACAAGAGGTTCCATATCAATCGAGAAGATGCGATCTTCTTTATGGATCCGCCGTGGGGAGGTAAACGGTACAAGAACTTCAAGCACTTTGTGATGAAGATGGGGAATACGCTCATTTATCACTTTATTGAGGATCTATATAAGGCGGGGTATCCGATGGTTGTCTTGAAGGCACCGCTCAATCTCAACATCAATATGATTGTGGGGAATGTCTCATACACCAGCTTCCGCATCGTCAAAGAGAAGTTTATGATGCTCTTGATCTTTTCATAGACCTTTTCTTACCAATTATATCTTTATAAAGTAGATGCTATTTTATAAAGTCCGATAAAAGTCCGATAATAGAATGATTGTAGAGCAGGTAGTAAAGCAGTTATATTCGATGGTAATGAAGTATGGCGTGGATTATGCGAGTGATCCCGCCAACCATCCTCAACTTCTCCGTATCTCATTCATTGTTTTAACTAAAATTGTTTCGATGGTATTTCGGGGAGGTGGCCTCTTTAAGTCGAAGTCAGCGGAGGAGCCTCATATTGAGTGCAAGTGCAATAGTTGCAAGGTATGGAAGGCGAAGTTAGAGCAGGCTGAGGGGAAGGCGGCTTCGGAGAGTTCCTCATCGAATGGTGAGAAAAAGAAGATCCTCTCCTCGATCTCTTCAATGCTTCCCAAGATCTCAATCTTTAAGCGAAAGGCGGCTCCCTCCGAAGAGTAATCAACCTCTATCCATATCAGCGTTTCAATCTCAATATAAAAAGATTATTCATAAATAAGTATCATATATACCTATTTATTGATTCCATTGATCACATAAAAGATGGCGTCAACTCTCTTCACGCTGCATCGGGACTTACCGAAGACGGTTGCCTATGGAATCAACTTAAAGGAGCGGAAGGATAAGCGCAAGAATCTTGCAAAGATCTGTGATCGTCGAAACATTCCTCTGAAGATGTTTTCCGTCGATCGTCATCCAACGAGTCCCAAGCGTGGTTGTTTGGAGTCTCATCTGGCGGTAATCCGGGAGGCTTATCAGAATAAGGCCAAGACAGGTGCAAAGAATCTGCTCATCTTTGAGGATGATGTTCGTTTTGTTTCCAGTTTCTCGACGCTCAAGTCGATTCCGAAAGATTATGATATGCTCTATTTTGGTGGCACGGTTCACCGGATTATCAATGCGGATGCCGTAGCAGGTTGGGTTCAGATGAGTTGCTGGACGACGCACGCCTATCTTCTCAATCTGGAGAATAGCACCCTCATTGAGAAGATTCTCCGGGAACTTCCCCTATACGCCGAAGAGATTGACAGGTATTATCTAAATGAGATTCATCAGGCATCTGAATTTAAGGCTTATATGTGTAATCCGATGATCGCCCTTCAGGAGAATGGATACTCGGACATTGAGGGGCGAGTTGTCGATTATTCGTTTATGCAGGAGACGTTGAAGGGTCTCAAGACGCCGGAGTATGAGGTGGGTCCCAACCGGGAGTATATCTTGAAGCTCCCCAACATTCCCGAGGAGATGCTTCCGAAAGTGACTCTGATTACACCTACCAAAAATCGCGCGCATCTCTTCCCGATCGCTCTGAGGAACTTTGCGCAGTTCGACTATCCGAGTGCAAAACTGGAGTGGGTGATTGTGGAGGATGGCGCAGATGATGTTTCCAAGATGATTCCGCCCCGTTATCTCGAGTCGGGCCTCATCCGGCACATCCATCTGGGCGCGGATCCGGAGATCACCTATACGATCGCATCGAAGAGAAATATTGCGGTGAATCACGCATCGCTTGACTCGGCATTTATCTTACATATGGATGATGATGATTATTATCCTCCGGAGAGTGTGCTGGCCCGTGTGAAGATCTTGATGAAGTATGCATCACAGGGGATTGAGTGTGTGGGATGTACGATGATTGGTACGTATAATCTCCTTTCGGATACGTCCTCGATGGCGAGTGATGGAATGCTTTCGCTTTCGGAGGCGTCGATGGGATATTCGCGGAAGTTCTGGAATGAACGCGCGTTTGATGGCGATTGTGTGAGGGGTGAGCACAAGCCCTTTACGGAGGGACGTCTCGGTCAGATTATGGATATTCCGTATAGCTTTGTTCTGATTGCGTTCAATCATCGAAACAACTTCTCTGAGCAGTATCGTGGGGATCGTGTTACTCCTTCCACCAGTACAGATTCGAAGAAGGGCCAGATTAAGATTGGTGATTCCGTGGCAAACTTCTATGATATGTGGGATGTTGATACACAGCTCTTCATTGAGGAGATGCGTGCATTGCTTCTTCAGTAACCTATAACAAAATCTCTATCGAATGAAGATCCAATAAAGATCCGATATAATATTAGTACGAATTAATATTATTGATCTATAAATCATATTTATCTATAAAATGCCGGAAGTGATTGAAGTGAGGGAGTATCGGGACTTTATCCGGAGGCGGATTCTTGGTAAGCGTCTCACTCAAGTGAAGATCTTAAATGGGAGATACAAGAAGCACGGGCCGCCAAAGGGTCTAAAGGCCCGCCTCCTTGCGCATCTTCCTCAAAAGGTTGTTGATGTTGATTCAAAGGGAAAGTTTATGTGGATTACGTTTGAGAGTGGTCTCTCGATGGGAGTTACGTTGGGACTCTCGGGAGGTTGGTTTTTCCAGAAGAGCAAAAGCAAAGAGTCCCGAATGATTCACGGGTTAGATGGGCAGCGGTATGTAGATACGGATGTGGAGATGTATCGGGAGAAGGCACTCAAGCACTTAAACATTGAGTTTAAGTTTGGCAATGCGGGAACCCTTTACTTTTATGATCAGTTGAGTTATGGAACGATTGCGATCTTCCCAGATGCCAATTCCCTACATAAAAAGCTGAAGGGAATTGGACTCGATATGATGGCGGAAGGAATAACCTTTGAGGAGTTTGAGGCGGCGATCCAAAGACCCTCTACTCAAAAGAAGCCAATTGGAAATGTATTGATGAATCAAAAGTACATATCGGGTATTGGCAATTATCTGAGGGCAGATACATTGTGGATGTCCAAGGTCTCTCCATTCCGGCCACTCGGCAAAGTGACTCGATCCGAGTTACAACGGATCTTTGAGAATGCCCGAAAGTTGATCTGGGGACAGTATGACAAGAAGCGGGGGCAAAAGTTGGGTATTATCCGGAGAGGTGATAAGTTCCCATTGGATTATGGAAGGACTTTTTTCGTTTATCAATATGATACGGATGTGATGGGGAGAGAGGTGAAGAAGGAGAAGCTCTATGAAGGATCTCAAGTCAGGTTCATCTTTTATGTACCGAAGGTACAGAAATAGATGTAGGGACGAGATCTACCGAAGGTATAGCGAGGAGTCATCATATTCTATGTCCCTGGTTACCAGAAGTAATACTATGGTAAAATGGTTGATATAAAGAGATTATGATTTTATTTTGTATAAAGAAATGCCGCCTTTTAACGACTCGGATAACGAGTCTGAGCTGAAAGCTCCAATTCTATCCGACTCTGAGTCCGAGTCTGGATCAGAGAGTGAATCTCAGGTAAACTCGGACTCAGAATGGGAAACTGATTCGGAGAGTGAATCGCAGGTAAACTCGGACTCAGAATGGGAAACTGATTCGGAGAGTGGATCAGAAAGTGATTCGGAGAATCTATCCAGTGAAATTAATGGGATAAACATTTTAAATCTCTTTCAAAAAGTAAAATCTAAAATAGAGAATAGCAGGGAGTCGACAACTCTGTTGGCTCGATCCGAAGATCGAGCACAGAGTAGCAGGGAGTCGACAACTCTGTTGGCTCGATCCGAAGATCGAGCACAGAGTAGCAGGGAGTCGACA